>Ga0194132_10012982_pt1 | contig 10228 bp, 6 predicted proteins | sample TA2KigOf80mmetaG_FD_148612 | JGI IMG/M metagenome (GOLD analysis project Ga0194132, IMG submission 148612) | Freshwater microbial communities from Lake Tanganyika, Tanzania - TA2015054 Kigoma Offshore 80m | ecosystem: Environmental > Aquatic > Freshwater > Lake | place: Tanzania: Lake Tanganyika... | reverse complement strand
GATCGCTCGCTGCCGGTCATCAAGATCGCCCAGCTCCGCTCCGGGGACACGAGGTACGCCGACCGTGCGAGCGCTGATCTTCCCGCCGACTACGTCGTCCGCGACGGTGACGTGCTGTTCTCCTGGTCTGGTTCGCTCGAATGCGTCCTCTGGGCTGGGGGCAAGGGGGCGCTGAATCAACATCTGTTCAAGGTGACGTCGGCCGACTTTCCAAAGTGGTTTTACTACCTCTGGATCCACCAGCACCTGGCGGACTTCAGGGAGATCGCCGCCGGCAAAGCCACGACGATGGGGCACATCCAGCGACATCACCTCGCTGACGCCAAGGTGAGCATTCCGCCGCCAGCAGTGCTGGCATCGGCCGACCGCGTCCTTGGCCCGATGATCGAGCAGATCTGCCTGCGACGAGTCGAGGCGCGTACGCTCGCGGACATCCGCGACGCGCTACTGCCCCGCCTCCTCTCGGGCGAGCTCACCCCATGACCACGACGCCGGAGCAGGTTGACCTCCGGTGTCGGGCGCGGGCTGCATAGGATCACGACGTGTCCATGCTCATCACCACAACAGCAACACGGCCTTTCGAGTCGCTGAGCCCGTCGCAGTTCGAGGCCGTGGTTCGGCAGGTTCTCGGACGCCTCGACGGCGTCGAATGGGAGACCATGCCCGACCCGATCGGGCATCTCGGCTCGGACGATGGACAAGACATTCGGGCGACGCAGTTGGCGCGCGGACCGAAGCGCGTGACGCGGCGCGAGTGGCTGGTCCAGGTCAAGCGCTACGAGAAGATCCACCCGAAGGACCTCGAGAAGATCGTCGACAAGGCGATCGCGGCGGGCTCCAAGGCGCCCTATGCGCTCGTCGTGGCCGTGCCCTGCGACGCAACCAAGCGGAGCTTTGACGCGTTTAGGGACCGAGCGAAGGCTCGGGGCGTGAAGAGACCCGAGCTCTGGACACGCGAGAAGCTGAACGACGCGCTCAACGATCCGAGGAACGCGAAGACGGCGAGCTTCTACTTCGGTGACGGCAGCGCCATCCCCGGCACGGTGCCACTGCCGATCGCGCTTGACCGGAGCGGCGGGCGCGATGCGCCCCTGCTCGGGCGGGAGGATGAGGTGGAAGCCCTCCTGGGGGCCACTGGCGACGTCCTCATCGTTGGGCCGGCGGGATCGGGCAAGAGCCGCCTCGCCGCCGAGATCCCGGGCCGGCGCTTCCTGACCCTCAAGGCCGAGGCGAACGACGTGGCGGAGAGCCTTCGCCTGGACCAGCCCACCCACGTCGTGCTCGACGACGCGGGGCTAGACCTTGCTCGGCTCGACATGCTTCTCGAGCTCCGGCAGCAGGGACATGCGTTCGCGATCGTCGCGACGACCTGGGCGGAGACGGCGGATGACGTCCGCGCGCGACTCCCGAGCGCCGTCCGCATCGACATCTCGCTCCTGGAACGCAGCGAGATGGACGAGACCCTGAAGGCCACCGGGATCGGCAACTACTACCTCCGCGCTGGATCCTGGATCTCGCGGAGGGAAGGCCGGGCTGGGCGGTCGGCTTGGCGGACCTTGCCAAAGGCGGTCGGATCCCGGACGTTCTATCGGGGCGAGCGTTGATCGAAGGGATCGGCCCGTACCTGCATCGGCTGAACCCCGCGGGCGGCGACAGGGTGATGGCGTTGCTGGGGGTGCTCGCCGCGCTCGGTCCGCTCCCGGAGAGTGAGTTGGGTGGCGTCGACGCCTTTCTTGGCATCGGGCGTCTCGAGCGCCTTGCTCTACTGCGGGAAGCTGCGGCGGTGGGCACGGTTGAGCTGCGCGGCGGCGCTCTCGGGGTCGCCCCGAGGGCCGTGCGGCCCGCGCTCATGGCTCACGCCTTCTTCGACGGCATCTCACGACTGCCATTTGGCGATCTCCTCGCGGCCTTCCCGAATCGCACATCCGAGATTGTCATGCGCGTCATCGAAGCGGCTCATGCGGGATCGACCGCGGCCCGAGCCGAGGTCGACCGCCTGCTGCCCGACTTGAGTGTGCTCTTCAACTGGGGTGGCCTGGCCATGCTCGAGGCCTTCGCGACGATTGACGAGGAAGCGGCGCAGCGCGCTCTCCGTGAGACCGCGGGATTGGACGCCTCACATGAGGCACGCCGCCGAGTCCTGACCGCCACCACTCGCCAGTTCCTGAGCGCCGAGGCCATAGGCCCGTTGCTCTCGGCCGCCATCGGCGACGGTCGAGCGGAGCACTCCGCGCCCGATCACCCGGTCCGGATCCTCGGCGAGATCGGGCGGCAAATCGACCCGCATGGCCGAACGACGTTCGAGTTGCGCGCTCGCGTGCTTGCGGCAGCGAACGCATGGCTCGAGGCGGAGCCGACGCCCGCACGTCAGGAGATCTGGGCGAGGGTTGCCGCACATCAGCTCGATCCGCACGTGGATGGCGCGTACTCCGACACCGGCTCGCCGATGACCCTTCATCTCGCCTACGGGTTCGAGAACGAGGCGCACATCCGAGCCATTGGGGATGAACTGTGGCCAGAAGTGCAGGCACGGCTGCCCCTGCTCGAGACGCGCGCGCTCGTACTCCTGTCCGCGGCCGTCCGTGAGCTCGGTGAGGTCAAGCGAGGTTTTGCAGCGCGAGTCGATGCCGTCCCAACGCCGGAGATGTCAGCCGCCGCGGCGGCCGTCGTTGACCAGATCGCTGCTGACCTCACGGCGCTCGCAGCGACTCGGCCCGGCCTCCAGCTCGCGCTGCATCGCATTCGCAGCACCGTCGGCGTCGGTCCACGGCAGTCGATTGATCCTGAGTTCCGACTCCTGGCGATGGGGTGGGACTCCCACGTCCTGCGCGACGACACGAAACACGTTGGGCATGCCGTCGATCGCCTGGTCGAACGGTGGCTGGCCGAGACGCCAACCACCGTCATGGCTCGAGTGTCGCAGTGGGGAGCCGAAGCCGCCCTGGCCGGCACGGACCTCGAGCCCATCGGGTCGACGGCGATGGACCGCTACGGAGAGCGAGTCGGCGATCTCGATGACGCCGTGCAGGCAGCCCTTGACGCCGGGATCCGGTCCGAAATCGGCTCGCTGGTGAGGAGAGCAGTCGCCCGGCCCACGGGCGAGCCCGCCTGGCTTCCGCACCTGTTTGCGGGCCTACAGCGATGGCTCGGGTTGAGCGTCGCCCTTGATCCGGGCGTCGACCCGCAAGTTGCGCAGCGCGCAGCAACCGAGCTGCGGCCTGACGAGGCCCGCCTGGCGGAGGTCTCGGCGCTCCGCCATAGCCGCGATGCACGAGGCAGCTGGGACGTCCTGCATGCGCTGCTCACACACCCCGCGTCGGAGGTGCGCGCGGCGGCCGCCCTCGCCCTCCCGGCCTCGGGCGCGGGCAGCCCGCAGACCCTGTCCCCCGACCGATATGCCGAGTGGAGGGCTGCGTTCCTCGGCGCGCCGCTCGCCGATCACGACAACTACCACCTGGGGCAGCACCTGAACGCTCTTGCGACGAATGATCCTGAGCTCGCCGCCTCCTGGATGCTCGGCCAAGTGGCTGGCGATGCGCGACTATGGCGGCTGGGCTTCGTCCACGGCCTGGACCTGTCCTCAATGCCCCGCGCCAATCGCGACGACCTGCTGCAGCGCACCGCTCCTGAGAAGCGCGGACAGGTCTTGCAGCACCTGTTGGGCGACGAGCCAGATTGGGCCGACGACCTCCTCGACGCTGGCGTGGTGACGATTGGCCAGGTCCTATCGGCGCTGATGAGCGACAACCGGGATGGCATCGGCGCCGCAGAGGCGATCGCCTGGGCCTCGACGTTGATGCGCCACGGTGCAGGCCCGGGAGATGTCCTGCGCTTGATGGACCTCGGCCACACGGGTCCCGAGTCAAACCACTACCAGAAGCTGCGCGCATCGCTCGAGGCACAGCCGGCGCCGGCGGATCCCGCGCTCGAGGCCTTCCGTCAGACCGGGATCGCGCGGTTCGCCGAACTGGAGCGCGAGGCCGCTGGGCGCGAACGCGAGGAGCGGATCACCGGTCGCATCCACTGATCTACCAGCGTGCGACGTCACTCGAGTCCGAAGGCTTGACATCTTTACAGATTCGCCTATCTTTACAGTCAGTGTGAAGAACGCTACTTCTGTTAAGAACGAAGGCCTCGCCCCATGGGCCGTCACCCTGCTGCGGGCGCTTCCCGGCGCCCCGGCGGTTGGTGACGCGCTGGCCGGCTCCCGCGACGACGGCAGCCTGCGGTTCTCCGACGCCGGTCTCGTGCTCAGGGTGGAGCAGAAGGCCCACGTTGACGCGGTCATCGCCCACTCGATCGAGGACCGCAACGTCGGCCGACCTGAGCCTCTGCTGGTCGTCGCCAGAGCAACCACCTCCGGGGCGCGCGAGATCCTCGAATCGCACGGAATCGGCTACGTCGACGCCGCGGGCAACGCGGCGATCGACCTGCCGGGTCTCCACGTCCGCACGGGATCGCTGACGAGGTCTGGGTCGTTCACCGCCGATGCCGTCATCGTCGCTGCCGCGAGCGCGCCTGCGTTGCCGCGCCTCGCGGGCAAGGCCGGGCTGATCGCCCAGGCGCTCATCCTCGAGCCGCAGCGTGCGTGGACGCTCGATGCCATGGCGGATCGCGCGGGCGTCTCGACCGCGCTCGCCCACCGTGTGTTCTCTCGGCTCGAGCGGGCGACGGTACTGGCGGCAGACGGCCGGGGGCCACGCAAGACCCGTCGGGTGGCCTCCCCCGCCGCACTCCTGGACCTCTGGGCGGAGGAAGCCGTCGAGCCGAAGGAACGGCGTACACCGGCATACGCGCTGCTGCGGGGCGACGGGGCCCGGGAAGTCTCTTCACGGTTGGCGAAGCACGACCTGGTCCATGCGGTCACCGGGGTGGCGGCCGCCGCCCGGCGCGCGCCCGTCCTGACGTCGGTTCCCGTCATCGAGGTCCGCGTGGAGGCGACCCGGACCTCGGCCGAGGTCGCTGCCGCCGCCGACGCGCGGCTCGTGGACGAGGGGGCGAATCTCGTGTTCATCCAGGGGCCCGACGACGCGGAGCTGCGGCTGAGGCGTGAGGCCGAAGGCGTGTGGCTGGCGGCAGATACCCGGGTGTACCTCGACGCCCTTCGGGATCCGCGCCGGGGCGCAGAGCAGGCGCGCGAGTACCGCTCCCAGGTGTTCGGGTTCTGATGACGCCCTCTGCGGCCGACTACGACGAGCAAGGCACCGAGCTGTGCGAGCGCGCGCTCGTCACGGTGATCGGCGACGCCGGCTTCTGGGGCCGCTCGCTGTACCTCGTCGGCGGCCTCGTGCCGCGCTACCTGGTCGGCCCGGTCGCGCCGCCCGCGCCAGCGCACGTGGGCTCGCGGGACGTGGACCTCGCCGTGGCGTTCGCCGTCGACGGGTTCGACGCCACTGGGTACGAGACCCTCGAGCGGAACCTCCGCGAGGGCGGCTTCGCGCAGGCGCCGACCGCGAGCGATCCCGAGTTCCGCTGGCGGCGGACGGTGGAGGGGCGCGACCTCGTGCTCGAGTTCCTGTGCGACACGGACGAGGTCCCTGAGGGCCGCAACTTCAGGCCGAGGTCCGGCGCCGGCTCACGCTTTCAGGCGTTCAACGTCGCCGGGGTTCGCCTGCTGCCGGCTGACCACCGGCTCGTCGACATCGAGGCGGAGCGGCTCGACGGCGGCGGCTTGTCGCAGATCCAGGTTCGCGTCGCCGGGTTGGCGCCCTTCGTCACGCTCAAGATCCGCGCCTTCGTCGATCGCCACCACGACAAGGACGCGTACGACCTCGTCTACACCCTCCTCAACTACGCCGATGGACCAGGCGGCGCCGGCACTGCGATCGCCGCAAGCCCGGTGATCCGGGACGCTCTCGTCGTGGACGCCCTCGAGCGCGTCCGCGAGCGGTTCGCCGAACCGGGGCACGATGGGCCTGCGTCGTACGCCCGCTTCCTGGGGTCGGGCCTCGGCGAGGACGCGATCGCGCGGCTGCGCAACGAGGCCGTCGAGGCCGTCCGGATCGCCATGGCGGCGGTCGACCGCGACAGGGGCGTGGCGTGAGCGGCTCCTTCACCGAGTCGATCGTCGAGGAGGCGGCGCTCGCCGTCTTGGGGCGGCTCGACTGGGCCGTTCTCCACGGCCCGGAGATCGCGGTCGGGACGCCGGCGGCGGAGCGCTCGGACCCGTCGTACCGCGACGTCGTCCTGGAGCGGCGGCTGCGGGCGGCGCTCATGCGGCTCAACCCCGCGCTGCCTGCGGCGGCCCTGGACGACGCCTTTCGCAAGCTGACGCGCGTGGCCGGGCCGACGCTCATCGAGCGCAACCGCGCCATCCACCGGATGCTCGTTGACGGCGTGACGGTGGAGTACCGCCGGACGGACGGCTCGATCGCGGGGGCGCAGGCACAGGTCATCGACTTCGGGCGGCCGGAGGCGAACGACTGGCTGGCCGTCAACCAATTCACGGTGGTCGACGGCGGGCACGAGCGCCGGCCAGACGTCGTGCTGTTCCTCAACGGCCTGCCGCTCGCGGTGGTCGAGCTGAAGAACCCGGCGGACGAGCAGGCGACGATCCACACCGCGTACCGCCAGCTCGTGACGTACCAGGCGCAGGTCCCCGCCCTGTTCGAGGCGAATGCGGTCCTCGTCACCTCGGACGGGACCACGGCCCGGATCGGCGCCCTGGGCGCGGGCGAGGAGTGGTTCAAGCCCTGGCGGACGATCGAGGGCAGCTCGGACGCACCCGCGGCCATGCCCGAGCTCCGGGTGCTGCTCGAGGGCGTCTTCGAGCACGGCCGGTTCCTCGACCTCGTGCGCCACTTCGTGGTCTTCGAGGACGCGGGCGGAGGGCTGATCGCCAAGAAGATCGCCGGGTACCACCAGTTCCACGCGGTGAACGCCGCGGTCGAGGAGACGATCCGCGCGACCAGCGCTCTCTCGGAGCCGCACCTCCGCGCCGCCGAGGAGCGCGGCCGGTACGAGACGCCCTCGTGCCCTGGGGGCGAACCCGGCGACCGCCGGGTCGGCGTCATCTGGCACACGCAGGGGTCGGGCAAGAGCCTGACCATGGCCTTCTATGCCGGCCGGATCGTCCTCGAGCCCGCGATGGCCAACCCGACCCTGGTCGTATTGACTGATCGCAACGACCTCGACGACCAGCTGTTCGGGACATTCGCCCGCTGCCACGAGTTGCTGCGCCAGGAGCCAGTCCAGGCGCAGGATCGCGCCGACCTGCGCGCGAAGCTCGCCGTGGGCTCGGGCGGCGTGGTGTTCACGACGATCCAGAAGTTCCTGCCCGACGAGCGGGGCGACACCCACCCGGTCCTGTCAGACCGACGGAACATCGTGGTGATCGCGGATGAGGCGCACCGCAGCCAGTACGACTTCATCGACGGCTTCGCGCGCCACCTCCGCGACGCGCTGCCGGGCGCGTCGTTCATCGGCTTCACGGGCACGCCGATCGAGCTCACCGACGCGAACACCCGCTCCGTGTTCGGCGACTACATCAGCGTCTACGACATCGAGCGCTCGGTCCGCGACGGCGCGACGGTCCCGATCTACTACGAGAGCCGGCTCGCGAAGCTGACGCTCGCCGAGGCCGAGCGGCCCAAGATCGACCCCGCCTTCGAGGAGGTCACCGAGGGCGAGGAGGTCGACCGCAAGGAGCGGCTCAAGAGCCGCTGGGCGCAGCTCGAGGCGCTCGTCGGGGCCGAGCACCGCGTCCGCCTCGTCGCGGCGGACCTCGTCGCTCACTTCGAGGATCGCCTGGCCACCATGGACGGCAAGGCGATGGTCGTCACGATGAGCCGGCGGATCGCGGTCGATCTGTACCGCGAGATCGCCGTGCTGCGCCCAGCGTGGGTCGGGACGGGCGACGACGACGGCGCGCTCAAGGTCGTGATGACCGGGTCGGCCTCGGACCCGCTCGAGTGGCAGGACCACATCCGCAACAAGCCGCGGCGCGAAGCGCTGGCCGCCCGATTCCGCGACCCCGCGGACCCGTTCCGGATGGTGATCGTCCGCGACATGTGGCTGACCGGGTTCGACGCCCCGAGCCTGCACACGATGTACCTCGACAAGCCGATGCGCGGGCACGGCCTGATGCAGGCGATCGCCCGGGTCAACCGGGTGTTCCGCGACAAGCCGGGCGGCCTCGTCGTGGACTACCTGGGCATCGCCGACGAGTTGCGCAAGGCGCTCGCGGCGTACACGGAATCCGGCGGGACCGGCAAGGCCGCGATCGACCAGGCCGAGGCGGTCGCGCTCATGCTCGAGAAGCACGAGGTCTGCGCCGGCCTGTTCCACGGCTTCGACCACCAGGCTTGGGTGACGGGCGACGCCGAGGAGCGGCTCGCGTTGCTCCCGGCCGCGCAGGAGCACATCCTCGCGCAGGAGGACGGCAAGGCGCGGCTGTTGCAGGCCGTGACCGAGCTCTCGGCGGCATTCGCCCTGTCCGTCCCGGCCGACCAGGCGCTCGCGATCCGCGATGACGTCGGCTTCTTCCAGGCCGTCCGAGCGGTGCTCGCCAAGAGTGCCGCAGGCGAGCGGAAGACCGACGAGCAGCTCGACCACGCGATCCGCCAGATCGTGAGCCAGGCGATCGTGTCCGACGAGGTGATCGACATCTTCGCGGCGGCAGGTCTGAAGAAGCCCGACATCTCGATCTTGTCCGACGAGTTCCTGGCCGAGGTGCGCGGTCTCCCGCAGCGCAACGTCGCCGTCGAGCTGCTGCGCAAGCTGCTGGCGGGCGAGATCAAGTCGCGCGGTCGGCGCAACGTCGTCCAGGCGCGCTCCTTTGCGGACCTCCTCGAGCAGGCGCTTCGGCGATACCAGAACCGGGCGATTGAGACGGCCCAGGTGATCGAGGAGCTGATCGCGCTCGCCAAGGACATCCGCCAGGCGTCGGCCCGCGGCGAGCAGCTTGGCCTCACCAACGACGAGCTCGCCTTCTACGACGCCCTCGAGACCAACGACTCAGCGGTCGCGGTGCTGGGCGAGCCCGAGCTCCTGGCCATCGCGCGCGAGTTGACCGAGCAGGTTCGGGCCAACGTCACGATCGACTGGACCGTCCGCGAGAACGTCCGCGCCCAGCTCCGGGTCCTGGTCAAGCGGATCCTGCGCAAGCACGGCTACCCGCCCGACAAGCAGGCCCGGGCGACGGAGCTCGTGCTCGAGCAGGCCGAGGTGCTGTCCGAGCTCTGGGCCGTGGCGTAGGTGATGCCAGACTCTGTCGCCAGGTTCGTCGGCGATCTCGCCCGGCAGAGGCCGCCCGGGTACCTGTTCAACCAGTACGCGATCGAGGTCCCGGGTCTCGATCGGCCGGGTGGTGCGGCCACCCGCCGTGACAACCTCCGCACGTACCTCGAGCCCCGTATCGGCGTTCAACTGGCGCTCATTGGCGAGGCACCCTCAGCCCATGGGGCGCGGTTCTCCGGGATCGCATTCACCGCAGAGCGATGCCTCCCGCCGGCCCAGCGAACAAGCGCGGATGGCCTGAAGAGGGACGGCTTCGCCGAGCACTCCGCCACAGTCCTGCGAGGAGCCATGGAGGCAGCCGGGATGGATCCCGCATCGGTCGTTCTTTGGAACGCCGTGCCGTTTCATCCCGCCCGAGCTGACGACCCGCTCCGCAACCGTCGCCCAACGGCCGAAGAGCTGGCTCTTGGGCGCCGGTGGCTAGACCGCTTCCTCGTGCTGATGCAGCCAGAGGTCGTCGTTGGACTCGGGCAATCATCGCGGCGTGTCCTCCCGGCTGGCACCCTCGTCCTGCGCCATCCGGCCAACGGCGGCAAGCCGAGACTGCAGGCCGGACTCATGGAGATCGCAACCGAGATTGGCCAGGATCGATGACGGGTGAGGCATGGGCAGGAACGCAGACGCGCTCAGCCAGAAGCAGATCGCGACACTCGAGTGGATCCGGGATGGCTGCTTGGCCGTCGATGCGGAGACGGAGGTCAGCCGCAAGATCAGCGCCGCGTCGCTAAAGAGCCGCGGCCTCGCCGCTGTCAAGGGCGCCGGTGCCACGTGGAAGGCGTCGATCACACCGGCAGGGCGCACGTGGCTGGAGGCGCACTCGACGGCTGCCGCCGTCGATGTCGGTGGACCTGACGACCTGATCGCCAGCGTGCTCGCTGCCGATGGCCACCTAGCCATCGGCGACGATGAGCAGGTCAAAGATGCCTACGAGGAGCTGGTGCGCCGCAGCCACCATGCGTCCAGCCGGCCGCAGGGCTGGCGCCTCGGGTCG
>Ga0194132_10012980_pt1 | contig 10230 bp, 7 predicted proteins | sample TA2KigOf80mmetaG_FD_148612 | JGI IMG/M metagenome (GOLD analysis project Ga0194132, IMG submission 148612) | Freshwater microbial communities from Lake Tanganyika, Tanzania - TA2015054 Kigoma Offshore 80m | ecosystem: Environmental > Aquatic > Freshwater > Lake | place: Tanzania: Lake Tanganyika... | reverse complement strand
TGGCGGCCGCTGTTGATGGGTATAACAAGTTCGTCGGCTCGGTGGATAGTCGCGTGATGGTGCAGGCGCGCAAGTTGCAGGAAATGGGAGTGGAGCCGAGCGCGGATCTGTCCGTGCCGGACGAGTTGCCGTTGGATCTGCGGGAGTCGCGGGCGATCGAGAAGGACTAGTGGCCTTCGCTTTCGAAGTCGAGTGCGTAGCGGATCAGGTTGGCATCGTCGTAGGCACGACCGGCGAAGGTGAGGCCGACGGGCATATGAATGTCCTCGGTGATGCCCATCGGGATGGTGATGGTGGGGACTCCCATATGGCGCAGGGCGTAGTTGCCGTGGGAGAACAGCACTCCGTTGCGCCAAGCGATATCCGCTGATTCTTCGTTAGTGTCCGCGTCCGCTGGTCCGATGTCCGCGTTGGCGGGGAAAGCGATCGCGTCGAATCCGTTGTCATCCATCCACTTCTCGAGGTAGGTGATGCGGATCTGCTCGAGTGCTCGTAGGCCTTGGGCGAAGTCGGGGTAGGTGGTGGGGTCTGTGAGTCCTTGCTTGGCGAGGTTGACGACCGCTGTGTATCGGTCCTCGTACTCCTCGACCTCGGTATAGCGGTCGGGAAGTGCGTTGGGGGGAGTGGGGAAGATCAGGTCCGGGTTCGCGTGGGCGAGGTCGGGGTAGTTCGGGTCGGCGTTGTCCTTGAGGAAGTCATCCCAGCCGTAGGCGAGGAGTTCGTTGAACTCCCAGGTGAGCCATCCCTCGGGCAGGAGCCCGAGTCGGTCGAGTTGCTCACCTGCGGGTTCGTCGCCCTCGTAGGCGGTGATGAGGGGGAAGTCGGTCTCGATCAGTTCCGCCCCCAGGCGGGTGAGCCGCTCAGCGGCTTTGTGCCAAAGCTCCTGGATCGAGGGGCGGGTGGGGATCTCGGGTTCATCACCTTTATATAGGCGTGCGTACATGCGGGGGACCGCGATGCGTGCGCCCGTGAGTGCTTGGGGTGCGTGGGCAGCGAGGGCGCTCCAGGTGTGGGGTGAGGTTCGGGCGTTTTTGGTTTTGGTGAGGTCGATGACCTGTTGGGTGCGCCAGAGGTCGCCGCGGGTGTTCGGGTCTGGTGCGGTGAGGACGTCGAGCAGGGGGAGCAGATCGGTGACGGTGCGGGTGTAGGGGGTGACGACGTCGCGCAGGGCGAACAGTGGCCAGATGCCGGTGAGTGAGATCAGTCCGCGTGAGGGCGTGAAGGTGACCAGGGAGTTGTTGGAGGCGGGGGAGCGACCAGAGGACACGGTCTCGGTGCCGAGGGAGAAGGCGCAGAGGTTCGCGGCGACCGCGACGGCGGAGCCTTGGGAGGAGCCGGATCCGAAGGCGGCGGCGAGGTAGTTGGGGTTGTAGGGGGATTCGGCGCGGCCGTAGAGACCGCGTTGCATGCCGCCGTCGGCCATGGGTGGCATGTTCGTCTTGCCGAGGAGGACGGCACCTGCTTGTTTGAGTTGTTGGACGGTGAATGCGTCGCTGGTGGCGATGAGGTTCTCGAATGCGGGGGAGCCGGCGGCGACGGTGAGGCCTTTGACGCGGTAGTTGTCCTTGACGGTGAACGGGATACCGTCGAGGATGCCGAGGCTCTGGTTGTTCCGGCGTCGTTCGTCGGATGCTTCGGCTTCTGCTTGTGCGTGGGGGTTGATGATCGGGACCGCGTGGAGGTGGGTGCGGTCGATGGTAGCGATGCGGTCGAGGTAGTAGGTGGTGAGTTGGACGGAGGTCATCTGTCCGGTGGCGAGGGCGTGGTGGAGGTCAGCAATACTGGCGTCGTCGATCTGTCCGCCGTCGATCATGGTGCCTGGATGCTAAGGGTTAGGCGTCGTGTCGATCGACCTTGCCGAGGATGAGTCCCTCGCGGAGGGCATAGGAGGCTGCGGCCGCGCGGTTGGGTGCCTGGATCTTGTCGAGGATGTGTTCCACGTGGGTGGCGACGGTGCGTTGGGTGACGACGAGGGCCTCGCCGATTTCGTTGTTGGATAGTCCCTCGGCGGCGAGGGTGAGAACCTCGAGCTCGCGGCGGGTGAGTGGTCCGAGGTCGATGGTGTCGAGGCTGACGAGGGTGGTGATGGATTCCTCGGCGGTGCAGGGCAGGACGCGTACGCGGAAGAACTCGCTGTCGGTGGGCCAGACGAAGGAGGACCAGGACTTCATGCGCGCGGACTTACGCGCCACGGAGAACAGTTCGGTGTCTTCCTGGAGCAGGTCGTGCTTGGGGACACCGGGCAGGGCAATCGGGTGACCGTGGGCGTCGAGGCCCACCGCCATGGCCGATGTTCCCAGCAGTGAGGTGACCCAGCCGCGTGAGCGAAGCGGGTCGGCCATGTTGCCGAGGGCCGTGCACAGTTGGGTGAGGATGTCCTTGGCGATGTCGCTGGGGTGTTGCGGGTCGGTGGTCGAGAGGTTGAGGACGCCCACGAACCTGCCGTCGGAGGTGCGCAGGCACATGGTGAGCCCCTCGCGGTAACCGGCGGGGAGCAGCACGTCGGAGACCGCCCAGTTGTCGAGCGGATCACCGGGCAGGTCTTTCATGCGGGTGGGTCGGCCGGTGTCCGGGAGGTCGAGGTACTCCACGAGCCGGAAGAACTCGTCGCTATGGAGGTTGTCGAGGACTTCGGTGGCGTAGCCGTGGGAGGCCAGCATCATCGGGGCCTGGGTGAAGGGATGGAGGGCGATGATCTCGGCCGCCTCGATCGGGATGATCGACTCGAGTTCCGTCAGGACCGCGGCGGCTCCGGCTTGGGCGGAGGTGTGGTCTGAGGCGACGGCGGCCAGGGACCCGGCCGCGCGCAGGGCAGAAGAAAGGTCGGTCGCCACGGGGGGATCGTGGCATGCGGGTGGGCCTTTCGGGGCCGAATGACCCGGTTCTTTACCACTCTGGGATCAAATATCGGCAGATCTACCGATAGCCGGATTCGGCTGGGACTGGTGGGGTCGATGTACTGGGCGGACAGAGCCCTGTTGTGTCATGGAGGCCACATGAAGAGAACTCGACTGATGGCTGCCGCCGGCTCCGTAGCGGTGCTGTCCTTGGTCTTGAGCGCCTGCAGCTCCTCCGATTCCGGAGAAGCCGCAAGCGAGACGACAGCGGCGGAGACCGCTGCAGAGGAACCCGCCTCTGAGGAGGCCGCCCCGGCCGAAGCCAGCGGCGATCCCATTGTGATCGGCTTGCCGATCGCCCAGTCCGGCCCGGCGGGCATCGCGGACCACGCGGACTGCCTCAACGGCGCCACCCTGGCGAAGGATCAGATCAACGCCGCAGGTGGTCTGAACGGACGTCCCATCGAGTTCAGCGTCACGGACATCGACATCCTCACCCCCGAGGGCATCACCGCTGGCTACCAAAAGCTGACCGGCGAGGGTGTGTCGGCTCTGGTGAGCCCGTTCGTGATCATCCCGCCGCCGGCGTTGGATGCGGCCGCTGCATACGGCGCGCCGTACATGAGCGGTGACACGAACATCGATGCCCAGAAGATCCGGTCCTCGGATCCGGCCAAGTACGGTAACTACTTCGTCGATCCCCCGGAGACCTACTACGGCTCGGGCTTCGTGACGTTCCTGACGAACCTGGCTGACTCGGGTGCGTGGACACCGAAGAACAACAAGGTGGACATCATCCGTGGCGACACGGCATACAACCAGAACATCGCCCAGGCCACGGTGGACGCCATCGAGGCATCGGGTGGCAAGTGGCAGCTCGGTGAGGTCATCGACATCACCGCCGGCACCAAGGACTGGTCACCGGTGCTGCAGAAGCTCGCCGCCAATGATCCCGGCGTGATCATGGTCGATCACTGGATCGGCGCGGAGCTCGCGTCGTTCTCGCAGCAGTTCGCCGCCGCACCGGTTGACGGTTCGCTGGTGTATCTGCAGTACGGACCGTCGCAGCCTGAGTACCTCGACATCGCGGGTGATTCCGCCGAGGGCTTCGTCTGGGGCACCGTGATCGGTACGGGCAACACCAGCGCGGAGGACAAGGCCTTCCGCGAGGCGTACCACGCAGCCACCGGCACGAACGATGTGACGATGGGCATGGTGTACCCAGCCTGGTGCTACGACATGGTCAACGTCCTGGCGAACGCCTGGAAGAACGTCGATCCGGCGGACTTCGCCGCGGTGAACGCGTTCATCGCAGCGAACCCGACCCAGGGTGTGTCGGGCTACCTCAACTTCGCCAACGGAGTTGTGCCGAGCTACCCGAATGACGTCGCCAGCGCAGCTGAAGGCGTCAGTCACTACTTCTACCAGGTTCAAGGTGGTCGCCACACGGTCATCGAGCCTGCCGACGATGCCGAGGCACCATTCATCCCGCCACCGTGGATGCAGTAATCATCCGGTAGGAGAACTGAATGGCGCTCCTGGCCTGCTCCGAGATCACCCTTGAGCTCGGCGGTCGCCGCATCCTCGAGGGTGTGTCCCTCGAAGTTGAGCAGGCGGAGGTTGTCGGTCTTGCCGGCCCCAATGGGGCCGGCAAGACCAGCCTCTTCGAAGTCCTCTCTGGCCGCCAACTGCGGCACGGAGGGGACGTCGTCTTTTCCGGTGAGTCCGTTGCGAAGTTGCCGATGCGCGAGCGGGTGGCGCGCGGGTTGGTGCGCAGCTACCAGCGACCCATCGTTCCGGCCGGGTTGACGGTCGCCGAAACCCTGAAAGCCGCGCGCAAGGCCTATAAGCCTTACCCCTCCCGGCTGCAGTTGGAGTGGGCAACCGAGTTCGTGCACATGCGGGCGTCGTTGCACCAGCCCACCGGATCCCTGGAGACCCTGGAGCGCCGCAAGCTGATGTTGGCGAGTCTGCTGCTGCGCTCACCGCGCATCGTGTTGCTCGATGAGCCGGCATCGGGGTTGACCGGCTCCGAGATCGACGAGATCGACCTGATCGTGCGCAATCTGTCCCAGGAGTATGGGATCGCGGTGCTGCTGATCGAGCACCGCTTGGAACTTCTGGCGATGGTCGCCTCGCGGGTGTTGGTCCTCGACGTCGGGCAGGTGATCGCGGAAGGTCCCCCCGAGAAGGTGTTCCTCGAGCCGCAGGTCCGCCAGGCGTACTTCGATGTTCCGATCACCGGGGAAGTCGTGGCGTAATGGCCATCCTTGAGATCGAAGGTTTGTCCGCGGGATATGGGCCCGTGCGTGTGCTCCACGATCTGTCGTTGACCATCGAACCCGGCGAGCGATTGGGCCTCGTCGGACTCAACGGGCACGGCAAGACCACGTTCTTGAGCGCCATCGTCGGCTTGACCGGGTGGCAGGATGGATCGGTGCTGTTCCGCGGGGAACAGATCGGTGGTCGTCGCACCCACGGCATGGGCCGTAAGACTCCGCAGATCGTGCGCCGGGGGATCGCGCTCGCCCCCCAGGGCGATGCAATTTTCCCTGGATTGTCGGTGCGCGAGAACCTCGACTCCGGCGCGTACACCGGAGCCACCTGGCGTTCGCGTCGTAAGCGGCGCGAGCGGATCTTGGAAGTGTTCCCGCCGTTGGCACCGCTGCTCGGCCAGACCGCGGGCACCCTCTCCGGGGGTGAGCGCCGCATGGTCAGCGTGGGCCGGGCGTTGATGTCGGATGCATCGCTCTATCTGGTGGACGAGCCGTCGTTGGGATTGGCGCCGAAAATCTCGTTGAACCTCGTTGCGGCGCTCTTGGAAATTGACCTGGGTGATGGCGCGATGATCATCGCCGAGCAGAACCTGCCATTGATTGAAGGCCGTGTGGACCGCGTGCTGGGCATGCACGCGGGTGACTTGAAACTCGACGTCGGCGAAGCGCTGGGCGACGTGCCACCGGCAGCGGGGGTGCACCTGTGATCGAGGTGGTGATCAGCGCACTGGTGCTCGCGTCGATGTATGGCCTGATCGCGATCGGCATCTCCCTGACCTGGGCCAGCATCGGCATGCTCAACCTGGCCCAGGGATTCATCTTCACCGCCGGCGGTTACACCGCGTGGCTGTATGCGCAGTATGCAGAGGGGTGGGGCCTGGAGGGCGTGGGTCTCTCCGCGGGCGTGTTGATCTTCGGAATGCTCGGATCGGCGCTGGCAGGATTGTTCGTCGGTGCGATCGCGTTCCTGCCCTTGCAGGACCGGGATAACTTCCGAACCCGCAGCCTGATCGCAACGCTTGCCATCTCGCTGATCGGCACGCAGATCTGGTTGATCCTGTTCGGCCCGCAGAACAAGCCGTTGCCCCCGGTATTCGGCGAGGGCCGCATCGAGATCGGTCCCGCGGGCATGTCGTACCAGCAGTTGGGCACGATCATCGTGGCCTCGGTGATGCTGGCCCTCGTGATCCTGTGGATGCGCAGCAGCCGGCGCGGCCTGCAGATGCGCGCGATGATGATGGATCCGCTCGGTGCCGCGGTGGTCGGGGTGTCGGTGCGCAGCACCGGCATGCGGGTGTTGGCGATCAGCGGGGCGCTGACCGGGTTGTCCTCGGTGCTGCTGGCGCAGGTGTTCTTCGTCAGCCCCACATCCGGTGTGCAGCCGCTGACTACCGGGTTGATCATCTCGCTGGCCGGTGGCCTGGGATCCATCCCGGGAACGGTGGCCGCGGCGGGCTTGATCGGCCTGGCCGAGGCGTTGACCGCCCGCTACCTGCAGCAGTCGTTGGTGCCCTTCGTGCTGTTCGCGATCGTGGTGTTGATCTTGATCTTCCGGCCGCGCGGCCTCGGTGGTCTGCTGGAGGACGTCCGTGAGTGAGACACCCCGCCTCGTCGGCCGTCGGGCATGGCGCCCGCACTGGCCGGTCAACAGCACGCGCGTGTTCAAGCGGCGCCGCTGGCCCGGCACCAAGCGCTCGATGCTGAAGCTCTCCGGCCGCTACAACCCCAAGACCCTGCGCCGAGAGATGGTGCTCACCGACAAGAAGCCGCTGTTCTGGTCGGTGGGTTTGTTGGCGCTATTGCTGCTGCCCCTCGGAATCGCATCCGAGCGGTTCTTCACCATGTTCGGGATCATCTGCATCTACGCCGCCATCAACGTGATGTGGACGCTGATCATCGGCACCGCGGGACTGCAGTCCTTCGCCACGTTGGCCACCGTGGGTGTCGGTGCATACGGAGCCGGGTACCTCTCGGTCACCTACGCCATCCCGTGGCCGCTGATGCTGCTCGTGGGCGCGGTGCTCGGTGGTCTGATGGGCTGGATCATCTCCCTGCCCGCGCGCAGGTTGGACGGCCTGTATTACGCGCTGCTCACCCTGGGTCTGTCAGAGTTCATGCGCAACTTCGTCACCCAGTCCGATGAGCTGGGCGGGAAGTTCAACGGTGCGCTGTTCGGGGTGGGCCGGATCATCCCCTCGGACCTGCTCACCACGCGCCTGGGTCAGTCGCTGTTGTATTTGACCGCGTTCATCGCGCTGCTTATCGCGCTGGCGGTGTACCGGTGGGTGAACGGTGGGCGCACCGGGATCCTGCTGCGCGCGGCGGCCACGTCCAAGGAGGATGAGGCGTTCGCCTCGGCTCTGGGCATAGACTTCAACAAGGAACGCACCCGGGTGTTCATCATCGCTTCGGCGATGCTCGGCTTCCTCGGCGCGTTCTACGCCACCTATATCGGGGGCACGTCGCTGCAGCTCTTCAGCCTGGAACTGCTGCTGCTCCTACTCGCGATGATCGTGATCGGCGGGTTGGGCCGGGCCGAGGGTGCCGTGGTGGGAACCGTGATCGTCGTAGGCATCACCCAGTGGTTCACCGACTGGGGTCCCTGGCGCATCGTGCTCGTCGGGGTGTTGGCCTTGGCTTCTGTGCTGTTCACCCGCAACGGCCTGTTCGGGCTCAAGGCGCAGATCGAGGAGATCCGCGACCGGCGCAAGGCGCTCTACCGGGCGGGTATCACCAGCAGGTATGCCGAGTTCCTTCCGCAGCAGGCTCCGGAGATCCACGACAAGTCCGCGATCGTCGGCCGGGTGTTCGAGCGGTCGCTGCGCGATCGGTTGCGGTCCTGGATCAGCCCGGAGCTCATCGCCGAGCACGAGGCCAAGCCGCTGGGGCAGCACTCGGATCGCCTCGAGCGCATGCTCAATTACTTCCGCAAGGCACCCATCCCGGACAAGTACGTGGTGTATTGCGAAGTCCCGTTCGAGTCCTACCGCGTGGTGGCCCTCAGTGGCCTGCCGGGTGTGCCGCCACGCATCGTCGATGACAAGAAATATGCGAGCCTGGACGAGGCGTACCACGCCGTCTTCCTGCGCCGCGTCAATGATCTGAGAGCACACTGAGGGATCGGAGAAACCATGGCAAAGATCGCACTCACCGGATACACCGACAAGATCAGTGTCGCCCCGGGGGAATCGGTTGACTTCAAAGTCAGCGCCGACAACGCGGCCACCGCGCACGTGGAGATCGTGCGGATCATCCACGGTGACGAGCACCCCGATGGGCCCGGCTACCTCGAGGAGACCGTCGCCTCCAACTGTGCCGGTGACCACCCCGTGCGCAAGCAGTTCGTGGATGTCGGTAACGCCGTGGTCGTCGAGGACCCCTCCGGTCGGCTGGCCGGCGGGGGCGCGATGACCCTGTGGGCGTACGTCTTCCCCACCACCCCTACCAAGGGCCGTCAGGTGATCCTCGGCCGGTTCGCCCTGCACGAGAACGCGGGCTATGCGATGGGGATCGACGGCGAGGGTCGGTTGTCCTTCTGGGTCGGCGACGGCACCGATACCGACGAGATCGTCTCCCCGGTCCCGATGGTCCACCACACCTGGTACTTCGTCGCCGCGTCCTATGACCCGAAGTCCGGGGACGCCACGTTGATCCAGGAAGCGGTGGTCAACCCCTACAACGGACGGCTGGGCAAGGTGGCGCCGTTCGACCACTACTCGATAGTCGAGCAGAAGTTGCGCGTGAAGCCTGCGGTGGCATCCAGTCCGTTCCTGTGGGGGGCGGCGCAGAACTCCGCGCCCGTGCGCGGACTTTTCAAGGAATTCCTCTACAACGGCAAGATCGACCGGGCGGGCGTCCTCGACCGGGCACTGTCGGTGGACGGGCTGAAGGAACTCGCCCGCGGTGGAGGCAGTGGCGGGGACATCGCACGCTGGGACACCACTGCCGGATACGGGGAATCCGGTATCGACGATGTCGTCCGTGATGTCTCGGGCAACGGGCTCGACGGAGTGGGTATCCAGCGGCCGGTGCGCGCGATGACCGGCTACAACTGGAGCGGCAAGCACGATGACTGGCGGGTGGCCCCGGGGGAGTACGGCGGTATCGCCTTCCACGACGACGCGGTGATGGACTGTGAGTGGGAGACCACGTTCACCTGGAACGTGCCGGCGGGAACTCGCAGCGGTGCCTACGCGGCGCGTGTGACCTCGGGGGATGCGGAGGATCACATCCCGTTCTTTGTGCGCCCGGCATCCCCCGCCGCACCGATTCTGTTCCTGATGCCGACAAACTCGTACCTGGCGTACGCGAACGAAATGATCGTGCATCACGTGCCGGTGGGTCAGGCGATCCTGTCCCACCCGGCGGTGCTGACCGAGGCCGAAGCCGACTACTACCAGGATCCGAAGTTCGGTCGGTCCACCTACGACCACCACTCCGATGGTGCGGGCGTCTGCTTCGCCTCCTGGAAGCGGCCGATCCTGAACATGCGGCCCAAGTGGCGCTCCTCGGCGATCGGCACGGTCTGGCAGTACCCGCGTGACCTGTCCCTGATCGCGTGGCTGGAAAAGAAGGGGTACTCCTACGACGTCGCGACCGATCATGATCTCGAACGTGAGGGACTTGACCTGCTTAGCCAGTACTCGGTGGTGTTGACCGGATCGCACCCGGAGTACTGGAGCGAGCAGAGCCTGAACAACCTCGAGGACTACATCGCCGGCGGTGGTCGGTTGATGTATCTCGGTGGCAACGGTTTCTACTGGGTGATCTCCTACCGCGACGGTGAGCCGGAGTTGATGGAGGTGCGCAAGGGTGAGGCCGGCATGCGCGCCTGGCAGGCCGAACCCGGCGAGTACTACCACCAGACGTCTGCCGAGCGCGGAGGGATTTGGCGCAACCGCGCCCGGCCCCCGCAGAAGCTCACCGGTGTCGGGTTCACCACGCAGGGCTTCGACGAATGTCACCCGTACCGCCGGATGCCCGACAGCTACCACAAGTCAGTGTCCTGGATCTTCGACGGCGTCGAGGGGGAGGTGTTCGGTGACTTTGGTCTGGCCCTCGGTGGTGCGGCCGGATTGGAAACCGAGCGCTACGACCTGGAGTTGGGTACACCCCCG
>Ga0194132_10012978_pt1 | contig 10233 bp, 5 predicted proteins | sample TA2KigOf80mmetaG_FD_148612 | JGI IMG/M metagenome (GOLD analysis project Ga0194132, IMG submission 148612) | Freshwater microbial communities from Lake Tanganyika, Tanzania - TA2015054 Kigoma Offshore 80m | ecosystem: Environmental > Aquatic > Freshwater > Lake | place: Tanzania: Lake Tanganyika... | reverse complement strand
GATGGCCTCGGGCTTGAGCGCATGGGCCGTGGCGAGCACATGCGCCAGCAGCGCTCGGCCGGCCAGCGGGTGCAGCACCTTGGGCAGGTCCGAGTGCATGCGCTTGCCCTGGCCGGCGGCGAGAATGACGATGTTCATGGGCGTTTTCAGGAACTTGGCGTGGGAGATCGGTGCCCGTGCCGGCGTCGCGGGCGAGTGGCGCAGGGTCCCGGCATGGTAGCACGCAGGGGTACGATGGCCCGGTGCGGGGCCCGGCGCCATGCTCAGGACCCGCGTGCAGTTGTAACGCCACGCGAAGTCGACCAAGGCGTGTCATCCCCGCAGCGGCAAGCACCGTTCATTGGGGTGGGCCGGACCGCAAGCCTCTTCCCGCACGCCCCCGCGCTGCTGCTCGCGCTGGCGATGTGCTGAAACTGGCATCCCGCGCAGGCGGAGATGTACAAGTGGGTGGACGAGCGCGGGGTGGTGACCTATACCAACGTCCCGCCGCCCGATGCCAGGTCGCGCGGAAAACTCGAATTGATCGCGCCCGGTTTTTCAGCGGTGAGCACCTACTCTTCTGCGGAATCGCTGGGCATAAATGGGAACCCTGCACGCGAGATGCAGGTGCGGGAGCTGAGGGCGCGCCTCGAGCGACTGGAGCGCGAGCTGGACGCCGAGCGCCGCGCCCGCTTTCAGGCCGAAGAGACGACGCGTGCGGCGGCAGCAAGCAAGGCCTCACAGGAGGCGCAGCGGCGCCGGGAATGGCGCGAGCGCTGCCTCGCCGACCGTCGCGTCGACTGCGACCGCGCCGACCTCGCGGAAGAGGTGACCGCACCTGTCCTGGTTGTTGCACGCGTGGTGCGGCCAATCCTCGTGCGCCCGGTGGCGCCGGGGCACTGGGTGCCGGGCGCGCCGCCGCGCCACCACCCGCATGCAGGCCTGCACCGGCACTTCCCGGAGAGCACCACGCCCCTGCTCAGGCATCCGTCACGGCCGTGGGCCGTGCCGCCCGGCGCGACGCTGGTCTTGAAGTCGGGACAGGTCCGGCGGCACTAGGTATCGCCTGGCCCGCGAGGCAAACGCGGCCGCGCGCGGGCCTTGTCTCGGAAGCACCGGGCTACAGGTGAGCAATTCGTGCCGCGGGACCGCACCGCTTGCCGCGCAAGCTCAGCGGCGCTGTGGCTACCGCGGAAGTACCGAGCTACCCATGAGGAATTCATCCACCGCCCGCGCCGCCTGCCGGCCTTCGCGGATGGCCCAGACCACCAGCGACTGGCCGCGGCGCATGTCACCGGCGGCGAAGACCTTCGCCACATTGGTGGCGTAGCAGCCACTGCCGTCGGTAGTCGCCCGGGCGTTGCCGCGCGCATCCCTTTCGACGCCGAAGGCCTCGAGCACGGACTGCACGGGCGACACGAAGCCCATGGCGAGCAGGACGATGTCAGCGGGCATGGTGAATTCGGAGCCGGCGATATCGACCATCTTGCCGTCCTTCCACTCGACGCGGACGGCCTTGAGGCCGGTGACCTTGCCGTCCTTGCCGATGAACTCCTTGGTGGAGATGGCCCAGTCGCGGTTGGCGCCTTCCTCGTGCGACGACGAGGTGCGCAGGCGCATCGGCCAGTACGGCCACACCGGGTTGTGCTCCGGATCGCTTGGCTTGGGCATGACTTCGAACTGCGAGACCGACTTGGCGCCGTGACGGTTGGAGGTGCCGACGCAGTCGGAACCGGTATCGCCACCACCGATGACGACGACGTGCTTGCCGGTCGACCAAAGGTCCTTGACGCCCTTGTCGCCTGCCACGCGCCGGTTCTGCAGCGGCAGGAAGTTCATGGCGAAGTCCACGCCATCGAGCTCGCGGCCGGGGATGGGCAGGTCGCGCGGCAACTCGGCGCCGCCGGAGAGCACCACGGCGTCGTAGTCGGCCAGCACCTTCTTCGCATCCAGCGGCGCCGCCCTGGCATTGCCCGCGCCGACCGGCGCGAATTTTTCATTGCCACCGACCACGGTGTTGGTGAGGAACCTCACCCCCTCGGCCTTCATCTGCTCGAGGCGGCGGTCGATGTGCGACTTTTCCATCTTGAAGTCGGGGATGCCGTAGCGCAGCAGGCCGCCGATGCGGTCGTTTTTCTCGATGACGGTGACATCGTGGCCGGCACGCGCGAGCTGCTGGGCGGCGGCGAGGCCGGCGGGTCCGCTGCCGATCACGGCAACGCGCTTGCCGGTCTTTTTCGCGGGCGGCTGTGGTTTGACCCAGCCCTCCTGCCAGGCGCGGTCGATGATGGCGTGCTCGATCGACTTGATGCCCACCGGGTCCTCATTGATGCGCAGCGTGCAGGCTTCCTCGCAGGGCGCGGGGCAGATGCGGCCGGTGAACTCGGGGAAGTTGTTGGTCGAGTGCAGCGTCTCGATGGCATGCTGCCAGTCCTGCCTGTAGACCAGGTCGTTGAAGTCCGGAATGATGTTGTTGACCGGGCAGCCGTTCTGGCAGAACGGGATGCCGCAGTCCATACAGCGCGCGCCCTGGATCTTGGCATCGGCATCGGACAGGTGCGCGATGAATTCGCGATAGTGCTTCTTGCGCGCCTCGGGCGGCTCGCTCGCCTCGGCGAGGCGCTGGTATTCCATGAATCCGGTGATCTTGCCCATTCTTCGTTCTTTCGCTCAAAACTCCTGCCAGACCGTCGTTCTCCGCCGCCTGCTCCACGCGGAGGGTGGGATGAGGGGGTTCGGGAAGTGCCCGCCGCTCGCCGGCGCCCCGGACGGGGTCGCGCTTTGCCAACCCCCGTCTACGCCGCCGCTTTCTTGCCGGCTGCGGCCAGCTCGCCCAGCGCGCGGCGGTACTCGTGCGGGAACACCTTGACGAACCGGCCGCGCAACTCGCCCCAGCGGGCGAGGATGTCCTTCGCCTGCACGCTGCCCGTGTAGCGCGCGTGGTTCTGCACCAGGCGCTGCACGATGGCCTCGTCGGACTCGCCGAGGTGCCAGAGGTCCTTCGACACCTTGCCCTGCTGCTCGGATTCGGTGAGCAGCGGCTCAAGCGCCACCATGGCGGTGTTGCAGCGGCGCTCGAAAGTGCCGTCGGCGTCGAGGACGTAGGCAATGCCGCCCGACATGCCGGCGGCGAAGTTGCGCCCGGTCATGCCCAGTACCACCACCGTGCCTCCGGTCATGTACTCGCAGCCGTGGTCGCCCACGCCTTCGACGACGGCCTGAGCGCCCGAGTTGCGCACCGCGAAGCGTTCGCCGCCGACGCCGCGGAAATACGCCTCGCCGGCGATGGCGCCGTACAGCACCACGTTGCCGGTGACGATGTTCTCGGTCGGCGTGCCGCGGAACTTGGGTGAGGGCTGCACGCCGATGCGCCCCCCCGACAGGCCCTTGCCGCAGTAGTCGTTGGTCTCTCCGATGAGATCGAGGGTGATGCCGCGCGCCAGGAAGGCACCGAAACTCTGGCCGGCCGAGCCCGCGAGGCGCACGTGGATGGTGTCCTCGGGTAGCCCGTCATGGCCGTAGCGCTTGGCCACCTCGCCCGAGAGCATGGTGCCCACGGTGCGATTGATGTTGCGGATCGGCATCTCGATCTTCACCTTCTCGCGGCGCGTGATCGCGGGCTGCGCCAGTTCGATGAGGCGATGGTCGAGCACGCGCTCGAGCCCGTGGTCCTGCTTTTCGGCGTGGAAGCGCGACACTTCCGGGCCCATCTTCGGCTGGTAGAAGATGTTTGTGTAGTCGAGGCCCTTCGCCTTCCAGTGCTCGATGCCCTTCTTCATGTCGAGCAGGTCGGAGCGGCCGATAAGGTCGCTGAACCGGCGGATGCCGAGCTGGGCCATCAATGCGCGCGCCTCCTCGGCGACGAAGAAGAAGAAGTTGATGACGTGCTCGGGCTTGCCGGTGAATTTCTTGCGCAGCACCGGGTCCTGGGTCGCGACGCCCACCGGGCAGGTGTTGAGATGGCACTTTCTCATCATGATGCAGCCCTCGACCACCAGCGGCGCGGTGGCGAAGCCGAACTCGTCCGCGCCCAGCATGGCGCCGATGACGACATCGCGCCCGGTCTTGATCTGGCCATCCACCTGCACGGCGATGCGGCCGCGCAACTTGTTCAGCACCAGGGTCTGCTGCGTCTCTGCGAGGCCAAGTTCCCATGGCGTGCCGGCGTGCATGAGCGAAGAAAGCGGGCTGGCGCCCGTGCCACCGTCGTGGCCGGCGATCGTGACGTGGTCGGCCTTGGCCTTGGCGACCCCCGCGGCCACCGTGCCGACGCCGTCCTCGGACACCAGCTTCACCGAGATGGACGCGGCCGGGTTGGCGTTCTTCAGGTCGTGGATGAGCTGCGCGAGGTCCTCGATGGAGTAGATGTCGTGGTGCGGTGGCGGCGAAATGAGCTCGACGCCGGGCGTGGAGCAGCGCAGCTCGGCGATGTACTCGGAAACCTTCTTGCCGGGCAGCTGGCCGCCCTCGCCGGGCTTGGCGCCCTGCGCCATCTTGATCTGGATCTGCTCGGCCGACGCCAGGTACTCGGCGGTGACGCCGAAGCGGCCGGAGGCCACCTGCTTGATCTTCGACTTCAGTGAATCGCCTTCCTTGAGCGGGATGTCGGCCATGATGCGGCCCGCGCCGATGCGCGACGCCAGCGTCTCGCCCGCCTTGACGATGGGGAAGCGATTCCTGTCTTCGCCCCCCTCGCCGGTGTTCGACTTGCCGCCGATGCGGTTCATGGCGACGGCAAGCGTGGCGTGCGCCTCGGTCGAGATGGAGCCCAGCGACATGGCGCCGGTGGCGAAGCGCTTGACGATGTCGGCCGCGGGCTCGACTTCCTCGATCGGAATGGGCTGGCAGTGGTCGAGCTTGAACTCGAACAGGCCGCGGAAGGTCATGTGGCGGCGCGACTGGTCGTTGATGATGGCCGCGTATTCGCCGTAGGTCTGCGCGTTGTTCGCCCGGGTGGACTGCTGCAGCTTGGCGATGGCGTCCGGCGTCCACATGTGTTCTTCGCCGCGGATGCGGTAGGCATATTCGCCGCCGGCATCCAGCGCATTGGCGAGCACGGGATCGGCGCCGAACGCGGCCTGGTGCGAACGGATCGCCTCCTCGGCCACGTCGAACACGTTGATGCCGCCGACATTGGTGGTGGTGCCCGTGAAGTACTTGTCGACGAGGGCACGCGACAGGCCGACCGCCTCGAAGATCTGCGCGCCGGTGTAGGACATGTAGGTGGAGATGCCCATCTTGGACATGACCTTGCGCAGGCCCTTGCCCACCGCCTTGACGAAGTTCCTGATGGCCTTCTTGCCGTCGATCTCGCCGGGCAGCAGGTCCTGGATGTGCAGCAGGGTCTCGAGCGCGAGATAGGGATGCACGGCTTCGGCACCGTAGCCCCCGAGCAGCGCGAAATGGTGCACTTCGCGCGCGGAACCGGTCTCGACGACGAGGCCCGCGCTGGTGCGCAGGCCCTTGTTGGTGAGGTGCTGGTGGATGGCGGACAGCGCGAGCAGCGCCGGGATCGCGACGTTCTCGGCCGACACGCGGCGGTCGGAGATGATGATGATGCTGAAGCCCGAGCGCACCGCATCCTCGGCCTGCGCGGCGAGCGAGGCCAGCCGCGCCTCGATGGCGTCGCGGCCCCAGGCAACCGGGTAGCAGATGTCGAGTTCGAAGGACTTGAACTTGCCGCCGGTGTAACGGTCGATGTGGCGGATCTTTTCCATCTCGTAGAAGTCCAGCACCGGCTGGCTCACCTCGAGGCGGATCGGCGGGTTCATCTCGTCGATGCCGAGCAGGTTCGGCTTGGGACCGATGAAGGATACCAGTGACGTGACCAGCTCCTCGCGGATCGGGTCGATCGGCGGATTGGTGACCTGCGCGAACAGCTGCTTGAAGTAGTGGAAGAGCGTCTTGTTCTTGTCCGACAGCACCGCGAGCGGCGAGTCGTTGCCCATGGAACCCACGGGTTCTTCGCCCTTCTCGGCCATCGGCGCCATGAGGAACTTGAGGTCTTCCTGCGCGTAGGCGAAAGCCTGCTGACGGTCGAGCAGCGGTACGCTCGAACGCTCCGGCTGCTGGCGGTCGGTGTCGACGTCGTCGAGCTTGATGCGGATGCGCTCGATCCATTCGGCATACGGCTTGGCCGAGGCGAGGGTGTCTTTCAGCTCCTTGTCGTCGATGATGCGGCCCTTCTCCAGGTCGACGAGGAACATCTTGCCCGGCTGCAGGCGCCATTTCTTGACGATGCGCTCCTCGGGCACGGGCAGCACACCGGCTTCGGAAGCCATGATGACGAGGTCGTCCTCGGTGACGATGTAGCGCGCCGGACGCAGGCCGTTGCGGTCGAGCGTCGCCCCGATCTGGCGCCCGTCGGTGAAGGCGATGGCGGCCGGGCCGTCCCACGGCTCCATCATGGCGGCGTGATATTCGTAGAACGCGCGGCGGCTCGGGTCCATCAGCGTGTGGCCTTCCCACGCCTCCGGAATCATCATCATCACCGAATGCGCGACCGAGTAGCCGCTCATGCTGAGCAGTTCGAGCGCGTTGTCGAAGGACGCAGAGTCGGACTGACCGTCATAGATCAGCGGCCAGAGCTTGTCGAGGTCGCGGCCAAGCACGGGGCTCGAGATGGCGCCCTGGCGCGCGCGGATCCAGTTGACGTTGCCGCGCAGGGTGTTGATCTCGCCGTTGTGCGCAATCATGCGGAACGGGTGCGCGAGGTCCCAGGTCGGGAAGGTGTTGGTGGAGAAGCGCTGGTGCACGAGCGCGAGCGCCGACTGCACGCGCGCATCCTGAAGGTCGAGGTAGTACTGGCCGACCTGCCCGGCCAGCAGCATGCCCTTGTAGACCGTGGTGCGCGCCGACATCGACGGCACGTAGAACTCCTTGCCATGGGCGAGCGCCAGCGCCTGGATGGCATGGCCGGCACTCTTCCTGATGATGTAGAGCTTGCGCTCGAGGGCGTCCGTCACCGTGACGCCGCGGCCACGGCCGATGAAAACCTGGCGGATCACCGGTTCGATGCGCTTGACCGATTCGCCCAGGCCGCTGTTGTCGCGCGGCACATCGCGCCAACCGAGCAGCACCTGTCCCTCGTCCTTGATGGCGCGTTCGATCTCGTATTCGCAGGCGAGACGGCTGGCCGGTTCCTGGGGCAGGAATACCATGCCGACGCCGTATTCGCCCTGTGGCGGCAGCGCGACTCCCTGTTTCGCCATTTCCTCGCGGAACAGCAGGTCGGGCATCTGGATGAGGATGCCGGCGCCATCGCCGGCCAGCGGGTCGGCGCCAACGGCGCCGCGATGCGTCAGGTTCTTGAGGATCTGCAGGCCCTGTTCGACGATGGCATGGCTCTTCTGCCCCTTGATATGGGCGACGAAGCCGACACCGCACGCATCATGCTCGTTGGCAGGGTTGTACAGCCCTTGCCTTCCCGGGACGACGGATGCGGCTGCTTGCGGGACTGCGGAGCGTTCCAAGGCATCACCTCACGGCTTGCGGGCCGGCTGGGGTCTGTGCCCGATTGCCTGGCCAATATCACCATAACGAACCCGGTTTCCTGCAGAAATCGTACTTCGTGATCTTCAGGGGGAGCTTTGGAGTGTACCCGTGAAACTGTGCTGCTTCAAGCGCTTAGCCCTTCGCTGCAGAGCAGCAGAGAACGCTTGGAGGCGCGATGGAAGACGGACGCCGGTGTGAGCCCCGGATCGGGCGCGCGATCCGAACGCCGGCGACGCCCGCGGACCTCGCGCCGCCGCCGTTCCTATGCAATGCGGCGCGCCAGCACGCCCTCGACGATCGCCTGGGCCACGCCAGTCTGGATGCGGGCGCTACCCAGGCGCTCGAGGACCACGAAGCGGGTGGCGCCGTCGCGCGTCTTCTTGTCCACGCTCATGTGCTCCAGGTAGCGCGCGCGCGGGAGCTTCGGGCCGGTCACCGGCAGGCCGGCGCGGCCGATCAGCGCCTGGATGCGCGCCACCTCAGCCGCGTCCAGGTAGCCCAGCTCGCGCGAGAGGTCGGCGGCCATGATCATGCCCGCGCCGATGGCTTCACCATGCAGCCAGTCGCCATAGCCCAGCCCTGCCTCGATGGCGTGGCCGAAGGTATGGCCGAAATTAAGCAGTGCGCGCACCTCCAGTTCGCGTTCGTCCTCGGCCACGATGGCCGCCTTGATTTCGCAGGAGCGCACCACGGCATGCTCGAGTGCGGCGGGATCGCGGGCGAGAAGGGCATCGATGTTGGCTTCCAGCCACTCGAAGAACGCGGCATCACGGATCAGCCCGTGCTTGATCACTTCGGCCAGGCCGGCCCTGAGTTCGCGCAGCGGCAGCGTCTGCAACGGTTCAAGGTCGGCGCACACCGCCAGTGGCTGGTAGAAAGCACCGATCATGTTCTTGCCGTGAGGATGGTTGATCGCCGTCTTGCCGCCAACCGAGGAATCGACCTGTGCAAGCAGCGTGGTGGGCATCTGGATGAAGGGCGCACCGCGCTGCCAGGTGGCCGCCGCGAACCCGGTCATGTCGCCGACCACGCCCCCGCCCAGCGCAATCAGCGTGGTGCGCCGCTCGCAACGGTGCTCGATCAGGGCGTCGAAAATGAGGTTCAGCGTTTCCCAGGTCTTGTATTGCTCGCCGTCCGGCAGGATCACCGGAACCACTGCAACGCCGGCAGCCTCCAGGGCCGCTCTCAGACCGGATAGATACAGCGGTGCGATCGTGGTGTTGGTGACCACTGCCACGCGTTTCTGCGGCAGCAAGGGGGTTATGAGGCTGACATCGCGCAGGAATCCGCTGCCGATGCGGATCGGATAACTGCGTTCGCCGAGCGCTACGATGAGGGTGCGCATGCTTTTTCGATTCTGGGCAGAAGTTCGGCCACCAGCGCGCTGACGCTCTGGCGCCCGGTTTCAATGATCAGGTCGGCCGTCTCGCGGTACAGCGGGTCGCGCTTTTCGAACAGCTCCTCCATGCGCGCCCGCTGGTCGTCCGCCTGCAGCAGGGGCCGCGACTTGTCGTGGCGGGTGCGGCGCCAGAGTTCCCGCGGCAGCGCGTAGAGGTAAAGCACGAATCCCCGGCTCTTCAGGGCGGCGCGGTTGCCGGCGTCCAGGACCACGCCGCCACCGGTCGCCAGGACAATGTTCTCCATCCGCGTCATGCGCTCGAGGACGTCGCTTTCGCGGCGCCGGAAACCGGGTTCACCCTCGATCTCGAAGATGACCGGGATGCGCACGCCGGTGCGCGCCTTGATCTCGGTATCGGTGTCGTGGAAGTCCTTGCCGAGCCGGCGCGCGAGCGCGCGCCCGATGGTGGACTTGCCGGCACCGGGCATGCCGATGAGGAAGAGGTTGCTGGAAGGATTCACGCGGCTATTCTAACGGACGGGGGCTGGCGCCCTCTGCAAGGAGCGCCCCCGTGCGGCTGAAATCGCTGCGGCGCAAACGACGAGGCCGCCTGGCGGCGGCCCCGGTCGCGGTGAACTCGGCTCAGCGCTGCGCGCTGCGGTCCTGCACCAGCCTCGGCGTGATGAATATCAGCAGCTCGGTCTTGTTGTCGCGCCGCGCCGTGTTGCGGAACAGGTTGCCGACCACCGGAAGGTCGCCGAACAGCACGTTGGTCTTGACGTGCTTGGTATCGATGGAAGCTCCGGATGCGAGGATCTGGCCGATGGAGTCCTTGTTGACGTCGAGTTCCATGACGACGTTTCCATCGGGCGTGATCTGTGGCTTGACCTTCAACGCCAGCACAGCCTTGCGGAAGGAGACTGATGTTGCACCGCTGGAGGTCGCCTGCTGGAACGGGATCTCCGTCCCCTGTTCGATCACCGCCTCGACATTGTCGGCCGTCAGCACGCGCGGGCTGGAGATGATCTTGCCGCGACCATCTGCCTCGAGCGCCGACAGTTCGAGATTGATGAAGTTGGTCAGCCCGCGGTTGAACAGGCTGATCGCAACCGTGCCGGCATTGAACCCGGAAATGCCGGTTGCCGGCAGGTTGACGTTGTTAGATCCCGCGGCGGTGACCGCCGCGACCGCGGGAACGTCCTGCCCGGTCCTACCGGCAAGGTCGGTGAAGCTGCCTTCAATGGCGACCCGGTTGCCCGGTCCGAGCGGCGTGCCGAATCCGGGCGTCCCGCCCGCCCCGATGCTGCGTTCCACGCGGATCGCCAAGGCTTCCCGGGTGTATTCGTCGATGAGGCAGAGCAGGCGCAGTGGTCTGCCGCCATGCGTCCAGGTGGTCACGAAGTCATAACTCCAGACGTGGT
>Ga0194132_10012977_pt1 | contig 10233 bp, 7 predicted proteins | sample TA2KigOf80mmetaG_FD_148612 | JGI IMG/M metagenome (GOLD analysis project Ga0194132, IMG submission 148612) | Freshwater microbial communities from Lake Tanganyika, Tanzania - TA2015054 Kigoma Offshore 80m | ecosystem: Environmental > Aquatic > Freshwater > Lake | place: Tanzania: Lake Tanganyika... | reverse complement strand
TGGAGCTGGGACATTGTTCCATCTGTTGCAGGCCGGGAAGGTTCCCATCGTTATGCCGCGTCGCGCGCAGTATGGCGAACATGTCGATGATCATCAGTATGAGCTGGTGCAAGCGTTGTCGGAAGAGGGGCGGGTGATCCCGGCGTACGAGGCGGTCGATCTCCCCGCGGCGATCGAACAGGCCCGGCAGTGGAACGGACGGGCCGAACGCGCGCCGGCGCCCACCATACAGCGCCTGGTCGCCGAAGCTATTGAGGAACTGTTGAGCGAGCGACCATGACGGTAATTTTGGGGTTGAATGCCTATCATGCGGACGCGGCGGCGGCGCTCGTCGTGGACGGCCGGCTCATTGTCGCAGCCGAGGAAGAGCGCTTTTGTCGGGTCAAGCACTGGGCGGGGCTGCCGCTGGAAGCGGTGAAGGCCTGCTTACGAGAGGCGGCGCTTGATATCCGCCAGGTGCAGCATATTGCGATCAATCGCGACCCGCGCGCCCATTTTCTGAAAAAGACTCTCTTTGCCTTATCGCAGCGCCCCAGCCTGGGGGCGGTCCGGGACCGCCTGCGTAATGCGGCACGAGTCAAGGACGTTCGGCGCAACCTCGAGGCCGGACTTGCGTTGAACCCGGGATCGATTACGGCGGCCGTGCACAACGTGGAGCATCACCGGGCCCATCTGGCCTCCACGTTTCTGGTCTCGCCGTTTGAGGCGGCCGCTGTTGCCTCAGTGGATGGATTCGGCGACTTCGTGAGCACGATGCTCGCGCAAGGGGAAGGCCGCCGGTTCACGGTCCTGGATCAGATCACCTTTCCCCATTCCCTCGGGCTCTTCTATCTAGCCCTGACCCAATATCTGGGATTTCGAAACTACGGCGATGAGTACAAAGTGATGGGCCTAGCGGCCTACGGGAAACCGGACTGTCTCCAAGACATGCGAAAACTTATCCAGCTGAAGCCGCGCGGGCGGTTCCAGTTGAACACGGAGTTCTTTGTGCATCACTCGGAGGGCGTGTCCATGACCTGGGACGGCGGCGAGCCGGCCATCGGACGCGTGTTTTCCAACAGACTCGTCGCGCTGCTCGGCCCCCCCCGCCAGACACACGAACCAGTGACGGAACGTCATGAGAATATCGCCGCATCTCTCCAAGCGTTGTATGAAGAGGCGTTGTGTCATGTGCTGAGGCATCTTCATGACGCGACGCGCCGGACAGAACTGTGTCTGGCTGGCGGCTGCGCTTTGAACAGCGTGGCGAACGGCAAGATTCAAAGCCAGACCCCGTTCACGCACATCTATGTGCCGCCGGCGGCGGGGGATTCTGGGGGAGCAGTCGGGGCGGCCTATATGGTCTGGTGCGAGACGCTCGGGCAGACACGATCGTTTGTGATGGACCGGTCCGATTGGGGGCCGCTGTGTTCTGAGCAGGACATTACGGAGGAAGTGCGGCGGCGCACCTCCGAGCTGTCGGAGGCTGGCTGCCTCGTGGATCGGGTCGATGGCGACGAGACGCTCTGCCGGAGGACGGCGGTGTTGATTGCGGAGGGCAGGGTTGTGGGGTGGTTTCAGGGTCGCATGGAATGGGGGGCGCGCGCGCTGGGCCACCGCAGCATTGTCGCCGATCCGCGCCGTCCGGAAATGCGTGATCTCCTCAATGCCCGCATCAAGAAGCGAGAGCCGTTTCGTCCGTTCGCGCCCTCCATTCTCGAAGAAGCTGTGGGAGACTATTTCGAGCAGGTCGGCGCCTCTCCTTTCATGACGATGACCTATCGCGTTAAGGAGGACATGCAGGACCGTATTCCCGCCTCCATGCACGTCGATGGGACCGGGCGCCTGCAAACGGTGTCCAGGCAAACCGAGCCGTTGTACTGGCGGCTCATCAAGGAGTTTGAGCAGCTGACCGGCGTGCCGGTGATTCTGGACACGTCCTTCAACGAAAATGAACCCATTGTCTGCACGCCGAAAGAAGCCGTGGAGTGCTTTCTCCGGACCAAAATGGACGTGCTCGCCATCGGGCCGTATCTGATTCGGCGGCGTTTCTGACCGGGAGGGGGAAGCCGCATGCGCCTGCTGTTCGTGAACCGCTACGCCTATCCCGATACGTCCGCAACGGCGCAGATGCTGACGGAATTAACGGAGGAACTGGACCGTCGCGGTGCCGTCGTGACGATCGTGTCGGGCAATGCGTTTTATCTTGACGGTGCCGGGCCGCTGGCACCGCACGAACGGTACAAGGGCATCACCATTCGGCGGTTACAAAGCCTGTCCGTCAGTCGCCGCCTCCTGCGTTGGCGCGCGGTAGATTGTGTATTGTTTTATCTGCTGGCGGCCTGGACGGTGATGCGGTTGCCGCGTCCGGACTGCCTTATTGTCATGTCTGATCCTCCGCTCCTCTCCGTTCCGGCTGCCTTCTTAGGGTGGGTGAAACGATGTCCGAGCGTGTGCTGGCTGCAGGACGTCTTCCCTGATATTGCCATTCGGATACGCGTGCTGCCGGACGGCTTGACGACTGAGTGGTTGCGGTGGCTGGCGCGGTGGTCAATGAATCGTTTGGATCGGACGATTGTCGTGGGGCGATGCATGCAGCGACATCTAGCGAGTCAGGGCGTGCAGGCATCACGTTTGACCTACATTCCCAATTGGGCAGACGGGGCGCGTATTCACTCCCTGGAGCCGGCCGCTGGGAATGAATTTGCCGTAGCGCATGGACTTGTCGGCCAATTTGTGGTGATGTATTCAGGCAATTTCGGTCTGGTGCACGAAGTCGAGACTCTTTTAGGGTTGTTACGGGTCACGGCCTCGTTGGAACGCGTCGTCTTTTGCTTCGTCGGGCACGGGGCTCGTCTGCACGAGATCAAAGAGGCGGTCTTCCGTGAAGGCTGGCGGCACGTGCGATTCTTGCCGTTTCAATCCAAGGCGTGGTTGCAATGGAGTCTGTCGGCCGCCCACGTTCATGTGATCACGCTCCGCTCGGACATGACCGGGCTCAGCGTGCCCAGCAAGCTGTATGGCATCATGGCCGCGGGGCGCCCCGTGCTGTTTATCGGACCTGAGACCAGCGAAACGGCTATGGTTATCCATGAAGCCAGATGTGGGTATGTCGTGCGGCCTGGTGATGTTCGTGGTGCAGAGCAGATTCTGCGTCGTGTTCTGGGAAACGACCAGGAGCTGCATGCAAAAGGGCAGGCCGGGAGAAACTATTTTGATCGGTACTGCGACCGGCCCATCGCCGCGGCTGGGTTTTGGCGCGTGTTGAGCGAGGTGGTGACGAAAGGGGTAGGCACGGATGGGGCTAGAGGGCAGCATTCGTCGCGCATGGCCTTCCCACGGGGCACGACATGATGAACGGTCTGGCCATGCTGATCGCCTGTGGCTGCACGCTCGCGCTGACGCCGCTGGTGCGGCTGGCGGCCATACGCCTGGGTGCGCTGGATTATCCTGGCACGCGTAAAATTCATAGTTCCGTCATTCCCCGGCTCGGGGGAGCGAGTGTCTTACTCTCGTGTGTTGGCACGATTGGTATTGTGATACTGCTCGGAGTCGAGCTCCGATTCGAGGCCGCATTCTGGAAGCCGGTGGTCTGCGGAGGCGCGCTCGTGTTTCTAATCGGTGCGTGGGACGATCTTCGTGCAGTGCCAGCCTGGGTCAAACTCGTCTGCCAGGTGATGGCTGCTGGAACGGCAATGTGGTTTGGCGTTCTCGTCGATCGGGTGTCCGCAGTCGGCGGGGGCGAGGTCGAGCTGGGCCTGCTGGCCATGCCGATCACCCTGTTGTGGATTGTCGGCCTCACGAATGCGTTCAACTTGATCGATGGGCTTGACGGACTGGCTGCGGGGGTTGCCGCCATTGCCGCGGGAACCATGGCTGCGATGTTTCTATTGGGAGGTCACAGTGAGGAAGCGTTGTTGCTGATGATCTTGGCCGGCTCCCTGATCGGGTTTCTGCGCTACAATTCCAATCCGGCCACCATTTTCCTCGGTGACTCCGGCAGCTTTCTCATCGGCTTCAGCCTGGCGGTCATGGCCGTCACGCGTTCGCAGAAGGGGCCGGCAGCGCTCGCCGTGTTAACCCCGCTACTAATCTTTGGCCTTCCAATTCTCGACGTTGGGCTTGCGATCGTCCGCCGGCTTGTCAAGTCGCTGAACGGGGTCAACCACGACGGGAATTCGTTCATGGATAAACTGCGCTGCCTGAAGCATATCTTCAAGGCTGATCAGGATCATATGCATCATCGATTGCTCAAACTAGGCCTGTCGCATCGTCAGGCCGTGCTGGTCCTCTATGCTCTGGCGTTCGGGCTCGCGGTTCTCGCTCAGCTCTCCGTGCTCGCGCACTATCGCAACGCCGGACTGATCCTGCTGGCAGTTGGGCTGGCGACCTACATCGGTATCCGCAAGCTGGGGTACAACGAATTGGACTTTCTGAAAACCAATACGCTGTTGCGCTGGTATACCCCGCTGTTTGTTGGGAAACTTTCGTTCCTAGGTTTCCTGGATCTGCTGCTGATCGGCGGGGCGTACGGCGGGGCGTTTCTGCTCAAATACGACCCCATGCTCCCGTGGTACAGGCCCGTCGGGGAATGGTACGCGAACGCCTTTCCACTCGTGCTGAGCCTGCAGCTCGCCGTGTTCATACTGATGGGGCTGTATCGAGGAGCATGGCAGGCAATGGGACTGGGCGATCTGATCCGTGTGAGCGCGGCAGTGATCGTGGCAGCGGGCGTGTCCTGCATCGTCGGTATGGTGTCCGCTCCTCCAGGAGTCCTCGCGTTTTTCATCATCGATATGCTCTTGCTCGGCGTGATGGTGCTGGGCGCGCGTAGTTCGATCCGGATCCTGCATTATGTTGCTAATCGCGAGTCTGTGAGCGGGGACAACACCGTGATTTATGGAGCTGGGGAGGGCGGGCAATTGATTCTCCGGGAGCTTCATCAGAACCCAGTCCATAAGCTCAAGCCGATCGGATTTGTCGATGACAATCCAGTTCTTCACGGGTGCACCATCGATCGGATGCCGGTGCTCGGCGGGAGCGGGGAGCTGACGGCCATACTCGACGCCCTCTCCGTTCGGTGCATGGTGGTGTCTTCGACGAAGATACCGCCCGCGAAAATTCGTGACGTCATCGCGGTATGCCGGGCGCTCAGCGTACGAGTCCTCAGCGGGGAGATGCGGCTGGCGCTGATACCCACGGATAAGATGTCCCAGGAAGCCGATGCCGCCAGTGGCGCGGAGTCCGCAGCGCCCGATGACCGCGTGTCTACAAAGGCTGCTCCTGCCCCCCTGGGGTCCACCCGCCAGATTTCGGCTGCCCCTGCTCCAAAAACCCAACAGCACTGATGCGTATTCTTCTCGTCGGTTCCGGCGGACAACTCGGCCATGAGTTGCGTGCAGTCCTCAGCGGGGAGACGCTGGTGTGCGTCGATCTGCCGGAGTTTGATCTGACGTGCCCGGACATTCATGAGCAAGTCACAGGCATTCGTCCCGATGTCGTGATCCATACAGCAGCCTACACGGACGTCGATGGAGCTGAACGGGCGCCAGCGAAGGCCCTGGCGGTCAATGCGGAGGGGACCGAACGCATCGCGCGCGGGGCGGCGGAAAGCGGCGCCCGGCTAGTGTACCTCTCGACGGATTATGTGTTCGACGGCAGCAAACAAGCGCCCTACTTGGAACGCGACGAAGCCAATCCGCTCAACGTGTACGGTCAGACGAAGCTGGAAGGTGAGCGACGGGCGCTGGCGCGGCATCCCAACACGCTGGTGGTCCGGACTGCCTGGTTATATGGCATGCATGGCAGGAATTTCGTGAAAACCATCGCGCAGGCGGCCTCCACGCAATCCGAACTCCGAGTGGTGGACGATCAGCGAGGCTGCCCGACGCATGCAGGGGACCTGGCGCGCGCCATCAAGGCAATGCTTGGTACGGATTTGACGGGGGTGGTCCATGCGACAGGGGCCGGCGACTGCACGTGGCATGAATTTGCCAGCGAGATCGTGTCCCTGATAGGATCTCCCGCGCGCGTCGTACCGGTGTCGACGATAGAGATGGCGCGGCCGGCTAGGCGGCCGGCCTATTCGGTGCTGGCGAACACCATTCTGGCCGGGCAGGGTATCCGGTTGCCGCATTGGAAGAATGCGCTGGGGCAATTTCTAAAGCAGGGTGCGGTCTAGGGGGGGCGAAGTAAAGTCTCATCCCCGCCTCACCCTTAACCTTAACCAAGGGATTCCTCATGAAACGGGCATTAATCACCGGCATTACGGGGCAGGACGGATCATATCTCGCGGAGCTGTTGCTTGAGAAGGACTACGAGGTGCATGGCATGGTGCGCCGCGTGGCGATCGAGGATCCGGAGCACCGGCTGTGGCGCCTGCTACCGTTCAAGGACCGGCTGCGTCTGCATGCCGCGTCGCTCGAAAGCTTTCCCAGCATCTACCGCGTGTTCCAGGAGGTACAGCCGCAAGAGTGCTACCATCTTGCAGCGCAGAGCTTCGTCGCCCACTCCTTCGAAGACGAATTCTCTACGTTCAATACCAATATTAATGGCACACACTACGTGCTGGCCGCCCTTCGGAAGTGTGCTCCCGAGTGTCGGTTTTACTTCGCGGCCTCCAGCGAGATGTTCGGCAAGGTGCAGGAGACGCCACAGACCGAGAAGACACCGTTTTATCCGCGATCGCCATATGGGATTTCAAAAGTTGCCGGATTCGATCTGACTAGGAATTACCGGGAAGCCTATGGGCTGAAGGCCTGGTCGGGCATTCTGTACAATCACGAATCGCCACGTCGGGGATTCGAATTCGTCACGCGCAAGATCACCGCTCACGTGGCGAAAATCAAAAGGGGGCTGGCCAAGGAGGTGCACTTGGGTAACCTCGACGCCCGACGCGATTGGGGGCATGCGCGGGAGTATGTCCGCGCCATGTGGACGATGTTGCAACAGGACGAGCCGGACGATTATGTCATCGCCACTGGCGAGCAGCATAGCGTTCGCGAATTTGCCGAGACGGCGTTTGCCTGTGTCGGGCTCGACTATCGCAACCACGTCACGCTGGATCCACAATTGTTCCGCCCCGCCGAAGTCGAGCTATTGCTGGGCGACGCCAGCAAGGCGAAACAGAAGCTGGGCTGGTCCTGCCAGATCAAGTTCAAGGATCTGGTCGAGAATATGGTGGAGGCGGACCTGCAGGCCCTCTCCAAGTCCCACCGCCAGTAAACGTGGTCATGCCGTCTGTCCGCCGGTCCCGCACCACCGCCTCAAAACCGTCACCCAGGAATCGGGTGCTGGCCGGCATTCGTGTGTTTGCAACGGACGTGGACGGCGTGCTGACCGACGCGGGCATGTACTATTCCGAGTCTGGCGACGAAGTGAAAAAGTTCCATACGCGCGACGGCATGGGGATCAAGCTGTTGCAGCGCGCCGGGTTGATCACGGCGTTCGTGACACAGGAAAACACGAAGCTCGTTGCGCGCCGAGGAGACAAACTGGCGATCTCCGAGGTGCATCAGGGCGTGCAGGACAAACTTCCCGTGCTGCAGGCCATCGCGGCGCGTCATGGCGTCACGTTGCGCGAGGTAGCCTACATGGGCGACGACCTCAACGACCTGACTGCGCTCAAGGCCGTGGGATTTTCCGCCTCGCCGGCTGACGGGCTGCTGCCTATTCGGAAAGTCGTGACCTATGTCTGCCGGGCAAAGGGGGGCGAGGGAGCCGTGCGTGAAGTGGCGGAGATGATTCTGAAGGCGCAGGGGAAGAGTCCCTGGAAACCGTAATGGCGCGCGCCTCCGGCCATATTCCGCATCTGTACACGGTCATCATGGCTGGTGGCAGCGGTGCACGGTTCTGGCCGTTGAGCCGGCACCGCTATCCCAAGCAGTTGTTGAAAATCATGGGCGAGGAAACCATGATCCAGCAGACGATGCGGCGCTCGCTGCGGCGCACGCCAGCCGATCGCGTCCTAATCTCGACGACCCCGGTCCAGGCCGATTCCATCCGCGTCCAGCTCGGCGAATGGGCGGCCGCGCTCAAGAACAACTACGTGATCGAGCCAGAAGCCCGCAATACGGCACCGGCCATTGCCCTGGCGGCGACCGAGGCGCTTCAGCGCGACCCGGACGCGATCATGCTGATGGTGCCCGCCGATCATGTGATCTACAAGGCCGAACGGTTCGATGCGGCCATCGGGCTCGGTACGACGCTGGCCCACAAGGGCTATCTGGTGACCTTCGGCGTACCGCCACACCGGCCGGAAACCGGGTATGGCTACATTCAGCCGGATCGGACGCGCAAGCTGGCCGGGCAGAGTAGATTGTCCGGCTACGCCGTCAAGCGATTCGTGGAAAAGCCGGATGCGAAGACGGCCGCGCGCTATCTCAAGGACGGCAACTATTACTGGAACAGCGGCATCTTCATCTGGCGCGCGTCCACGGTGCTGGAGGAAATTGCGCGCCATCAGCCCGCGCTGGCAAAGGGCATGCAGGTGATTGCCAAACTGGGGCCCGTGCGAACCGTGCAGGGCCAAGCGGCCGGCCTCTACCGCAAGCTGCCGTCCATCTCGATCGATCATGGGGTAATGGAGCGGTCCTCGAAGGCCGCGATGATTTCGGTGGACTTCCGATGGTCGGACGTTGGCAACTGGAGCAGTCTCGAGGAAGTCTCACCGCGGGACAAGGCGGGGAACGTCGTCAGTGGCAACGTGATCGATCTCGGCAGCCGCAACTCGATTCTCTATGCCGACCAGCGCGTGGTGGCCACGATTGGCCTGGACGAGATGATCGTGGTGGACACGCCGGACGCCACGCTGATCTGTCCGAAAACCAAATCGCAGGACGTCAAAACAATCGTCGAAATCCTCAAGCAGCAACAAGCGCCGGAACACTTGGAGCACAAGACGGTTGTCCGCCCCTGGGGCGCCTATACGGTCTTGGACGCAGGCACAGGCTACAAGGTCAAGCGGGTGACGGTCAATCCGGGCGGGCGGCTCTCGCTCCAGATGCACCATAAACGGAGCGAGCACTGGGTAGTGATTGCCGGGACGGCGCGGGTCACGTGCGGTGATCGCGTGTTCGATTTGCAGGTCGGGGAGAGCACCGGTATTCCCAAGGACACAAAGCACCGGCTGGCAAATCCGGGCACAACGCCACTTCATATTATCGAGGTGCAGGATGGGCCGTACCTTGGTGAAGACGACATCGTCCGCTTTCAGGACGATTACGACCGGGCGGTGAAACGGTAAACACGCGATGGGCTTGTTTCGTGAGTACGACATCCGGGGCATCGTCGGGACGGAGCTGACGGAGGATCTTGCCGAGCAGATCGGCCGAGCCTACGGGACGCGGGCCGTGCGCGCGGGCGCCCAGGCCGTGGCCGTCGGACGCGACGGGCGCACCAGCGCGAGGCAGATGCGGGCGGCCCTCTTAAAGGGCCTGCTGGGCTGCGGCCTGGACGTGGTGGATGTTGGGGTGTGCCCAACGCCGCTGCTGTACTATTCGCTCTTCACGCTGCCGGTGGGGGGCGGCGTCATGATTACCGCGAGCCACAACCCCCCAGAGTACAACGGCTTCAAGCTCTGCCTCGGCAAGGAGTCGATGCACGGGGAAGCCATCCAATCCCTGAAAGCGGATATCGAAACGGGAGCATTTGCGAGCGGGCAGGGGACGGTGTCGGAGCATCCGATCATTGCCGACTACATGACCTACCTCAAGCAATCGTTCGCGCATGTGCAGGCGGACAGGCTTCACGTGGTGGTGGATTGTGGCAACGGCATGGGGGGGCTAGTTGGGCCGGCCGCGCTGCGTCTGCTCGGCTGTCGCGTCACCAGCATGTATGAGGACATCGATGGGCGGTTTCCCAACCACGATCCTGACCCCACGGTGACGGCGAACCTGCAGGATTTGATCGGGAAGGTCCGCGCAACAAAGGCCGACATCGGCATCGCATACGACGGCGACGCCGACCGCATTGGTGCAGTGGACGAGCAGGGAAACATTCTCTGGGGTGACCGTCTGTTGGTGCTCTTTGCGCGGGACATTCTGGCGCAGCAACCCGGCAGCACGGTCATTTCGGAGGTCAAGGCCTCGCAAAGCCTCTACGACGACATTCAGAAACGAGGCGGGCGTCCGATCATGTGGAAGGCCGGCCACTCGCTGATCAAGGCGAAGATGAAGGCAGAGCGGGCTGTGCTCGCTGGGGAAATGTCCGGCCACATGTTTTTTGCCGACCGGTATTTCGGGTATGACGATGCGA
>Ga0194132_10012976_pt1 | contig 10235 bp, 10 predicted proteins | sample TA2KigOf80mmetaG_FD_148612 | JGI IMG/M metagenome (GOLD analysis project Ga0194132, IMG submission 148612) | Freshwater microbial communities from Lake Tanganyika, Tanzania - TA2015054 Kigoma Offshore 80m | ecosystem: Environmental > Aquatic > Freshwater > Lake | place: Tanzania: Lake... | reverse complement strand
AGCCGTATGGAGTTGGGGCAAAAAGTGAGGTCTTCCCGAACGCAATGCGATCGGGAGCTAAAGCATTTTAGGCTTATGGGGTATGGCGTCAAGAAGGATTTGATGCGATTTTTGTGAATCTCGATGATTGCAAGCATTCAGGATGATGGAGTAATAAAAATTAGTGCGAGCTGCACCCCTGTAGGGGTGCAGCTGTGCTATTCTCTATAGCCCATGGAAAACCCCGGACCCTTCTTTCGAAAGGTCCGGGATATGGGGTTTCCCTACTCCGGGCGTACGGGGACGCTGCAGCGTCCATTCAATTCTTTGGGCCAACGAGAAGAGGGCCGGGCATGTAGCGCTGTCCACTATCTTGCATTATCTCCAGAGGTAGTTCTATCAAGGTGTGTCTGCGTGGTTCCTTGTCTCTCGAACAAGCTGGCTGGCCAAAAACAAACTCTCGAATGTTCCAGCATCCACCCATGGTTTGTGCAGGAGAGACGCTCGTAAAGCGCCGCGCTCGAGGTACTTTCGGCTGAGATCGGTGATCTCCAGCTCCCCCCGAGGAGATGGTCGGAGAGTTTTTATGTAATCGAAACAGTGAGAATCAAAGATGTAACAGCCCGTCAGTGCATAGGATGATTTTGGATGCTGCGGCTTTTCCTCAACCGACAGAATACGCACGGCATTCATTTCTTTGGTTGGATATGATTCCAGCTCCGCTACCCCAAAACGCTTCGGGTCCGGAACCTCTTTGAGGAAAAGAAGAGCTCCTTCACGGAAGGATTGTATTGCCGGGCTGAGATCATCGAAAAAGATATTATCTCCAAGAAGTGCGCATACGGATTCACCCATTGCAAACGCTTCAACAAGGCTGAGAGCATGTGCAAGCCCCCTCGGCTCATCTTGTATTGTGTACGTGAAGGTGCAGCCAAAGCGATTGCCCGAAGCTAGGTAGCTCGCGATCTGGTCGATGTGTTCCGGTCCCGTCACAACGGCAATCTCCCGTATATTTGCCTGGATCAGAACGTCGAGGGGGTAGTGGATCAGCGGCCGGTCATACACCGGTAGCAGGCTTTTATTCGTGATCTCCGTCAGAGGCCTGAGCCGCGTTCCAAATCCTCCACAGATGAGTACGCCTTTCATATTTTTCATCTTACGTTCTTACAGGCTGGGTGTATACGGTGTTTCCCAGTGATTTCGTCGCACGTAGGGTTTCCATTTGTTACTCTCGGGATATGCGCATGCTTGTCACAGGTGGGGCTGGGTTCATTGGGTCGCACTTTGTGCTTGAGCATTGTGCTCGCTTTCCCAAAGACACCATCGTTGTGCTTGATGCGCTGGTGTATGCAAGCGACCGGATGTTTTTAGCCTCCGTCGAGAAGGGTATTACTTTTGTACACGGTCGCGTTGAGGATGCTGTACTCCTTGATCGTCTCATCGATGAGCATCAGATCGATACGATCGTACACTTTGCCGCCGAGTCACATGTCGATCGTAGCATCGCAGACCCGGAGATATTTTTACGTACCAATGTCCTTGGTACGCAGGTGATCATTGATGCACTGCGCTCACATCCCGGTGTCCGATTGCTGCACATCTCCACAGATGAGGTCTTTGGCGACTTGGAACCGCAGGATGCACCGCGGTCCATTGGAGATCCGTTCCGCCCTAGCTCTCCCTACGCCGCGAGCAAGGCTGCAGCCGAAATGTGTGTCATGGCGGCCATCCGCACCTACCAGCTTCCTATTTGCGTGTCGCGGTGTACCAACAATTATGGGCCCCACCAGGCTTCGGACAAATTGATTCCGACGATTGTCCGCTGCGCACTTGGTGACAAGCCTATTCCGATCTATGGCGATGGGAAGCAGACAAGAGATTGGCTCTTCGTGCGTGATCATTGTCATGCTCTTCATTGCATCCTCGGGGAGCGTGAAGCATTTACCTCCAATGTTCTTCAGGATCACTTTTTCCACATCGCGGCGCAAGACAGTCGTGACAACCTCTCTATTGCATGTACGGTTCTTGATCTCTTGGGCAAGTCCCGTGACCTTATCTCATTTGTGGCCGACCGACCCGGCCACGACCGGCGGTATGCCCTCGATGATCAGCGCATACGAGGAATGGGTTGGGCTGCCAAAGTGAGCATGGAAGAGGGGATGCGTCAGACCGTGGACTGGTATGCAGCGCGAGGATCATGATGCTTGCCTGCTTCGCAGAGCGACCCATGGAATAAGGAGGAGGAACTTCGCAAAATTCCAGGGCCCCAGCACTCCCGACGACAATTTGCTGATGCCAATACGTTGCCCATATTGAATAGGCGAGTACAGCACACGAGCGCCGGCCCGTCCGGCAAGTACTGTAAGGACGATGTGCAGCGAGAAACGTGCGGGGTAATACTCGGCGAATTGTTTGATCAGAGAGCCTCGAACGATGCGCATGCCCGAGTTGATATCGGCGATGTCCTGATGTCCGAAATACTGCCCCATTCTGCGCAGACATTCTCTTGCCAAGTTATGCATAGGCTTTCCGTGCTTGAGCCCCTCACGCTCCCCCACGATCATGTCAGCATTTTTTGCTTGAAGCACTTTCCAGAGCATGGGCAGATCTTCGGGGAAATACGTGCTATCTGCATCAATGGTTGCTATCCAATCTCCTTTGGCCTTGTGGACGCCAGTCATGATCGCTGCGCCATTCCCACTGTTGTGATGCGTGCGAATAACATGCAGGTTCGAGAGAGCGATGGTACTGAGGATATCCGGAGTGGCGTCGGTACTACCATCATCGACAACAATGATCTCGCTGGATGCATCCAGCACTGCGTGAGCACGTCGCACCACATTTTCCACAGCACCTTCTTCGTTGTAGACAGGTATGATGAGAGAGAACATGCGTATGTTAAGAAACAGCTTGCCATAGCCTTTGCTGAGAATCGTGGGGGTGCCCACCCAATCTCCCCTTGAACATCGCGGGCCTGTAGAGTTCTTCTGGGGTGCGCATGTCAAAGTGTGCTGTTGCAAGATCCTGTTTTATAAAAAATGCATTTACTCCTCGGGAGTCTGTAGCGATAAGTCTATATCCCTTGCGGATGCCGAGGGATACGAGTGCTGAGAGACTTGCGCCGTAGTAATCCGTTTTGTCCCACTGAAACGTGGGATTGTAGGGAATGGTGCGTGGAGGTGCATAGGGCAAACAGGCATTGTATTCGATAACCACAAGACGTGGATCGTAGTGCGTGATCGCATTCCATACCCAGTAATCATTGCCATCAATATCGATGCTCAGGAGATCGAACTGTTGCGGCACATTATACTTTGCGAATACATGTTCGATATTTTCAACGGTGACAAATTCTCTGCGCAGCCCGATGGCGGGATTTTCGTACCCTCCATCCATCAATAATCCACTCCATCCGTTGTGCTCGCGCAGATATCGCGTGTTGCATTCCGTGCCATCCTCCGCACCAAACTCCACGTAGAATTTATTCGTTGTACCGACCACGCTAAAGATAGCGTGGATGATTCCATCTTCCCAGTTTTGGGAAGTGATGCGCCTCTCGAACACATTCACGTTGTAGATTTTCTTGGGTCTGAATTTGTACCACAAGAGGACGCCGTACCAGTACGCCATACCACGAAGCCACTGTATTGTTTTTGCGATGCGACGTTTAATACGATACATCATAGGTTGATCGTACCAGATCGGATGCTCCTCTTTTGCAATTAGAGTACAGTTTGAAATACATGCGCATTTGCGTTATCACAACCACCCTCGACCCTTTCAAAGGAGGGAACCACCTTCCCCTCCTTGCCTCATTGCCAGATACCGAGGTCACTATTCTTTGTAATCGCTCAAAGGTCCGTCCATCCGATCTGCCCCCAGGTGTCACTGTTGTTACGATTCCCGGTCGGTTGGGACCCTATTATTATGGCTGCAGCGACCTTCTATTTGCGAGGAGTGTCCTAAGAACCTATCCCTTCCATAGCGCATTCTGGCAGCAATTTTCTGTTATTCATCTCAACCAAGTGATGGGTCCAGCCTTTCGTCGACTACCGGCCTGTGGCGTGAGCGTCCTCTTTTTTATCCACCATCCCGTTACTGCTGATAGACGGATTGCTGTAAGCGAAACACGCGGCATACAATCTCTCCTCTGGAGATTGCGGTACTTTCTGCTCGTCCGGTGGCAGCACAATATGTGCAGGGCCGCTTCTCATATCGCAACCGTTTCTTACACGATGAAGCAGCACATCATCGATGACTATGCATGTCGTTCGGAAAAGATCAGCGTTGTCCCCAATGGTGTTGATGCACAAGTATTCCATCCTGGTGGCAGCACGCCGCCGATTGTGGATGTTGTATCCATAGGGTCATTCATTCATCCTCGTAAGGGATTCCGCTATCTTCTCGAAACGTACCGCGAGCTTTCTAGGCGTGGGAAGCGCATTGCCGATGTTGGAAGAAGGTCCGATGAGCAACGAAAAGAGCTCTCGGCTATTTCTGGGGTAACCGTATATGGAACGCTTTCTCAAGAGGCGTTGCTTGCGCGCATGCAAAGTGCCGCAGTGCTTATTTCTACCTCCTTATTCGAGGGCTTTGGGTTGTCCCTGATTGAAGCGTTATCCTGTGGAAGGCCCGCTTTTGCCTTCGGCGTTGGGGCAGTGCCAGAGGTCTTGGGTCCTATCGATACTTCCCTGATCGTTCCGCCGCGCGACGTACGTGCCATGGTCGATGCTGTTTGTTCGTATCTCGATCTTTCAGTTGCAGAGCAAAGCTGCCAAGGCGCTACGTATCATGCAGCGGTTCAGCAGCATTGGAGTATGGAGCGTGCTGCCGCAGCATTGCGGTCGTTATACAAGCAGTTGGAAGGCAGCCGCGTTTTGTGAAATTCCTGATTAATACAATGAGAAAGCCTTCTTCTCCTATACAATCCTCAGTGCTCATGCAGCCGCACTCCCGCTCCGTCATCAGTAAAGTCCTTCAGCTTCTTCGGGGCATCCATATTCGTCCGACGTATTTATGTATTCCGTTACTGGCCACATCTTTTTCCGCGTTGCTTGAGGGTGCGAGTGTTAGTTTGCTCATTCCACTTTTGAGCGGCTTTCTTAAGCAAGATTTCAGTTTTATCAAGGATGCTCAGTACATAGGTCCGGTGATCAATCATCTGCCAGATACCATTCTTAACAGTGACCGATATCTCTTTGCAGCATTGCTCTCGGTTTTTATCGTTGTAGTTCTTTTTAAGAATTGTCTCAAAGCGATTTCGGCAGTTTCCATGGAGTATTTTTGTGAGCGCATTCTTCATCATCTGCGCAAAGTGCTCTTCGGACGGTATCTCCGCTTTGGGAAGTTGTATTTTGATGGCAGTTCCGTGGGTCATCATGCCACGGTTCTCACGGAATTTACGCGTATGGCGACATGGCCGTTATACCAGTTGAATAAACAAATCAGCTCACTGCTTTCCTTAGTAGTCTATCTCGGCATCATGATGACCATTTCCTGGAAGATAACGCTTGTTGCACTACCTCTCTTTGGCGTACTGCACATCTCCGTTCGGTCGATCATCCAGCGCATTCGTCTACTCTCTTCTAGCATCGCAGAGCACGGAAAGGAGTTGGGAAAAAAATCCATTGAGATTCTTTCAACGACTCCCTTGGTGAAGGCCTATGGCACGGAAGATCTGGAGAAAAGGCGCTACGCTGAAGTTTCTGATACAAAAGCAAAACTGGATTTTCAGAGCAGCTCATTGAAGCACGTTATGATGCCTCTTCAGGAGTCTATTACGCTTCTTTCCGCAGTTGCGCTGTTTGCCGTAATGATGTTTTTGCTCGTACAGGATAGGGCCGCTGCCGCTGCGCCCTCGTTCATTGTGTACTTTTACCTTGTGCTCAATGCATCAAGTAAGTTTGGAACTCTATCGGGCTTGTTAGGCATTTTAGCCTCTGCAGATGCGCCTTTGGATGAGCTGCTCTTGATTATGGATGATAAGGACAAGTTCTATGTTCCCGGCGGCAAGCAAACATTTGAAGGTCTGCAGGAGACCATTTCACTGCGCAATCTGACATACAGCTATCCAAACGGGAAAGAGGTTCTCCGCAATCTTTCCATGGATATTCAGAAAGGAAAGATGACGGCTATAGTTGGTCCCACTGGTGCAGGGAAGACAACGGTTATCAATCTGCTGATGCGCTTCTACGATTGTCCTCCCGGCACTATTTTTATAGATGGTACCGATGTGCGTGATTTCTCTTTACCATCATTACTTTCCAAGATCGCTTTGGTGAGCCAGGAAACGCTATTGGTGCATGACACACTCCGTGCAAACATCACGTATGGGCTTGGTACCGTTGATGATGCACAGGTACGAGATGTCGTGGAGCGTTCGAGACTTTCAGCATTTGTGCATGGACTACCGCAAGGTTTAGATACCCTTATAGGGGACAGGGGAGTCAAGCTTTCCGGTGGGGAGAAGCAGAGAGTGTCCATTGCTCGTGCTCTTCTAAAAAAAGCGAAAATTCTTATTCTCGACGAAGCAACGAGCTCCATGGATACGGAGACAGAGAGACTGATTCAAGAGGCTATTGATAATGCAATTCAGAATTGTACAGCGATTGTGATCGCCCATAGGCTTTCTACCATTCAGCACGCAGATTCGATTGTTGTGATTCAGGATGGAACGTGCGTAGAAGAAGGCAAGCTCGATGCTCTTCTCCAAAAGAAAGGGAAATTTTTTGACCTTTGGTCAAAGCAACTATTTTCGGCATAGAAAGTAAAACGAGAATTCTCTCGTCGTTTACTTTTCCAAGACCAAGCGCTCGATTTCATTTACAGGGCTCTTGATAGCAATACCATTATGAAAAGTTTGAAGGCTGGCGAAGCTCACAAAAGATGCCATGAAAGCGAGGCGCGTATGCCCATGGGCGATGCGGCTTCCAAGGTGGTAACAGTTACGCGTATCGATGTAGAAAGCAGTATTCTTCGGGCCTTTGACACTATGATAGTCAGTGCTTTGTACGTACTTCGACATTGTCGCATCGTCAATGCGCCCCGGGAAGAATGAGTTCTTGACGCGTTTTGATAGGTCTTTGGGGATAAAGGTGAATGGTCCATCCTGTTCGTCCGCAACATCTGTGCAGTAGACGAACAGCTTCAGAATTTTTCGGTCATCATAGTCTTCATGCCAAAGTTGTGATGCCTTCCATGATTCATTATTTGTCGCATGCGATAGAGCAACATGAATGTAAGCAATATAAGGAACTTCGCCAAAATACCCACTCGCCATTTTGAGTACATCGGGCTGGAGGACAAATCGTACAAACGGATTTGTCGTGTCCAAACTCTGGTCTTTGAGAATCAACTGCCAGAAGTTTTTCTTGGTAGGGTCACCATTGGGGTCGATATGGGTATCGCGTGCCATATCCCGAAGTGTTGCGGTAAGTTCAGAGAGAAGCTTTGGGTCAAGATCCTGTTCCGCAGGACCAAACCCTTTCTGTTGCATCAGTGCGAGCCTTGCTTGTTGCTCTGGGGTCAGCGAAGGCACCAATCGGCGACGCTTGAGGTACGCAAAAGGATGAGCCACACGCAGGGCATACCATCGTATGACGCGAAACGGGCTGCGCCAGTGCATACAATCTCTGTAGAGGGCTTGCCAGGAGGCCGGCCTCCAGATGCGTAGTAGTGAGCGAAAAAGTCTCATGTATTTCATGGTAAAGAATTTTGCACCAACTGACAATCTCTATACGGAAGCCTGTCTTCTGAAGTACACATGCTGCCCTTCCCATGGATAGGTCATAGTAATGCTCTTCAGCTGAGTAAAGCCGTGGTTCTTAAATAGCTGGAGTACAGCATCCGTCGTCTCCCATGCAGAAGCATCTTGCTGCTCGGTTCTAGGGTCTTCCTAGGTGCATTTGCATTTCAAAATGCAAAGGTTTTGGAAAGCGTAGCAGTGCCATCAAGAAATCCCTACAATATTTAAAAATGTCAGATTATGCAGCAATTCATGCATTGGCCAAAGAACCAATGACAGAAGCAGAAAAAGAAGCGTACGTGCGGGCGATCTTTCTGGGTCATCGCAATACACATCCGTACATCAAGCATGTTGCGAGTCGTTTTAATAGCTACAAAGCAAAAACAATCATTGCGTCGCTGCCAGGCCATGGAGCCAGATTATTAGAGTATGTACAAAATGCAGGTGTAGGACTTATTGACTATAAAGTGGTGCAATTTGCGCATATTGTGAGAAGTCAGACCCCTCAAATCATTTATGAATTTGGAGCAGGAGGATCTACTGGCCTTTTTGCAGAATTACTCCATGAAAATTATCAAAAATATGGCATCCGAGGAGAGTTGCATTCTTTTGAGCAATCAGAAGACTATTATCGCCGTATTTCCGATGCATTTCCGGAAGAGCTAAAGCCGTATCTTTTCTTCCATCTTTGTGACGTGCAGTACGCAAGGGTGAGTGACTTTCGTTTGCTCTCCTATAAAAAACCACATTTGCATCATCCGGTTATTGATTTGGTCTACATTGATGGACCGGATCATATTTACGATGGGATGCACTATACGCATTACCCTTTCTTCAATGGCGATATCATTAATCTCATACATGAAGACAGAGAGATACGGCATGCCGTAAACGATGGTCGCTGGTTCAATATGCCAGTATATGAACGTTTGTTGCCTTCTTACAGATGTACACAACTTTCACGTTTCAAATCCTTCACGTTAGTTCCCGCATGAAATGGCTCTACTTTCTCATAGAATTCGTTGCCTATCCTGTAGAGCGCAGACGATTGTGGTTTTTTCTGCGTGTGCATGGGAATGACTACTGCTTGAGTCATCGAGAGGAATGGCTGCACTACATGGCCGGGAACTGGGCGAGCAGGGTAAGTCGTCGGTGTCGGCGGCTCAAAGGTATTGCACCAGCAATACCAGTCGTGAATAAACCAAAGACAACAAATTTCTTCGACTGAGAACATTTAGGTAATACATATCCTAGCCGTCAATTCGCATTGGCAGCTGTACTTTTCTCAGCATTGGCGGGTTTTGTTGCAACTAAGAAATGCGCATGGGCCATAACCCTGTTGGTTTTGTACGGATAATGCATGAAAAGCTTACGGATCCGGAGAATCCCTCTGCGAATGGCTACAATTCTACGATCCGTGGAACGGCGGATCGGAACATAAATTGGGAAGGGGCAGACATGTGTCACCGCAACATCGGTGAATCCTACGTTGCGCGCAAATGCTGCGTACTGCTCCGCAGTATAGGTATTGCGGTAGTAGTCCTTGAAGATCTTGCCTTTGTAGAGGCCAAAGCACTTCTTCACCGCACGCATGACAAAGTTCAGGTGCTGCACTGAGAATTTCTTCGGGATATTCAGCGTAACCATCACGCCGCCAGGACGCAGGATTCGCAGCTGTTCTGCAAAGAGCTCCTCAACATTGTCCAAGTGCTCTGCAAGCCCGATGGAGAGAGTAGCATCGTATGCACCTGTTTCGATCCCTGTTTTGAGTGCGTCTCCGACAAGGAACTGTGCAGGAAGGTTCCTCGACCCAAAGGCTTCTCTGGCAATACCAATGGCATTCTCTTCATTGTCCATTAGGGTGACATCAAGCCCCATGTACGTCTTGCAGTAAAGCCCGATCGTGCCCCGTCCGCAGCCGAGCTCAATTACTTTTTTTGCGCCATTTTTTTTGAGATGTTCTTCGATAAAGCGGAAATAGTTGTAGAGGCTCAACTGGCGTTGCGTCACTGGCACATCACCCTTCTCCACATAGATCGATTTCTCCTCAAGATTGCTCTCCGCGCCTCCGCGCTGAATTGTTGCCCATTTTCCATGAAACGCTTCCTGACTCATGCTGAGTTTGTACCGGCGCGCATTGCCAAACGCAACTTCTCTGCGATGAAGATGTCCGTTTTTTTGCGTGCCTCTATCGTCCTTCCGCCAATGTGTGGCGTGAGGAGAACGTTGCTATGTGTTTTCGCGTAGCGAACAAGAGGATCCCCTCCACACTTCTCATGGAACAAGGTCTCTCCCGCCAACACATCTGCAGCATATCCCGCTATTGATTTTGTTTTGAGAGCTGCAAGCAGTGCGCGTTCGTCCACCAACTTTCCCCGTGCGGTATTGATAAGCACTGCAGTGGACTTCATGCGCTGTAGCTCTTTTTTTCCGATCATTCCTTTAGTTTTCGGTGTCAGGTGAACATGAAGAGAAACAATGTCGCTTATTTTGAGAAGGGAATTGAGGGGTT
>Ga0194132_10012975_pt1 | contig 10235 bp, 4 predicted proteins | sample TA2KigOf80mmetaG_FD_148612 | JGI IMG/M metagenome (GOLD analysis project Ga0194132, IMG submission 148612) | Freshwater microbial communities from Lake Tanganyika, Tanzania - TA2015054 Kigoma Offshore 80m | ecosystem: Environmental > Aquatic > Freshwater > Lake | place: Tanzania: Lake Tanganyika... | reverse complement strand
AATGCGTTCGCGCTGATATCCTTGCAAATAATTCCACCCTAATAACAACCCAATACAGGTAATACCAATTCCTAAAATCACATGACGTATACGCAATCCACTCACAAACAAATAAATAACCCAGAGCCCCATAATAATAAGGCCAGAACCCATATCAGGCTGTAATAACACTAAAAAAACAGGAATACATGCATATACAAAAGGAATTAATATATTACGCCATTCGGCAATAGCCATATGCCGACGAGCAAAATAATATGAATACAAAATAATCAAAGAAACTTTCATGAATTCGGACGTCTGAAACTGTACCGGCCCGAATACCAGCCAGCTCCGTGTAGCGCGGATAGTAGGTGCAAACATATATGTTGCAATAAGCAATGCTACACCCACGCTATATATCACAAAAATAATAGATCGATGCGCTGCAAGAGGTCGCCAATCAATACCCGCAAAAAGAAGCATGATGCAAATACCAATACCAAAAGCAATTGACTGCTGAAAAAGATCCGCAGGCTTTGCAGATGCAATTGCCACAAGACTCATACACATAAGAAATGCTGTAGAGCCTATCAGCACAAAATCCATGCGACGCAGATACGCAAAAACACCCATTACCGGTTAGAGTACACTCTATTAGATATAGAGTGAAGACCCTAAAGAACGGAAATATTTTAAAATCAAAACCCCTTATGTGTTGGCGAAATCTACTTTCCCAGCAGGCGAACCCGCAAGTATCATCGATTTTGAGTCGTTTCACTTCTCTGTTCGGAATGGGAAGAGGTGTTGCCAACTCAAGTAAATCACCAACGCATAAGGGGTCTTAGACAGCCCTTATTCCATACAATATAACAAGAATATATATCTCAAACGTCCATCAGCGTTTTGATGGCCGGTTAATCAACGTGATATTAGTATCGCTCGGCTAAACACATTGCTGTGCGTACACCTGCGACCTATCAACGTGGTAGTCTTCCACGATCACTAAGATTCATCTTGGAGTTGGCTTCGCACTTAGATGCTTTCAGCGCTTATCCGTTCCGCACATAGCTACCCAGCGTTCCAGTTGGTACCAGAGCTGGTAGACCAGCGGTGCGTTCAACCCGGTCCTCTCGTACTAGGGTCGACTCTCCTCAACCTTTTATCGCCTGCAACAGATAGAGACCAACCTGTCTCACGACGGTCTAAACCCAGCTCACGTGCCCTTTTAAATGGCGAACAGCCATACGCTTCCGAGCTTCTCCACCCGGGCGCTAGGGCGAGCCGACATCGAGGTGCCGAGCGTCGTCGTCGATAGGAACTCTCGGACGACACTAGCCTGTTATCCCTAGAGTAGCTTTTATCCGATGTCTCTAGCCATTCTATAACGAACTATCGGGTCACTAAGTTCTGCTTTCGCATCTGCGCGGCTTGTAGGCCTTGCAGTTAAGCCAGCTTATGCCTTTACACATACAGCTCGATTTCCATCCGAGCTAAGCTGACCTTTAAACTCCTCCGTTACTTTTTAGGAGGAAAACGCCCCATTTAAACTGCCCAGCAGACACTGTCCCCCGCCGTTTTTTCCGGAAGGGTTAGAATTTACAACTATACAGATGGGTGTTTCATTGTCGGATCCACGCAACCCGAAAGTCACGCTTCAAATCCTACCCACTACACTACGCAATACAGCCGTAAAGCCAATATCAACTTACAGTAAAGCTTCTAGGGTCTTTTCGTCCCGTTGCAGGTATCCCGCGTCTTCACGGGAATCGCATTTTCACCGAGCACTTCTTTGAGACAGTTCTTCAGTCGTTCCGCCATTCATGCGCTCCGGAACTTACCCGGAAAGGAATTGCGCTACTTTAATACGGTTATAGTTACCGCAGACATTGACGAGGGCTTCGGGCACTCCGCAATTAGCTTGCGCCAATCACAGGCACCGTTGACCTTCTCGCATCGGTCAGGCGTCACCCCCTATACCTTCTTATGAAAGTTTGCAGGGAGCTGTGTTTTTAGTAAACAGTCGCTAAAGATACTTTCGCTGCGGCCCCACTTGCGTGAGGCAGGCCTTATACCTAAGGTACGGCCGCTTGTTTGCCGAGTTCCTTAAAGAAGCATTACTCGTTCCCCTGAGGCTTCTCGCCTCACCCACCTGTGTCGGTTTACGGTACGAATGCCTTCATATTAACCTTAGAAGTTTTTCTCGGAACGCTCTTCGATGAAATCACACGAGCCGAAGCCCGCATTTTTCGTTACCCCGACATGTGCACTAAAGCCATACGGCGGATTTGCCTACCGTATATGTCTTAGATACTAAACGCCAAACCATTAAGGCGCATCATCTTATTTCATTCGTCCCTCCATCGAATATAAAGGCAGGGCCGGAATATTAACCGGCTGTCCATCGGCTTCGGCTCTCGCCATTGCCTTAGGATCGCCTAACCCGCAGTTGATTGCCATTGCTGCGGAAACCTAGGATTTTCGGGGGCATGATTTCTCATCATGCTTGTGGTTACTCATACCAACATTTGCTCTTCCAAAAGCTCCACAGTCCCTCACGGGTACTGCTTCACAGCCGTTGGAATGTTCTCCTACCGCTCATCTGCTCTATGCAGACGAACCCGCAGCTTCGGTACAATGCTTGAGCCCCGGTACATTTTTGGCGCCGTAAACCGAGCCGTTCTGCACGAATTACGCAACATCGTGAAACGTCGAAATCATTACGAGTTCGAGGCGCGAGTCCGAAACTGTGCAAAACTTTGCACTGTAAGGACGAGAAACGAAGAAACCGTGATGATTTCGACGCTCCTCCGGCGAGGCGATTATTATCCCTGATTGCGTTGCTCGTCGCTTACATATCGACGGATATGCTCGCTCCTCGCGTCTTACCAGAAATAATAATCGCTCTCGTCACGATTTGTATAATTTGTGCAGAACGGCCTTGAATAGTGAGTTGTTACACACTCTTTAAAGGATGGCTACCTCTAAGCCAACCTCCTATCTGTCTGCGGTTTACGACTACCTTTAACACTTAGCATTGATTTAGGGACCTTAGCTTGCGATCTGGGTTCTTCCCCTCGCGACCACGGGGCTTAGCCTCCGTAGCCTAACTAGCCGCGACGATGCATGGGTATTCAGAGTTTGATTGGTCTGCTGGAGTTGCCCCCATTACAGACCATCCAGTGCTTTACCCCCCATGCATTTAATCCCTTTTGAAAGGGACACGGCCGCCAGTCGAAAAACTGTTTCGGAGAAAACCAGCTATTACCAGGCTCGATTAGCTTTTCACTTCTTACCGCAAGTCATCCGAAGGTTTTGAACAACCAACCGGTTCGGGCCTCCTCCCGACATTACTCGGGGTTCACCCTGCTCACGGCAAGCTCGCTCTGGTTTCGGGTCTTATGGATGCGACAAACGCGCTATTAACACTCGGTTTCCCTGTGGCTCCGTCCCTAAAAACTTAGCCGGGCCACACCCATAAACTCGTTGGCTCATTCTTCAATAGGCACACTGTGGAGCTTACGCTCGCCAGTTCCTTGTAAACGTATGGTTTCAGATTCTATTTCATCGGCCTCACCGGCCTGCTTTTCACCTTTCCCTCACGGTACTTGTTCACTATCGGTCACATGACATATTTAGCCTTACCAGATAGTACTGGCAAATTCATTCAAGGTATGCTTGCCTCGAACTACTCAAGAATAAAAACGAAGGTTTGCGTACTTTCGCCTACGGGACTATCACCCGCTTCGGTTCCGCTTTCCAGCAGATTCGGCTAATAGGCAAATTTGTAACCTCCTATCAGGAGCATATAGCAGGCCACTAATGCGCCTACTATATACCTCTAATGTGTCTCTACCTTATGACCCCCATCCAGTTTGACTTGCGTCTTATGCATGGGTTTGGGCTATTCCCCTTTCGCTCGCCGCTACTTCGGGAATGTCGCAGCTGACGCTGCATTGTTTTCTGTTCCTCCGCTTACTAAGATGTTTCAGTTCAGCGGGTACGCTCCTCAGTTATAACACTAAGGCTACTGCGGTTTACGCAGTAAGGTTTCCCCATTCGGAAATCTCCGGATCAAAGGCCGCTCAACGCCTCCCCGAAGCTTATCGCAGCTACGCCACGTCCTTCTTCGCTCTCATGTGCCAAGGCATCCACCATACGCCCTTATGCGATTAACCGGCCATCACAACGCTTATGTTGTAACGGCCGAGATATACTTTACTTGCTTTTGTTGTATGGAATTTTCAAACGGCCATCGGGTGAGATCCTTTGGAACAAAAAACCGCTTGTCGCGGCTCCTATAAAATAAGCCACGGAAAAGGGGTATTTCTATTCAGTATCCATTCATTCAGTACCTATGAGTATAGCTATGAAAAGCCGCATGTCAAGCAAGAGAATAGGGTCGTTTTATTGGGATGTTTGAACAGGATCAAAAAGGGCTAATTCTATATCACCTAAAGATTGGTGTGCCTGAGCAACAAGATCAAGATATACCTCGTGCGCAACTATAATAGATTGTGATTCTAAAGCCGAAGATGTGCGTAGCGTGCACACCACCTCCTCGCCAGTCGTCGGATTATTATTAGCTCTACACGTACCAGCAAACACCTTGTTCTCACCCTCTACTTCTTGCACTGTATAAAAATCAAACATACCAGAAACCTGACTAATAAGTGCTGCTGGCACTACATCAATACCATCTGCAATTAATTGTTCCATTGCAGAACCACCCGTCATAAGCCAATCACCACCACGCACAAAGAGTCGCGCGCGACCAAGCTGCGTTACTAAGTCATCTAATTTTTTCTGCTCTACATCATATGCATCAATAAGCTCCTCTACCGCATCGTAATCTATAGTAGGGTCATTAAAATCAAAGGTATTAAATTGTTGTTCAATATCCTGCATAGTCTTTACAATCTTTTTATATGCCACTAAACGATCAAATACCTGTGCTGGTGTAAGCGAACGGATAGTTGCATGCACAACCTCAACAAACATTGTACGAAGCGCAATACCTGCTTTTGTAAGAAGCTCTATGATTTTTTGTCTAGGAATAATCGGACCTGTACTACGAGGAATACTAATCGCCCATGATGCTGGCGCAACGTCCGGCATAGCATCTTTATCAACAATGAAAAATGCTCCACCCTCATACGCGCCAAAGAGTGTTTGATTATTTAATAATAAAGCAAGCTTGCGTGAATACCCTTCGTCATCAACAGCAGTTTCTTCTTGATATGTACCAAACTTACCATTATATAAATCACTGCGTTGTGCTGCGCCTTCGGAATAATAATTCGCAACCCAATTTGATTTTGCGCCAGCAAATTGTGCGTACACAGAACCCGTGTAAAGACCAATGCGCACTGCTGTACGTGACCCACGCCCCGTAAGCGTACCCTGTAAAACCGGATCATTTTTTGTACCACCAATACGCCAATAAGAACCAATAGCACTACCAGTAAACGTCAAACGTTGAATATCTGGCCTACCAAAAACAGAAATTCCTAAAAATGGTTTTTTATATTTTTTATGTTTTTTAACAATCTCCTCTACGTCATCCTGAAAGTCCACTGCAGGGCCATCGTCTGCCCAATTATCAAACATAGTGCCAGTACTATCACCACTACCACTATCTGGATCTGTAGGTGTTGTAGAACCACCACTTGTTCCTCTACCAGTACTACCACCAAAAGATCCACCGCCTGTTGGATATGAAGTACCGCCAGTAGAACCTGTGCCACCTGCTGACGGATTGTACGGTGCCACCTGAGCAAGCGCACTCACAACACCACCGAACATCAGTACAGCAACTAAACCGATGCTATAATGGAGTGAGCGCATGCTTTATTTTTTTGCTCGCAAGTTAGCTATCATTTCTTTTACTTCAGCGCTAGTAGGGTTAAGTGCTAATACACGCTCAAACTGAGTTATTGCACGTGCCGTATTGCCCTCTTTTTCATATATAAGTCCTAAAAAGTACAAAGCGTTTGCGTAATTAGGCACAATGGTAAGAGTCTGCTCTAACACCTCACGCGCTTTTTCTGTACGCCCTGCTTGGTAATGAGCAAAACCAATCTGGAACAAAACTTCTGCATTGCCCGAAACAAACGAACGTAATCGTTCTGCACGCGCTTCTGCATCAGCACTCTTTCCTACATCATCAAACATACCGATTAATCCAAAATAGGCTGGTGCATAATCTTGCTTTAAAGCAATCGCCTCTTCATATGCAGCGCGTGCAGCGGCATATTGTTCTACATTACCAGATTTCATACGCCCTGCAGTCGCACGATACGATGCACCAAGATAGGTAGGAATTATCGGATTAGCGGGGTCAAGAGAACGCGCTTTGGCATATACCGCACTTGCAGATAGAGCAGCGCTCTCATTAAAAGGAGCGATGGCGTCATATACCTGCGCTAACCCAACCCAATTTTCTGCATTCAATGAATTAACTTGTGTAGCTCGTTCTGCAGCAGCAACGGCAGAGGCGATAGCATCAGCAACTTGTTTTTTTACCGATTCATCCGCCTTTTCACCTGCTTTTATAGCAATAACATTTGCTTGAGCTAAATAAGCGGAAGCAAGCGCCTGCAAGTAGACATCATTATTTGAATCAAGACGAACACCTGCTATAAGTGCTGGTAACGACTGTGTAACATCCTTTGTTTCTGCTGCACGAGCAATACCTTGCGCAAAACGTATAGCTCCTACATACCGTTTAGTGTGCGTGTATCCCACAACTACTACTGCAAGTAATGCGAACATAGGAACAATGCGCCATACGGCAATCGAAGCCTGCGCGCCCTTTTCTCGCGCACTATGCATCGCAACAAGTCCCATTGCAATAAACAACAAGAAATATAAAACGAAATTCTGCGGATATACGAATACATATATACCCATATATACAGCGAATGCCGTAATGAGAAGAACCATACGCTCAGCACGCCGATTACGCGCCATACGGAAAACCGCATATGCAGAAGCAATAAGAAATAATACAAAAAGTAATGTGCCAAAAATTCCCCACGACACAAGATGTGTTAAGAGCGCATTAAATCCTTGCGTAAAACGAACACTCCAAAACGGCGTAGCATTCAAATGTACATCACGATAACGCGCGTACTGATATGCGTATGTCGCAGGCCCTGAACCTAAAAGAAAATGTTGCACACCCTCCCCTGCTGTTTTACGCGCTACACCCAATGATGCACGTATGCTTGGCGCAACTTCCGGTGGCGCAGGAATACGGGGCAAAGAAATAGTAATAATATTCGTACCCAAAAATACCATAGCAGCGCATACCACAATAAGCGCGAAAGGCAAAGATTTTCCGCGCGCATGCTTTTGCCCGTCAGAGCGCGCATCAAGCCATGCAAGAACACTCAATCCACACAATAGCGCGATAAAAATTGCCCAATACCCTATAAGCACGACCAAGGCAAACGAAATACTCGCCACAATACCACTCCATATACGTACATATTTAGGTACGGGAATATATTGGAATATGCCAAATGCAAGAAGGGCAATACACCCTACATATAAACCAAAAGCATTGGTGGTGCCTACTGTATTTGCATTTACAAAATCCCATACAGGCAAAGGGTAACCAAAAAAACCGGTAAGCGCAGAAACCATCGCCGGCACTGTAGCGAGCACAACAAGCGAAGCGGAAGCCATAAGAACCATAAGCATTTTTTTAACATCGTCCTTGTCCTTAAATACTAATGGCAATAAAAAATACAAAAGAGTAAAACTAATAATCGCGAGCGTGGTATCTACCTCACCACCCATCACTCCCATAAAACTCATCGTGCGCGCGCCAGAAAAAAATGCCGAAGTGAAAGCAAATAGAACAAGCGCGACAAGCGGAATACCGGTAATACTTTTTGTATATTCAATTTTTCCTGTGCGAGTAGCTTTTACAAGCCATGCGCCAGTAGCAACCAAAATAAGCGTCGTAAAAATAAATTGCTTATTAAGCGTTGCAGGATAAGGCGTGAGTGGTAAAAAAAATATCGGTGTAAGAAATACAGTGAGATATAAAGAATAGTGTATTATAGCGTCACATACGGAATGTACATTTATTTTCATACTGTAATTATCAAGTAAGGTTTGCTATGCGTCAATTATCGTAAACATGTCGCAGATGGTGCAACACAACACGAAATCTTTTTTGCATTATGTGGATTAAATCCATAAACGAATCATATACGGAACTGCTAAGGAAGACGTTAAGAGGTGCTTCCGATGAAGCGACTATAATAGGATCTGTAATACACGATTCACCACTTTGACCATTAAGAGATAGTTCAACACTAGCAACTTGTATGGTGTCACTCGGAGTGCCTCCGCGAGGAAAGAACTGTACCTGCAAACCTGCAACCTTCTTAAGATCATCTGTATTTAAATTAAAGTTTTGAAATGTGAATGCAAGACCATCTGTTGATAATGCAGGTCCATCATTATTGTTTGATGCACCATCTCTGCCAATTAAAGTTCCTTCACCATCAAAAAACTGTACCCTATAAAAACCTACTACAGATCCATCTGTATTATTTGCAATGATGGTTACTTTAAAATCTGCATTCTTAACACCTACAAGAGCTTCTTCGAGAAATGTTCTGTTTATATAAAATTTCAGTGGTGGAGTGGGCGAACCTATACTACTACCACCCGGACCAACAGTTACGGAGCTTGTTTGGGCGAAAAGAATTATTGGAAATAATATACTCCATAAACTCAATACAAAAATCTTCATGTTGCTACATTACACCTGAATAAATGGTAGTTTTGGTTGTATTAGGTTGAATATTTGGTTGCGGAACATTCGCCGATGGAATATTTGGTTGCGGATTATTCGCCGATGGAGTCACCACCCAAGGGTCCGCACCAAAAATACGTTCAAGGGGAATCTGAACCGTCTTTGTTGTGCACTCGAATTCTCGTTCTTTTAGTTTTTCTTTTAGTTCTTTAATCCCACTTTCTAATTCACTTATTCTAACCTTAAAAGAATTATCAATATCAATATGCCTATCTCTTGCCACTAAACCAATGTTAGCATTAACACCATCAGCACTCACAATACCAAGCATCATCCCTACCGATCTTATTGCTTCCTCTGGTGTTGCCATTGCAAGCTGGAACAGCTTCGCATTTAAAATGTCTGCAAAAATTATTTTTAAACGCGCGTTTGGATCGGCAACTTGAACATCTGGTACTGCTACGCCAATAACTGCCTTTCCGTTCTCAACTTTTGCCGTAAGAATAGTACATAAAAGACCACAACTACCACCAACACCAAGTGTTACTTCCTGGCCATCAGCACCCACAACAACCACTCTACCTTTATTTTGCCCTTTATCCGCCACACCAAGTTCACTTACTTGTTGCCCACCGTCATTCATGAAATACACAGCGGCATATACAGGAGGAGGGAGTAATACAATAACCACACCAATAAAAATGAGCTGAGTTACAATGGAGCGATGTATGCATTTATGTAATTGCATTATTGTAATCATCATACCATATACTCACTATCGCTTTGAACAAACGCCGTCAGAATACCGACAACTTTGAAATTTTTCACAACCTACTTGATCATCCGCATATCGTGCACAAAAAACATCTGTAGCATTTGCAGCAGGTTTTCCAGCTACACAAGCAAATGAACGGTTACACTGCGTTCCATCCCAACTACAACCAAACACTTTTGAACATAAAAAATTAACTTTTAAAGCTCTACATGCTTTTTGCTTTGCTTTATCAGTAAATGATCCTGTTCCATCACCACTACCACCGTACGTGCATTGTATAGGGCCAGTTGAAAATTTCCATTCATTGGGCACTGGCACGGGGTCATGCGCAGCATAGTTGTCAGTTAAATTAGTAATTTGAACACTATACGAAGTGTCAGGGAGCAAGCCTTTTGAAAAGAAAATAACTAAATCAGAATCACCTACACGCCCATCGTCTGGGCGTGCGCTTTCACTCGGATATACATTACAATGAACATCATCGTGCTCTTTAAATCTTTTTGATGAAGGTGGTCGGTATAAAAGCTTGCATGTTGGCCAATTTAAAGGCCCATTATACACAATTACTGCGCGAGTAGTACGAAGAGGATCAAGATTAGTTGCTCCGTTTATCGGAGTCATTGTCGAAAACGATATAGGATGCCCAGTTTTAAAACTAACGGTAAATGCCTTTGAAAGAGCGTCATTCTGAGCACTATTTTTTAG
>Ga0194132_10012972_pt1 | contig 10237 bp, 13 predicted proteins | sample TA2KigOf80mmetaG_FD_148612 | JGI IMG/M metagenome (GOLD analysis project Ga0194132, IMG submission 148612) | Freshwater microbial communities from Lake Tanganyika, Tanzania - TA2015054 Kigoma Offshore 80m | ecosystem: Environmental > Aquatic > Freshwater > Lake | place: Tanzania: Lake... | reverse complement strand
AATGACATTCAAAGGGCAAAGAACCTTTATGATAGAGTATTTGATTGGGGTTTCAACTCTTACGGACAAGGAGACTTTCAGCAAACACACTGCACAAACTTCTAAGGCTATCCTGACCCACTCGCCATTCCGCACTTTTTATACACTGGTTTATCGCTTCAAGATGTTCTTCGGCCGAACCGATATCAGGCATCTCAAAGTGATGTACAGGTACCATTTTTACTTGATCCGATTCATGTTCTGCCAAATTGATAATGGTTAAAGAGATCTCGCTGCCTGAATTTACCTGGTTGACCGCATCTATGATAGATTGTTGAATGAAATTTTTCATATTTATTTTGTTTTACACTTGTTACTCAACTCTTGACGAGACTATTACCATTCCGGTTGATCGAACGGCTTGCTCCTCCCGCTGCAAGGTATTCTCAGTTGTGGCCTGATCACAGCCCAAGAGAGGGTATTCGGTTTCCTGCCTTCCTGTTCGCTCTACAAATACCAGCATCAACGTGCAACAATCGGGTAATATCAGAATGGGTAATCCGGGCTTAGCACTTGCCTGTATGAATCGCAACACAGCAGGTAATCCGATAGATGTTAGCTGGAACCATTTGACACCCTCTCTTCGTGCATGGCTCAGGTCCGTTCCATCAAATTCCTTCACGTCACGGTACAGTTCGGTATAATTCTGGATACCGCTCGGTACATGGATGATGATTCGGCCACGATAAAAGTATTCTATCGGCGGCGGGGTGTGGTGCAACGATTTACTCATGGAGTAAAATATTTTTTCTTCACAATGTGAATGACCAGGGGTGAGATTACTTGATGTTCTTTCATTTTATTAGGCATTTGATGTTGTTGTGTGTTTTTGTTTTGCTAGAGCACCACAATGACCTGGTATTTGAGTTACAACAAGAGCCCGACCAAGAGTTATACGCCACACAGGATATTTACGACATATGGTCGATGGCGGAGGGGATTCACCTTATACCTTAACTCGGCAACACTTGAATTTGGATCTTAGATAAGTCGATTTTTTGGGGGTCTATAAAAATCTCGTGTTCCTTGCGACCAATGAAATAAGCTATTGTATCGCGCTTTTGAATCTGATAACTGAGGATGGCACGGGTGAAGGGTTGCGGCGTGAATCTTGGTCCGTGGTACGTTGCAAACCAACTCGCCTTTCCCTTTTTCAAGGTCCACGAATGACCTACCAACACATTACTATCCTTCTCAGTTATTGTTGTGATTGGCTTTTTGACACAAACCCCTCGGTAGATGGTAAACGAGTCCGGCAGGCGGCTATAACGACTTTGCTCTTTAGGTGACATCATTGTAAACGTGTTCGAGCCCATAGCCAATAGCCTCTGGTAGGCAGTTCGAAATGGTTTATGATGATCGACATAGGTAAGCATCTCTCCCAGCAGTTCGTAGAATTTACTCTCACCGTACTGCGTAAAAATTTTCTGATGGAATTTGATAAACCACGGCATTTTATGGTGCTTATTAAGCAGTACTAATACCGAGGTGTAATCCTTTTTTCGCAGATAAGAAGTATAAAACTTTCGATTTTCGCGATACTTCAGATTTAAAAATGCATTTCGTTCTGATTCCTTAAATGGGTCTACACCAATTAATTTGTCGGAGCACAATAGGTGATCAACAAAAAATTCTTCGCCTGCTTTATAAAGTGCGCTGTGCAGTCGTGAATCAAGTCGCTCAGGTTTCATGCGTAATACTTTTATCATATTGCTTATTTTTTTTGGGTTTTCATTCTAAATACTTTGCGTGCCGCGGAGTTTTTCAAAACCACGGATCGTTGTTGAATTGATTATAGGTTTGACAATACTTCAGCTTGGATATTCATTGAGTTGACCGCTCACATATTCCATGAATATTTCAGGGGCTTCATCATTTCCCTTTAGTTTATCAATAATTTTTTTAGCAAAAAATCTCCTTCTAGCAGTTTTCCAATGCAGGCCAGTAATGTGCGCAGCCCGATTGGCTCGAGTCCGCAACCTTCAAGCCCTTCGTTTACTCGTATGTGCATTTCTTGTAAAGTGCCACCCCCAGCAGATAGAAATACGCATATCTGACAAATGCGCTGCGTATGAATTGTATGTTGGTTTTTCATGACCACATTCAAACTTACGTAAACACAACGCAACATAATTGCGTAGCATATGACTATGTTTGTCCTGCCAACAAAAAGAAAAACTTGATTTGGACTCCACTTAGTGAACCTAATGAAATACCGCTATAAAGGGATAAGCTTTGGACTGACCCAGCTTGAAAAGCTCAAGTTTAAGTATCCATTAACGACTTGATTATCTGACAGTTACTAATTTTTAATATTTTTTTCATTATAATTGCAATAAGCAATGCAATTTCCCCCTACCTTTGTCCGGCTTTAAAATAATGGTCGGAACCACAATAAAATATCTAATATGAAACTCATAAATCAGCTCTTGTACCAAGAGATACCAAGCTTCGTGAATCTATATGGAGAACAGCATGGCCAACTAGTTTTTGCCGAACTGGCGAAGCTCGTGAAACAATCCGGAGAATGGACAAAGCCAATCGCTGAGCTTCGAGAAAGAGCTTCAAAACATACAAAGCTTCCATTAGAGAATGCCCTGCAAAAAGAAGATACGCCTTACTTAAATGAGATCGTACGCCAAATGGAGGAGAAAAAAAGAGTAAAAGAAAAACTGCTGCAATTGTGGGAGAAGCCGCTACAAGAATCTGACTTTACAACTGGCCACTCCGCGAAAGACATATTTTTTTTACAGCGAAATCTGATGGTTCGCTACCTAAACATTAACCTGGTAATCAAATCTGATTTTAAAAAACACACAATTAAATATAAAAACAACGATGGGTCAATAACCGAATACAGGAATTTTAAGAGCTACTGGTTCAATGATAACGGAGAGAAAAAGCTTGGCTTCAGTATCAATTATGGCCGAATTAACCCTTTTAAAAATCAAAAGGAAATACAAGATGAGGCGCAAGAACTTGCTGATATTCTGAAAAGACTTTACACCCGAATGGGATATATCGTTTTCGAACCTAAATACCCCCGATCGCCGGATCTTGTGGTGAAAAAGGGAGATAAAGAATGGGTCATTGAACTGAAACTGTCGCACATGGAGAGCTATTGTGCAATGGTAATGAATTACCACCTGTGGGCGAATTATCGGCAAAAGTATCGGCCATTTGACCAAGAATCATGGTAAAATAAAAAACTTAAACACGCACTGAAGACACATCTTAAATTTCTTCTAGCACTTCATAATCTAAAAAACAAAAATATGGAATCATTTTTTGAGCAAATAAAGAACGATCTGACAAAAAGAGTAAAAACCGGTGAGGTGATCCCAATGACCGTATTTAACCTTGCAGTAGATGAGGTCGATGAATCAGGAACGATTTCTGTACATCAATTTGAGTTAAAGGCAAACACGAAACTGGAAGAAAAACTTAAAATCATCCATGACTGCATTCTAGGTGTGGAATGGGAAATAGATCAAGAAGGATTGAAAAGCGTGTGTAGCATATATGCAGAAAGCTATAAGTGCAAGGGCGATAGATTACTCTACTTGCGCACAAAAACAGCACAAGAGGAAAAGGAGGAAATGCACGCTTTTAAAAATCCAACCATTCATGTTAACGAGAAAGGGGAACTTTCAACTGAGTTTGATGAAATAGTTTACGTATGTAACAAGCAAGAAGGCAATCTATGAATACGTACATCTATCACTATACGCATTTGAAAGCTGCAATAGCGATTGCCGAAAGCAGCTTTTTCAAACTATCGCAGTGGGAAATAGGCAATAATGTCGAACACCCTGCTCTTTGGCTAAGCCTACACCCGCACTGGGAATCAATTGAGTTTAATGAAGAGATAATGAACCATAAAAAAATGTAGCATGAAAGAAAAACAGATAGTAACATCACTTATTGGCAAAGAAGAGGAATTTCGGATACTTGAACTTGTTCGAACATTGAACGTGCCTTTATTGCTGATCGGCAAACCCGGCGTATCAAAAACCAGTGTGGTACTTGATTACTTCAAATCTATTCAACCGCAGGCACATCAGGAGGAGATCTTCATACTTGAGACAGATGATAGTACTCCCAATTCTGCAGTGAAAGGGTTGGTCGACCTTGAGAAATTATTTACCTGCAATAAATTTGAAACTGTCGCACCCATCACCCAAGCAAACTGCATCTTGATTAATGAAATTGATAAGGCCAGCTCAATGGTTCGTAATTCACTGCTCGGCATTATGAACGAGCGAACACTGTATGCAGGAAAAGAGAAAATATCTTGTAGCTGGAAATTATTTATTGCCACTTGCAATCAGATACCTCGGAGTGAACGACAGTCGCCTTTTTTTGACCGCTTCATCATTAAACATGAGGTTAACGCTATTAATGGTCAACGTATGATGGAATACTTCCGAAATGGTGGGCGAAAATTTCATCAAAAAATTTTAATCACTTGTGGCGACAACGAGTCGAGAGAGCTAGTCGATATCTCCGAAGAAAAATTAAAAACGTTCGTGGATATGTTTATTGATACTATCACGAACCGTAAAATGACTTATGTACCGGAGGTTGTAAAAGCGATCTGTTGCATCTGGAAATGCAATGTCGATCGAGCACTTATAAAATGTGCCGAACTAATGATTTCCCAAGAGGCTGCCGTAGAACTGTCAAAGGCATTGTACAGTGAAGAGGAGCTTACCATCTTAAGTAAAATCGATTTCGCTCTTCTGCAAACGAGTACAAAAGCCAGAAAAAAAATTGAGTTGGAGATTGATGAAGCCATTAGATCCTATCAAACAAAGGGACGCCCAGCATTTTTGGAAGAAGTAGAGAATCTGATGCATAGGGTTCTATCGTGTCAAGTGGGCAGCTCCATTCATTCAATTCCTGAAATAAACAGCTCGCTCAAGAAGAAGTATGCGTAAACGAAATCATCTCCGACCGTTTAGAGAGCAAGAAATACTACCATTGATCCAGCCAGTGCTTCCAGCAGCGGAAGCGATGCGAGTGATGGAGCTGGTGCAAGATCACATCAACGGACGAGAGTCTGTTTCGGGGTGGTTCCGCAAGATCATCACCAATTCCCGTGCTTACCGTGATCGTAAAATAGACAAGAAGATTACGTTGACAAAATTTCATCGTGCGATCAAGAAAAACTGGGATGATTTTCCGCCCTCGCTTGTTTATGATATCTACAATTTGTACATGTATCCAATCGATTCACTATACATGAATGCAATTGAGAAAAAAGAGCAGACGCAATATGCTTTCTTGAGGGAATCAAACATACCGTCTCTGAAGATTTTGACTGAAGGGTCCCTGTTAAAAAGTTCGATCGTAACCAGTCGCATCATCCTGTTCTACTTGATCCAGATTACCAAACTGAACTTATTGAATAACGCAGAAGATGGGCAAGTCAGCCCAACTATGTTTTTTGATGGTACTGCTAGCGATTCCGAGGGAATAGGGCTGAACGAAGAAATATTCAATACGTCAGGCGAAAAAAAATGGTTTGATGCAATGGTTGCAGAGGCAAAACATGCCTGTGTGAAAGTTGATCAGCTGCTGGCGCAGGCAACTTCTGAAAGTTTGGGGAAGGTCTTTTCAAGCGGGAAACAAGGCAGTAACCGGGTCAGTAAACTCTCAGACTTTCTCTCCAAATTGGAACATATGGAGATTGCCGAAGTCGAATTGAAGGAGTGGGTTGAAAAGTTATTAGAACGATCACAAAATCATTTTCATCCAAGGTCAGATAATGAATACGATAGTTGGATTGACATGGATCATCCAAAATTACCTAACGAGCTACATCTATTTCACCCAGCATGTCGGACATTTTATCTTGACGACCTTCATGTAAATAAAGACAACTCACAACGAAGCATCGACCTATATATAGATATATCAGGTTCAATGAGCACAACGATCCTCAAGCGAGCCAACGGCATTCAACTAACTTCATTGGACCTAGCAAAGGCAATCGCACTGGAAATGGTCGAACAACGTACCATCGACAAATTATATCTCTTCAATGCCGTGCTGCATGCGTGTGAAACAGATCAAGAGCAGCTAGCAGGCATAATTGCCACAGGTGGCACGAATTTGAATCTTGTGCTGAGCCATATTGAAAAACAACAAAAGAACGCTATCATCATCACCGATGCCAAAGATCGATGTAGCATCTATTCCCCATATGCCTACTTCATGGGCATGAAAGGCGCCAACTTCCGACGCTTTGAAAAAGAAGTGATTAGACAATATTCGGAAAACGAACAGGCTATTCTATTTGACGGTAACAAAATCATACAGATTGATACATCGGGTACAGGTCAGCTCGATTGCGTTAAAACAGTCGTAACCAATAAAATCACATAAAATGAAAGAACATCAAGTAATCTCGTACCTACTAGTACACCTCGTGAAGAAAAAATCCTTTATTCCATCCATAGTATATCTGTCCAGGACGTATGTAACAAGCAAGAAGGCAATCTATGAATACGTACATCTTTCACTACTGAACGACTATTTGCTTAATTTTTAATTTCTTCACTTTATAATCATTTACGATGCTTTCTTACTACGGCAAACAAAAATATGCGGTCGCTCCAAAAAGTCTTGAAGACTATGACGAAGTGCACTTTGATCTCTTGTGGTACTTGATGGACACCTGTAAGATCATCCGGTATGCGACTAAGGAATCCTTTCGAGAATTTCTAATACGATTCTTTCTGATACGTGATAAGCCGTTTGATTCGTATGCACTTGATATCATTGATGAAGAGTTGATTGTCGACGGATTTCTGAATGATACCTATTTCAGTTTACGGGTGCAGGATCTGGTGGCACTGCTTGGATATGCCACCTCGACCGCATGCTACAATATCCACGGCACTCTGGATGAGTTTATTGCAAGCTATTCCTATTGCCCGCCTAATATTGAATTCTCCGAATCTGAGGAGGAGGAAAATACATTCGTGGTAAGTAAAGATGCAATGGCATACATGTTCATGGGTCTCGGCAACCTTCTTCACATCCATGGATGTACCCTTCGGTTCAAACCCCATTTGCAGGGTCTTACGCCAGCTCAGTTGCAAGGAGCTACGCGGTTGGCCGATTTTGTAGTGGGGCAGTTGCCTGACCAGTTATTCGAACGTTACCAGATCGATTTCCCATTCATTTTTGAGGACAACCTAGAATGCTACTCCACAGCAGATCGCATTTCTTTTGATGTTTATCGTGAGCTTGCACCGGAGAACCTGGCGGTAATCTTTGAGAGGATCGCCGACCAGTCTATTGCAGATGAATTTCGTCGGGAAGGTCCGACGGCAGATTTCCGCGTTGATATGGAGATGTATGAGGAACACGTCAAATTCGCGTATGGGGTAAAGCACGGATACGTCAAATTATCGAAAAAGTATGATTCATTGATTACCGAGCTGGATCCTCGCTTTGACTTGGAATTTGAGCAACTGCAAGGGCCGGACCTAGAGCTATATACCACACAGGAAATTTACGATATGTGGTCAATGGCAGAATGGATTCACCTTTTGCCATAGATTGGCAGCAGTTGAACTTGTATTTTTGACGAAGTCATATCTATTCATTAAATGTAAAGCAAAATGAAATTAACCCTTGGGTAATTTTGAATTATCTAAAAAGTCATGAAGGTGGCTTTCATGCAGATTTTATCGATTCTATGATCAATCGAATCGAAAACTCAGAAATAATTGAGCAGAATGAAATACTAGAAACTATAAAAATTGCGTTGAGAATTAAATCAGAAGATTTTATTTTTTCATATTTTTGAGAAATAAAAATCGTTAAAAATTGAGTTATGGTAAAATTTAACAAAAAAAAACTATTGGATGATATATCAAAAATACTTGTAACGTTAGATGGTGAAGCATACGATAAAAAATGGGGTAAACATATTGCAACTTCACATGAACCGGTACAATACTTTTTAGTTGCGAGAGAATTAAAACGTCAATATCCTAAAAAATACAAAAACATATTCATTGATAACCTCAAAAAAGTTCCTAAAGTTTTAAAATCGGAGGGACATGGAGTTAAAAAAAATGATAACTCGAGTATTTATAAAAAAATAAAAAAAATATCCACGAAAGAAAGTGAGCTTTTAAAAAGGATTGATATGCTGATTGAGTATAAAAACTTTTGGCTACTAATCCAATTTAAACTGTTACGTCCGATGGGTGGTAGGGCTAGAACATTTGATAGATCTTTTTTTAAACCGATTTTATTTTATGATAAATTTGACTCAAGTCTTGATTACAAACAAAAATCATCAATCCCATATGATATTTTGAAATTTAATGAAATCAAGAGCAAATCTGTTGATGGAAAAAAGATTAAAAAACTAGTAATTGCAATTTATTATCCCTCAGATAACCTATGGCCAAATGAAAAGCTTGAGAATTTTAAGAAAAAACACCCGACTGATTTTGACGATAAAAAAGTAAAAAAACTTGAAATACTTCTTAAAACATGTGAAAATAAACTTGACGTTAATTATTATACAGAGATGCTAGACGACATATATGGCCACTTGGAGTACGCAGAATCAAGGGAGATAGAAATTAAACCGATGAACGCAGAGATCGAGTCGATTAAGCCGAGCAGCAAACCATCAGAATTGAATTTCTCAGAATTTTTTCATACTAAGGTAAAATTATTATCTTGGGAAATTCCGAAATCTGTAGAAGAATAAAAATAGAATTTATAGTATTGCAAAATTTAATTTATTCTGAATTGCTTGATCTCATCCTTAATTCTAAGTGGATTTTTTTGAACTTCCAAAACGCGATTTTTTGCCATTTTAATTAAACCCACTTTGTTGATTTTCACTTTTCTGTAATCTATAAAAATCTCAAATTCGCTTCGAGTTAAAAAAAGGGCAATAATGTCCTTCTTATTTAATTCATAGGACAAAATAATATGTTGCAAAGGCGGCTTTGAAAACTTAGGCGCATGACAGCAGGAAAAGAACTCAGCAACCAAGTAAGACAAAGTCCATGAGTTTCCAAGATGGAGTTCTTTATTTGTCTCAGATAGAGAGCTTTCTCCGGCCGCAAAACATACACCCCTATAAATAGTTATCTTTGAAGGCAGCCTTTCTAGCTCTCTGATCTCACTTGAGGACATCAAATATTTTTGATTAACTCCAACCTCTAAGGCAGCACCATACATATTTCGAAATGGGAAATGATGATCAACATATTCTAAATTCTCACGAAATTTTTTATAAAACTTTTGTTCGCCAAGACTTTCGAAAAGCAAAAAAATATTACTAAGAAAAAACGGCATTCGCTTTTCCTTATCTAATAGAGTAAAAATTTCATTAAACTTTTTTTTTGCTAAATACAGTTGATAACTTTTCTTTTTTTCTCTAAAAGCCATATTAACGAAACCATTGCCTTCAGTTTTATTTGTTAGGTCAACATTGACAGGACGGGAATGAATTAAAAAGTTATCAACATATAGTAATCCATTCTTTTGATCTTCGTATATGTCACTTTTCAATTCCTCTAAAAGATACTCTTTATTAAATCGAACTTCCTTTGGGGCATCCTCTACCGAAATAGTATCTTTCTTTTTAGTCCTTTTTACAACTCTTTTCTTATCTGTCATCTTTCAAATTTAAAATGGGTGACTACGAAATTTACAATACAAACATTCCTTTTTAGGTGGTGGAGGGGTTTTTGACTTTATACACTTTTGCAGGCCTTGTAAAACGCCATCAACCCAGCTATCATCACCTAAATAGGGAATGAGCTCAATGTGAAAAGATAAGTTAGCATTAAACTCTTTGGCATGAACATTACCCGTGCAGTAAAGAAAATATGCGGTATCGGATACTTTTAGGCCATTTTTTCTAAGCAGCCACTGGTAAATTTCAGCCTGTCTCCGATAGCTATTAGCCCACTCTGGTAATTCTCTAACCACTTCCTTTTTAGCTGTCGCTTTGTAATCTACTACATGAAAAATTCCGCTTTTCTTGCTCTGCCATAGATCATCAATCCCTCCTCTGTAAATACACTTATGCTTAGGGTGATGATATTCCACCCCCTTATGTAATGCCTCTCTCCAATTATCCAAGGACGGGTGATTTGAAGGGACCAACCCATGCGGCCGCAGAAGTGGGTGCATTTTTTTGACCCCCTGT
>Ga0194132_10012971_pt1 | contig 10237 bp, 8 predicted proteins | sample TA2KigOf80mmetaG_FD_148612 | JGI IMG/M metagenome (GOLD analysis project Ga0194132, IMG submission 148612) | Freshwater microbial communities from Lake Tanganyika, Tanzania - TA2015054 Kigoma Offshore 80m | ecosystem: Environmental > Aquatic > Freshwater > Lake | place: Tanzania: Lake Tanganyika... | reverse complement strand
TCGAGGTTGTGCGGGGGGGCAGGATCCGCAGGCCATGAAAGCCACGGCTGCCGGATGCGAAATTGTGTACCACCTGGCTGGTAAGGCTCATGCGGTGACGGAGCGACGGGGCGACGAGGAAGACTATCGAGCCGTCAAAACGGAGGGCACCCGTCATATGCTTGAGGGCGCCGTGTCAGGGGGTAAGATCTTTTGTGTTCTTCAGCAGCGTCAAGGCAATGGGTGAGGGGAATGGCCGCTGTCTTGATGAGTTCTTCGATGGTCAGCTGGAGACGCCCTATGGACGGTTCAAGCTGGAGGCGGAACGAGTGACGCTGGAATTTGGAAGAAGAGCTGGTCTTCATGTCGCCAGCCTTTGGCTCCCGCTTGTCTATGGGCCTGGGACTAAGGGAAATCTCTTTCGGATGATCGCTGCGATCGATCGGGGCATATTCCCTCCACTACCCAAGTCTGGCGATCATCGGAGCATGGTCCATGTTGCGGACGTAGTGCAGGCGGCGGTGCTTGCCGCGGAAAATCCGGCGGCGAACGGGCAGTGCTACATTGTCATAGACGGGGGCACCTATTCGACGCGTGAACTGCATCTGCTCATTTGCCGGGGCCTTGGAAGAACAGTTCCTCCTTGGCGCGTCCCACTCTGGGCTTTAAGAGTGGCGGCTGTCGCGGGCGATGCGATCGGGAAGGTTCTGGGGAGACGGTCGTATTTGACTCGGATGCGCTGGAGAAACTGATCGGATCGGCCTGGTGCAGCTCCGGGAAAATCTCGCGGGAACTGGGCTACAAGGCAACGCGCCGGTTCGAAGATGCGCTTCCGCAAATAATCGGCCCGTACCGGACGACACTATCATGAGTTATGGAGGGGGTATTATCGTAGTGGGCGTGTTGTCGGTAGCGGCGTGGCTTGCCCGATGGCTGTGCTCAGTTTCTTCCTGGCCGCTATCAGTTGATTATCCCAGCGCACGCTCGCTGCATGTCCGACCGACACCCAGAACTGGCGGACTGGCAATCTGGGGAGGGCTGACCTTTGGCCTCGGAGGAAGTGTTCTGCTGGAACGGGCGGGAATGCACATCTGGTCTGTTGACTGGGCGGCGCAGGCGGAAACCAACGCATGGATCGCCAGCATGGTTGTACTCGTTGCAGCGGTGTCGTTTTTCGAAGATTATGAAGGCGTGCCGGCAGGCGCGCGGCTTGTCGTGCATACGCTTGCTGCCTGTGGAGTGGTGCTGGGCGCCGGCCTGGTAATCCCGTCAGTGACGATTCCGGCCATCGGCATGATTCAACTCGGCATGCTGGCTGCTCCGATGACAGTGCTGTTCATCGTCTGGATGACAAATCTATACAACTTCATGGATGGCATGGATGGATTTGCAGGTGGAATGACCTGGCTCGGTTTCGGCTTCCTGTCCGGTCTCGCTTGGATTGGCGGCCACGCAGTGATATTTCTATTGTCACTGTTGATGTCGATGGCGGCGGTTGGATTTCTTCTCTACAATCTTCCGCCAGCGAAAATATTCATGGGTGATGGCGGCAGTGTGCCGATTGGGTTTCTGGCTGCGTCCTTAGCTGTGCTAGGCGTCCATGATGGCGTCTTCGACTTGTGGGCACCTATCCTGATTTTCTCGCCTTTCATCGTGGATGCGACAGTGACGCTCATGAACAGAATGTTGCAGGGGGGGCAGTTCTGGAGTGCACATCGGGGACATTATTATCAGCGGCTGGTCCTTGCTGGATGGGGACATCGCAAGACAGTGTTGGTGGAGTACATACTCATGCTGGCGACTGGGGCGACGGCTGTGCTATATGTGTTTTGTCGTGACTCTGTCAGGCTGGCGATGATTCTGGCGTGGGTGATTGCGTATGTGGCCTTGGAGCGTTGTGTGCGCAACACGGAACGAAGTTTGCGGGGCTGTGACTCGTAAAAATGACGAACGGAACGGTCACGTCTTTAGGGAATGTCGCTCAATATTTTTTACTGAAATAAAATACAGCGTCGCGTGATATATCACCTACACAAAATTCTCCATTTATTGCTTCGTTTTGGCAGCGAGCAGTCTGTCTTTGTGCAGCGGGTGATTTCCCTTGGCGGGCAAGTTGCCTTGGTTCTTCTGGCCAATGCCACCGCATTTATGCTGCGATTCGAGGCCAAGTTATCAGACGAGCACTTGCATCTGTTTTTAGCAGGGCTTCCCTTTGTCGGCCTTATTTTCGGAGCGGGCTTGCTGGTGTGCGGCTGTCAACTCGGGCTGTGGCGCTATACCGGATTTCACGACGTCAAGCTGCTTTTCATCGGAAGTGTCGTGTCGACCAGCGCCCTGTATCTCCTGCTGCATTTGGGGCTCCGATGGACGGCTTATCCGCTCTCAGTCATTATTATGACTGGATTGTTGAGTGTTGGGGGCCTCAGCTTCATCCGGGTATTGTTTCGTATTTTATCTGAATGGACATTGCTGGCCGGTTCAGCTGTAAGGCGCCTCATGATTATCGGCGCAGGCAATTTAGGGGCAGCGCTGACACAGGACCTGAAGGTTAATTCCGCGAATCAGTACCAGCCGGTGGTGTTCGTGGACGACAATCCCGCCAAGCATAACCGGACCATCAACGGGGTACTTGTAGCGGGGCGGATGGAGGACATTCCGATCCTAGCCAAACGGTACGCAGTCAACGAAATCATTATCGCCATCTCACCGATATCCCCCCTGCTGATGCAGCGAATCCTGAAAGCAGCGGATAGCTGCCAGCTGCCCATCAAGACGCTTCTCAGCACGCGGGATATTTTGGGCAGTACGATCTCGATGCGACAGGCTCGCCTCGTAAAACTGGAGGATTTGCTACAACGTGAGCCGATTCAAATCGACTTGCAGGAGTTACATCCTCTGTTGAGCGAAAAGAGAATTCTAGTGACGGGGGCGGGGGGGTCCATCGGGTCTGAATTGTGCCGGCAGATCGCGAGGTACCAGCCTAAAGTCCTCGTGATCTTTGACCACCACGAAAACAGCCTGTATGAGCTCGAACGGGAATTGCGCGCATCGTTCACCTGGGTCGAAATTCATGCCGTGGTTGGCGATGTGACCGTAGGAGAATGTGTGGAGGCGGCCCTCAAAAATTATCAACCCCAAATGCTTTTTCATGCAGCTGCTCACAAGCATGTGCCGTTGATGGAGCAGAACCCCGAAGAGGCGATTCGAAATAATGTTATAGGGACTAGCATTATTGCTGAGGCGTCGGTGTTGCACGGTGTCGAGCGCTTCGTGCTGATTTCCACCGACAAGGCAATCAATCCAACCAACGTGATGGGGGCAACGAAGCGAATTGCGGAATGTATCGTGCGGAGGATGAATGGTCGTGGCCGGACGCTCTTTACTGTGGTTCGGTTCGGCAACGTGTTAGGTAGCAACGGGAGCGTGGTGCCGCTGTTTGCTGAGCAGATCAAAAAAGGCGGTCCGGTAACCGTCTCGCATCCTGATATCAAGCGGTATTTTATGACAATCCCTGAATCTGTTCAGCTGATCCTTCAGGCCAGCGTTCGCAGCCAGGGTGGGGATGTGTTCATGCTGGAAATGGGCGAGCAAATTCGCATACTTGATCTGGCTCGAAACATGATCGTGCTTTCCGGGCTGGTTCCGGACGTAGACATCAAGATTATATATACCGGCCTGCGGCCAGGGGAGAAACTCTACGAAGAACTGTATGAGAACGGAGAATGCGTGGAAGCAACTTCGCATGACAAGATTAAGAGGATCACCAGCCGGATATCGGTTGGAGCGTATGAGGCGAGATGGAGTGTGGATGAATTTGAGGAGGCGTTGAAGAGGAGAGACGCTGGGGGCATTTTGCGTCAATTGCAAATACTCGTTCCCACCTATCGCCCGTCCAGTGATAAGCGGGCGTCTCGATCATTCTGACAGGACAGTTTCGTAGTGGACTTTGAATATTCTCATCGCGGCCGGCATCTTTGCGATGTGAATGTGGGGCTTAACCGGTATCGCCGCGGATGGATCCACTGGCTGAGGCAAGTCAATTGACCTGCTTCAAGTTGTTAGGCCATCCGCTCAGTGAGTCAGGCACGCACCGGCAGCGGGGTGACAGTGTCCGGGGCCGTGTACAGATAGCCTGCTGTTGTTTATCTGGCTGGCGGTGCGCCTGAGTGAGACCATTTTGACGGAGTTCCGGCAGGCCTCCGATGGGTTCGCCAGATCAGTTTTGCTTGGAGTGGGCGTGGGAATGTGCGGGCTGGCGGTCCGGCTCATGTTCGATCAAATGGTGGTTGGAGTATTGGTTGTTCAGTTCTCAGTGCTGGCAGCCATCGTCATGTCCGCGAGGTAATCGGACAGCCATTCTTCTAATCACGGTGCGTTGTAAGATGTGTCTTTGGTCATACAGCCCAACCGTTAGACCGTGAACATCGTCATTGCGGCTTGGCATCTGCGCGATTTCAACGTCGGGGTCGGTCGGTATTGCCGGGGGTTGATTGAGGCACTCGGACGTGTGGATCCGGTCAACCACTATGAGATTCTGATGCCGGATGATGTGGTCAGATTCCCGGCTCGCCCGAATATGCGGTATCGGCGTATCCGCTTTCCGATCTTCAAGCGTCGGTTTTGGGAGCAGGTCGCGCCATGGCTGGCTGGTCCGCACGATCTGCTGCATTTTCCACATGATTCCTGTGTCGCTTGGAAGCGTGCAAAATTTGTGGCGACCGTCCACGATGTCAAGCCGATGCTCTTCCCTGCTCTCGCGCAACGCCGCAATCTGTACAGCCTGATCGAGTCCATGCTGGTGGGAGACAAGTGGGCGAAAATTGATCATGTGGTTACGGTTTCCGATTGTTCCCGACGCGATATCCTGACGCATCTTCACGTGCCTGCGCACCGCCTAACCGTCGTGCATAACGGGATCGATCTTAAACGGTTCACGCCTGGCACGGGGCAGGGGAGAGCCGAAGAGCGGCGTCCGTTCGTACTAACGGTGGCGGGGGGCGACCGGACAAAGAACGTCGAGATGCTGGTGGAGGCTTTTGGGCGGCTCCCGCTCACGATTCGAGAGAGACACGATCTGATGTTGGTCGGAGATTTTCGGCGGCGGCCAGAACTGCGTGCGCGAGCAGTACAATTGGGACTGGAGAAGCAGACACTGTTTCCGGGGATCGTGGATGACGACCGCCTGATCGAGCTCTACCGACAGGCGGCTGCGTTCGTCTTTCCGTCGCGCTACGAGGGATTTGGATTGCCGGTGCTGGAGGCGATGGCCTGCGGCTGTCCGGTGATTAGCTCAAACGCGTCATCATTGCCGGAAGTAGCCGGAGATGCCGCGTTAATGGTGGAGCCGTCCGATGCGGAGGGCGCCGCTCGGGCGCTGGCACGGGTGCTGTCGGATCCCGATCTCGCCCGCGATCTCCGGGTGCGCGGACCGGCGCAGGCCGCGCAGTTCTCGTGGGACCGGACAGCCAAGGAAATGATTGCCGTCTACAAGAAAGTGGTAGAAGGAATATGCGTATCTTGATCACTGGCGGTGCCGGATTTGTAGGCAGCCATCTGTGCGAGCGGCTAGTCAGCCAGGGCCATACCGTGATCTGCCTAGACAATTTTCTCACTGGCCGTCCGGAAAACGTCGCCCACTTGATGGGGAGCGACCGGTTCAGTCTGGTGAAATACAACGTCTGCGATTATCTACATGTAGATGGCCCGCTTGATGCCGTGATGCATTTTGCGTCCCCTGCCAGTCCGCAGGATTATCTGGAGTATCCGATCGCAACCTTGAAAGTTGGAGCACTGGGGACGCATAAGGCGCTGGGATTAGCCAAAGCGAAGGGTGCGCGGTTTCTGCTGGCCAGCACCTCTGAGGTCTATGGCGATCCGCTGGTCAATCCGCAACCCGAGTTGTACTGGGGCAATGTAAACCCCATCGGCGTGCGCGGCGTATATGACGAGGCCAAGCGATTCGCGGAAGCCATAACCATGGCCTATCACCGCTATCACGGCCTGGACACGCGCATCGTCCGCATCTTCAATACGTTCGGCCCGCGCATGCGCCCCAAAGATGGCCGTGTCCTATCCAATTTCATCGTTCAGGCGTTGCAGGGGAAGCCGCTAACCGTGTTTGGGGATGGCAGGCAGACGCGGAGCTTTTGCTTTGTGGACGATCTCGTAGCCGGGATTGCAGCACTGCTGCTGGTGGAATCCGACAAAAGTGTCAACCAGCGTACCAACCGAGCGGAGTTTCTCTTTAAGCAAACAGCGGAAATGCATGAAAGCGTCCATGATCCGATCAACATCGGCAATCCGCGCGAGTTGACGGTATTGGAGATTGCGACGCTGGTATTGAAGCTAACGGGATCGCGTAGTGTGGTGCAGCATCAGCCGCTGCCGGTCGATGATCCCAAAGTCAGGCGGCCGGACATCCGCAAAGCCCGAACTCTTCTGGGATGGGAGCCGGTGGTTACGCTTGAGAATGGCCTCCAGAAAACCATCGAGTATTTTAGGACGGTGTTGTCGTGAAAGGGGTGGTGCTGGCCGGCGGGCTGGGGACACGGCTCCTGCCATTGACGAAGGTGACCAACAAGCACCTGCTGCCGGTCTACGACCGGCCGATGATCTACTATCCGATTCAGACGCTAGTGAATGCTGGGGTTAGCGAGATATTGCTGGTTACCGGCGGCAACAATGCAGGGGACTTTCTGAAGTTACTGGGAAATGGGAAGGCATTTGGACTCAAGCATCTCGACTACACGTATCAGGAAGGCGAGGGCGGAATCGCCGATGCGCTGCGGCTGGCCGAACATTTTTCTGACGGCGAACCGATCTGCGTGGTGTTGGGCGATAACATCATTGAGGGCAACATCGTGAGGGCGGCCGGTGCGTTCAGAGACCAGAAAAAGGGAGCCCGGATTCTTCTGAAGCACGTGGAGGATCCGCAGCGGTTTGGCGTAGCGGTACTGAATGGCAAGCGGGTGGTCAAGATCGAGGAGAAGCCTACGAAGCCAAGATCGCCCTATGCCGTCACGGGCATCTACTTCTACGACGCGCGCGTATTCGAAATTATCAAAACGCTGAAGCCGTCAAGGCGGGGTGAACTGGAAATCACGGACGTCAACAACGCATATATAAAGGAGGGGCAGCTGGCCTGGAACGTACTCAACGGCTGGTGGACCGATGCCGGGACCATCAAATCGTTGCATCGGGCCAACCAGTTGGTGGCCAGGACGGGGGCGAACAAGCTGGGAAAGGTGGGGGGGGGAGGCTCAGGTTGAGGGAAATCCAGAAAGCTTTGCCAGACGGCAATGACGGTCAATTATTATCCAGCACTTTTCGAAAAATAATTCAGGCTGAACTGTAACCTTATACTCAACCTTATTATGCGGATATTGGTCACTGGAGGGGCTGGCTTCGTCGGATCGCATCTGGTCCGGAGGTTGCTCGGGCACGGTCATGTCGTGGTGAACTTCGATGCCCTGCGTTATTCGGGCAATCCTGACAATCTGACAGACGTGGCTGGCCATGCGCGCTATGCGTTCGTGCAGGGGGATATCTGTGATGCCGAGGCCGTGGCGCAGGCACTGAAGGAACACCGGATTGAGGCTGTGGTCAACTGTGCTGCGGAAACCCACGTGGATCGGTCCATTCTCGATCCGTCCATGTTTGCCAAAACTGACGTGGTGGGGACTGGAATTTTGCTGGAGGAAGCCCGGAAAGCCGGCATACAGCGGTATCTCCAAGTCAGCACGGATGAGGTCTACGGGAGCATCGACTCGGGTCATTCACGCGAGGAGGATCTGCTCGCGCCGCGTAGCCCCTATGCGGCCAGCAAGGCGGGCGGGGACTTGCTGACGCTGAGCTATTGGACGACCTATCGGTTTCCCGTGCTGGTCACGCGGGGCAGCAACACCTACGGACCCAACCAGTATCCAGAGAAATTCATCCCTCTTTTTGTCACCAACGCGATCGATGACCAGCCGCTACCATTATATGGGGACGGCCGAAACCGGCGGGACTGGCTGTCGGTGTTCGATCATTGCGCCGCCATTGAGCATGTGCTGGCGCACGGCGAGCCGGGCACCGTCTACAACGTGGGCGGGGGTAATGAGCGGGAGAATATTGCCGTTGCCGACGCGCTGTTGCGGCATCTCAAGAAAGCCACGTCGTTGATCCGGCTGGTACAGGATCGCCCCGGCCATGACCGCCGATATGCCGTAGATTGTGGCCGTCTCAGAAAACTTGGCTGGGAACCGACCGTGGAGTTTGAGGAGGGGCTGCGCGCGACGGTCGACTGGTATCAAACGCACCAGGCGTGGTGGCGGAAGATCAAGTCCGGCGAGTTCCGGGTTTATTATGAACAGATGTACCGGCAACGGCTCAATCTTGCCACTCGAGCGGGAGATGACAACTCACCGCAAGCCCCTACCACAGCATGGCGCATCCGTTGATGGATTAGCTGCCGCTCATGGTCAACACGATTCGCGCACTCAGCCACGATACCCTCGCCAGGATTCACGGGACCGGGTTGCTCATAATCATCTTCGCGAGTTTTTTCCCGGTCCTTATTCACGGACAAGTGTATCTCTTTTTTGGATTGCTTGCTCTAAGCGCCACGGTGGCATGGTCGCGGGGGCGGGCGCTCTGGGTACGGACGGACACCGATGTCCCCCTGCTGCTGTTCATCGGGTGGATTCTATTGACGGTGCCGTTCGCAACGGATCCCACGTACAGTTTTGAGGAATGGCGGAAGCTGGTGGCGCAGGGGCTGGTGTTTTATTGGGCTCAGTTTGTGCTGCACAATTTTAGAACGCAACAGATGACTCGCCACGTCGTGCTGACCGTGGCGGTTGGGGCGACGGTGATCAGCGGAGTCGCGCTTTTCATATTTCTGATAGAAGGCGGCTCACTGCTTGACCGTGATCATAGAGCCAAAGTCCTGTTCTCGGATGCGAACTGGCTTGCTACTTACCTAATTCTGGTGATCCCGATTATCGTATCCGGTCTGGGGATGGCAGGCCAGAGACGCTGGAAGATCTTCCTGGCGTGGGCGCTAGGGATTACGCTCGCAGCGCTGTACTGCTCGTACATGCGCGCGGGCTGGCTCGCGCTGATGGTGATGGGCATTTCCTGGGGCCTGATTGTCGGAAATCACAGGCTGGTCTATAGAGCGCTTGGGATTTCCATTGGGTTCCTTGCCATAATAGTTGGGCTACATCAATTCGGCTTCTTCTCGGGGGTAATCAATACTGAATCGATGATCGTCCGACTCGAGTTGTGGGAGGAAGCAATCAGACGGTTGTCTGTGCATCCGATCATCGGCAACGGGTACGGACAACTGACCGAACAGGTCAGACTCAGCACAAGTGAAAGTCTGCCTTCGCAGTCGCAAGGTCTGCACAGCCTGTTTTTGATGGTCGGTGTGGGAAGCGGGGTGCCAGCGTTGATTATGCTGCTATGGTTCGTGCAACGTTCGGTCAGGGAATTGCATGAGCAGGCACACGCTGGAGCGGATCCTGACCAGCGGGCATTTGCGGCTGGCGCAGCGGTGATGATGATCGGGTTTATGGTTCGTAATCTATTCGATTACATGTTTGCTGGAAGCCTGGCGTATTTGTTTTGGATTCTGCTGGCCGTCGGGTTGGGGAGTCGTTCGACGGGAGACGACCATGCCGTGAGGGAGGGGGGACAGCCAGGGGTCGCAAGATGACATTCTGGACCAACAGACGTGTGCTGGTCACCGGCGGGGCGGGATTTCTCGGTTCCTTTGTCGTGGACGCGTTGCGTGTGCGCGGGTGTCAGAATATCTCTGTGCCGCGGAGCCGGGAGTACAATTTGGTTGACATGCAGGCGGCCAAACGATTGTATCGCGAGGTGAAACCAGATCTCGTCATTCATCTGGCAGCCCGCGTGGGAGGGATCGGTGCCAACCGGGCCAATCCAGGAAAATTTTTCTACGATAATTTGATGATGGGCACGCAGTTGATGGAAGTGGGTCGCCAGATGGGCGTCGAGAAATTCGTCGCTGTCGGGACGATCTGTTCATATCCGAAATTCACGCCGATTCCGTTCTGTGAGAGCAACCTGTGGAACGGCTATCCCGAGGAAACTAATGCTCCATACGGACTAGCGAAGAAGATGCTGCTCGTCCAGTCGCAGGCGTACCGTCAGCAATACGGATTCAATTCGATCGTGTTGTTGCCGGTCAATCTGTACGGGCCGAGGGACAATTACGATCCGGACACGTCGCATGTGATCCCGGCATTGA
>Ga0194132_10012970_pt1 | contig 10237 bp, 18 predicted proteins | sample TA2KigOf80mmetaG_FD_148612 | JGI IMG/M metagenome (GOLD analysis project Ga0194132, IMG submission 148612) | Freshwater microbial communities from Lake Tanganyika, Tanzania - TA2015054 Kigoma Offshore 80m | ecosystem: Environmental > Aquatic > Freshwater > Lake | place: Tanzania: Lake... | reverse complement strand
ACCACGCGAAAAACTATACTATTTTATGGGTAATTGATTGATAGTTAAGTTCTAAACTATTTATTATTACAACTGAGTGCAGAGAGTATTTAACTTATAGTAACTTAATTATTCACTTAAAAATAAAATTATGGGAAGTGTTATAGATTACATAGAGTGTCCAAATTGTAAGCAAGAAGCTTCGTTGGACTTCTATTACCTTACAGGCAAAGAGTATGTTATCTGCCTTCATTGTGGTTATCATAAGTCAATCACAATTATTAATATAGATAAGAAATTATCTGAATTGACACAAGATGATTGGAAAGTGGATGAACTTAAGAATCCTTATGGTGCATATAGATTGAAAGTGTATCATAGTCCTGCATTTCAATGTGGTTCTTTTGCTAATGAAATAGAATATGATTATTTCATTTCTGAAATAAGTAAAGATGTAGAAATAGAGTTTGTCTCTGTATCAAAACTTATTGATGGTGAAATAGTAAAAGAAATCATTGTTGATAATGGACCTAAAGTAGATTCAGCAGGATTTACTGCTGAAGATAGATAATTCTCTTTGCACTAACTCTTCGGAGCAGTTGTAATGACACCTGTAAAGTCAACCAATGAAAGGCAGGAATAGTTTAAGGATGACAGCCTTATTACAACTGAGTGCAGAGGGATAATAAGTATATAATTATTTGATTTAAACTAAACTAAAAAACAATTAATAAAAAAACTATGAACAACACAGTCTATCAAACCCAGAAATCAAAATCTTCTTTAACAGTACATCTAAAGAAGTTAAATCCAGAAATTATTATTAACAAAACTAAAGTTTGTACTAAAAAACTAACCGACTCTTTTGGACCTAAAAACGGATTTCGTTGCTTCTAATCAATTAAAATAGAATCCATAATCAATTATGGATTCTATTTAGATTCAAACTGTATAATGCACTATTAGCTTATGGAAGTGAAATGAAGTCATTTATTCTTTTTGCACTAACCTTTTAAATTCTCATAAATACCAACCCCTATGGAAAAGAATGTATCTATTGTAGAAATGGAACAGGAAGTTAAGGACTTCCTTCAAATGGAACCCAGTATCAAAAAAAACTTATTGTACCAAAGACGGTTCCAGAATAACGGCTGTGTTACCGCTAATGTACTAATCCGTGAAGACGGAACAGTCCACTATTCTTATACCGTGTATAGGATTAAGCGTGGCAAAGCTTTCTTTCTCAAGAAAGACCAGCACCATGGTTTTACCGTTGATCCCAAAGGCAAAATGAAAGTATGGTTTGGCCGTAAGCTTCATGGTGTACCATGTTTAAATGTAGTACTGCTTAAGCTCCACAAAGGGTGGGTAAAAGATGAGTATCTGCCGTTTATAACACCCAGCATTATGGGTAAAGTCATTGCAGGTAAGATTACAAACCCACACGCTTTATTCACTGCCGTACTTAAACCGTACAGAGTTAAGAATGCATCTGCATTTAAACTTAGGACTGCTGTTGAAAAAAATGTTATAAATAAAACATATCTACTTCAAGGTATTGCTTCTGCAAAGGACTTAAATCACTATTTTGACTTTTTAATCAACAATGAAGGACTACCTACAACAGGTTGGCAATTTAATAATTTGACAGCTACTGTTCATGATATGATTCAGCAAGCTCTTATTCTTGAGCGTAAGATTAACTTTAACTGGTCTATGAAACGCATAGAAAAAGAACACAAGAATTGGACTCAAGATCTGATGGATCTTGAATCTGATAGTATGTCTAGAAAACCACTTGATTGGCTTGAACCGTTTAGAAAGTTAAGTACAGAATCATATAAGCTTCTTGAAACTGAATTTGATGTCTTTACAGAAGGTAAACATATGAAGCATTGCGTATTTACTAATTACTGGGGAAGTATTCTTCATAAAAATTATGTAGTATTTCATGTTAATGATGGTTCATATGATGGTTATACACTTGGTTTATCTTATGACGAAAATAAAGGTTTTACATATAGTCAAATGACTGGAAAATGTAATGATCTTCCTCCTGAAGAGCTATTATATAGTACAAAAGAATGGGTTAACTCTATTAATCAAGAAGTAAAACAGATTAGGTGTCTTGAAGTATCTTAAGATGCGGTATTGATAAATTTATTATAAAAACCAACAAACTAAAAAATAAAAAAATGAAACACACAAAACAACGTACTTGGGCTCCAAGTGAATGCAATGAAGTTTTAAACTGCATTAAATCTTATCCAGCAAACTTAGCTTTCGCTTTCGAGCAGGCAGCTAATAAACTTCCCAATAGAAGTATTAAAAGTATACAAGCACATTATTACAAGAAATTACGTAATAATAATGCAGCTTTATCTGTAATGTCTTCTAAAGGTATTGCTACTTTAGGTAATCAAAAGAATTCAAAAAGAGACCTTAAACAAGAGCTAACTACCGAACAACAAGTTGAAATTCTTATGGGAATGCTTCGTAAACTACCTCGTGTAGTTAAAAAAGATATTGTTAAGACAATTCTAGGATTATGAAAATTATCTTTATTGTTTTAACAATAAGTTTATTTATTCTTTCTTGTAGAGTAAAAGATGAACAACTTAAGATATCTCCTTACTTTAATACATTAACTAATAATGATTCTTGTCTTATTTTTAATATTTTAAGTCACGAATGGCATACTAAACATTATATATTTAAAACAGACTCTTTTATTATTTTAACTTTAAAGAAAAAGGAGTTTGATAGGGTATATTGTCTTGATTCTACTGGTTGTATTAATTATTGGATAGATATGTACAAGGATAAAGTTATTTATTCTAATAAAAGACTAGAACAAATAAAAGAAAACTAAAGAATAAAAACCAAACCTATGATAAAAACATTTTACCAAAACGGAAAGCTGTATTCAGCAAAAAAAGTAGGTTCTTACACTCCTCCTAGAGAAAAATTATTAAAAATTACAAATGAGTATGTTCCTCCAAAACACACAAGTTTATTTGTAAAAACTCTTCAAGAAATTATAGAAAATAATCTTGAAGGTTATTTTGTGAAACTTTGTGAGGAAGCAAATAAATTAAAAAAAGAATCTTTACAGGTTTTTATATCAGGTGATACTAAAACATCTTTAATATTACTTCAAAAGAGTAATGAAATCTTAAATGTTGTTAAATCCTGTAAACTTCAAGTTCTCATTGCATGGATGGGTAGAATATTAATTAATTATGAAGATTTAACTAAGCAAATTGTTAATCGTCTACCTATGTAACAATTTTTCATAGTTCCTCCGACCAGGTAGTGCTGAGGAGGAACTTGATTATTATCTAAACTAATCTTAAATATATGAACTATTCAACTTTAAAATGGATTGTAAGAAGTCTTATGGTCGTTCTTGCTATTTTAAGCTGCTGCTACATCTTTGATTTAATACTTAAAGGTCCTAGCAGTATTCCTATTATCATTGTTGCAACATTTATGGCAATCTTTATACTTTTTATAGTATTTGAGCTTGCAATTGTTATTCCAGCAACAAAATCGAACAAAAAATTAATTCCTTGGCTAGAATTTTCTATTTTACGGAAAAAACTTGATGATTACGAAGGTAACTATGCTCCAGAAACTAAACCTGAATTACCAGGTGTTTCAAAGAAGAGAACAACAAAATCTTACGATAAATCTAAAGTACGGAAACCAAAAACAAATCGGGTAACTAATAACAAAAAGAAAAATTAAAAATTAAAAATTATGGAAATTAAAAACGAAAACCCAGTAATTGCTATTGCAGCATGGATTAACCCTAACGCTACTGTACGTCCTGTAAGCGTTATGATGGAACAAAAAGGCGAACCCACTAACCTAATTGGTTTTATGATGGGCCAAAAGAATCGCAGAACTGTAAATGTATCTTTTACTAAAGATGTAGCCAAGTCTATTGGTATAGACGTTGACAGCTTAAAAGAAGGTTACGACAACGTAACTCCTATTAATATTAATCTTAGCGAAGCTTTGCCTTTTGCTGTAAGAATTCGCATAGTTGAAACTACAGACGAAGTTTGGGCTAAAGAAAATTATGCTTTCCCTAAGAAATCCGGCAAAGAGGGTGTAGAACTAGTTACTGCTGATGGTGAAATGATTTATCGTAAGCTTGAATTTGTAGAAGTTAAGAACGATGGATCTAGCGATGATCAGCTTGTGGCTCACATCTCTTTGAAAGATATGAGTCAAGATATCAAAGAAGCTTTAGCCTCTAAAATAAGTGCTACTGTATCAGAGTCTATTAAAGCAGTATTTTAAAAAGCAACAAAGTAAGGTTTGTGTTTAATTGTGTTAAGGGGAGAGAAATCTCCCCTTAACTTATTTTATTACCATAAAACAATTTTAAATATGACGTTTGAACATTATGTAAAAATTTGTAACAAAATACTTAAAAAACATCCTAAATATGCAAATCTTCCCGTTATTGCTGCTTCTGATGATGAAGGAAATAATTATTTTCGAGTATTATTTACACCAGGAGAAGTTGTAGTAGACGATCCTGAGTCTAACAGACCAGAAATAGTTAATCCAGAAGAACGTGAACCTAATGCAATTTGTATTAATTAAAAATTTATGAAAACACCAGTAATGATGATATTTGACCTCATTAAAGAGAGCAAAGCGGACAGCCTACAATTTCTCGAGTCAGTTCTGTTAGATCACGAAAAAAGAGTATTAGATGATTGTTTTGATTCAAGTCGTTTAGCTCATCCTGATACAGGATTTCAATATGCCTGCTTTGAAGACTGGTATAAAGAAATGTTCGGTAAAAAATCTAATGATGAATCTGATTAAGACATTAATAAAGAAGATTAGCTCTTGGTTTGAAGAGCCGGAAATTATGGAAGCTGAAAGATTTGAAGATTGGTACGCTCGCCTTAATCCTAAGCGAGAAGTTGATATGGACGCATTTAATAAATTTCATACTAATTTAAGAGAGAACCTTAATAATGACATTTCACAAAGTAACAAAAACCCTAGAAATTAAAGATGTTACTTCGTTGTGGAAATTCAAGAATAGATTGATTTGGTTTTTATTTGGTATTTCTTTCACTTTATCTCTGCATACTATTTACAGGACTATTAATCCTGTGGTATGCAGAGATTTAGCGGAAGATAGTTTAATGTTAAAAATGTATGACACTATGGCATTAAAACTTAGAATTATAGGTTATCGTGATTCTAACTTAAACGAAGAAAACTTCTTTGAATACACTAAACTGCTAGGCTGTTCCCATCCTTATGAGACTACAGCTCAAGGTTTATACGAATCAGGAAACTTTTCGCCAAATAGCTCAGCTAGATTTAATAATCTTTTTGGATTCAAAAACCACGAAGGATACATCAGATTTAAACATTGGACTTGTTCCGTTGATTTTATGGTAAACTCTTACCAAAACAGAAACGGTTTGAAGCAAGGAATTAACTATTATAATTGGATACCTAAATCTTATCATCAAGCAGACAGAGAAGTTTACAGAAAAGGATTAAGGTACATTGAATTAAAACTAAGACAGAAATACAAATGAGCAACAAAACACAAACCTGGCAAGAATTATCTGAAGAGTTACGTATGGAGATAGAGCAGTGGCAGAATCCTATCTTTGAATCAATAATAGGACCATTGCCTCAAAATATAACAGATCAGATTTTAGAGGAAGCCTATGAAAATGAACACTTATTAGAAAATCCTCATCAAACATTAAATGAAAACGTCGTAGAACGAATAGAAGAAAAATTTAAACTTAAAAAGGATGATTAGAGATAGCGATAACCCCAACGGAAAATACACCATGTTAACAGAAGATGACATGATATTGCGTGAGGACGAATATTATGATTATACTGAAGATTCATGGTTTAAAGTAGATATTAATCATGTAGGAGATCTTTATAAAGGTCCTTACGGTTATTATCATTTTATTATAATTAGACGTAGAAATCCTCACTACGAATCAGGATCAGAAATTTGGATCTAGATTAATTAAATAGGTTAAAAAAACTAAAAATCAATGAATTATGAAATTAATAATGAATAATTTACTGCTTGATAAACTAAAAAGAATTGAGTCTCCTTTAGCTAAAAAGCTTATAGAATTAAATGAGTATAGCGCTGAAAATGAAAATTTAAATATTTCTTATTTAGGTATCAGTCAACAGAATCCTACTTATATTAGTTATTTAGACGCTGTTCGTGAAGAAAAAATTAGAATTGAATCACTTAAAACTTTTTATAACCTTGAAAAATTAAGAATTAAATTTAACGGAAATGGTTTTATATTTAATAATAAATTGGTAGGTGATGTAGCTTTAAAAGACTTAGATACAGACATTCCTGAGAAATGGCAACCTATTTTTGGAGAAACTTTTCATGATGCTATACCGTTATTTACACAAGAAGCTATTGAAAGACTATATCCATTATTTACACAAGAAGCTATTGGAAGACTATATATAGAATCCTTAAATGGTTCTGCTTTTCCGTTTGCAGTCACAGCTTGTGATCAGAAAACAGCCAATGACCAGTTAATGTGCATGATTAATCCGGATACCAATTTTTGTCTAAATACTAACAGTCTTTTTGGTTGTCACACTTATCTTAAGTTTAAAGATTTAATTTCTTCCTGTGAAATTATTGTTGTCAGCAACGAAGTAACACCTGATATTAATGTTCTTCTTTATAATCCTAAGAAACGTTATCACGCTTCTGCTGGTAAAGTAACAAAAAGAGTTTTAAATCAATTAGGAATAAATCAATTTGATGATAAGACTATTGAGCATTTTGTTGGAATGTATAAATTAGAAAGCTTTAAGGAATGTGGTGAACACGGTGATTATCTTTATGAAGAGCTAAAAGGTGAAGATATACGCTGGGCTTATTTAGAAGATAATTATTATCAGAGTACGGGTGATTTAGGTAATAGCTGCATGCGTTATAAAAAATGTCAAGACTATTTAGATATTTACGTTCATAATCCTGAGGTAATTTCTCTGGGTATCTTAAAACGAGAAAATCGTATTGCAGCAAGAAGTTTAATATGGTATAATAAATACAATTCTACAGATCCTAAAAGATTTCATGATAGAATTTATTTTCATAATGAAGAATCTAAAATTATCCTACAAGCTAAATTTAATACTTTAAATTATTGTAATGTTTATAAAGATAATTTAAATCCTGATTTGAGCATCAAATTAAAACACATTGAATTTGACCAATATCCTTATATGGATAGTTTTAGATATCTCAATCCAAATGGTTATATTCATACTTCTGAAAATAATAGTAATTGTCTTTGTTTAGATTCTACAGAGGGATATTATTCTAATAATGAATCTTGTGATTGTTGTGGGAATGATGTAGGCCGTGATGACTTGAACGAAATCACTAGGGGTCGTGGTCGTGGAGACATGTATTGTGGTGATTGTTCTATTTACTTAGAAGACGGAGACACAATTCGTCGTGATGACGCTGTTTATTGCGACTACATAAATGATTATCATCATCAAGATGACGTAGTAGAACTTATAGACGGAAACTATGCTCATAACGACGATGTTAGAGAGCTTCATGACGGAAGATATTGTTTAGAAGAAGACGCTGTAGAGCTTTACAACGCAGAATACGGGCACAAAGATTACGTAATTCAAGCTGTAGATGGAGATTATTATCTTGAAGACAATATTGAAGACTTTTGTGTATTGTTCGAAGGAGATTATTATCCTCACGACCATGAAAAAGTAGAGTATGTTTCAGACTTAAATGAATGGCTTCATAGCGAATCTTCAGAGTATATGGATTATCAATTTCAAAATATTAAAGAAAATGAGCAAACGCAAGAACCGCATAAACCGGAGGAACAAATTAAAGCAATCAAAGAAAACGAAACAACCCAAGAAACAAGTATCGAATCAATTAACACCCAAGAAAACAATGAGTTCATATTATAAAGGATATAGTTACAGAGATGTCAAACCATCCTTTCCTAAACTAGACAATCCAATCCAAATAGATTGGTCTTTATTTTACACTTTACTTCTTAAGCAAAGTCCTAGCAACACTTCTCACCAAGAAAGATTTGTGCAGTGGCTAAAAGAATGTCTTTGCAAAAAACCAGGAGTAGAAGTCTCTCAAGATAAGTATGGAAACCTTTATGCAATTAAAGGTAAAGCAGAACTGTATCCTTGTGTCATAGCTCATACAGACATTAACCAAGATTATACAAAAGAACTGAAAATCCAAAAAACAGATAAATTTATCTATGGTATAGATAATGAAACCGGACAGCAGTGCGGTGTGGGTTTTGATGATAAGAACGGCTGTCTCTTTGCTCTTATGATGTTAGAAAGAATGGATACAATCAAAGTAGCTTTCTTTAAAGACGAAGAGATTGGTGCTGTAGGTTCTAAACAAGCGGATGCTACTTTCTTTTATGATTGTTCTATGATTTTTCAAATGGATAGAAATTCTTATAAAGGTCTTGAGTTAATTACTCAAACTAACGGAATTAAAATCTGTTCTCAGGAATTTGTAGATGCTGCTAAATCTTTAATGATTAAATATCATGTAAAAGAAGGTACAGGTAGTTTTACTGATGTAGGTGAAATTGTTAAATTAAAAGGAATAAATTGTATTGGTTGTAATATCGGTGCTGGTTATTTCGATGAACATTCCGAGAAAGAGATTACTTCCATTCAAGCTTTAGAGAATTCTATTAATTTTGGTTATGAGTGTCTAATCACTTTAGGCAAAACTAAATGGGAACATAAATCTTCTAATATAAATTCTAGAAATTATATTTACAACAATTATAATGCCTATGAAGATTGGTATGGTACTTATGATACTTATGGTACTTATGATACTTATAACAACCATAACAACTATGGCAATTATAATACAGCTGTTTATTATGATCGTTACCAAGATAATTATGATTCTGAGATCGAAGATAAGTTCGAGAAGGAGTCTGAAAATTCTATTTCACTTCCCGACTATGAATATAGACATATTATTAGTGATAGTGAATCATCATATAACAGCTTGAAAATGGATGAAATAGACTTTGATTACAATAATATAATTATAGAATGTTTATCAAAGAATCTGTGTCCTTGTTGTTCTAGTATGAATTTAAAATTAAGTTTAAACGTATCTGAAATGATATCTTGTTACGATTGTAATTCTTACTTCTTTGTTCCCGAAGATTATTTCAAAGAAGATAATCAAAATAATATAGTATATAATTAATTTTATTATCTTTGAGGGGAGGAATTTATTTCCTCCTCTCTTAATTAAACTAAAAATGTATCTAAAATATTAAAAATACTCTAAAAAATGAAAAACAAAAAAACAACTCCGAAGAAAAAACACATCCTTTTAAAGGGTGAAGGTATTAATCAACACACACTCTATGGTGATTTTGTAATTAATGAAACACAAACAGATTTTGCAGAAGTTAAAATTGAAAAAAGTAGTGTATTAAGACACGAACAACCTAACGGAAGTTTCTCAAAGGAACATGAAGCACTTAAAGTTGAAGAAGGTGATTGGGTTATGGGAAAACAGGTCGAATACAATCCATTTAAAGGTACAATTACTAAAATTTGGGATTAATTATGGCGAACCCATTAATTCACTCAAAGTCCAGCGTCAAGCGTTGGGGTGGTAAGGTAGAAGATTATTTACCAATTCATGAACTTATTGATAGCCCCAAGACAACTATGAATAATAATAGTTCAAGGTTACTCACTCACAATACTTGGTTCGTCTATACTATCGTTCCAAAAATCTTTGGGTACAATATCACTAATAGTGATGGTAAAAGTGTAGATGTAGTTGATGTTGCGATGTTACATATCGCCGAGGACTTTCGTATGAAGTTTGTCCCAACGCCACAAGACTATTTACAACACTTACAAGTACAGCCCTGGATGTGTAACGGAGTAAAAGAACTTGACACAGATGAAGGAAAATTAATCGTAAAAAACTTAAATGAAAAAATCCATGCAAACTGAAAACGAAATAGAAATACGGAACGAAACAATAAAACTTTGGAAAGAACTGAACATATACAAATGTGAAATGGAGTTTAGTTGTGGTGGTGATAGTATGACCGACTATGACTTTGTATTCTACAACAACAAGGACAAAAAAATTGAATGTAAAGAACTAAAAGATTTTTTTGAAGATGAAGTGTTTAAG
>Ga0194132_10012969_pt1 | contig 10237 bp, 9 predicted proteins | sample TA2KigOf80mmetaG_FD_148612 | JGI IMG/M metagenome (GOLD analysis project Ga0194132, IMG submission 148612) | Freshwater microbial communities from Lake Tanganyika, Tanzania - TA2015054 Kigoma Offshore 80m | ecosystem: Environmental > Aquatic > Freshwater > Lake | place: Tanzania: Lake Tanganyika... | reverse complement strand
GCCGAACGGGTATGGCGGCAATCCCGCGCCCGCGCCGCCGCGCGCGGCGGGCAGCGGCATTCACATGGACGAGCAGGTGGCGGCTGGGTGGCCGACGCTGTTGCGGTCGATCGCGAAGCTGCCGAAAAAACGCTTCGACGTGGCCGCGCTGCTCCGCAGCTCGTCGGACCGGCGGATCGTGGGCGAGGCGCTGGTGGTGAAGTTCCCGCACCGCTCGCACGGCGAACGGCTGCAGGGCGAGCTGGACGATCCACGGATCCGCATCGCCGTGGACGAGGCGATCAAGCAAGCGTATCCGGGCGTGTCGGGGCTGCGGGTCGAGCTGGACGGCGGCGCGGCGGCGCCCACGAACCGGAGCGCGGGGCCCGCATCGCACCTCGTCCGTGCCGCCATAAATCTGGGCGGGCAGATGACGGGCGAGTACACTGAGGACGAGGGCCCAGACCCCTGGGAGGAGAACGGGCGATGAACAAGCAGTTCTTGAAGCAAGCGCAGCAGATTCAAGCCCAGCTGGCGAGGGCACAGCAAGAGCTGGAGACGGCCACCGTGGAAGGCTCGGCGGGCGGCGGGGCGGTGAAGGCGGTCGCGACGGGAAAGCAGACGATTCAGTCGATCACGATCGACAAGTCGGCGGTGGACCCGGAAGACGTCGCGATGCTGCAGGACCTGGTGCTCGCGGCGGTGAACGATGCGTTGAACAAGTCGCAGGAGATGGCCTCGAAGCGATTGGGTGCGCTGACGGGTGGCATGCGCATCCCCGGCATGTAGGGTGGTGGATGTGGTTGAGCATACGTCGCTTGCTGGACCCGTGGCCCGACTCATCGAGCAGTTCCATAAGTTGCCCGGCATTGGCCCCAAGACGGCGCAACGGCTGACCTATTACATGATCCGCATGCCGATCGACGAGGCGCGCGCGTTGGCCGAGGCGATCGTCGCGGTGAAGGACCTGACGCGCTTCTGCTCGCGCTGTCAGAACATCACCGACCGTGACCCGTGCGGCATCTGCGCGAGCGGGTCGCGCGACCAGTCCCGAATCTGCGTGGTGCAAGAGCCGCCGGACGTGCTGGCGCTGGAGCGCACCGGCGTTTACAAGGGGCTTTACCATGTGCTTCACGGCACCATCGACCCGATGAACAACGTCGGGCCGGATGACCTCCGGATCCGCGACCTGTTGGGGCGGCTGCGCGGCGGCGGCGTGCGCGAGTTGGTGATCGCGACCAACCCGAACGTGGAGGGCGAGGCGACCGCGATGTACCTGCACCAGATCGTGTCGCCGCTGGGCATCGCCATCACGCGCCTGGCGCGCGGCCTGCCCGTGGGCGGCGACTTGGAGTATGCCGACGACCTGACGCTGACCCGCGCGTTCGAGGGGCGTCAGGCCTTCTAGCACGATACCGCCACGCCGGAGGGCGCGATGACTGACGGCCCCGTTGGGCGAGGCTCGGCACCGAGGCAGCGAACCGATCAAGGACAGCGGGACGTCCGTGTGTTCACGCGCCTCGCCGATTTCAGGTGGCGGTGCGTGAGTTGGGCATGCTCCAGGACTTCGGCACGCTGCTGTACCTAAACACGAACTTCATGGAGGGCGGCGAGGGCCGCCTCGTGCTCAGCTTCCGCTACTTCGACCCCACCGACCCCATCGTGATCCTGTTTTTCACGCCAACGGAGATCCTTCTCTACGCCGAGCGCGCGCCAGACGCCGAGGCGCTGCGGGCACCCGACGCGCTGGCGGGCCGGCCCTACGGCAAGAGCACGGCGCTGGCGTTGTGGGCGGCGCGAAAGGCGATCGGGAACTACCGGGGCCGCCTGGAAGACCTGATCAACGAGCTGCAGGACTTGGAGAGGCAGTTCGACCACCCGCGCTACCGCCAGCTGGTGCTGGAGTTCAGCCGCGTGTTCGACCGCCTGGAGGACCTGCGCGACGTGCTGCTGACGCTGGAGGAAACGACGGTCGCGGAGGTGGAAACCCGCTACGTGTCGTTCGATTGGAAGGTGCTGCTGGCCGAGAACAGCAACCTGGTGGACCGTTGCCAGCACCGCATCAACATGCTGCGGGACATTGCCCACGACCACGAGATACAGACCACGTCGGAGCTGAACCGGCGCATCGAGCGGCTGAACGACGTGGTGCGGCGGCTCACCGCGATCACGCTCATCCTGATGATCCCCACGCTCATCACGAGCCATTTCGGGATGAACTTCACGCGGATGCCGGAACTGGGCGCGCCGTGGGGCTATCCGGCGGTGATCGCGGCCGAGGTGACGCTGCTGGTCGCGGGAGCGATCGCCTTCCGGCGCATTGGCTGGCTGTAGAAGGCGCGCGTGCGGTGGGAGAAGCAGGCGCTGGGCGACGGGGCACGCCGCGGGAGTGGGTAACCGGGACGCACGCGGCGGCGAAGCCGCCGGCCACGACGGCCAGCCGGCGGGCCGAAGGGCTAGGCAGGCTGCCCGCGCTCGCGCAGCAGGCGCATGAGCAGCAGCATGGCGAGCGCCACCACGGCGAAGGCGTAGATGCCCCACGCCAGTTCGCCGGTGCCTTGGCGCACGGCACCTAGGAACAGCGGACCGCTGAACCCGCCCACCTCGGCCGCGGCGAAGAAGAGGCCGGCGGCGGCACCCATGCGCGCTGAGCCGACCCCCTTTGTTTCCATGAGCACGAGGGTGAGCACGGCCATGGTGGGCGTGCGGACGATGTTGGAGACGAACATGGTGGCAATGAGCCAGCCGCCGTCGAAGGCGGCGAGTCCGACGGTCGTGAGCGTGGTGCCGGCGAGCATGAGGGCGAGCACACGGACGCGGTGGGCGCGACGCGCGAGCGAAGGGAACAACAGGATGCCGCCGGTGCTGACTAGGGTGGCAGTGGCGACCCAAGTTCCGGCGGAGCCGAGCGAGAAGCCGCGCTCGCGCAGCAAGGTGGGCAGCCAGTTGTTAAGGCCGTGGTTGAGCAGGAAGGTGCCGAACGCCAGCAGCAGCACGACGCGCACGGTGTGGTTGCCCAGCAGCTCGCGGAACGAGCTTCGCACCCGCTCGCCGGGCTTCGCGGTGGGCGCCGCCTCCGATCCCGGCGGAGCGTCGCGGGCGAGCAGCCACCACGCCAGCAGAATGGCGGCCATGATGACGCCGTAGAACACGGAGATGCCGCGCCAGCCGCCGAACAGCGGCTCGACCACGTTGGCGGCGGTGAAGAAGGCGAAGGCGTTGCCGGTGACGGGCGCCGTGGCGTAGACGCCGGCCGCGACGCCGCGCTGGTTGCCGGAGAACCACTGCGAGACGACCTTCGGCGCGCCGATGGAGATGACCGGGCCGCCGACGCCGAAGAGGGCGACGACGAGGAAAAGCACGGGGAAGTTGGGCGAGAGGCCGCGCAGGACGAGCGATAGCCAGCCGATGAGCATGCCGATGCCGATGGCGCGGCGCGGCCCCAGACGGTCGACGAGCGCGCCGAGGGGCGAGGCGCTGGCGATGTAGACGAGCTGCCATGCGCCGAGCACGAGGCCCATTTGCGAGCTGGTCATCCGCAGGTCGTCGAGCACGGGCTCGACGAGTGGGGCGAGCGAGCCGGTGGTGAAGCCGAACGACGCGTAGACGAGCCACACGAGCGTGAGCATCCGCCAACGTCCGGGGTGGACGGCGGGCGTGGAGGGGGTCGAGGTCGAGGCCAGGAGGTCGTCCCCGGGGAAGCGCTGGCCTCTATGGTAGACGGTAAGCCGCCGCGGCGCACGCTACCCACCGCCGGCGAAAGGCGGTACGCTGGCTGGGTGCGCCAACACGGCGCCGAAGCGAGGTAATTCCGTGTTCGATTCGCTAACCGACAAGCTCACTGCGGTGTTCAGCCGCCTGGGCAACAAGGGCCGCCTGACGGAGGCCGACGTCGACGAGGCGCTGCGCGAGGTGCGGCTGGCGCTGCTTGAAGCCGACGTGAACTTCAAGGTGGCGCGGGAGTTCGTGGCGGCCGTTCGCGCGAAGGCCGTAGGCGAGGACGTGCTGAAGGGCATCACCGCCGGCCAGCAGGTGGTGAAGATCGTCCACGACCAGTTGGTGGAGCTGCTGGGGGGCGGCAACCAGGCGCTGCAGCCGAAGCCGCAAGCGCCCAGCGTGCTGATGCTGGTGGGCCTGCAGGGGTCCGGCAAGACGACCACGGCGGCGAAGCTGGCGCTGCAGATGAAGCGGCGCGGCCAGCGCGCGCTGCTGATCGCCGCCGACTTGCGCCGGCCAGCGGCCATGGACCAGCTGGAGTCGCTGGCAAAGCAGCTAGACGTGCCGGTGTACCGCGAGAACGCGGGGCCGAACGACGCGCCGAAGGTGGTGGCGAATGGCCTGCGGAAGGCCCGGGAGCTGGGCGTGCTGTGGGCGATTGTCGACACGGGCGGCCGCCTGCACGTGGACGACGAGCTGATGGACGAGTTGCGGGAGATGAAGCAGCGGCTGGACCCCGCCGAGGTGCTGCTGGTGATCGACGCGATGACCGGCCAAGACGCGGTGCACGCGGCGCAGGCCTTTCACGAGAAAGTTGGGCTGACGGGACTGGTGTTGAGCAAGCTGGACGGCGACGCGCGCGGCGGCGCGGCGCTGACGGTGCGGCATATTACCGGGGTACCGGTGAAGTTCGTAGGCGTCGGCGAGAAGGCCGACGCGCTGGAGCCATTCCACCCAGACCGCATGGCGTCGCGCATTCTGGGCATGGGCGACGTGCTGACGCTGGTGGAGAAGGCGCAGGAGCAGATCAGCGAGGAGCAGGCGAAGGAGCTGGAGCGCAAGCTGCGGAAGTCGCAGTTCGACCTGGAGGACTTCCTGCAACAGCTGCGTCAACTCCAGAAGATGGGGCCGCTGAGCAGCATTCTGGAGATGCTGCCGGGGGCGGGCTTCATGAAGCAGCGCATGCCGACCGTCGACGAGAAGCGTATGAAACGGGTCGAGGCGATGATCCTGTCGATGACCACGTGGGAGCGGTCGCACCCGGACCTCATCAACGGCAGCCGACGGAAGCGGATCGCGCTGGGCAGCGGCACCAACCTGTCGGAGCTGAACCAGATGCTCAACCAGTTCCGGCAAACGCAGAAGATGATGAAGCAGCTGGCGTCCGGCAAGAAGGGCATGCGGGCGTTGCAGTCGATGATGCAGGGCACCGGGGCGGGACGGCGCTAGCGCGGCGGCGCCTCACTCCACGCTGAAGGGCAGGTTCTTCACCAGCATGCCGTCGACGCCGACGCGCACGACATACGTCCCCTTCTTGACGATGGCCGGCAACGACGTTTCGGCGGCGCCGCGCGCCAGCGTCGGCGTCTCGTCGAACACGATTTGGCCGCCGCCGCGCCGCTCTTGCACGCACAGCCTGGTGGCCGTGTCGGCGAGCGCCTCGACGGCAATGCGGGGCGCGTCGTTCATCGCGAACGCCGGCCCCTCCGCGCCGGGCGCGCCGTTGGCGAACGCCATGCCGGCGAAGTGGTTGGCGAACGCGGCCTGGTCGGCCGAGCCGGTGCCGAAGCCACAGTCTCGTGGTGCGGATAACGGCCCGACGCCACCGCTGCCGCACCCAGCGGCGATGAGGGCAATGCAACCCAGGATGCCGGCGGTGACGAGTGAGCGCATGAAGATGACCTCCTGTGATGCTCGGTCGCCGGTCAGACGGCCGCCTCGGGCGCGGGCTTTCCGGCGGTGCGAGACGCCTTCCTGGGCGCGACGGCCGCCGATGCGGCCCGCTCCACCTCGGCGGCGATGCGGCGCTGGCGCAGATGGGCGAACAGATAGATGGTGACGAGTCCCCGGTAGGGGCTCCAGCGCTCGAGGGCAAACGCCGCCAGCTGCTTTTCCGTGATGTCGTCGCCGTTGAAGTACAACTCCGAAACGACCTTCCGCAGCGCGAGGTCGCCGGCCGGCAGCACGTCGGGGCGGCCCAGCGCGCGCAGGAGCATCCATTCGGCGGTCCACCTGCCGATGCCACGAATGGCGCACAGCTCCTCGATGACAGCTTCGTCCTCCATGCCGGCGAGCCGCTCGGGGCCGAGGCGTCCGTTCAGCGTGTGCGCGCAGATGTCTTGGATGTATTCGACCTTGCGGTTGCTGAGCTTGAGCGCGCGCAGGCCATCGAAGCCACCGGCCAGGAGCGATTGCGGCGTGGGGAAGGCGTACAGCGCGCGGCCGTCCGGCGCCTCGACCGCCGTGCCATAGGCGGCGACCATGCGGTCGCGGATCATGCGGGCGATGACGGACGAGATTTGCTGCGCGATGACGGCCATCACCAGCGCCTCGAACACCGTCTCGGTGCGCGGAGGGCGCAGGCCGGTGAGCGAGCCCGTCGCTTTCGCAAGCTCCTTGTCGAGACGCATCGCCTTGTAGAAGCCGTCGAGGTCGATGCCAGCGCCGAGCATCCGCGCCATGGCGTCGGCCGCGAAGGCCAATTCCGCGTCCGTAGCGCCGTCCGGCAGCGAGACTTCGGCACCACCGGGGGCCGCCGTCGCCGAGGCGACCAGCACCTTGTCGCCGAGCGGCGGCATGCGGAGGGCGCGGAAGTAGACGCCATCGGCGTACACGTCGGAACCGGCGGTGCCGCGGTAGTAGGTCTGGTTGCTGACCGTGAGGTGAAAGTCGAACGGCTGGGAAATGGGCACGCGAATGGATGGCACGATGTCCTCAGTTCTTCAGCAGCGAGCCGGGCTGACAGTGGCGGCAATAGGAGGTGATGCGCTGGTTGGGCGTCAGCTCCGAGATGGGGTGGCCGCAGCGGGGGCATGGTTCGCCGCCCTTGCGGTGCACCTTCAGGAAGTCGCGCACCTTGACGTGGATGTCGGGCACCATGCGCTCGCGCAACACGTCGATCGCCTCGTTCAGGACCTTCGGTATCGCGGCGTGGATGCTGCGGAGGTCGTCCTCGGTGAGCGCCTTGCGTCGCTTGAAGGGCGACACGCGAGCCTCCCACAGTATCTCGTCGACGTAGGCGTTGCCGATGCCCGCGATGAACTCGCCCCGCGTGAGGATGCCCTTGATCTCGCCCTGGTAGGGCTTCAGCCGCGCGACGAGCTGTTCGTAGGTAAGGCCCGCGTCGAGCGCGTCGGGGCCTTGGTCGTCGTAGCGCGGCACGAGGCTCAGCTGCTCCGGACGGACATAGTAAACCAAGCCCATCTGCTTCTCGTCGATGTAGCGCAGGTCGAAGCCCTCGCCGCCGAGGTAGAAGAAGGCGCGCTTGGCGACCTTGGCCGTCGGGTCGCAGTATTGGAACGCGCCGGTGAGCATGGGGTGGACGACCAGCAGGCGTCCCGGCTCCAAGGGCAGGGTGAGCATCTTGCCGCGCCGCGTGAGCGTGCCGAAGCGCCGGCCGATGACATCCGCCGCGAAGTCCTCGCCGGCGAGGCTGCGGACCATGGCGGGGCGCAACTCCGCCGCGCGCGTGATCTCCTTGCCGAGGAGACGCTCGTTGAGGAACCGGCGTATCACTTCAAGGTCGGGTATCTCGGGCATACGGCGGGGAGTATAGCGTTTCGCGGGCGCGGCGAGCGGGGCGGGAGTGAGGAGGGGGCGGATACGTCGTTATCCGCCCCCGTTGGTCATCCGGTCGATTGGCGGCGGCTTTATTCCAGAAAGTCGCGCAGCTTGCGCGACCGGCTGGGGTGGCGCAGCTTGCGGAGGGCCTTGGCCTCTATCTGGCGTATGCGCTCGCGCGTGACGCCGAAGTCGCGGCCGACTTCTTCCAGCGTGCGGCTGCGGCCGTCTTCCAGGCCGAAGCGGAGCTGAAGCACGCGGCGCTCACGGTCGCTCAGGGTCGCCAGCACCTCCTCCACCTGCTCGCGCAGCAGCTGGAAGGTGGCGGCATCGGCGGGCGCGGGGGCGCTGCGGTCCTCGATGAAGTCGCCGAGGTGGGAGTCCTCCTCCTCGCCGATGGGGGTTTCGAGCGACACCGGCTCCTGCGAGACCTTGAGGATTTCGCGGACGCGCTCAGGTGGCACTTCCATGCCGAGGGAGATCTCGGAGGTGGTGGGCTCGCGGCCGTACTCCTGCACCAGCCGGCGGCTGACGCGCATGAGCTTGTTGATGGTTTCGACCATGTGGACCGGGATGCGGATGGTGCGGGCTTGGTCGGCGATGGCGCGGGTGATGGCCTGACGGATCCACCACGTCGCGTAGGTCGAGAACTTGTAGCCCTTGCGGTAGTCGAACTTCTCGACGGCGCGGATGAGGCCGATGTTGCCCTCTTGGATGAGGTCGAGCAGCGACATGCCGCGGCCGATGTATTTCTTGGCGACGCTGACGACGAGGCGGAGGTTGGCTTCCGCGAGGTGGCGCTCGGCGCGGTCGCCGATGCGCTTGAGCTCGCTGAGGTGATGGCGGAACACGAGCTCGTTGGAGTCGAGCCGGACGCTCACGTCGGCGTCTTCCAGCACCTCGCGTATCTCGGAGAGGCGCGTCTCCTCGCCGGCGACCTCCAGCGCCTCGGGGGGCAGCAGGCGGCTGTCGAGCGACATGGCGATGACCTGCTGCTGCACCTCGGCGACGTCGGACTTGTTGAGGCGCTTGGCGAGGAACTCAAGCATCTCCAGGCTCAACTCGGCGTCGATGGCCGCGCGGATCTTCGGATCGCGCACGAGCGTGCCGAGGATCATCTTGCCGGGGATGCCGAGGAAGTCGGCGAGGCCTTCGATGAGCGGAATGTGGCCGTAGGTGCGGGCGAGGAGGGCGCGGATGGCATCGGCCGAGCGAGCGGGCCGCTCGGACTTGTCCTCGAGCTCCTCCTCTAGCTTCTCGATGTGCTTGCCGGCGGCGATCTGCTGGGCCAGGCGGCGTTCGTCGGCGGCGGTGAGCAGCGTCACGCGGCCGATCTCGCGCAGGTACATGCGTACCGGGTCGTCGATCAGCTCGGAGCCTTCCGGGTCTTCCGGCTCGGCCTCCGGCTCGGCGGCCTCCTCGGCCTTCAACTCCACCTTGGGCGCGTCATCGATGGCATTGAGGTTAGTCGCGGAGACGACTTCGACGACCGGCGCCGGCTCGGCCTCGGGTGCCGCGGCGGGAGGGGCGGCACCGGCCGCTGCCTTCTTCGACGGCTTCTTCTCGGCCTTGGCCGGGCCATCGGCCGGCGCGGCGACCGGAGCCTCGGCGGCGGCGATCGCGGGCTCGGCGGTCTTGCCCTTCTTCTTGCGCTCGGGCGCGGCCACTTCCGGCTCGGCGGCCATCACGGGAACGGGGGCGGCCGACGGGATCTTCTTCGCGGGGCGCTCGGCGGTCACCGCCTCGGCCTTCGTCCTCGCCGGGGCGGTCTTGGCTGCTTCCAGCTTGGGGGCCGGCTTCGGGGCCTGCGCCTTGGCCGGCGCGACCGTCCGCCGGGTGGCCTTGTCGCTCTTACCGGTGTCTTGTACGCGCAGCATCACCTTCGATTGCTTCGTGCTCGTCTTCGGCAATTCGCGGACGCCATGGCCGTTCTTGCCGTTCCTCGGTTGCGGCTTGGTCCGCGGCACGTGGGAGGCGGCGGGCCTGGCGGGCGTCGTCTTCGCGAACTTCGTGGGCTTCGGGGCGGGCCTTGGCGCCTTCGCGACCGCGCGCTGGGCCTTGGCGCGGGCCGGTGGCTTCGCGACCACGCGAGCGGCGGACCTGGCGGCGGGCTTCACCGCCACGGCTTTCGCGGCGACGGGCGAGCGCTTCTCCGCGCGCGGCAAGACGGTGACGCGAGGCTTGGACTGCTGCTTGGTAGTGGCCTGTGGTTTCTTGGCTGCCATTGCAATCCTACTGAGGGGTACGCCGTGTAAACGACGCATTGCTGCCGCTGACGAAGAGTTCGCGGAGACGTTCGTTCGTGGCGAGAGACTGGCGCCTGACGGCCTCAAGATGGTCGGCGTGGGAAGGGTCGCCGTCCTGGGATGCCGCCGCTAGCGCCACCTCCTCCTGCGCCTTCAGTTCCCGAAGGAACCGCTCCTCCAACCGCCGTATGCAGATATCCAAGTCGTCCGCGCGTGTCTTGCGGTCGGCGGGAGGAATGTCCCTGGTCGCGAGCTGTTGCAGGTGCTCGCCGAGGTGGCCGTCTAGCCGCGCGGAAGTGGTTTCAATACTACCAGTTTCCTTCACCAGACTCAACAATTCGCGATTTTCGGGCCGGTGGAAGTAGTCGGCGCGCAGGGCGTCCAGCCGCTCGACCAGCTCGGGCGTGCGAAAGATCAGTGCGAGCGTGTAGTCTTCCAGCGGGTCGCCGGCGGCGCGGCGGAACACGGCGGCCGTGGCCGCGCCAGTGTCGCGCGGCGGGGCGGCCTTGCGCTGG
>Ga0194132_10012967_pt1 | contig 10238 bp, 7 predicted proteins | sample TA2KigOf80mmetaG_FD_148612 | JGI IMG/M metagenome (GOLD analysis project Ga0194132, IMG submission 148612) | Freshwater microbial communities from Lake Tanganyika, Tanzania - TA2015054 Kigoma Offshore 80m | ecosystem: Environmental > Aquatic > Freshwater > Lake | place: Tanzania: Lake Tanganyika... | reverse complement strand
TGCCGCTTCAGCAGCGACACGAGCTTTTTCGCCTTGCGGTTCGTGAGAATGATCGGGTTGTCTTCCGTGTGCGAACGCTGGTCGGATTCCCACACCCAGGTGGCGCGATCCCCGCTGAGGATTCCCGGTCTGCTCTTGATTTCAACGAGAAAGAAGCCGCGCGGCGTCAGCACGAGCAGATCGACTTCGTTGATGGTGCCGTCGTCCGCGATGAATTCGAAGTTTGCCCAGGCCCGGTACGGATCGATATCCGGCAGCCGCTCGCGCACGAAATCCAATGCCTCACGCTCCCAGGGAAACTGTGAAGGCGTGATTTGCTTCCATCGCTCTGAAGACATTGGCATAAGGTAAGGCTCATCACTGCCGGGGCTGCGCGGGATGACCGAGCGAGCCTCCGACAGTGGCCCATGCAATGAGCCACCAGCCCGCTTGCGACCTCGTCACGCGACCCTGGATTAACCATTCTATTCCCAACGACTTGTCCGCTGCCGAACGTTCCGTGACCAAGTTTTGAAGTTGGGCGGCGTTCGTGGTGCTCCAGGTGTCCGCAACGCGCCCGAGCAGCGTAGCGCATGATCAGGTGCACAAAACGGATAAAGTAGATAGTTCGCTATAGCGTCCAGCAAAGCTTTGAGGGTTCATGGGTCATACTCGGCTCGGGAGACTTCCGCGAACGAAGCAATGGCAGGAGGTGGTCGGCCTGGTGGGGGCCGGAGCCGACACTGCTGACATTGCTGCGGCAACTCTCGAAGCTTCCAAACTCGGCCTGGAAGACGCTGCGCGCGACCCCGCCCTCCTGCATTCGTTTTGGCTCCTGACGCAGTTGCCGCTCTGTGCCCGAAAGGGTGACTTCGTTGCGGAACTTGCCAAGATCGGTGTCTCCATCACCGGTGAAGCGACCCTGATGGAACTGGTCGGCGGTCTCTCCGATGCCGTGGACGCTCATGTGTATCGTGTCGGCGGGCGCACTGATTTGGGAGAGATGGCACAGATGGGGGCTACGGAAACCCTCAGCTCCGTCCTTGGGCAACGAACTACGAGCCTATTCGAAACGACGCCCGAAGATGTCCATCGCGAATTGGCGCGACTGGGCACGCCGGTCAATTTCTCGGTGGTCGCCCGCGACTTTTTTGCGCGGGTGACGGAACGGTACTTGACCTATTTCCTCAGCAAGGAACTATCAAACACGCTGAATAGCGTCGATGCCAATCGGCAATTCAGGGAGGCGTTGTCGCTTCATTGCAAGCAGGCATCGAAGATAGTTGAACAGTTTGCGGCTGAGTGGTTTTCGAAGGCGAATTACCAGGGCGGCATCACACCAAGGAAGGCGGCGGGATTCATAAGTCACGCCATGACGAAGCTCGGCGCAGAGCTTCAAAAGGGAGCAGAGGGTGGCGAGCGCTGACCACATCATCCTCTGCGGCGGGACACCGGCTCCGCGTCGTGCCGACCCCGACAGCCTTGTCCGGTTGGACTTGGGCGGCGACGAGCCGAACGTCGACCTCGAGATTGTCGACATCAGCCGCCGTTTGTCCAGCGATGTCCCCGACGTCCTCACGGACCTGATCGAGATCGCCAGCTACGTGTATTGCGCTGATCAGGCCGTCACACGCGGTGGTGAAGGCGTGCTCACTTTCGGCGCTCATTGGCGACGAAGCTTCGTTTTCCATATTCCTGTTCGGCAGCCGTCGATCTGGTCGTCACCGAATGTTCTTCATGCGCTGCAGAAGACCCTCGGGATTCTTTCGGAGGACACATACGAGTTTCACTTCGCGCAGCGAATCAAAGCCGTGCCCATGCAGAAGTACCTTACGCTTGGCGATGGCGATCCAACTACCCCAGAGCTCGACGAGGTGCTGTTGTTTTCGGGTGGCCTGGACTCACTCGGCGGTACAGTTCAGGAAGCGGTGCTTGATAAGCGGCGGGTTGCCTTGGTCAGCCACCGCTCAAATTCCAAAGTATTTAGTCGTCAAAAGAAACTAGTCGCCGGACTACATGCGATCTGCAAACAGAATCCGCCGCTTCATGTACCCGTGTGGGTTCACCAAAGCGGGACCGAGGGTCGAGAATACACGCAGCGCAGCCGTACTTTCCTGTATGCTTCCCTCGGCGCTGCCGTCGCGCGGGTGTTCGGCCTTAAGCGCATTCGGTTTTACGAGAACGGTGTCATAAGCCTGAATTTGCCCATCAGTGAGCAAGTGGTCGGCGCGCGAGCCACCCGAACTACTCATCCGCAGGTCCTCGACGGCTTTGCGAATCTGTTTAGTCTCCTGGTTGAGGAGACCTTTACGGTCCAGAACCCCTTCCTTTGGAAGACCAAGACCGAGGTTGTGAATTTGATCGGCGACGCGGGATGCGGAGATCTGATCGCGCAGAGTGTGAGTTGTACGCACACGCGTGAGCAAACCACGGAGAAGCCACATTGCGGGCGGTGCTCCCAGTGCATCAGCCGCAAATTCGCCACGCTCGCCAGCAGGTTCAGCAATCACGACCCGGGCGGTCTGTACCACCTCGACCTTCTGACCGACCCACGCACGCCGGAAAAAGATCGCACGTTGGTAGAGAGTTTCATCCGCACCGCAACCAAGATAGGTTCGATGAACGAACTTCAGGTCGTTGAACACTACGGTGAAGTGAGCCGTGTGCTTCGACATCTTCGGCCTCTATCTGCCGATCAAGTCGCGGAGAGAGTGATCCAGCTTCACAGACGGCACGCCGCTGAGGTTACGGGCGTGATGGATGCGGCGTTTAGCGCTCACGCATCGGACATCCGCGAAGGTAAGCTTCCGGCGACATGCGCAATCCTACTTGCGATTCCCGAGAGCTACAAGACGGCGGCGCGAAAGCAGTCGGATACCTCGGTGGATTCTTCAACTCCGACGGACGGCGATGGAGTTGCATCACCGAAACCGGAACCCCAAAAGGCTCCCCACGGCGCGCCTCATCATCTGAAAATGGAGTTGCCTGCATGGTTAAGGTCCGTAGATCGCGCCGAGCAGGCTAACCAGAGTGCCCCGGAGGGCGAATCGATGGATCGGCCCTCACAAACAGACCCGATTTGGACGATAGCGGCCGCGCAGAAAGGCCCGATTCCCGTCACACGATTAAGTGGTGAGGTTGCGTGGATCGATCCAACCGGCCCGCGGGAACCGGACGATGCGGTGCTTCCGCCCGAAGAGGAACAGCGTATAGCAGAGGCGACGCTGAACGGGCGCTCCGAGTTGCGTGGTGAGGTCGAGAGACTATTCGGTGGTGCTGACTGGCCGCTGGCAAGCGTGATCGTTGAACCATTCAGGAAGTACGCAATAAAGGTATTCGATGCGAACGCGGCTGGCTATCGCAAAGCCGCCTCGGCACAGGCGCGGGACGCAGGCCAGGTCCTCAACGCGATGGCTCACAATTTGCTGAGCGACGTTTTTGGGAGTGAGTGGGAAAGCAGTCCGGGTGAAAAGGTAACGCGAACAGACTGGCAGTCCACCACCGAAGGATGGAAAGGTCGCGAGATCGTTGTGCGCGCCGGAAATGATCCAGACAAGAATTGCATCTACCACCAAGTAGTCGGCGACGCGATCATGTACCGGTATCGCTTTCATGACGTTCCGCCCGATCCAATCCCAGGAGAGCCGCCGGGCATCAATCTATCGAACCTAGAGTGGTGGCAGTACATCGGGCTGAAGGAGCGGCACAACCTCGCCATGGCGATCAAGCCCTACATCGAAGACCGAGTCGCCCACTGGCAATTCATCTATGGTTCGACTCCACCGGCCAACCAGGATGGTGCTGGCGTCACAGGGGAGGTCAATGTACCAAGGCAAGGCGTCTCCGAACAGCCACCGCCGTCCAGTACGCGTAAGGGAGACGGGGCGCTTCTGGACCAAAAGCGATTGGTTAGCTTCGGTACTGCAGAGCAGTACCTTGGCCTCAGCGCCAGGCAGCGCCAAAAGCTCATCAAGAGCGGCGCATTGAAGGTCGAAGGCCAGGGGCAGAACCGAAAAATCACGACAGAATCGCTCAGAAGCTACCTCCCACCAGAAATTCCGAACTGACCCGACCTGACCCGACCAAACCCGAACTTTTCCACCGCTTATCTCCTTTGCAATTAATCAGTTGACAGCTACGCTGGTCCTCAGGATGACCAGCGAAAATCTTACAGTTCTATTAGCCGAACGTGTCATGGGTTGGACTATTGGCCCTGACCGTTTTCTGATGGGCAAGAGGGGTTGGATGCCGCGCTGGCGGTTTCAGCCCGTCGAAAAGCTCGCGGACGCCCTTCGCCTCCTGGAGGAGGCGACCCCGCAAGAGTACAAGATTTGTGGCGACGACAAAGGAAGCATCCACGTTCTGGTTCGAATAGCAGGCAATAAGGGCGAGGCGCGCGGAACGTCCAAGCCCCTTGCCATCACGCACGCGGTAGCGCGCGCCGTCGGCATCGAGGTTGAGTCATGAGCGCCACGCCGGCCAACGCGAACGCGTCGCGCGAACTGACCCTCTTTCTCGAAGCTCTGTTTGGCGGCAAGCCGAACGAGCTGTATCTCCTGCTTTGGACGCTTGCGGATAAACAATCACACTGGTTTCAAGACGTCGAGAGAGCGATTCAGTTCGCCGAGTCAGTTGGCCAGCGCGATCTTTACGTCGGCGTCGGATTCTCCCGCCAGCACTATGGGCCGTCGCGCCGCTGCTCGTCGAATGACGTGGCTGGCATCGTCGGTTTGTGGGCCGACCTCGATCTGCGGTCAGACGCGCACAAGAAGGAGGCCCTCCCGGCGACCATCGAGGATGCGTTGAAGATCCTGCCGACGCAGTTTCCACCAACCTTTGTGATTCGAACCGGGAACGGGGCGCATGCATGGTGGCTGTTTCGCGAGCCGCTCATTTTTAGTACCGACGCGGAACGCCTAGATGCCGCCAATCTGGTCTGCCGTTGGCAGACTCTTCTCCGATTGAACGCGGCCACGCACGGTTGGGCATTTGATCGTCTATCCGATCTCGCCCGGATCCTCCGAATTCCCGGAACCCAAAACTGTAAAGACCCGCAGAATCCGAAGCCTGTCTCAATCCACGCCCAGTCGGACCGCCGTTACAATCCGAGCGATTTCACCGAATTTCTCGAAGCGCAGGCGGTACCGGATGCCGAAACAGAGGAGCGCGTTACCCAGGACTGGAAGGCGAAGCTCGACGACAAGCCCCTTTCTATCGATCCGAATGCGACGGTGCCCGAACAGCTTCTTAATCGACTTGTGGCCGCCAACTCGCGCTTCAAGAAGACCTGGGCGCGCCAGCGGGACGACCTGAAGGATCAGTCGCAGTCGGGTTATGACCTGGCTCTCGCCAACCTCTGCACCGAAGAAGGCCTGTCCGAACAGCAGACTGTGGATTTGATGATTCAACACAGGAGAATCCACGGTAAGTCTCAACGAACACGACTCGACTACTTCCAGCGAACCCTTTCGAAGGCATCCAAGCGGGGCGAGAGCCAAACGACCGCCAACCCCTTTGGTGGGCCCGTTGCGGAATCCGGCCAACCACCGCATCTGGCGAAGCCGGACTCCGCGACCGCGCGGGCGATCCTATGCGACCAGATCTCCAACGCACTTGGCGTGCGCGTCCTGAGAATCGTGAAAGTAACAGGCAAGGAGCCGACCTATCAAATGGAACTCGATAGCGCCAAGGTCGAGTTCTCAAGCGTCGCGAAGCTCGTTGAGCAGAGAAGTCTCCGGCTGGCTATCGCGAGTGCGGTGGACCGCCTGATCCCGAAGGTGAAGCCAAAGCTGTGGGAGCAGGTCGCGCAGGCAATGTTGGACGCCCTGACGACTGAGGATGGGGGAGAAGAGACAGACTTTGTCGGCTCCGCAAAGCTGCACGTCGACAATTATCTTTCAGAAACTCCATTCATCGAATCCGTCCTTGACCAGCCGCTTCAAACACGTCGAAAGCCCGCCGTCATCGATGGCCAGATAACACTCTGTTCCGGGGACCTTCAGGCGCACCTCAACAAGACCTCCGGCGAAAATCACCCAATCAAAGCCGTTGCCTCGATGTTGACCGCGATTGGAGCTTCAATCACGCGCGTCAAGGCGAACCGGTTTCGAGACCAGAGTAGGTGGCTGCTTCCGGTGAGCGAATTCGCGCCCGCCGACTACATCGCGTGCGGCGAGGAGAAGCCCGATGTCTAAACATCAAGACGTCCAAGAGGCTCTCAGCGCCATTGGTCAGCGGGACCACTCTATTACTGGCGAGTACCGCATTTTCGGACCGCCGGGTACGGGGAAGACCACCAACATCACCCGGCAGATCCGCCGCGCGGTCGAACGATTCGGTAGCCACTCCGTGCTGGTGACGAGCTTCTCACGTGCGGCGGCCGCGGAACTCGCCGGGCAGGACCTCCCTGTCAGTTCTGATCGGGTTGGGACTCTCCACTCGCATTGCTGGCACGCGCTGGGTCGTCCCGAAATCGCTGAAGTGCACATTGAGGAATGGAATCGGGCGAATCCCCACTTGCGAATTACTGCCGCGAAGAAGAACCGGAAACTGGACGGAGAGGAATCCGACGAGGAGTCTGTCGACGACGTGCGGAGTGGCGACTACTGGCTGGGTGAGTTGAATCGGTCGCGGGGAATGATGCGGCACGTTGAGGTCTGGCCAGCGGCCCTTCGCGAATTTGCCGCCAAGTGGAGCCGTTACAAGGTTTCGTGCAGGCTGATGGACTTCTGCGATTTGATCGAGACGTCAAGGCGGGAGATCCGCATCGCTCCAAAGAACCCTGACGTCATCTTCGCCGACGAAGCGCAGGACCTCAACCCGATGCAGTTGGCGCTGGTGCGACGGTGGGGCGAGAACGCGCAGTACTTCATCATTGCGGCCGACGACGATCAAACCATCTATAGCTGGTGCGGCGCGACGCCGGACGCCGTGCTGGACCCCGAGATTCCCGAGGATCACAAGATCATCCTCAAAGAAAGCCACCGAGTGCCGCGCAACGTTCACGCCCGCGCGAACCGGTTGATCCATCAGGTGACCCGCAGGCAGGAAAAACTCTACGAGCCGCGACCTGCCGACGGGATGTGCATGCACCTCTCGCGGGGCGGCTACAAATCGCCGGAGTACTGGATTCTCAAGACGATCATGCAGCACTTGGAGAACGGACAGAAGGTGATGCTGCTGGCGTCTTGCGCCTATATGTTGCATCCGGTGATCGCGGTGTTGCGGAAACAAGGAATCCCCTTTCACAACCAGTACCGGAAATCCCATGGCTTCTGGAATCCGCTGCGGCGCGGGCGAGACGGGTCCTCAGTCAACCGGATTCTGTCTCTCCTCGGCGACCATCCGTGGAGCCATGGGGACCTCAAGTTGTGGGCGGAGTGGCTCGACCCGAAGGGCACGCTTAGGCCGGGCTCCAAAGCCCTGATCGACGAGTCCGACGATTCACTTCCGGTCACGACCGAGCGACTCAATGAATTGTTCGAGTGCTCCGCGAGTGAGGCCCTTCAGTCGGCATCCAGCGATCAGCGGCAGCTACTCCAATGGTGGTCCCGCCGCGTCGCGCCCGCATTCCACAAACGCGTGCAGTTTCCGGTCGCCGTCGCGCTCGCCCACGGGCCGAGCGGTTTGGAGGAATCGCCTCGCGTAACCGTCGGAACCATCCATTCGGTCAAGGGCGGGGAGGCGGATGTCGTCTTTCTCTTCCCGGATCTCAGCCCAGCCGGTGACGCAGCCTACCTGAGGCACGGAGCACAGCGAGATTCGGTGGTCCGTCTTTTCTACGTCGGCATGACACGTGCCCGGCACACGCTGTACATTTGCCAAAGAGAATCCTCGATGGCGGCTGTGATCTGACTGCAAGTAATTGAAGACATGGGACTTGATTGATGCTTTTGAACGACGGTAACCTTCAGGCGCTGACTGGAGGCTTACGATTGAAAATACGGATTCAGCACCCTGGCGTTCACGAGCGAACGGATCGCGGAGGCTCGTACTGGTATTTCCGCTATTGGGAAGATGTCCTGCAAGGGGATGGCACAACCAAGGCGATACGGAAGTTCAACACCATCGGTCCGAGCAAGGGTGACAACCGGCTGACGAAGAAACAGGCGGAAGTCGAGCGTGACAAGTTTCTCACGAAGATCAACAAGCCCACCGTCCAGGAGAAGGTCGCCGACGGATTGGCCCTCTTCAGCAAGATGGTCGAAAAGTACAGGGCCGCGCACGTCGAAGCGGAGGTCGCCGGGCATTTCCTGCTGGCGAAGCCGACGCGAGAGAAATACGTCATCCACCTTGAGCAGCGCATCGTCCCGCAGTGGGGCGGGCGCCGGTTATGCGAGATCAACCCTGACGAAGTTCAGCAGTGGCTGTTTCAGACCTGCGATTCCTGGCACATGATGAACGACCTGCGGGGAATCATGTCCGGCGTTTACACGAAAGCCGAGGAGTGGGGTTACTGGCCGGAAGGACGGCGCAACCCAATGTCGCGCGTCAAGATCGGAGAAAAATGGACCGTTCGTCCGGAGCGGATTCTCACGGAAGAACAGACGGTCAAGGTGCTGGCGCGTTTGAGCGACCCCAACCTGCTCATCGTCGAAACCGCGCTCGCCACCGGTGCGCGGATCTCCGAAATTCTGGGACTGTCGTGGCAGCATGTCGATCTCAAAGACGGCATCATCCACATCGTGAAGCGCAACTGGCGAGGCGACATTGACGATCCGAAGTCGAAGACCAGCAAGCGTCCGCTTACGTTGGGCAACTTGGTGGACCGCTATCGCGCGAAGGCGGCTGCCGACAAATCTCAGCCGGACCAGTGGGTGTTCGTTCGAACCGATGGCAGTGGCCTCCCGCTGTGGGACTCCGGCGTGCGCCAAGCGCTCAAGAAGGCGGCGGCAGCAGAGGGATGCGATTTTCCGGGTCTAGGGCCGCACTCGTTCCGGCGCGCCAACATCACTTGGCGGCAAGAGGTCGGCGGTTCGAGCATCGAGGCGTCAAAGATCGCCGGCCACAGCACCGTGCGGATGACTGAGGGGTATACGAAGATCCAACTGAACCGGCAGGCGGAACTGACCCGCCTGATTCAGGAAAAGCTGGCCAGTGCAGGCGAGCAGCCTACCGCGCCTTCAGTGCCGGTCCAAGAACTCGCTGATGTCGTGATGAAGTCCACGCTGGTGCAGTAGTCGATTGGGCGCTCTCACCGGTGGGACCACAGACTCAGGCGTGCCCTTCCTTTCCGACCGCGACTTCTTCCATGGCTGCGAGTAGCCGACCTTTCAGTTCCAGCGCCTTGGGGGACAGGTGCGCGTCCGGGGCCATTGCGTAATTCTTCCAGAGCACCACAAGGTCTTCGGCAACCGCAACAAGCAAGCCACGCACGGTCCCCGCAAAAGCATCCAACCCAAGACTCGGACATTCGACGCCGACAAATTGCGGATTACCCCGTTTGAGCTGTGGCTTCAGGCGCATAGCCTCCTTCAATCGCAGTCGCAGGCCTTCGTATTCCACTTCCTTCACTTCGAACGGAGAAAGATCCGGCGCGCCAGTCGATTCCAGATCGCACATACTCCCATTTCACCACCTCCCGGACCGGGCGACGGGCCTTGGAGGCGGACACCACTATCGACGCCGCCTCGACCGAAGCCAGTGCGAAGCTTGAACGGGAACTCCAGGCGATAGGTTGATTCTCCAGGAACCGAGACCGGACGTACAAGTTTCCATTCGCTCCTCACGCAATCGAGCGCAAAGCCTGAGTCCCGGGGCTCTCACGTTCCCGTTCCGGCGTTTTCCGCGTAGGAATCCAGTAGTCAAGCAATTCTTGACGACTGCGCCAGCGGGAAACGGAGAGACGTTGAAGTCTGTTGCCGCAAGGTCAGCCCGCCCGCGAGTGCGCTCCACATGGGCATCATCCTTACAGGGAAATATTTTGTTGTCGTCTCACGCAGACGACAATCACAACAGCCTGCAACCGCGCGCGTGAGAGCACGCCACGGGCCAAGCCCCAGGTGTGGAGTCCTGGAGTCCGCGTGGAGTCCAGACGGCCAAAACGGAGGCCCGTGGCGTCCACTGGAGTCCACGGCGTGATACGCTAAGTCTTGTGTTTCCGTCGTTCCTGCCCGTAAGTGATTGATATTTCTTAAATGGCATGGAAGAGGTCAAGGGTTCGAATCCCTTCAGGTCCACCAAAATACCTCCTTGGTTCCGCGTGATACGATTTCGACTTCGTGCCTGCGCCATCCACGCTGCTCTGTCTCGGTGAAATT
>Ga0194132_10012965_pt1 | contig 10242 bp, 8 predicted proteins | sample TA2KigOf80mmetaG_FD_148612 | JGI IMG/M metagenome (GOLD analysis project Ga0194132, IMG submission 148612) | Freshwater microbial communities from Lake Tanganyika, Tanzania - TA2015054 Kigoma Offshore 80m | ecosystem: Environmental > Aquatic > Freshwater > Lake | place: Tanzania: Lake Tanganyika... | reverse complement strand
AAACTCCCATGGCCTGAAAGCTTCGTCCCGCCAGTTCCGGGCGCGAGGCCGAAGCCGATGGCGGCAAACGCTCCCCGAATACATGGGAGAACGACACGCCGGCGCGTTCGAACAGGTTCCCCTCTTCGAGCAGGCAACTCAAGCCGCCGCCCCCTTCGGGGCGGTCCCAGCCGTCGCGCCGGAAAGGCTTGCCGTCGAGGCGCTCCAGCGCCGTGACGATATCGTCCTGCAGGGATTGCAGGAATCTCTTTACAGTCGGCAGGTCGATGCTCACGTCAGCGTTTCCCGGTCAGCGCACGATGGCCAATGTCGCGCCGCATCTGTTTGCCATCAAACTTGATTTGATCGGCGATTTCGTAGGCGCGCCTTTGTGCCAGCCGCACCGTATCGCCCAGTGCCGTGACACAGAGCACGCGGCCGCCCTGTGTCAGGATCTGATCTCCCTGCTTGCGGGTGCCAGCATGGAATACGTGTACGTCCTCTGCCGCTTCCGGCAGTCCGGTGATGACATCACCCTTGCGTGGATGCTCAGGATAGCCGGCCGCCGCCAGGACTACGCCCAGACCGACGCGCCGGTCCCACTGCGCCTCGACACTATGGAGGGTGCCGTTGACGCCGTGCTCGATCAGCGTGAACAGGTCGGTCTTGAGGCGCATCAGAATCGGCTGAGTCTCAGGGTCGCCGAGGCGGCAGTTGTATTCCAGCACCTTGATGTCGCCCTTCGGCGTGATCATCAGGCCGGCGTAGAGAAATCCGGTATAGGCCTCGCCGTCAGCATGCATGCCCGCTACCGTCGGCTGAATGACTTCGCGCATGATCCGGGCGTGCAGACTGGGGGTGACCAGCGGCGCGGGCGAATAGGCACCCATGCCGCCGGTGTTGGGGCCACGGTCACCGTCGTGCAGACGTTTGTGATCCTGACTGGTGGCCAGTGGCAGGATGTGCTGTCCGTCCACCATGACGATAAAGCTGACTTCTTCGCCATCGATGAACTCTTCGATCACCAGTCGATTGCCGGCGTTGCCCACCATACCCGACACCATCAATTGTTCGACGCCGTGATGGGCATCCTCTAGCGTCGTGGCGACGATCACGCCTTTGCCGGCCGCCAGGCCATCGGCTTTCAACACAATCGGCGTGCCTTGTGTGTCCAAATAGGCATGGGCCGCAGTTGCATCGGTGAAAGTCTGGTGCTTCGCGGTCGGAATGCCATGCCGCACCATGAACGACTTGGCGAAATCCTTGGAGCTCTCCAACTGCGCAGCACGGCGTGTCGGGCCGTAGATCTTCAGACCCTCGCCACGAAAAGCATCGACGACGCCATCGGCCAGCGGGGCCTCCGGCCCCACCACACTGAGGGCCACGCTGTGTTGCTTTGCCAAGTCGAGCAATTGCGCGACGCCGCTCGCATCGGCGTTGATCACGCCGTCCTCTGCTTGTGTGCCGCCGTTTCCGGGCGCCACATAGACGCGGGCGATGCGCGGGGATTGGGCCAGTCGCCACGCCAAGGCGTGTTCTCGACCACCGCTACCGATAACAAGCAGATTCATGGCTAGGCACCAAGACTCAAGACAGGATCGTAAGTTGAGGCCCAGTGGCGAGCCTCGCGTTCAATGCCGGAAGTGTCGCACTCCGGTGAGCACCATGGCAATGCCATGCTCGTTCGCCGCCGCGATCACCTCTTTCTCACGCAGGCTGCCACCGGGCTGGATCACGGCGCTGGCACCGGCGCGCGCCACCACATCGAGGCCATCGCGAAAGGGAAAGAAGGCGTCCGACGCGACCACCGTTCCGGTGAGTGTCAGACCGGCATGCTCGGCTTTGATGGCGGCGATGCGGGCACTGTCAATGCGGCTCATCTGGCCGGCGCCGACCCCAATGGTCCGACCCTCTTTGCAGAATACGATGGCGTTGGACTTGACGAACTTGGCGACACGCCAGGCGAACAACAGATCGTTCAGTTGTGCTGACGTGGGCTGTCGTCGGGTGACCACGCGCAGCGCCTCGGGAGCGACGTTGTGCGAGTCGGGCGATTGCACCAGCAGGCCGCCTCCCACGCGCTTGGTGTCCCAGGTGTTCACGCCCGCGGCGAGCGGAATCTCGAGCACCCGGACATTGGCCTTTGGGCTCAGCACGGCAAGCGCTTCGGCAGTGAAGGACGGCGCGATCAGCACTTCGACGAACTGCTGGGTCAGTGCCTGGGCGCAGGCTTCATCGACCTCCCGGTTGAAGGCGATGATCCCGCCAAAGGCGGAAGTCGGATCGGTAGCGAAGGCGCGTTGATAGGCATCCTTGGCGCTGGGGGCAACCGCCACGCCGCATGGATTGGCGTGCTTCACGATCACACAGGCGCAGGCGTCGAAGGTCTTGACACATTCCCAGGCGGCGTCGCTGTCGGCGAGATTGTTGTACGACAATTCCTTGCCTTGCACCTGGCGATAGCTGCTCAGACTGCCGGGCACGGCTTGCAAATCGCGATAGAACGCGGCGCTCTGGTGGGGGTTCTCGCCATAACGCAGATCTTGCACTTTGACGGCGGAGAAATTGATCTGTTCGGGATAGCTTTGCGCAGTGCCGTCGAGCTGACGCGCGGTCAAGTAGTTGCTGATGGCACCATCGTAGGCGGCGGTGTGTGAGAAGGCCTTGCGAGCCAGTGCGAAGCGCGTGGCAGGGGAAGTGGCGCCGTGAGCGCGCAGTTCCGTCAGTAACGGACCATAATCCCGCGGGTCGGTCACGATCGCCACATGGGCGTGGTTCTTGGCAGCGGCGCGTACCATGGTGGGACCGCCGATGTCGATGTTCTCAATGGCCTCGTCCAGCGTGCTGTCAGGTTTCGCCACCGTTTGCACAAACGGATAGAGATTTACCACCACCAGGTCGATAGGGTCGATGCCCGCTTGTGCCATGGCGCTCAAGTGGGACGGCAGATCGCGTCGGCCCAGGATGCCGCCGTGGATCTTGGGATGCAGCGTCTTTACGCGCCCGTCCAGCATCTCTGGAAATCCGGTGTAACTCGACACTTCGGTGACCGCCAGGCCTTGCTCTTGAAGCAGTTTTGCCGTGCCGCCGGTGGACAACAGTCGATAGCCAAGGCCGATCAGGTCGCGGGCGAAATCCACGATTCCAGTCTTGTCCGATACGCTGAGTAGGGCTTGCTTCGCCATGGACTAACTCGTCTTGATTCGATGAGTCTGAATTTTCTTGCGCAAGGTATTCCGGTTCATGCCGAGGATATCCGCTGCCGCGGTCTGGTTACCGCCGGTGTGATCAAGAATCACCTCAATGAGTGGTTTCTCCACGCAGTGCAGCACCATGTCGTAGACCCCCGTGGGCACTTCGCCATCCAGATCGCGAAAGTAGCCCTCCAGGGTCCGGCGCACGCATTGCGCAAGCTCGTTGTCACTGCTCATGCCGCCTCCTCCCAGGTGTCGCAGGTCTGATTCAGCCACAGGAAGAACCGCTCGACTTCCTCCAACTGTGCCTGCGCATGGTCTTGTTCGTTGATGCGCCGCCGGAAGCCCTCCGCTCCGGGCAGCGATTTGATGTACCAGCCAATGTGCTTGCGCGCCACCCGCACGCCGGCTTCCTCGCCGTAAAACGCATGCAAGGCGCGGACATGGTGCAGCATGAGATCGCGCACCTCGCCCAGCGTGGGTTCCGGAGACAGATGGCCCGTCGCCAGATAGTGATTGATCTGCCGAAAGATCCATGGCCGGCCCTGCGCGGCGCGCCCGATCATGACCGCATCGGCGCCGGTGGCACGCAGCACCGCACGGGCCTTGATGGCGCTGTCAATGTCGCCGTTGGCAATGACCGGGATGGAGACCGCAGCCTTGACCTCGCCGATGGTGTCGTACTCCGCCTCACCGGAGAAGCCGCAAGCGCGTGTGCGGCCGTGCACGGTGAGTGCGCGCACACCGGCGACCTGCGCCAGGCGGGCGATACGCACGGCGTTGCGATGGTTGTGATCCCAGCCTGTGCGGATCTTGAGCGTGACCGGCACGTCCACTGCCGCCACGACGGCGTCGAGGATGCGGCCGACCAGCGGCTCGTCGCGCAGCAGGGCACTGCCCGCGTGCACATTGCACACTTTCTTGGCAGGGCATCCCATATTGATGTCGACGATCTGCGCGCCTTGCGCGACGTTGTAGCGCGCGGCCTGGGCCATCATTTCCGGGTCGGCGCCGGCGATCTGAGCCGATACGGGTTGTACTTCGCCGTCGTGATTGGTGCGAAGCCGCGACTTGCGCGTGTCGTACAGGCGTGGATCGCTCGATACCATCTCGGATACCGCCAATGCAGCCCCCATGCGCTTGCACAACTGACGAAAAGGACGATCGGTCACGCCCGCCATGGGCGCGACGACCGTATGATTCGCAAGGATGTGGGATCCGATTTGCATGGGCGCAAGGGAAAGGGGCGGATTGTAGCGTATGGCCTACAGCGAAAACCTTCGATACGCCTGCAAACGAATCAGATCGCGCCGAACATCATGCGATGAGCGAAGAGTTGCCGGAGGGTGCTCGATGCAGCCAGCGCACGTAGCGCACCGGCACGTCCGATACGCACTGCCGTATGGGCGCTGCCGAAGGTGGAGATCATGGCATCTGTGAGCCACAGGCTGCCCTCCCGATCCATGCGACGACGAGCGGCGTAGCGATCCAGCAGTGCGGCGGCGCCCGGGTCGACGGGCGAATCCCACAGGCAATCGAACAACGTCCACACGTCGCGCAAGCCAAGATTGAACCCTTGTGCCGCAACAGGATGCAGTTGTTGCGCCGCATTACCCAGCCGCACCGAGCGCGGCTCCACCACATGCCGAACCGAGTAGGCGTTAAGCGGAAAACTGGTGCGCACACCAAGGGCCAGAATCGTACCGACGCGATCGCCCAACAGCGCCTGCAAGTGCGTGATGGCTTGGGTGCCTTGCTGTTCCTGCCAGCGTTCCAGCTCGTTACTCGGCACGGTCCAGATCAATGCGTAGTGGTCCTGGTGGGGCAGAAGCGCAATCGGTCCCTGTTCGGTGAAGTGCTCATAGGCACAGCCATTTGCCGGGACGTCGGTCCAGAGCGGCGCCACGATGGCGTGTTGCCTGTACGTCTTTTGATGCGAGAGATCACCTGTTGCGTTCCCTTCGGCGCGAAGCACCAGTTGGGCGTTGCGGTCAATGATGGCTTTGCCGTGCAGGCGCAACTGAATATGACTGTCATCGCGCTCGACGATCTCAGCATCGTGGCCGAAACACAACTCGACATCACCCAATCCGCTTAGGGCGCCGCTCAAGGCACGAAGCAGCTCGTTGAAGGGAATGACATAGCCTAAGGCGGGCACCTTGGCTTCACTGGCGGCGATGATGACTGCATCAGACCTCGACGCTTCCGACACCAGGATTCGGCTGATGGGCGTAACGGCGCCAATCGCCTTCCACAAGCCCAAGCGCTCCAGTGCCAGGCGACTGCCTTCCGACAGTGCAATGACGCGCCGGTCATCGAGCTCAACGTCTACTCCACGCTTCTCTATGAGCAACGTTCGGTAGCCCAGCGCCCGCATGGCGCAGGCCGCCACCATGCCGATCGGTCCGCCGCCTACGATAGCGACGTCGACGTTGTTGCTACCCACGCATCAGGCTTTCGATATCGGCCACGGACTTGGGTACATCCCTGGTAAGAATTTCTCGCCCAGTATCTGTCACCAGTGCATCGTCTTCTATGCGCACACCGATGTTCCAGAAGCGCTCGGCGACGTCAGCCGCCGGTCTGATGTAGCAGCCCGGCTCCACCGTCAACACCATCCCTGCTTCCAGACGCCGCCACTTGTCGCCGCGCTTGTAGTCGCCGCAATCATGAACGTCCATGCCCAGCCAATGACTGGTGCGATGCATGTAGAACTTTCGATAATCGCCGGACTCGACGAGCCCCTCGACGCTGCCTTTCAGCAGGCGCAGATCCACCAGACCGCGCACCAGCACCGTGACCGCAGCGTCGTGGGGCGCCTGGAAGGACTTACCGGGTCTGACCTGCGCGATCGCTGCGGACTGGGCAGCCAGCACCAATTCATAGATGGCTTTCTGCGGGCCACTGAACTTGCCGTTCACGGGAAAAGTCCGGGTGATGTCCGAAGCGTAGCCATCCAACTCGCAGCCAGCATCGATCAGCAACAGATCGCCATCCTTCATCTGGGCGTTGTTGGACACGTAGTGCAGCACGCAGGCGTTACCGCCGGCGGCGACGATCGACGTATAGGCGGGTGCCTGTGAACCGTGACGGCGAAACTCGTGTAGAAGTTCGGCCTCGATCTCGTACTCGAAGCATCCGGGCCGCGTGGCGCGCATGGCGCGGCAGTGGGCACCGGCGGAAATCTGTGCGGCACGGCGCATGGTGGCGACTTCCTTGCCGTCCTTGTGCAGCCGCATCTCATCGAGCAGTTGGTGCACGTCATGCAAGTTGGCCGGCGCGGCGATGCCGCTTCTCACCTGAGCGCGCACGGTGTTGAGCCAGCCTATCAATTTGGCATCCCAATCAGGGCGTTCGCCCATGTGGCAATACAGCACTGACTGATTGCCAAGCAGCTCCGGCAACTTCTCGTCGAGCTGTTTCACGCTGTAGGCTTCGTCCAGGCCGAACAACCGGGCGGCTTCCTCCGGACCATAGCGGAACCCGTCCCAGATTTCGCGTTCGACATCCTTGTCACGGCAGAACAGGATGCTGCGCGGTTTCTTGCCGGCGATGATCACGAGCACGGCTTCCGGCTCGCTGAATCCGCTCAGATAGTGGAAATAACTATCGTGGCGGAAGGGGAAATGCGTGTCGCGATTGCGTGGCTGCTCACTCGCGGTACGAATCACCGCCACGCCGGACTGCATCAGGGACGCCAACCGCTTGCGGCGTGAACGGTACACACTCATGTCTGCCATGGGATCCCAACGGTGAAGACGGCGGCGGAGCGCAGCCGACGAGAACGAAATTATAGCGAGCGAGCGCGTGCAAGCTCATCGGCAAGCGCCAGGCGTTCAGGCGTACCGACGTCCAGCCAGAGTCCATCATGCAGGTGTCCGGTGACGCTATCGCTGGTGATGCACTGCTTGAGCAGAGGGGCCAGCGGGGCCCGGCTTCCAACCGGGATCGACTCAAACATCGCTCGATGATAGACCCCTATGCCACTGAAGGTGTGGCGAGGGCTGTCGTCAAGAGACACGCGTTCGCCATTCAACGCAAAATCGCCCTTGAGGTTGTGATCGGGATTGCGCACCAGAACGAGATGGGCGCGCAGTGAGTTCGATGGCGATTCCATGCGCGCCTTGATCGCGCCGAGTGAACTGAAATCGAAGTCGGTGAAAATGTCGCCGTTGACCACCAGAAACACCTCGTCTTGCATGAGTGTCAATGCTTGGGCAATGCCTCCCGCTGTCTCCAGTGCCTGGGCTTCAGCCGAGTAGCGGATTCGCACACCGTAGCGTTGCCCGTCACCCAGCGCGGCCTCGATTTGTTGACCGAGCCAGGCGTGATTGATGATGAGGTCGCGGTGGCCGGCGCGCTGCAGGGCGTCTATGTGCCATTCGATGAGTGATTTGCCACCCGCGACCAGGAGACACTTGGGGCGATGATCGGTCAAGGGGCGCATCCGCTCCCCGCGGCCCGCGGCGAGAATCATGGCGGTGGACATGATCAGAAGGTGTAGCCTGTCGCCGTGGGGAGGGCGTCAACTTCGTTGAGCAGTTCGACAAGCGGTGACAACTCGCCATAGCGTTCGCATGCGCGCCGCAAGTAGCGCATGACCAGCGGCATGTCCTTGAGGTATCCGTCCTTGCCATCGCGGTGCCAAAGGCGCGCGAAGATGCCCAGCACCTTCAGGTGACGCTGCACGCCCATCCACTCGAAGTCCTTGTAGAACTCGCCAAAGTCCTCGGGCACGGGCAGTTGCGCCGCTCTTGCCTTTTCCCAATAGCGTACGCACCAGTCCAGGATCTGCGTTTCCTGCCACGAGATGTATGCGTCCTTCAGTAGTGAAACCAGGTCGTAGGAAATGGGGCCATAGACCGCATCCTGAAAGTCCAGGATTCCGGGGTTGGGTGAACTCACCATCAGGTTGCGCGAGTGGTAGTCGCGATGGACATACACGCGAGCTTCGGCCAGATTGCGTGCCATGACATGCTCGAAGACCTTGTCAAGGGAGGAGGTTTGCTCGGGCGAGAGGACTCTACCGAGGTGGCGCGCAATGTACCAGTCGGGAAACAGCTTGAGTTCACGCAGGAGCAGCGCGTGATCATACGGGGGCAGCACGCCCGGTCGTGACGCCGCTTGGATACGCACTAGCGCATCGAAAGCGTCGTTGTAGAGTGTGAGCGCGGTGGACTGCGACAGCTCATTCAGGTATGTGCGCTGGCCCAGGTCGGACAACAGCAGGAAACCCTCCTGTAGATTCTGCGCGGTCACCTTGGGCACGTGCACTCCCGTGGCGCCGAACAATTCAGCGATTTTCACGAAGGGGCGGCAATCTTCCCGCTCCGGTGGCGCATCCATGACAACGAACGGGCCAGCGTCGGTCTGGACGCGAAAGTAGCGGCGAAAACTAGCATCTTCCGAGGCCGGCTCGATTGGGGGATCCTGCAAGTCGAGGCACGCCCCGATCCATTGCCTGAGGCGTTCGAATCGATCCATGATGATGGAATAGGCTGAATCGTGAGTAAACTAGCCCATTGTAGCCCTCCCTTTTTGGGCGCCCCCCAATCTTTCTCAACGCAAGTTGTTCAGAACATCAACCATAGCAAGTGCGCTTTTCACCGCGGTATTGGTGGCGCTGACCGGCGTCGCCGACGCATGGGCACAGGCCGATTCAGCAGGGCAGCAAGGACCGATTCATGTAGAGGCCGATCGCCTCACCGGTGATCAGGAAGGGCACTTTCACGCCCAGGGCAGTGTGCGGTTGGACGGGCAAGGAATCCGGGCCTGGGGAGATGATGTTTATGGCTCCATGCAGGACAACGAAATCGCGGGTAGCGGAAACACTGGCATTGAGCGCGAGGGTGATCTGGTCTCCGGATCCCGATTCTTTCTGGACTTGGAGAACAACACTGGCTACGTTGATCAACCCAGCTATCAGCTGGGGAAGTATCGGGCACACGGCCGAGCACAGAAGCTGGAGTTCAGCGGTAAGGATCGATTGCGTGCCACCAAAGCCACCTATACCACCTGCGATCTGGGGCGGGATGACTGGTACCTCAAGGCCAGTCAACTCGACATCGACCGGCGCTCCGATATTGGCATTGCGCGCAATGTCACGCTCAGGTTCAAGGACGTCCCAATCCTGTTTACACCATACATCGACTTTCCTGTCGAGAGCCGGCGCAAGTCCGGGTTGCTCGCACCGATCTTTGGCACTACCCAAACCGGCGGGGTCGAGTACACGCAGCCGATCTACTTCAATCTTGCGCCCAACTACGACGACACGCTGACGCCACGGTTCATGTCAAAGCGCGGTCTGCTGCTCGACAACGAACTGCGCTACCTCACCCGAGGCGCCGCGGGTGAGCTGCATGCCGAGTACCTGGAGCGGGACCGGAAGACCGATACCAAGCGCTACGGCCTGTCATTTCGCCATCGTCATAACCTGGGTGCCGGGTTCAGCTTTGACACCAACCTCAACAAGGTGTCCGATGATCGTTACTTCATCGACCTGAGCGACAAGATCGCGGCCACCTCGCAGACGAACCTGCCACGCGAAGGCGCCCTCAGCTACAACGCGGGTTGGTGGGGGGGCTCCATAAGGTTGCAGAAATTCCAGACACTGCAGGATCCACTGGCCCCTGTCACGCCGCCCTATTTTCGCTATCCCCAGATCGCGCTCAACGCCTCACGTTCGGATGTGGCGGGCTTCGATTTAAGTTTCACCGGCGAGGCAGTCAAGTTCGAGCACCCGACACTGGTCTCCGCATGGCGTGAGTTGTACTACCCCAGCATTCAGCTGCCCATCGAAACCAACTACTTCACCTTTACACCCAAGTTCGGCGCGCAGTATCGGCACTATCGCTTTGACGGCGATGGGCGGAAGGATCGCGAACTCCTCATCCCCATCACTAACCTGGATCTATCAGCGCCGTTGGAGCGCGATGCGGTATTGTTTGGCCAGCAGTTTGTCCAGACCCTCGAGCCCAGGTTGTACTACGTCAGGATTCCATTCCGGGAGCAGGACGACCTTCCTTTGTTCGATACCGCTGAGGCAGACTTCACCTTTGGACAGATCTTC
>Ga0194132_10012964_pt1 | contig 10242 bp, 13 predicted proteins | sample TA2KigOf80mmetaG_FD_148612 | JGI IMG/M metagenome (GOLD analysis project Ga0194132, IMG submission 148612) | Freshwater microbial communities from Lake Tanganyika, Tanzania - TA2015054 Kigoma Offshore 80m | ecosystem: Environmental > Aquatic > Freshwater > Lake | place: Tanzania: Lake... | reverse complement strand
GCCGGCGCGGACACGGCCGCCGTGCTCGCGGAAGCGGAGCGCACGCCGTGGGCGCCGCGCGCGGCGCCGCGCGCGCACCGGTACGCGCTCGAGGGCGTGACGGTGCTGGAACTCGCAACGATCATCGCGGCGCCGCTGGGCGCGTCGCTACTCGCGGACATGGGCGCGCGCGTGATCAAGATCGAGCCGACGGACGGCGGCGACCCGATGCGCGGGATGGGTGGTGCGGGCCTCGGCGGGCAGCTGTTCGTGACGAAGACGACCGCGAGCAAGGAGAGCATCTGCATCGACCTGAAGACGGCTGAGGGCCGCGCGATCGTGGAGCGGCTGGTCGCGCAGGCCGACGTGATCGTTCACAACTACCGGCCGGGGGTACCGGAGCGGCTCGGCATCGGCTACGAGCAGGTGCGCAAGGTGCGCCCCGGCATCGTATGGGTGAGCGCGAGCGGGTACGGTCCGGATGGGCCAAGCGCGACGCGCCCCTCGGCGCACCCGATCCCGGGCGCGGTCGACGGCGGCGCGCTGATGCAGGCGGGCGACGGCTGGGCGGAGCTCGACACGAGCGGCATCGACGCGCTGCGCGAGGCGGCGCGGCGCTTCTACCGCGCAAATGAGGCGAACCCGGACCCGAACACGTCGATGGTGGTGGTGTCGGCGACGCTGCTCGCGCTACGTGCGCGGCAGCGCACGGGCGAGGGCCAGGCGGTGTACGTGAGCATGCTCGGCGCAAACGCCTACGCAAACGCCGATGACTTCCTGGCGTACGCGGGCAAGCCGACGCGGCCCACGCTCGACGGGCAGCTGTTCGGCACGGGGCCGCTGCGCCGGCTATACCGCGCGCGCGAAGGGTGGGTGTGCCTGAGCGCGGCCGACGACGCGCAATGGCTCGCGCTGTGCCGCGCGCTCGGGCGGGCGGGGCTCGCGGCCGACGCCCGCTTCTGCGATGCGCGCGCGCGCGCCGAGCACGGTGCGGTACTCAGCGCGCTGCTCGAGGCTTCGTTCGCGGAGCGCGACGCCGACGAATGGGAACGCATGCTGCTCACGGCGGGCGTGGGCTGTGTGCGCGCGGACGGCCATCCCTCGGCGGGTGCGTTCTGGCTCAACGACGCGCACGCGCGCGAGAACGGGTTCGTGCGCACCACGCAGCACCAGGTGATGGGTGAGCACGATCGCTGGGGGCCCGTGGTCACGCTCGCCGAGACGCCCGGGCGCTACGGCCCCGGGGTGCTGGCCGGCGCGCACACCGATGCGCTGCTCGCGGAGCTCGGCTACGACACCGCAGCGATCGCGGGGCTGCGCGGCGCGGGCGTCGTGTGGTCGGAGCAGCCGCTGGTGCTAGACTAGACGCTGAGGCGCATGAACGGGCCGTCGCCGGGGGCGCTGCCGGCGGGCGCGACCCACGTCACGCGCAGCGCCTCCACGTGCAGGTGCGAGCCCATCGCGCACGTCGACGCGTACTCGCCGCCGCCGGACGGACTCAGCCAGCCGAGCGTGCCGCCGGGCTCGACGGCTTCGCCGACCCCGAGCGCGACCGGGTCGAGGTGGGCGTAGCGCAGCCACGCGCAGGTGTCGAGCCAGGGCTCGTGCTCGCCGGCGCGCCGCCCGAGGCGCAGCGCGAGCTGCTGGCCGCCGTCGGCGAGCCGCCAGCTGCGACAGGCGGGCGCGACCTGCGGCGACCACGCGGCCGACCTGGATCTCGCGCACCTCACAGCCAGGGCTGTCGAGGTGCGCGAGGTCCAGGTCGGCCGCGTGGTCGCCGCCCCACGAGCGGTGGTAGCCGTTCGCGGGCGAGGCGGTGAGCACGGACGCGCCGGTGTCGTGCAGCGGGTCGAACACGTCGAGCTCGCCGACGCGCAGCGGTGCGCCGGGCACGCGCAGCACCTGGCCCGGATGCAGCACATACGGCGGCGCGATGGCGTTCGCGGCCACGATCGCGCGCGAGTCGACGCCGTGGCGGGCGCCGATGGCGCTCAGACTGTCGCCCGCCACCACAGTGTAGTCGAACGCCGCGCTGCCGCCGGCGAACGCAGCGGCCGGCACCACCACACCCGGCGCAAGCTGCACGAAGTCGCCGTGCACGAAGCCCAGCCCGAGCGCGGTCGATACACAGTACTAGGCGTCGACGGCGGCAGTCACCTCGACGGCGTCGCCGGCGCGCAGCACGCCGAGCACGCGGTGCTCGGTGCCGGGCCCGTTGCGCAGGTTCAAGGCGTCCGCGGTCATGGTGCCCGGGGCGAACTCGGCCATCGACCCACCTCCCTCGGCGTGTGAGCCGAGCCTACGCACGCACGGCGCGTGCGATGGGGCGCTCGAGCGAGCTTGCGCCGTGCGACGCTAGGCGGCGTCCGGCAGCCGCGCAAGCATGGGGTCGGGAAGCCGCGGAGGCTTCGCGAGCATGAAGAAGACGGACCCGCCCGCGGAGAGCACGCCGAGCAGCACGAACGCGGGGCGGTACTCGCCGAGAATGTCGTACGAGAGACCCGCCGCGAGCGGACCGGTCACGATGCCGAACATCATCACGAGCGAGGAGAAGCCCATGATCGTGCCGAAGCTCTTGCGCCCGAAGTAGTCGGCGCGCAACGCCTGCATCAAGGGAGCGCGCGTGCCCATCGCGAGCCCATTGATCACCGCGAAGACCGCGACCCACGCGGGCGTGATGCCGAACGCGAGGATGAACAGCGCGACGGTGTGGCCGAACATCGCGAACACGATCGTGCCGAGCTTGGGCAGGCGATCGCCGAGCAGGCCGCCGACCACCAGCTGCGCGGCTACGGTGGCGCCGGTCATCAGAGCGATCATGCTCGCGGCGCCGCCCTTCGACATGCCGACGGTCTCGGTGGCGTACGCAACGAAGTGCACCGAGACGGCGCCGAACACGAGCAGCGAAGCGGACTGGCCGAGCGAGAGCATCCAGAACGCACGCGTGCGCAGGGCCTGGCGGGGCGTGAACTCCATCTCCGTGCGCCCGCGGTTGCGGCGGGCGTGCTCCTCCGGCGCGACGCCGTCCGGGAGGCGACCGTGCGACTCCGGGCGGTGACGCACAAGCTGCGCGAGCGGCAGCCCAACGACAAGCACGAGCAGGCCCATCATCAACGACATCTGCCGCCAGCCATAGTGCTCGAGGCCGCCGACGACAAGCGGCTGGATCAGGCCGCCTGCCGCGAAGCCGAGCGACAGCATCGCGAGCGCGGCGACGCGGCGGCGGTCGAACCAGTTAACGATCGCGACCGAAATCGGCAGGAACGCACCGAGCGCGGACCCCAGCGCCATCGCGAGGAACGCGGCGTAGAACGTGAGCAGTGAGTCGATCCGGCTGAGGCCGATCATGCCGAGCGCGAAGATGACGACGCCGACGCGCATGATCGCGCGCGGGCCGAAGCGATCGATCGCCCAGCCCTCGACGGGGCCGAGCAGGCCGCTTTCGATGCGCATGAGCGAGAAGGCGAGCGCGAAGGACGTGGCGCTCCAGCCGAAGTCCGCCTTGAGCAGCACGACGTAGGTGCCGAAGGCGTGGAACATCATCGCGCCGAAGATCATGTTGACGGTGAAGCCGACGAGGCAGATCACCCAGCCGTAGAAGTAGAACGGCCGCAGCCGCGCGCGCAGGCCGGCGGACGGCGCGAGCGCGGGCGTGCGTGCCGCGCCGCCTACGCCGCTACGCGCTTCATCGCTGCGATCCACCACGGCATCGCTCCCTTGGGACAGGCGCGAGCGAACAGCAACGGCGGCAGGTCACCCTGCCGCCGTTGCTGTCGTACCGCCTCCCGTTACGCCCGGGGCAGCCCCAAGCCGCGGGTCGCGATGATATTGCGCTGGATCTCGGACGTGCCGCCCGCGATCGTGGCCGGGATCGAGTGTACGTAGTTCTGGATGAACCGCGCGCCGTGCGCGGCCTGCGGGTCCGTCGGATCCCAGATCGTCGAGCGCAGCCCGAAGACCTTGATGCCCGTGCGCTGGATGCGTTGGCCGAGCTCCGACATGAACATCTTCGACATGGAGGCTTCGTAGTTCGGGATCGTACCCGCGGCCTGCATGGAGATGATGCGGAACGAGTAGTTGAAGCCGACCTCGCTCTCGATGACGCGGTCCGCGATCTCCCCGCGCACCGAGTCCACCATGTCCGCGCGCTTCTTCGCGGCGTCCTCGCCGCCCGGCTTGATCGACTCGACCAAGCGGTCGAGCTCACGGCGCGACGAGACGGCGCCGGAGATGTTCGAGCGCTCGAAGTCGAGCAGGGTCATGCCGACGTACCAGCCGCGGTTGACCTCGCCAATGACCTGCGCGGCGGGGACGCGCACGTCCTCGTAGAACGTCTCGTTGGAGAAGTGCATCCAGCCGCCAGAGATGAGCGGGCGCACGCTCAGACCGGGCGTGCTCATGTCGGCAACCATGAAGCTGATGCCGCGGTGCTTGGGCGCGTCCGGGTCGGTGCGCACGAGCATCCAGATCCAGTTCGCGCGGTGGGCGTTGGAGGTCCAGATCTTCTGGCCGTTGATCACGAACTCGTCGCCGTCGCGCACCGCACGGGTCTGCAGCGAGGCGAGGTCCGAGCCGGCGCCCGGCTCGGAGTAACCCTGGCACCACACCATCTCGCAGTTGAGGGTGGCGGGCAGGAAGCGCTTCTTCTGCTCATCGGTGCCGTGCACGATCACGGTGGGGCCGAGCATCGAGACGCCCTGGCCGCCGACGTCGGGCGCGTCAGCCTCGGCCATCTCCTGCTTGAGGATGAACTGCTCCATGGGCGACATACCAGCGCCGCCATACTCGGACGGCCAGTGCGGGGCGACCCAGCCCTTCTCGGCGACCTTCTTCTCCCACTCGAGCGCGGCGGCTTTCGCGTCCGGGGCGCCGAGGAAGCGGTCGGTCTGCCAGCCGCCCTCGCCGCCAAGCACGCCACCGGCCGCCGCCTGGTCCTTGTAGTACTTCGGCAGCGCGTTGTGGATGAAGTCGCGCACCTGCGTGCGGAACGCGGCCTGCTCGTTGGTGTCCGCCCAGTCCATCGATTCGCTCCCTCTGTGCTGCACCTGCCGCTCAGGTGCGCTGCGATGCCAGCGTTCGGAGTGCGTCCAACTCGGGACAGGAGCGCATCGCCCGCGGGCACACGTTCCCGCCGATGTTGTATCACACCCGGCATGCCCCTGGGGGGGTCCCGGGGGCCCCGCCGGTGGAGTTTCGCGCGTTACTCGGCGAGCCGGCGCGCCAGCAGCCGGAGGTCGCGCGCGAGGTTGCGGCGCACCTGCCAGCGCACGAGCGGCCGCTCGAGCAGGCCAGCGAAGCCGCCCGGGCCGCCGCGCACGCGGATCGCGACGCGGGAGCCGCGCGGCTCGCCGGACGCTTCCACGCTATAGGTGACCCGCATCGGGAAGGGCGCGGCGGTTACGCGCATGTCCAGCAGCCCGTGTTCGAGGGCCACGACCTCGAGCACGTAGTCGACGCGCCTGCGCATGAAGGCGGCGACGCGCGGCACGCGCGTGCCGACCACGAGCGGCCCCGGGGGCGCGTGCACGGAGCGGATGCCGGTGATGCAGTCCGGGTCGTGGCGCGGGTCGAACATGTAGGCGCGGACCACCTCCGGCGCTGCGGCGAGCGTCCGTGTCACCGTCACGTCGAACGTCACCACGCACCTACCCGCTTGGCCCGCCGACCGACCGCTGCTTTAGCAACGACTGCAGTGTCCTCGCAATCATACTTCAGCTTCAGCTACAATGATCGGGTGGAGACGCTTGCCCTGGTCGCCGCGCCGCGCCGTCACGAGATCTTGCGGCTGATCTGGGATCGCGAGCGCTCGGCTGGCGAGATCGCGGCGGCGCTGCCGGTGGGCTTCAGCGCGGTGTCGCAGCACCTTGGCGCGCTGCGCGCCGCGGGCCTCGTCGAGATGCGGCGCGACGGCAGGCACCACTATTACCGCGCGGCTCCGGAGCGCTTCGGCGCGCTGCGCCCGGTGCTGGAAGCGCTGTGGGCGGAGGCGTTCGACCCCCTCGAGGCGGCGATCGCCGAGGAGGGCCGGGCGCACCCGGCGGAGCCGTGAGCGCCGCGCCCGGCGCCGGCGAGGGACCGCTGCGCGTGGAGCGCTGGCTGGCGGCGCCGCCGGAGCGCGTGTACGCGTACCTCACGGACGCCGCGCTGTGGCGGCGCTGGCAGGGCACGGACGCCGAGCTGGAGGCTCGGCCCGGCAGGGAGCTACGCGTGTTCCTCGGCGGCGGGCGCGACGCCGGCGCGCGCGGCCACTTCGTCGAGCTGGTGCCGCACGCGCGCGTGAGCTTCACGTGGGAGTGGGTGAACCCGCCGCCGGCGCTGGCGGGCCTGGGCCCGACACTAGTCGAGGTGGAGCTCGAACCGCGCGACGGCGGGACGCTGCTGCGCCTCGCGCACTCGCAGCTGCCGCCGATCGGCGCGCGGTGCACGCCGAGGGCTGGGCGCGCTACCTAGAGCGGCTCGGCGCTGTCGTGGCGGGCGGCGACCCAGGGCCGGAGCCGTCGCTCGCGCCCGACTGAGCGCCCGCTATCATGAACGGAGAAACGCTCCCCCGGGGCGCACGGCCGAGGACGGCCGATGGCTGACGACGACGCGAGCAGCACGGCAGGCAGCGCGTCCACGGCGACGGATCGCTGGCACACGCCGGTGGTGTACCTGCGCGACTACCCCGACCACGACCTGAGCCCGCGCGGCATGCCGTACTTCACGTGCCCGCACTGCCGCGGCTGGCTCTCCCCGCTCGACGACCCGCAGGATCGCGGCGTGATGTTCCTGTGCGTCTACAGCTGCGGGCAGCGCTACTGGGTAGACAAGCCGCCGCGCTAGGCCGGACGCCCGAGGTGCACGGAGACGAGACTGCGCATGGTCTCGATCCTCGAGCTCGAGCGGGCGCAGCAGCGCACGCTGGCGTGCGGGGCGCGGCCCGACGTGCGCGCGGACTTCGCGAGCATCATAGCCGAGCTGCGCGACCAGGACCGCGACCCGTTCTGCGCGACGGCGATGCTGCTCGTCGGGCCGCATCCCGCGTCGTGGGCGACGTGGCACGAGCGGCCGCTGGAGCGCGCGATGCTGATGGTGAGCGGGAGTCACCCGCGCATCGAGTTCGAGGTGGAGCTGCTACCGGGGCTGGTGAGCGCGGAGGCGTGGCACGCGAAGCGCTCGCGATGCGACCGACAACGCCTATGAACGCCTATGATGGGCCGCTAGCGGCCTCGCGGCGGCACGTCGCGCGGGCTCTCGGACGACCGGAACGGACGAAGGAGGAGACGCACATGGACTGGGCCGACAGCTCCGAGCAGGCGGCGTTCCGCGCGCAAGTGCACGATTTCATCGAGAGCCGGCTGCCGCAGTACTACCGCAAGCGCCGCAAGCGCGACACGGTGGGCCTGGAGGACAACCACGAGCAGCACATCGTGCACGGTGACGCCGAGGCGAAGGCCGCCGCGACGGAGTGGCAGAGCGCGCTAGCCGAGCAGGGCTGGGTGGCCCCCCACTGGCCGAAGGAGTACGGCGGCGGCGGCCTGAGCACGATGGAGCACTTCATCTACAACCAGGAGATGGCGCTCGCGGCCGCGCCGCAGCCCGGTGGCCAGGGCGTGGGCCTACTCGGCCCGACGATGCTGGTGCACGGCACGCCGGAGCAGAAGGCGAAGTACCTCGGCCCCACGCTGCGCGGGGAGATGCGCTGGGCGCAGGGCTTCTCGGAGCCCGGGGCGGGCTCGGACCTCGGTTCGCTGCAGTGCCGCGCCGTGCGCGACGGCGACGAGTGGGTGATCAACGGCCAGAAGCTGTGGACGTCCACCGCGCACAAGTCGAACTGGATCTTCGGGCTGTTCCGCACGGACCCGGAGGCGCCAAAGCACCGCGGCATCTCGTTCCTAGTGATGGACCAGTCGACGCCCGGCATCCAGGTGCGGCCGATCATCTCGATGGGCTGGGAGCACGCGACGAACGAGACGTTCTACGAGGACGTGCGCATCCCGGCTGAGAACGTCGTGGGCGAGCAGAACCGCGGCTGGTACGTCGGCATGACGCTGCTCGACTTCGAGCGCTCGAACATCGCGGGGGCGGTGACGAACCGCCGGCGCATCACGCGCCTGCTCGACCACGTGAAGGGCGCGGAGGACACGCAGCACATCGGCGACCGGCTGCCGCACGTGCGCGACAAGATCGCGGACCGCTGGATCGAGTCGGAGGTGCTATTCAACTTCTCGTTCCGCATCATCTCGCTGCAGAACCAGGGGCTGGTGCCGAACTACGAGGCGTCGACCTCCAAGATCTTCAGCTCGGAGCTGATCCAGCGCACGTCGAACACGGGCATGAAGCTCTTCGGGATGTACGCGAACCTGTGGGACCGCGACGACGCGCTGTCGCCGCTGGACGCGGCGTTCACGCAGGAGTACGTGCACAGCGTGGTGCTGACGATCTTCGGCGGCTCGAACGAGATCCAACGCAACATCATCGCGACGCGCGGGCTCGGCCTGCCGCGCGGGTAGTGGCAGCGCACGCGCAGACGCGAACGCCCCGGCAGCGATTGCCGGGGCGTTCGCGCAGCATGGGCGCATGCCTCGCGTCATCGGCCGGCGAAATACAGGGGCCGCTTCTCCAGGAACGCGCGCTGCGCCTCGGCGGCGTCCTCCGTGCCCATCGATACCGTCTCGGCCGCGAGCGAGTACGGCAGCACCTCGTGCGCGACCTGCAGCATGGAGCGGTTGATCGACGCCTTGGTCGAGCGCACGGCGACCGGCGGACCGGCGGCGAGGCGCGACGCGATCGCGAGCGACTCGGCGAGCAGCTCGTTGTCCTCAACGACGCGATGCACGAGGCCGAGGCGGTACGCCTCGTCGGCGGGGACGTGCTCGCCGGTGAGCAAGTAGTACTTCGCGCGCATGCCCATGAGCAGCGGCCACACCACGGCGCCGCCGTCGCCAGCCGTGTAGCCGATGTTCACGTGCGTGTCGCCGAAGCGCGCGCTGCGCCCCGCCATGATCGCGTCGCCGAGCAGCGCGACCGTACAGCCGAGGCCGAGCGCGTAGCCCTTGACTGCGGTGATCACAGGCTTCTCGAGCGCGAGGAAGTCTTCACGATCTTGCGCGCCTCGTACATCGTCACGGTGAGCAGCGTCGGCTAGTAGCTGCTCTCGAACACGGCGACGTCCGCGCCGGAGCAGAACGAACGGCCGGCCCCGGTGATCACCACCGCGCGCACGCGGTCGTCCTCGGCGAGCGCCGTGGGCAGCTCCACGAGCTCGCGATGCATGATCGGCGTGACGGCATTGTGGCGCTCGGGGCGGTTCAGCGTGATCACGGCGACGCCATCGTCGCGCGTCTCCACGAGCATCGTCTCGAAGTCGTGCTGGCACAGCTGTTGCGGTCCACGCACCGTCGTCACCTTCCCGCATCGAGCGTTATGTGCGCGCCGTGCGGGGCAGGCGGATCGTACGCCGCAGAGCGGTGCGCCGTCACGTACTCCGAGAACGAGCGCGTGATGAAGTCCATGCCGTCCGCGGCGATGCGCTGCTCGAGCGCCGCGAGGCTGCCCTCCTCCTAGTCGGCGTACTCGTTCACCGGTCGCAGCCCCTCGCCGAGGTTCTGCAGCGTCAGTTGCGGCGTGGTGTGCTGGCGGAACAGCAGCTCGGCGAGCGGCGCAGTCTCAAGCTCCACCGGGTGGCGCATCTCGCGCAGCAGCTCCTCCTGCACGGAGAAGTAGCCGGCGATGCGCCGCAGGCGCTGGGACGCGAGCGGCGGCGTGGCCTGCGCGATCGCAGGCTGCACGCCCGCGATGAGCGAGCGCAGCGTGCGCGGCTCCTCGCGCGGCTCGCGCCCCTCGTGCGCGTCGCGCAGCTCGCGATACGCCGTGTCGTCCTGTGATCGTTGTCCGAACCGCATCCGTGCGCCCTCCGAGCCGCGGCCGCTCCGGCCGCGCGACTCGCGTCAAGGGTAGGCCGCGGACCCCTCCGTTCGCCCTAGGTGAACCCCCTTACTTCGCGGCGCCGGCGCCCCGCCGCGCGGCGGGTTGACGCGGCCCGGTACCACGACCATAATCCGGGCGGCCCCGCCCTGCGGCTTCCTTGCAGCCTGCGCAGCGCCCGGCCTCAGCAACCTCGGTCACCGGTGGCCGCCCCACTCGCGGGCTGCCCGGGCTCGACGCGGATTGGGGGGGACACGATGGACCTCGGCTTCACAGAAACCCAGGAGCTCCTGCGCAACGCCGCCCGCGAGTTCCTCGAGAACGAGTGCCCCGAGACACACGTCCGCGAGATGGAGG
>Ga0194132_10012962_pt1 | contig 10244 bp, 5 predicted proteins | sample TA2KigOf80mmetaG_FD_148612 | JGI IMG/M metagenome (GOLD analysis project Ga0194132, IMG submission 148612) | Freshwater microbial communities from Lake Tanganyika, Tanzania - TA2015054 Kigoma Offshore 80m | ecosystem: Environmental > Aquatic > Freshwater > Lake | place: Tanzania: Lake Tanganyika... | reverse complement strand
TCACACGCGGGCGTGGGGTACTTGCCTATGCTGCCAACCCCAAGGAGCAACTTGATCAGTGAGGAGGCCGTGATCTCCTCCGTAGAGGTTGAAGTCGGCGTCATCCAGATAGAGGCGCCGTGCACATCAGGTATCCCTAGCTGCCTGCCAAAACCGGGGAAGTATGCTGGATCAGGCGCCAGTTCGACCCCCGTCATGGAACAGACTTCTAGTACATGCAGAGCGCCTGCTGGGTAGGCGGCAAGTTTAATGACGGACTCGTCTTTTTGTTGGCAGCCTAGGTTCTGGCACTGGCGGAGGACAATGATTTGGGCGTCCACAGCACCCGTTAAATATTTAGGAATTGGCATATGAAGCTCCGGACCGCGGTAGTTGATTTGGCAGTGATGGCGCGGAGCTTTGTTTTGGCAGCGTATCGAAGCTGCAATTGGCTTACTACTGGACTGTTTAGCTACGTAACTGAGGACATCGTGCATCAGCTTCACTTGACCGGCGGGTATTTTCTGCGCCATCGCCTTAGGTAGGCGGCGGATATTACCTTCGCTTGCATCCATCTCCGTGGTGTCACGATATCTGGCATTTGCTTGCTCACCCTTGAGCTGACAGTGGCTATTGGGGAAAGCTCCTATGGGGCCTATGCCGGCATAAGCCGCGATGGGACGATAGTTGCGCATCGGTTCCATGATTTGTTTACCATCGCTCGCCAGTTTTGGGCGGCCACTCTCGTCGTAGGCGGGAACCGTGTCCTCGAATTCCTCAACTGATACGCGCAATCCATGCACCTCAGGCAGGTAGCCGACAGAGCTGATGAGTTGACCCAAGTAGTCAAACGGCGCTTTCCACTCTCCTGCTGATTTGGTCCCAATCTTTGCCTCAAGCCCGCGGATGTCGCAGACTTCAAAGTCATAGACCGGCTGTCCCTCAGCACCGCGCCGCGCGACTGTACGCCACCACATCTGAAACTTGTTGTCGCCGCAGCTCCCATCGTTGCAGTCCTTTGACAGCACGACGTGTCCGGCCATGGTGCCAAAGAGAAAGGAACCGAGGGCCATCTTCATCTCAGGCCCCTCGTAACTTAGGTGGCAGTGCTGTTCCCCTGGGCTGTAGTTCTCACATTTAATCGATACGGGGAGTGTCCGCTGCGGTCCCCCGCTTGGTTCCGAGGCTGCAACCAAGTACGGGAAATTGCGGTATGCCTCGGCCGCCATCTGTGCCGGAAGCGTAGAGCTAAAGGTGATGGGTAGTCCCTCGGATGTAGGCATGCCAATCCCTTGTGCGGTCGATGCGGGATTGGCATGGCGACATTGCAAAGCAAACGATACTGCAACCGCAGCGGCTCCGACCAAGACCAGCTTGGGAACGCGCATCGACTGTCTCCTTTAGAGCATCTGTTAGGGCATCTGTGGTAACGGAGATGATGCTTCAGGATACCACATACTGGCCAGTCGATGCAGGCGGCAGTCGGCGGGCTTTAACTCAATGGTACAGACTTGAGTAAGGACACTGAGAAATAATCACGGGCGTCCGTCCACCACTCGGTAAGTTTGAGTCCATGGGCTCCAGCCAGAGCCTCGATATCGCTACGCTCAAACTTGCGCGAGCTCTCGGTGTAGATGGGCTCGTCTTTTTTAAAGTTATAAGCTTTACCGGCGATGTGTACCGTCTGGTCGATGTTGCTTACCAGGTAGATGTCGATTTTTTTCTTGGCCTGATTGTAGCGGACTTCGTGACGAAACTGGCCCACATGGATGTCGCCACCGAGGTCACGATTCATCCGATGGAGAATGTTAAGATTAAACCGCTCAGTAACTTTCTCGGAATCGGAATACGCACGGATGAGTACTTGCTCGTCTTTGACTAAGTCGGCACCCATGAGCATGTAGCCCTCGTCGCCAACGATGGTCCGACAAATATCCATCAGCGCGTGAGTATCTTTCATGCTGAGGTTACCAACAGTGGACCCAGGAAAGAATAGGAGCGGAGTCATGCCTTCCAGGTGCTCTCGCCAGGGAAAGTCAGCAAGCTGCTGATAGTCAGCACAAATGGCCTTCACCTGCAGGTCTGGGATATCAGCTGCCAGCTGCTCGGCCTCAGCGTTTAGTAGCTCTTTCGAGATATCGACGGGCATGTAGAGTTGTACATGAGTCAGGTGCTTCAGGAGTTCTCTAAATTTGGTGCTGCTAGCCCCACCGAGCTCAACAACAGCTACCGGTTTACTCGTGTCGAGGTTGATGACGCCGAGCTGTTTCATGATCGAACGCTCAACCCTAGTCAGGTAGTAATCATTGGTCTGACATATTTCGTCGAAGCATTGGGATCCTGCGGCGTCATAAATGTATTTGGGTAGTAGGTACTTGCTTGGGGCGTTGAAACCGCGCTCGACGTCACCCAGGAAGTCGTCGGCCTTGGGCTGGAGGTCAATCAGATGGAGGTTCGAGGGGGACATGCAGCATTCTCCTTCGTCGGGAGGTGGGTGAGGGGGTAGAGGGCTATAGCTACGAACCAGATGGGCCTCCGGTGAGGCATGGCGTGGAGCTAGAGGATATAGCTCGCCTGGTTAATATACATTAAAATAATTTAAAATAAAGAATATTTTTATAAAAAATATAAAATACATTAAAAACAATATAAGCAACCGAAACCAAAGGGATTTTCGCTCTTTATTGTGAGCTCGTGATTAGCTGCCATTTAGCGACAGGCAAATGACTTGGCGTCGACCCGCGCACAAGCAAGGGCGTTCACGGTCCTGACGAACTCGCCACAATTGGTGTAACAACACGTCACATTGAAGACATCATTGCCGAGCTGAGCAATAGCGGGGCACGCCTGAGCCGTCGCAGTATTTGTAGTCGTCGTTTTGGTCCCGATGGAGCCCGTGTGCTCCCACATGCCTACGGTATTTTCGGCGGGCTCACAGGCCTCCTGTCCATTGGCAGCTGCTACGCAACTACAGGTGAAGTCCGTCGTGGCTGGGCAATTGACGTTGGCAGCTAAGTTAATGCCGTTATTAGTCGTACCCGTATCGGTGCCTGCGCCCGTGGTGTTCCCATTAGTGGTGTCGTTGCCATTAGTGTCGTCGGTCGAATCATTAGTTTCGTTGTCCGCTTCGGTGTCAGAGGATTTAGACACGCTCAGAATCGAGGTCCCTTGCGCCCCGGTGCTGGTGGCTCGCTTAGTACCAGATGGACTCATCGGTGATGTGCCACTGCAGCCTAGCACCAGCGCCAAGAGCATGGCTATTCGGTTTATGTTTAGAGGTAGTTGCATAAGTGTTGGGTGCCGATCTCATGGGGACTATCACGCCCCACGAGTCGTATCGGAGCAGCCAGAGGAAAAGTTGAGGTGGGTCTGTAGGGGGCTAAGACTATTGAGTGTTTAGTGGACTATTTTAGCCTGGTGATTTGGGTGAGAAATTCGTAACTCACTGGACCCACTCGATGATGACGATGCCGGGGGCTCCGTCGCCGCCGCTGCTCGGTGCACCACCACCACCTCCTCCCCCCGCTCCGTAAGCCGTAGCTGATTGGCCAGCTATAGTAGTGCGACCGGCCCCCCCCACCGCCGAGCGAGGAGCTTCCTCCCGTACCGCCACCACCCGAACTTTCAGATTGTCCCCCAGCACCGCCGCCGATGTTGAGGTCACCGGATGAAGTAGTGCCGCCAAGGCCCCCCTCTTTAGTTGCCGAAGAGCCCCAACTACCGCCAGTAGCCGTTAGTATTGGGGTCGCTGCACCCACCAAACTCACAGTTGAGTTACCACCATTCCCGCCGGAACTGTTATTCGAATCAAAATTGTCATTGTCTCCGTTGCCTCCTGCTCCGATCACGATTGTGAGAGAACTAGACAAATTAGAGAGCCATTTAATTGCCGTGGCGCCAGCTCCCCCACCGCCACCGTCACCGTATCCCCCGCCTCCCCCGCCACCGACCACGGTGATTTTGTAAACGGTATCTGACGAGGTGCCAGTAGGCAGCGAGAACGTTCCGTTGCTGGTGAATATTTGCCTCCGGAGTTGCTTTGATAGCGAAATCCACGAACTTCCGTCGCAGAATTCCATCGAGTTAGATGACGTGCTGTAACGTAGTGCTCCCTGTGCCGCAGTCGTGCAATTAGAGGCCGTGGACTCCTTCACGCGCAGTAATCCGTTAACCTCCAACTTTACTTGGGGTGACGTAGTCCCGATGCCGACGTTCCCCGTAGTCGTCAGGGTCGCGAAGGCACCCGCGCTAGCAGTGATAACCCCGGCGCTGAAGTTGCCGGACGCATCACGTTTCACAATAGTGGACGGTGTATTAGCGTTGGTAGCTGCAGAAGTGTCCCCGACAGCAGTGGCGATGGCTGATGACGTCTTTCCACCGACAGTCGCAACTGTAGGGTTTGGGTAAGTGCCACCTAGATCGCCGCTAGCCGCTCCCGTGGGCGGCGGTAAGGTAGACCAGCTGCCGTCTCCTTTCAGAAACTTACCTTGGTCTCCTGCGTTTGGCGTCGGTACTGCTCCTTGTGCACCATTGGTAGCGGCTGTGGCGCCAGTCATCGGAGGTAAATCGGCTGCAGTTAAGTTACCGCCACTCGTCACCTGACCGTATGCGTTGGTCGTAACCTTGGTATAGTTTCCAGGTGTACTAATTGATGCGAGGCTGACCGTTGCTGTGCCGTTAGCGTTTGCAACCGCAATGCTTCCGGGGGATCCCTCCACCATGCGCAGACGCCCGGCAAAGCTCTGATAGTCCGTGTTCGAGATGAGGCCGCTAGAGACTCCAGTAGCGGATGCCATAGGAATCACGATCGTGTGCGTAGTCATCGAGGAATCGACTCGCAAACTTGTGCCACTGGTGGAGGTTGTAAGGAATTGGTTTGGGGAGCTGATATTGTTGATCGCCGATATACCAGTACCCGCACCACCCCCGCCAACTGTAGTGAGATCAGCGTCTAAGTAAAACTTGTTGTTAGTCCCATCCCATTTGATTACTTGCCCGTTCGCAGGAGTGCCAAAGTTTAGGTCATAGCCGCCCAGTTTCGAGTCTGCATAGTCTTTGTTGACGCTTTGGTCTTCGCTTGTTGGCTTCACGAGTCCACTGATGACAGAGCCGTTCATAGTTAACGATCCGAGCTGAGCACCTGCGGCCTTAATGCTGCCGTTGACATCTAGCGTTGCACTGGGCGCCGTCGAGCCAATCCCGACATTTCCAGAAGAATTGATACGCATTCTCTCCGTTGGCTGGCCATTTGCCGGTCTGGTGGTGAATGCCAGGGCGCCGTTATATGCAGAGCCCCCAGCCTCCTTGACAGCTTTGAGGCCTGCTAGTTGGTACGGTGTCGACGACGTACCTGCGGCACCTTCCACCATGCTGCCCAGAGCGATGCCGCCGCCAGCACCGGCTTCAAACGACGAATTGTCCATAATCTTTACCAGGAACCTATTATCGGTTGAAGAGAACGGCGTCCCTTGAACATCCAGCACTGCGCCTGGATTTGTCGTCCCAATACCAACGTTGCCCGCAAACCTCGCGCCACCGGAAGTCGCGATCTCCGTGTTGCCAGTGATCAGTGAGGAGCCGTCTATAGTGCCTGCTGAAAGTAGGGCGCTGCTCAGCGTTTTATTCGTTAAGGTTTCCACGCTATCGCGCGTCACGATCGTTCCGTCCGTTGGGAATGTCGCAGTTGATTGTATACCGGTGCCGCCGAGGCTAGCGGGCAAGATGCCAGAGACGATCTTGGCAACAGGGAGGTCCGGTATATCGCTTACCTCGATAGTCGATCCACTCGTAACCCGCCCCTTGGCGTCCACGACTACCTTGCTGAAGTTCCCAGCGGTCACGCCCGTATTTTTTAGGATGGGACTTGGGAAATTTCCGGTTAGATCGCCACTTGCTGGGCCCGTGGGCGGTTGGCCTGACATCCACGTCAACACGCCGCTGCCGCTCGTACCTAGCACCTGACCACTGGTGCCTTCCGATGATGGTAGGGTCAGTTCTACAGGACCGGATGCCGCAGGGTCTGCCTTGAGTGACACCCTGGGAGTTCCATCGGAAGCGGCCGCAATCAGCCGTTGAGCCGACACAGTTCCTGTCGTGACGATATTTGTGGAGCCTGTGATCAGGGACGAGCCGTTGACGGTGCCGGACGTGACGATCGGTGACGATAATGTTTTGTTGGTGAGTGTTTCAGCCGCACCTTCGGTAACGATGACTCCTGTGGCTGGGAACGTCGCGTTAGAATTGACTCCAGTGCCACCGCGGTTTGTTGCGAGTGTACCCGTAATCGCAGCTGGCTCACTGAGGTCGAGAGCGCCAAACGCCGGCACCGATCCCCCTTGGGGTATCCTCAGCACCTGACCAGAGGTACCGGCGGCAGTCGATAGGATATTGCCGGTGATGTTGCCTAGCAGGACGCCGTTGTTTGTAAACTGAACCGCACCAGTGCCGCCGTGGCTCACATCGATCACCGGAATGTCAGCCACTGAGAGGCTACCACCCTCTGTGGCCCTGCCTTTGCCATCAACCACGAGCTTAGTGTACGTGCCAGGTGTCACACCGGAGTCTACGAGCGTTGGACCGGGGTAAGATCCCGTCAAGTCGCCACCGGCGGCGCCGCCAGGGGTCACGGACGTCGATGTTGTACCGCTTGCGTTTGGCGCCGCAATCCAACTCAATGTGCCACTATTATCTGCGGACAGCACATGCGAACCGGCTCCCATGGGCCGGTCGGCTGCCAGAGAAAGTAAACCATCATTTGTATACTTAAATACCGTAGTGTCGATCGGTACTTTGAGCGCGTAAGGCGTCACACTAAACTGCTGTTTAGCATAAACACGATTGTGGGTCTTATCGGTGATCTGAATGTATACAGTGGTGGCGGTCTCTGAAAATACTTTGTGGAAATCACTGGGACTCAGCTCGATCGCTAACTGAAAAACACCGTCCGAGACGGCGACGTCTGGTAGAACGATGGGACTACTGATCTCGATCCTTGGTGCGGTATCGGCGGCGTCAGCATAAAAATCTACGGCGACGGTGATCGGGCCCTGTACGGGTTTACCATCGGCCTCGGTGATGCGGTTGCTGTAGGTGAGCTCGTAAGGAAAGCCGGCGGCCTCAGTGGTGTGCAGTAACAGCAACAGGGATCCAGTGACTGCAATGAGTCGCAGCATCTTTGTGCGCATGCTCCAGATGTAGGTTCGGCGCGCCATCGGGTCACCCTTGTTTCGCGGCACGGTCCACTAACGGGTCACGGGCTCTCCCGTAGCGGCTAAGCACCGGAAATCGCACTTCCCTTAGTACGAGGTTCGGACTTCCGGACCCAATACTTTAGGGGAACGGGGGCACAAGGGGTGACCCGCTGAAATTACGAGGTAAATTAGACCTTGTTGAAGGCCTTTCACGGTGCGCTTCCGGAGGGTGTCAGAAACTTGGACAGGCCGACCGGTCTGCTCTCGGGTCCTGCAACCAGGAGTATCTTATGATCTTGATAATCATTCTCAGTTAGGTTAGGGTCTGATCGTCGAAAGGTACCTGTCCGCACCGCTTGTCGGACGCCGTAAGGGACCGCATAAAGGATCAAGTCATGACAGCTGCAGCACCCGACGGTCTGGAGCAACTACCCACTGAATTTTGTGAAGAGGCTGATCTCCACGCAGCACATGCAGTGCTGCAATGCTATTGGCGCGAGATCGCTGCACCAAACGGTTTAGTCACCTGGCTTGCAGGCGCGAGTCAGACCGGACAGTCTCGCGCCTATCCGTTCTTGGCTCGCATTGCCCTGCCTTTTTCGGGGGCAGCGGTCCTAGCCGCGGTCGATCGTCAATCGCTGGTAGGGATCCGGCATTTGGGCGAAATATCCCTCGAGGGCTCAGCTGGCGAGACTAAGTTGGGTCGCAGTGCGCTAGCCAAGCTCGTCGTGACGGAGCTGGCTCTGCGATTCAATCGGCCACTAAACAGTGATCTATTGGTCCAGATGGGTTTGAGCGCGCAGGTGACCGCCTGGATCCTGAGCGTGATGCCTCCGTCCATTCTTAACCTAGCTGATCCTGCCGTTGCCTACATTAAATCCGAGCAGTCGCTAGCCTATGGGCATCCATTTCATCCGACGCCCAAGGCGCGTAGTGGCATCGCCCCGGACGAGCTGCATCTATATTCACCAGAGGCGCATGCCTCGTTTCAGCTCCATTATTTTGCCGTGCGCAGGGAGTTCACGCGACAAGATAGCTGCCTTGAACGGGCGGCGACTGAGCTAACGGCTGCCGATGGTCCCAAGCACCTGATTCCTGATGACGGGTGGGCGTTGGTCCCGGTGCACCCATGGCAGGCGCGCTATTTGTGCCAGTTTGTTGGCGTGACCGACGCGATCCGTGATGGGCACATGCGGTATTTAGGTGCCTACGGCAAAAAGTTTCATCCTACGGCCTCTGTACGCACACTATTTGCGGCAGAAAGCGCCTACTTTTACAAACTTTCGCTCAGCTTTCGCATCACCAATTGTTTGCGGCGTAATGCCTTGCCGGAACTCGCCGCATCACTGCGCGTCAACCGCATGATGGCTGCCATCCGCCCCAGCATGCAGCAAGCTTTCCCGCAGTTCGCATACTTGGATGAATTGGCATTTCTGACGGTAGTGCTACCAGATGCCCCGTCCGCGGAGCAGCAGGCGATTACTGAGGGCTTTGGGATGATGCTGCGCCGCACCATCGATACGAGTGGCGACACAGTGCCTCTGCTTGCAGCAGCGCTATTTGGCAACGGTGATCGTGGGCGGTCCATGATTCGCCAACTTATGGTTGCGGCTGGACTCGGATCCGAGCCTAGCGACGACGACATAGAGCGCTGGTTCGGCGCCTACACGGAGGCCTTGGTCCCGCCGCTCCTATATCTTTATTCGCGTATGGGCATCATGTTTGAGCCACACCTGCAGAATATCGTCATGGGCTTTAAAGACGGTTGGCCAACGGCAACATATTTGCGTGATTTTGAAAATGCGCGGCTTGTGGCGGAGCGTGTTAGCGCGGAATTCACCCGTGATCTAACTGCAGCAGATAAAGTAGAGCTCTATTACAGCGAGCTCAAGGCGTGGAAAAGGTTTGCCTACTGCCTCTTCTCCAATCATCTCGTTGAGGCGGTCAGACAGCTGAGCTTCGGGCGTCCTGCGCTTGAGGCGCGGCTTTGGCAGGCTGTCGAGCGCACCGTGACTGGTTACCTAGTAGAGTATGGTGAGAGCGCTGCTTCACCCATGCTCCGGGACTTACTCGCTGGCGAACCGCTACCGGCCAAGACTAACCTGATCACACGCGTTCTCGTCGGTAAGGATGCTGAGGCTACCTATGTCCCCCTCGGTAGTCCTTGGACCAGGCCCGTCACCGAAACTGCAACTAACGGTCGTGGCCTAGCCCTCGCCACGCAAGTTAATGCAATGGGCGAGAGATAAGCCGCGATGACCGTGAGCCGCCGTCGCCCCAATATCTATCAGCATCGCCAGCGCCACCGTTTGGCAGCACTTTTCATTGGCATGCCGCTATTTATCGTGGCGCTCACGGGATGTGTGCTAGCCCTCAAAGCGCCAATTACCGCGAGCGGTATCCTTGGTGCCCGTGATCCTTGGCCATTTATTTACGATCTTCATCGAGGTTTAGTGGCTGGCTGGCCTGGTCGCGTGCTCATATCTGTGGCGGGACTTGGACTCTGGTTAATGGTGGTGTCGGGACTAAAATCGCTTGTACGATTGAAAGGGCGCAAGCCCTCACGGCATGCTGTGATTGGCATGGTGCTCGGCATCCCCATCGCGGTGGTGGCTAGTATCGGCGCAGTGCTCAATTTCGTCGAGCCACTGAGCAATTGGTTGGATCCTATTCCAGTCACGGAGACGATTCACGTCGCAGGCGCTTATCAATTGAATGAAGCTGAAATGTCGTCAGCGCGTTTGGCTGCAGCCGCCGTTAGAAATGACGCGGATCCCCTTAAGATTTATCAGCCCAAGGTCGGACGACCGTATCTTATATTTTATTACGAAGACAATACGCGCATCTATATCGAGCCCAAGACCTCTCAGGTGCTGAAAGTGCGGAGTTCATGGTCGCACTGGACCGGTGCGCTTCTACCTTTGCACAGTCTAAGGCCACTTGGTCTTAGTGGTATAGCTCTGATGTTGCTGTTTGGCTTGTCGCTAGCTTGGTTAACAGGTAGGGGGCTTGCCGCGCTGATTCGTGCGTGGGTGACCCCTGTTACTTGACGAGATTTTTTTGCACGATATCAAC
>Ga0194132_10012960_pt1 | contig 10246 bp, 9 predicted proteins | sample TA2KigOf80mmetaG_FD_148612 | JGI IMG/M metagenome (GOLD analysis project Ga0194132, IMG submission 148612) | Freshwater microbial communities from Lake Tanganyika, Tanzania - TA2015054 Kigoma Offshore 80m | ecosystem: Environmental > Aquatic > Freshwater > Lake | place: Tanzania: Lake Tanganyika... | reverse complement strand
TGACGGATCGATCTTGGTTCTGGGCTGCCGTGGTTCTCTACGGCATCAGTGCCTTGTACTCGATCTTCCTCCTGCGCGGCGGCTTTCGTCAGGATAACAGGGTCAACTACCTCCTCCTGCTGGCCGGATGTGGCTTCCACACTCTCGCAATGCTCAAGAGAGGCTTCTCCCTTCAACGATGCCCCATCAACAATTTGTTCGAGGCCACCATGTTCATCGCCTGGACCATCGCCGCTGCCTACCTTCTGCCGGGTGTCTGGTCCCGCGTGAGGTTCCTCGGCGCCTTCACATCTCCAGTACTCTTCGGCATCGGCGTGTTCGCTCTGATGCCGGCCCTCGATCCTCCCTATCAACCGTCCCAACCCAATTTCTCCGGTGGCCTCCACAGCCTCCATGCCGCCCTCATTCTCCTCGCCGCAGGTGCGTTCGGCCTGAGCGCCGTCGCTTCAGTCATGTATCTCACTCAGGAACGGGATCTCAAACAGAACAAGCTTCGCGCCATGCTCTCCAGGCTGCCGTCCATCCAGCGCCTCGAACTCATCACCCGCCGACTCATCAGCGCCGGACTGGGACTGCTCACCCTGGGACTCGTGTCGGGGGCCGCCTGGCTGAACCAGCGGCACGGGGTCTTCTTCAAGGCCGACACCACCATCTTCTGGACTCTCTCGGTCTGGTTGCTCTATGCAGGCCTCCTCGTCGCCTACTGGCGGTTCGCCCAGCGTGGCCGACGCCTCGCATGGGGGGCCGTCGGGGGGTTCACCTTTGTCATCCTCACCTTCTGGGGCTTCTACCTTCTGTCCGGCCTTCATCAGGCCACGCCGCCCACGGCGCTCCCTCCCGCCTGAAGACCATGGGGATCTACGTCATAGGACTCAGCCATCACAACGCCCCTGTAGAGGTGCGCGAGAGGATGGCGTTCCCCGACAGCGCAGTCCCTGACACTCTCGCAAGAATTCGATCCGATGGGGCTGCCGAGGAGGCTGTGATCCTGTCCACCTGCAACCGCATGGAGCTCTATGCCGCCAGCTCACTGCCTCCCGCCCAAGCCGTCGCAGCGCTTCGACATCGACTTTTCGAGGATCGAGGCATTCCACCGAATGCCGAGATCGATCTCTACGCGATGTCCGAGCCCCGAAGCCTTGAGCATCTCTTCAAGGTGGCCAGCGGGCTCGATTCCATGGTCCTCGGCGAAACAGAGATTCTGGGCCAGCTCAAGAAGGCCTATGATCTCTCACTTCAATCGGGCTTCACAGGTGCCCGGCTGAACAAGGCCTTCCAACGCGCGTTCAACGTCGCCAAGCAAATCCGGACTGAAACCCAGATCCAACGGGGCAGCATCTCTGTCGCCTCCGTGGCAGTTGAGCTCGCGGAGAAAATCTTTGAAGCACTGGATGGCCGTCAGGTGCTGGTGATCGGCGCGGGTGAAACAAGCGAGAAGGTCGCTCGAGCCCTCCTGTCACGCGGTGCTCGGAGCGTCATCGTGTCCAACAGATCCTACGACCGCGCCGATGCCCTCGCCCGGGAACTGGGGGGTGTGGCGGTGCACTTCGAAGAGTGGGCTTCCGTGTTCAGCAATATCGACATTGTGATCAGCAGCACCGCTGCTCCTCACTGCATCCTCGATCGAGCCAGGCTCGAGCCCCTCATGCGCCTGCGCGAGAACCGGTACCTGCTCCTGATCGACATTGCCGTGCCCCGGGACATCGACCCCGCGGTCAACTTCATGGACGACGTCTTTCTCTACAACGTAGATGACCTGCAAGGCATCGCGGACGGCTACATGCAGCAACGGCGTGAGGAAGTGGAGGTCTGCATGAAGATCATTCGAGATAAGGCTCAAGCATTGCTGGGAAGCACGGCCCACGGAGGCAAGAATCCTCCGGTTTCCCGGCCGCTGCTCAATGAGGAATAGGCGAGCTCTCCCCGCAACGAACCTCCGCCCTCCTCATCATGCCTTCCAAGCCCATCCGAATCGCAACCCGTGGCAGCGCTCTGGCGCTGGCTCAGGCGCGAGCCACCCTCCTCGAATGCCAGAGGGCATTTCCCGAACGTCGATTCGAGATCCAGGTGATCAAGACCACGGGAGACAAGCTCCAGACAGCGTCCCTGGCCGGGGCACAACTCCCAAAGGGACTCTTCACCAAAGAGCTGGAGACAGCCTTGCTCAGCAAGGAGGCGGACCTAGCTGTTCACAGTCTGAAGGACCTTCCCACTCAATTGCCGGCAGGTTGCATCCTGGGGGCTGTTGGACGACGGGAGGATCCCCGGGACGTGATGGTGGTCCGAGCGGAAGGGTCAACCAGTTTCCGCTCTTTCGGCAAAGATGTTGAGTTAAAGAATCTACCCGCAGGAGCTGTCATCGCCACCAGCAGCACCCGTCGGGCGGCCCAAATCCTGGAGCACAGGCCCGACCTTCGCTGCGCGCCCATCCGTGGAAACGTCGGGACACGACTGCGGAAGCTGCTCGAGAACCCCGAGATCGACGCCACGATGCTGGCGGCAGCCGGATTGAACCGGCTCCAATTCCGGCTGGATGACACCGGTTTGCTCAGCGGAGGTCCGGCCGACATGGAGCCTGTGCCTCCAGGAAAACTGCGCGTGCTGCATCTGTCCGCCGAGGAGATGATTCCATGCGTCGGTCAGGCCGCCATCGGGATCGAAATCCGTGAGGGTGACGAGGAGTTGGCTGAAATATGCCGCGCTCTCCATCACGATGCCACCGGGCTGTGCGTCATGGCCGAGCGAAGCTTCCTGCAAGCCACGGGTGGGGGATGTCAGGCTGCTGTGGCTGCGCACGCCCGGTTGGAGAACGACCTCTTGCGGATCGCCGCCGTCTCTTATCTGGGCAACAAGCCGGTCCGAAGCAAAATCCACGGCCCTGCAGCTCAGGCGGAGGAGCTTGGACGCCGCCTTGCATCGCTCCTCCTTTGATCGGCGGCTGAATTCAACCAAGGCTCAAACAACAACAACCGGGATGAAAAACGAGAATTCCATTTCCAAACCACCGGAGACTGGTATTTTCGCGACCCCAAAAAATTTATGCTGAAAGCTGGTATCGTCGGGCTCCCCAATGTGGGCAAGTCCACCCTGTTCAACGCCGTCACCCGCACGCGCAAGGCGGAGGCTGCGAATTATCCTTTCTGTACCATCGACCCCAATGTGGGTGTCGTGACCGTCCCCGATGACCGCCTGCAAACCCTGGCCGGCATCGCCAAAACTTCCGTCATCATCCCTGCCGCCGTTGAATTCGTGGATATCGCCGGGCTCGTGAAAGGCGCGGCCCAGGGCGAAGGATTGGGCAACAAGTTCCTGAGCCATATCCGTGAAGTGGATGCCGTGGTGCAGGTGGTCCGATGCTTCGAGGATGCCGACATCCATCATGTTGCAGGGAGTGTGGACCCTGTTCGCGACATCGAAACTATCACCACCGAACTCGTCATGGCCGACCTCGATGCGGTCAAGAAGCGCATCGAGAAGGGAGCAAAGGATGCCAAGCGGGGAGACAAGGTGGCTCAGGCGGAGGAAGCCGTGCTCAAGAAGCTCGAGCCGCATCTTGATGCGGGTAAACCTGCCATCACCCTGGAGCTGACCCCCGAGGAGAAAGTCATCGCAAAAGGCTTCTATCTGATGACCAGCAAACCGGTGATTTTCGCTGCCAACGTGAAGGAGGGCGATCTGGCTGGAGCGGATACAAATCCCTACGTCGCGAAAGTGCGCGAATACGCCCGCACGCACGTGAGCTGTGACACCGTTGTGATCAGCGCGCAGATCGAAAGCGATCTCATCGATTTGTCTGCCGAGGAAGCCAAGGCATTTCTCAAGGAACTCGGCGTCGAGGAATCCGGCGTCGGTGCACTCATCCGCGCCACCTACCATCTTCTTGGTCTACGGACCTATTTCACCGCCGGGGAAAAGGAAGTGCGAGCCTGGACGATCCACGCGGGAGACACGGCACCGAAAGCGGCCGGAGTGATCCACACCGATTTCGAGCGTGGGTTTATCAAGGCAGAAACCGTGGCCTACGACGCTCTCGTGAGCTGCGGCTCCGTGGCGGTGGCACGGGAGAAGGGTCTCTACCGGATGGAAGGCAAGGAATACGTTGTTAAGGACGGCGACGTGATGCTGTTCAAGTTCAACGTCTAGAAACGATAGCCTTCAGTGTCGGCCTTGAGCACGAGCACCTGCGAGTCGGACAGCTTGCGTTTCATGGCTTTGGCCACGGCTTCCGGCTTTTGAAGGGTCAGGCAGATGATCCCTGAACCTGCACCGCTCAACCATCCTCCAACAGCGCCCGCCTTCTCCCCTGCCCTGATGACTTCTGAAAGCTGAGGAATGAGAGGCTGGCGGTGTGGCTGGTGGATCCGGTCGTCAAAAAGCCCCGACAGAAGAGTCAAGTCACCGGACGCAAACGCCGCCGTAATGAGAGCCGAGCGATTCAGGCCGTGGATGGCGTCCAGCTTCCCGAAAGTGTGGGGAACCAGTTCACGGGCGGAGTCCGTGCTGACACCTTCCTTGGGCACGAGCGTTACGAAACTGGCCTTCGAGGGAATGTCGAATCGGATGCAGCGCACCGCCTTGCCCACCTTGCCGGCTGCGGTGAATCCCCCGAAAGCCGCGGGTGCAGCATTGTCGGGGTGGCCTTCGAGCTCCGCGGCCATGTCGGCGAGATCAGCGCGCTCGAGTTTTGACCTTGTCAGCTGATTCAGCGCCGCCAGAACCCCCAGCCGAAGCGTCGCGCTCGCACCCAAGCCTCGCTCGGGTGGGATGTCGGCTTGGATCGATACATCCACGCCGAAAGCTGCAGCCCGGATGCGATCAAAGAACAAACGATAGGCCTCGTACAGAATGCGCGTGGCTCGCGGCCATTCTGCGTCAGGCAGGGTTGAAACAAGGTTGAGCCCTTTCTGCTTCCGTTGGGTGACCGTGATGCGGTTGTAGAGCTTAAGTGCTATGCCAAGCGTGTCGAACCCGGAGCCCAGGTTCGAGGTGGAGGCAGGCACGACAACTTCGACCGAATTGGATTTCATCAGTGCGTGCGCGGGATACCAGCAGAACCAGCCACCCCGAAGCAACCTTAATCCCATCTTGATCTCACAGAAGGTTCGAGGGGAAGATTCCCGCGTGAAGCAATCCATCGTTGTTCTCGATCTTGAAGGCGTTCTGGTCCCGGAAATCTGGATCGCCGTCGCGGAAAAAACTTCCATCCCGGACCTGCGCCTCACCACACGCGACATCCCCGACTACGATGTCCTCATGCGTGGACGCTTGAAAATCCTCGACGAACGGGGCCTGAAACTCGCGGACATCCAGGAAGTGATCGGGACGCTCTCGCCTCTCCCGGGTGGCGCTGAGTTCCTGGCAGAACTCCGAAGTCTGACCCAGGTGATCATCCTCTCGGACACTTTCGAGGAGTTCGCGAAGCCCTTGATGCGACAGCTGGGCTGGCCCTCGATCCTCTGCCATCGCCTGGATATCACATCCGAGGGGCGGATCGCAGGCTACCGTCTGCGTCAGCCTGACCAGAAGCGAAAGGCCACCCATGCGCTGAAGCAGCTCAACTACCAGGTCATTGCTGCGGGAGACTCGTTCAACGACACCACCATGCTTGCCGAGGCGGATCACGGTTTCCTGTTCCATGCTCCCGACAACATCCGGAAGCAGTTCCCGCAGTTCAAGGCGCTGGATGCCTACGGGGACCTGTTGAAGGAAATCAAGGAGCGCCTATGAACGGCCCCGAGGCCAATTCTCGCAGCGGCTCGCCGGCATGCCTGGCGCCCGGGAGACACGCCTGCATCCGGGACAGCCGCAGCGCGTTCACCTTGATCGAACTTCTGGTCGTCATCGCGGTCATCGCCATCCTTGCCGGGTTGCTGCTGCCGGCTTTGGGCCGGTCCAAGAGTCGGGCTCAGGGAACTGCGTGCATGAATAACATCCGTCAGCTCCACATTGCGTGGACGATGTATGCGGACGACCGCGAGGGCACACTGGTTAACAATCATGGCATCCAGGAAACCATTGCGCGCACAAACAACTGGGTGAACAACGTGATGGACTGGAGCTCGCGTCCGGACAACACCAACATCGCCACCCTCACCAGCGGGCATCTCACCCCCTACCTCGGTTTGAGCACGGCGGTCTTCAAATGCCCTGCCGACAAGTCGCAAGCGGAGAACGGCCCCAGGATCCGGAGCTACTCAATGAATTCCATGGTGGGCAACCCCGGCGAACTCACCAACCGGTTCAACCCGCACCTGGTGCAGATGTACAAGATCACGGACATCATCCGCCCTTCCATGACCTACGTGTTCCTGGACGAACATCCCGACACCCTCAACGATGGATTTTTCATGAACCGCTGGGCAGAGGAGAAATGGGGCAACCTCCCCGCATCTCATCACGCGGGGGCGGGCAACCTCAGCTTCGCAGACGGTCATATGGAGAGCAAAAAGTGGTTGGATGACACGACCGTCAAGCCGCCGGTCAAAGGCGGATCGGGTGGCGTGTTCTCCTCAGCCCCAGGCAACGACTACGCATGGATGCGTGAGAGGACCAGCGTTAAAAGAAGCGCACTGGCCCAATGAAAAAGCCTTCGCTCCAGGAGCCTTGCCGGAGTCCATCCCACCTCATCGTCCACACATCCATCAACTCTCCCTCGTAATCGTAATCGTAACCGCCATCGCCCATGAACACATCCCTGCAACTCGGTTTCGTCTCAGCCATCCTGCCTGAACTTGGCCTCGATGAGGTTTTGCAGTTTGCGTCCGCCGAAGGTTTTCGATGCGTTGAGTTGATGTGCTGGCCCAAAGGAAAAGCCGAGCGCAAGTTCGCCGGAGTGACACACGTTGATGTGGGTACTCTCACGAAAACCGCCGCTGAGGACATCCTGGCTCAAACCCTGAAACACAAGGTTCGCATCAGCGGTTTGGGCTACTATCCGAACCCTCTGGACCCAAGCCCGGAGGTCTCAAGCAAAGCCATACAGCACATCAGGAAAGTGATCCGTGCCGCGCGTCTGCTGAATCTGGATCGCGTCAATACGTTCGTAGGCCGCGACTGGACACGCTCCGTGGACGACAACTGGCCGCGTTTCCTCAGGGTCTGGAGACCCCTGGTCGCGTTTGCGGAGGATCACGGCGTGACCATCGGAATCGAGAACTGCCCCATGCTGTTCACGCAGGATGAGTGGCCCGGAGGCAAGAACCTGGCGACGACACCTGTGATCTGGAGGAGAATGTTCTCGGATATCCCGAGCAGGAACTTCGGATTGAATTACGACCCATCGCACCTGGTGCTTCAACACATGGACCCGGCGCTTCCCTTGAAAGAGTTCGCATCACGAATCGTTCACTTCCACGCCAAGGACGTAAAAATCCACGTGGATCGTCGCAACGAAGTCGGTGTGTTTGCCCCTCCGCTGCAATGGCATCAGCCTCGCATCCCGGGCTTTGGCGAGATCGACTGGGGGCGATTCCTGGCCACCCTCATGGAAACCAGCTACCGCGGCCCGGTCTGCATTGAAGTCGAGGACGACACATTCGGGAAAACGCTGGATGGGCGAACATCGGCGCTGAAGGCAGCGCGAAACGTTTTGCAACCCTTCCTTCCCTCCTGATTAACCTGCGATTCAGGACGAGAGCCTGAAAAAGCTCCGGGCGGTATTGCAGGTGACCTCGCTGAGTGCTTCGAGGCTGACACCTTTCACCTCGGCAGCCACGGCGGCGATCTCCTTCACGTAAGCGGGCTCACATCGCTTCCCTCTGTAAGGGACGGGCGCCAGGAAGGGACAATCCGTCTCGAGCATGAAACGATCCATGGGCGTGAGTCTCAGGGCTTCCCGAATGTTGAGTCCGTTCTTGAAGCTGAGAATCCCGGTGAAACTCACGAGTCCCCCGGTATCCAGGACCTGCTTCAAAGCCTCCGGGCTTTCCGAGAAACAGTGAAACACACAGCGCACACGTCCCTGAAATTCCTGAACCATGCGAATGGCGGGATCCCAGGCAGCACGCTGATGCACGACCAGGTTCAACCCAAGCTCCTCGGCAACCTCGAGCTGCTGCCGGAAGATCTGCTCCTGTTTCTGGATGAAACGTTCATCCGCTGCGTTTGAGGCATCACCCTGGGTGCTGGGCAATCGATAGTGATCAACACCGGCTTCTCCAATGGCAGCCACCTTCGGATGCCTGGCCAGTTCTCGAAGCTCAGGTCGAACATCATCAGGAGCCTCCAGACAATGATTGGGATGCCATCCCACGACGGCGTGGAGTCCTGGGTGTTTCTCCGCGAGGGCAAGAGCTGCGCGGCTTCGCTCCGCGTCCGTGCCCACACACAGGATCTTCTGAATCCCCGCGTCGTAAGCCCGTTGAATGACCGCGTCCAGATCCGGTTGAAAGTCGGGAAAGTCCAGGTGCGCGTGCGTGTCAAAAAAAACAGGGTTCATTAAACGTAAAAAAAACTATCCACGGAGCACAGTGCCCCGGAGGCATGCTTTGGTCGCATCGACACCTCACACAGTCAAGAATGTGAAAGGAGTTTGTGCCGGCGAGATGCGAAACCTGCCAGGTTTGTTGTCCATCCTTCAGGATGCCCGGGCTATGCCCGCTTCCGCTCCATCCGCCGACCAACCCAAGTCAGCTTTCCTCCCACGCACGTTGCGAAACCTCCGCAGCTCTTGCTCAGGCACGCCCAACAAGACACACCCTCAAGGGTGGACAACGAACCGCGCGTCCGCCTTCGGAGCGAGTGAGGAGTGACCCGCTTCTTTACGCATGGGGCTCGCACGCGTCTGCGTCCTTGCCTGGGAGCAACCTGGGGAGCCGCTCCTTGCTTTCAACCCAGCCGATCGCCATGCTCCTCTCATGACCCATCATTACCTCATCCGATGGATTGTTCGCTTTCCGGACCGCTTCTATCCGCTCCTGCTACTCCTGACGTTCTTCCCCGGGCACCCGGCGATGGCTGCGGACGGGAATGCCGCTGGAGAAAAGCGATTTCTGTACGTCGCCACGCCAGGCATCCGGAACTATCTCGAATATGGCGGGCATGGCGTGCTGGTGTTCGACATCGACAACGGCTATCGATTCACGAAACGGATTCCATCCGCCGGATTGGATGAGCGCGGAAAGCCTCTGAACGTGAAGGGAGTCTGTGCCAACGCTCAAACCCGGCGCCTCTACGTCAGCACCATTCGCACGCTGATGAGCTTCGATCTGGTGTCGGAAAAGCTGCTTTGGGAAAAGCCCTATGAAGGAGGCTGCGACCGCATGGCCATTTCACCGGATGGCAGTGTGATCTACCTGCCATCGCTGGAAAAAGAACACTGGCACGTCATAAATGCGCTCACCGGTGAGGTGATAAAGAAACTGGTGCCCAACTCGGGTGCCCACAACACGATTTACGCCCTCGACGGCCGACGCGCCTTTCTCGCAGGCCTCAAGTCGCCGTTGCTCCGCGTGACAGACACCAGAACCCACGAGATCGTAAAGGAAATCGGGCCGTTCGGATCAGCCATCCGGCCGTTCACAGTCAACCAGGGCAGCACCCTTTGTTTCGTGAACGTGAACGGTTTGTTGGGGTTTGAAATCGGAGACCTCCGGACGGGACATAAGCTGCATCGGGTCGAGGTGAGCGGATTCAAGCCTGGAGTGCCGAAGCGACACGGCTGCCCGAGTCATGGCGTGGGATTAACGCCCGACGAGAAGGAGGTCTGGGTGACCGACGCGGTGAACCGACGCATGCACATATTTGACGCCACCTCGATGCCACCCAGGCAGGTCGCCAATGTCGAACTGCGAGATGAGCCGGGCTGGATCACCTTCCGGTTGGATGGCCGCCATGCATGGCCATCCACCGGTGACATCATCGACGCTGCATCGCGCCAGATCGTGGCGAGATTGACCGACGAGACTGGGGCAGCGGTGCAAAGTGAAAAGATGGTCGAGATCCACTTTCTTGATGGAGTTCCTTTGCGGGCCGGAGACCAGTTCGGACTTGGTCGCGCAAAGCCAAACTGATCCAGGGCGGGTGGCTGCCTTGAATTCATGAAGTCCTGGAAAGAATCCATCGTGACGAACGGGCAGCGAACACGGGTTGCCATCGAGGCCACGAAACGACATGGATTGCCGGGTCCAGGCGATTGAGAATTTTTCGCCGACAGATCGGATGTCCGGGTGCACTTGTCAGGGTGCAATCCGTTCCAACCTGTAGTAGCGATTCCGTTCTGCAAGTGGCGAGCGATCTCGCGATACAC
>Ga0194132_10012959_pt1 | contig 10247 bp, 8 predicted proteins | sample TA2KigOf80mmetaG_FD_148612 | JGI IMG/M metagenome (GOLD analysis project Ga0194132, IMG submission 148612) | Freshwater microbial communities from Lake Tanganyika, Tanzania - TA2015054 Kigoma Offshore 80m | ecosystem: Environmental > Aquatic > Freshwater > Lake | place: Tanzania: Lake Tanganyika... | reverse complement strand
CTACATACTCTGCTCGCTGCTTGCCGGCATCGGCGGCGTCCTGTCCATGCTGGACCTCGAGACCGCGTCGCCGACGACCACCGGTCAATGGCTGGAGCTGTACGCCATCACCGGCGCCGTGCTGGGCGGCTGCAGCCTGCGCGGCGGCGAAGGGACGGTCGCCGGCATGCTGCTGGGCGCCGCCGTCCTCCCGCTGCTGTGGACGCTCTGTAACTTCACGCGCGCTCTCAACGGGGTGCAATTCGCCGTCATCGGCGCCGCCCTGCTGCTCGGAACGGTCACCGACGAGCTGCTGCGACGCCGACGAAAGTGATGACGAGCTGACAATTCACGATGGAACGCCCTCGGTTTGCATGACGCAACATTCTGAGTCAGGCAGTTGCATCTCGCCGACACCGCAGGTAAGATCACGTCACCGGACTTGCGAAAACCTTCAGAGGTGGATGACCATGAAAAAACTCCTGCTTGCGTTGGCGGTCACGGGGATGCTTGTCGCGGTGGCGCTCTCGGGCGGTCAGAAGCCGGTCGTTTCTGATGGCGCCGTGCAAGTCAGTGTCGAGGAACGCAATCCCTGGACGCATCTGCGGCTCAACCAGGGGCCGGACATTTTCAACTTCGTCGTCGTCAGCGACCGCACCGGCGGGCATCGGCCGCGCATCTTCTCGCAGGCCATCGAGCAGATCAATCTCTTGCAGCCAGCGTTCGTCGTGTCCGTCGGCGATCTCATCGAGGGCTACACCAAGGACGGCGTCAAGCTTGGCACTGAGTGGAAGGAATTCCAGAGTTACGTCTGCAAGCTGCAGATGCCGTTCTTTTACGTGGCCGGCAATCACGATGTCAGCAACGACTACATGGAGAAGCAGTGGCACGAGCGCTTCGGCCGCCGCTACTATCACTTCGTCCATCGCAACGTGCTGTTCTTGATGCTGTGCTCTGATGATCCGGCCTCGTCGTCAGAAGGCGGCATCAGCAAGGAGCAGAGCGCGTACGTGAGCCGCGCCCTCCAGGAAAACCAGGGGGTGCGCTGGACCGTCGTGGCCATCCACAAGCCGCTGTGGAACCAGAGCAACGTCGAGAAGAACGGCTGGCTGGACGTGGAGAAGTCGCTGGCGGGCCGGCCATACACCGTCTTCGCCGGACATGTGCATCGTTATCAGAAGTTCGTCCGCCAGGGGATGAACTACTATCAGCTGGCCACCACCGGCGGCGGCAGCCGCTTGCGCGGCGTCAAGTACGGCGAGTTCGATCATCTGGTCTGGGTCACCATGAAGAAGGACGGTCCGGTCCTCGCCAATCTCATGCTCGACGGCATTTACCCCGAGAGCCTGAAGCCGCCCGTCACGGCCGAGGAGGGCGTGTCCATCGCCAACCGCAAGCCGGTTTACCCGGTGAAGGGCAAAGTCCATTTTGACGGAACGCCGACGCCCGACGCCGTGGTCGTGTTCTATCTGATCGACGGCAAGAAGATGACGCGAGCAGCCGACGGCCTGGTGGAGGCGGACGGTTCCTTCGCACTCAGCACCTACAAGGCATTCGACGGCGCGCCGGCCGGACAATACGCCGTCGCCGTCTCCTGGCGCGAAGCCGGCGCTCCCAATCGCTTGCCGGCGCGCTACGCCGACCCCGCCACCTCTGGCTTGCGCGTCCAGGTCAAGGCGGAAGCAAACGATGTCTCCCTGGATCTGACAACGCGGCCGGTCGAACCGAAGGAATCCGCGAAATAGCATGGCAACTCTCGTCATCTTCCGCGACCTTCAGGATTACGACGTCTTCATCCTGGCCGTGGTGCGCCTGGGTCTTGCCGGCCTGCTCGGCGCGATCCTGGGATACGAGCGACAGATCGAGGGCAAGTCGGCGGGGATGCGAACGCACATGCTGGTGGCGCTAGGCGCCGCGCTATTCGCCTTCGCGCCCCTGCACGGCGACATCCAGTCGCCGGAGTTGGCGCGTGTCATCCAGGGTATCGCCGCCGGCATCGGTTTCCTCGGCGCGGGGACCATTCTCAAGGCCGAGAATCCGCTGAAGGTACAGGGGCTGACCACGGCAGCCAGCATCTGGCTTACTGCCGCCGTCGGCCTGACGATCGGCGCCGGCTTTCTGTGGCCCGCGCTGCTGGCCGTCGCCTTCGGCTGGATCATCCTTGAAGTGGTGGGCCGGCTGGAATACCGCTTCCGCAAGCTATTCGGGCATCTTCCGAGGGATGAGCAAGGCCAGCTGCCAGTCAGGCAACCCGAGCAACGCCCCTGAACGCCGGAAACCCTGAAACCCGGCGAACAATTGCGTCTTGCCCGGGCCGATGATAAGATACACGCGTCATGCGCGACCCATTTACCTGGTCCTTTCCGATTGGGCGATTCTTCGGCATCAACGTGCGGGTGCATGTCCTGCTCGTGGTGGTGTTCCTGGGATTCTACCTGCGCGTCGCCTACGACAAGGATTATCCCGTCGGTGCCGGCGCCGATGTGCTGATTCTGCTGGGATTGCTGTTTGTTTCAATCTTGCTGCATGAGTTCGGCCACTGCTATGGCGCCCGGCTGATGGACGGCGACGCGCAGGAAGTGCTGCTCTGGCCGCTGGGAGGTCTGGCGTCGGTGGACGTGCCGCACGCGCCGCGCGCGCACGCGGTGACGACGATCATGGGTCCGGCCGTGAATGTCCTCCTTTGCGCTCTTGCCGCCGGCGCTCTGGCGACGGCGTCGCTGGCGCCTCCCTGGCCCTGGTGGTATCCCTTCGAGACGCCGCTGCACAACTGGTCTACCGGGGTCACGCAATACAACAGCAAGTATTTCCTCGGGCAGATTCCGGGGCAGGCGCTGGATTGGTGGCAGGTGCTGGCCGGGCGAATCTTCTTCCTGAATGCCAACCTGTTCCTGTTCAACCTCATCCCGGCCTATCCAATGGACGGGGGGCGCCTGTTGCAAGCGCTGCTCTGGCCGCGGTTGGGCTATGCCCGCGCCACGCTGTGGGCCGTCTTCGTCGGCTTCTGCTGCATGTTCGTCATGGCGGTCGTGTCCTTTGCAATCAATGAATCGCTGCTGCTGGGTCTGGCGCTGTTCATCTTCTTCTCTTGCCGGCAGCAGTGGCTGCTCCTGGAAGTGGGCGGCGAGGAAGGGGCGTTCGGTTACGACTTTTCCCAGGGCTACACCAGCCTGGAACGCGATCAACCGATGCCGCACGTCAGGGCGAAGCGGCCGAACTTTTTTCAGCGCTGGCTCAAGCGCCGCGCTGACCGCAAGCGCCTTCTCGAGGAACAGCGCCGCGAGGAAGATGAGCGCCGCATGGACGAGTTGCTGGAGAAGATCCAGCGCCAGGGCCGGCAATCGCTCACCGACGAGGAGAACCGCTTCCTCAAGCGCGTCGCCGACCGGTATCGCAATCGGAGCTAGTCTTCAGTTTTCAGTGTGCAGTCGGTAACTGCCCGGCACGCTGCCTCAGGGAGTGTCGATGACTATTGTCGCGGAACCCGAAACCATCGAGACGGCTGACTGGAAGGAGACGCTGGCCCGCCTCCTGCCGGCACAGGGATGCTGGTCGGAAGAGGAGTACCTGGTACTCACCGAATCGACGAATCAATTGGTGGAGTACACCGATGGCTTCATCGAGGTTTTGCCCATGCCGACGCCGCGCCATCAGCTCATTCTGCAATACATGTTTCTGGCGTTTCTGCGATTTGTCGAGCCGCGCGGCGGCCGGGTTCATTTTCCGGTTCTGCGCGTTCGCATTCGGCCGGGAAAATTCCGTGAGCCGGACTTGATGTTGCTTCTTGACGCTGCCGATCCGCGTCAGCAGGACCGCTACTGGGTGGGCGCCGACCTGGCCCTCGAAGTCGTCAGCCCAGACAAGCCTCAGCGCGACCTCGTTGACAAGCGCTTCGACTACGCCGAGGGACGCATTCCCGAATACTGGATCGTGAATCCCTTGAACGATACCATCACCGTTTATCGACTGGAAGGAGAATCCTACGTGGAAGCCGGCGTCTACGGCCGCGGGCAAAAGGCGGCGTCCGTGTTGCTCGATGGATGCATGGTCGATGTGAATGCGGTTTTCGACGTGAAATGATGTCGCTTTCGCCGCAGTACGAGGGCTGAGCGCAAGCATGGCAAAACCACGGACCCCCCGGCAACAAATCCGGCAAGCGACCACCAAACATAAACTCTTGCACGGTCGTCGGTTACAGAGTCGCGTATCGGGCACAATTCGTTGCCAGGGTAGTGAGAGGGGGGTGGCAACGCAACGAATGTGTCTTCGGCAGCCGTCGATATCAAGGCTTTGAAGTGATTTCTCTGAAAACTGAACACTGAAAACTGAACATTTGAGAATGATCCAACCCCGCACCCTCAAAGGCTTCCGCGATTACCCACCCGAGCTGATGATGCCGCGCGAGCATCTGCTGGAGCAGTGCCGGCGCGTGTATCGCTCCTATGGCTTTGCGCCCATCGATACGCCGGCGCTGGAATACGCGGAGACGCTCCTGGGACAGGGTGGCGAGGAATCGGACAAGCTCATCTACCGCTTCACGGACCACGGCGATCGCGACGTGGCCCTGCGCTTCGACCTGACCGTGCCGTTCGCCCGGTTCGCCGCCATGCATGTGCCCAAGCTGGGCACGCCGTTCAAGCGCTATCACATGGGGCCGGTGTGGCGCGGCGAGAACACCGCTCACGGTCGCTTCCGCGAATTCTGGCAGTGTGATTTCGACACCATCGGCACGACGGCCAACGCCGCCGACATCGAGGTCGTTCTGGTCATTCACGATCTCATGCTTGCCCTCGGCCTGGAGAGATTCTGCATCCGCGTCAACAACCGGCTGGTGCTCAACGGCTTGCTCGAGGAACTCGGGCTGGCCGGCAAGACGCGCGAGGTGCTGGTCGCGCTGGACAAGCTTGGCAAGATCGGCCGTGACGGCGTCGCCGGCGAGATGGCCGCCAAGGGAGTGGACGCTGCCCAGGCCGAGCGCATCCTGAACCTCGCCGAGACCAGGGGCAGCAACGCCGACATCCTCGACCGGCTGGGCGCGGAATTCGGGCAAAACGCCAAGGCGGCAGAGGGCATTCGCCGCCTGCGCGAGTTGCTTGACGTGACACGGCAGGCCGGCGTTCCGGAAGAACGGCTCGGACTGGACGTCGCCATTGCACGCGGGCTGGACTACTACACCGGCACGATTTACGAGACGTTTTTGACCGACTTGCCATCAATCGGCAGCGTCTGTTCCGGCGGGCGCTACGACAACCTGGCCGGGCTGTTCACGAAAATGGCGCTGCCCGGCGTGGGGGCGTCGCTGGGTCTTGATCGGCTGCTCGCAGCCCTGGAAGAGATGAACCGGCTGGAGAAGGTGGCGACGCCGGCGCCGGTCCTGGTGATTCAATTCACGGCCGACCGCCTGGGCGACTACCAGCGGATGGCTCGCGTTCTGCGTGGCCAGGGCATTGGCGCCGAAGTGTTTCCCGAGGCGAAGAAGGTTGGGCAGCAGTTTCAGTATGCCGAGAAGCGCGGCTTCAAGGTCGCCCTCATCGCCGGCCCCGACGAGTTCGCTGCCGGCACGTGGAAGATCAAGGACCTCGCCAGGCGACAAGAAACAGCATCGCCGGAAAGCGAGGTCGTCGGTGTGATTCAGCGGCTAGTCCTGGAATCAAGTTCTTGAGTTCAACGATAGCAACCAGGAATGCAAGGTGCCACATGAGTCGACTCATGCGCCGGGGTATTGCGTTGGCCGTGATTGCCGTGGTCTCGACAGGCAATCTCATGGCCCAGGAGCCAGCGGGATCTCGCTTCGTCGATCTGTCACTTCTTGTCGCGCCGGAGTATCCCTGCACGTGGCCGCAGGGCTGGCCGCTGTTTCAGATCAATCATCATCGCAAGATCGGCAGGGATAGCGCCTACAACTGGGACATCCTGTCGATCGATGGCAACACGGGGACGCAGCTGGATTTTCCGCCACACTCGATTCCCCGGCCGGGGTCGGGTTTGGCCAACGCCGGGCCGCTGGGCAATGTCTTCAGCGAGAAGGCGCCGGCCTGGCAGTTTGGCGGCGAGGCCTGCGTCATCGATTGTCGCAAGCATCTCGATGCCGCGCCCAAGGGTCGCAGCGATCTCATCAAGAAAGAAACCGTGATGGCGTGGGAGAAGAAGCATCGGCCCGTCGGGCCCGGCGACGTGGTGCTCTTTCACAGCGGTTACAGCGACAAGTACTACAAGCCGTTGCCGGCCGGCCGCCGCTTCCTCGCCGACCCACTGGACAACAAGGCTCCCGCCTGGCCTGATCCTGATGAGGGATGCATGGAGTACCTCGGCACGCGCAAGGTCATGACGCTCGGTTGCGACAGCCCGAGCATGGGGCCGATCCCCGATCTTGCCGAGCCGGTGCACATTGCCGGCCTCAAGCACGGCATGATGTGGACCGAAGGTGCTATTGGCCTGGGCCAACTTCCGGCCACCGGGGCGTTCTACTGCTGCATGGGGCCCAAGCACGTCGGCGGACCGTACACCGAGGCGCGGGCGTTTGGCGTCGTCGGTCCGCTGGCGGGCAAGCTCAACGAATCGTTCCGCAAGAAGCGCGTCGTCGATCTGTCCGTGCCGCTCGCCATCAACTTGCCGGTGACCTGGCCGGGCACGGGCGCGGGCAACCATCGTCATCCGTACCTGAAGGCGGACCTGATGTTCGCGCCGAACCTGGGGCTGTTTCATCACACGCACATGCTGGATAGCCATTGCGGCACCCATCTGGTGCCGCCGAGCTACGCGCTGCCGCGCAAGGGCTTTGAAAATGCCGGCTATTCAAGAGATGTCCAGCAATGGCTCGCGGACTACGAGAAGAGATACGGCCCGCGCAGCACCAGCGACGTGACCACCGAGCAGGTGTCGCTGGCACAGACGTGCGGTTCGGCACGGGTCATCGATGTCAAGCACTTGCTGGGCAGTACCGCCAGGCAGGATTGGCCGCGCTCGCCGGAGATCACCGTCGCGGACATCAAGAAGTACGAGCAGAAGCACGGCGACATCAAGGCTGACGACATCGTCCTGTTCCACAGTGGCTGGAGCGATCGCTACTTCAAGCCGTTGCCGGAAGGGAGCGCCTGTCTGGCCGATCCGCTCAATGGCCTGCGCGAAGGCTGGCCGGCTCCGGGCCCCGAAGCGGTCCTTTATCTCGCCAGGAAGCGCGTCCGGTGTCTGGCAACGGACGCCCCGACTCTGGGCGGCGTCGAGCCGCGCCGTGCCCTCATGACGTACTGGATGCTCGGCGACCAGGGCATGGTCGGCGTCGAGTATCTCACCAAGGTCGGCGACATCCCGGCGAACGCGTACTTCCTGTTCGCAGCCATCAAGATCCGCGGCTGCCACGGCGGGCCGGGACGGGCCATCGCCGCGTACTGAGTTCGCCGGAGTTAGCCGCGACGCGGAGTCTTCGGAGCGGAGCGCGGACGTTGCCGATGTCTTGGAGCTTTTACCATGATCGTCGGCCACCACGTCATTGTCGGCGCCTACGGATTCTGGTTGCCGAACGATCCGCGCGGATCTTGGTCGGAATGGGTCGGATCGTGGGAGCTGTTCTGTTACGGGCCGGCCAACAAGACCATGGAACGTCGCTCGCTCGCTGGTCGGAATCATGACCATGAGCTTCGGATTGCAGCAAAGCGGGCGCTCAAGCGGCCGGCGGTGGTATTCACTGGCCAGCAAGCGCGTGCCGTGGCGGAGGGATTCGGCGAATATGCTCGCAAGTCAGGGCTGCGGATCTGGGCGTGCGCCATCCTGTCCGAACACATCCATCTCGTCATCGGCCAGACCGACATGCACATCAAGCAGGCGGTCATCCAGCTAAAAGGCGCGGCGACCGAAAGTTTGGTGGAGCAGGGATTGCATCCGTTCGGTCACCTCAAGGATAACAAGGGCCGAACGCCGAAGTGCTTCGCCCGAGGCCTGTGGAAAGTGTTCCTCAATCCCGACGACGTGCCTCGTGCGATCCGTTATGTCGAAGACAATCCGCGCAAGGAAGGCAAGAAACGCCAGCGCTGGACCTTCGTAACCCCGCCGAATTACAGTTAGCCGCGACGCGGAGTCTTCGGAGCGGAGCGCGGACAGGATCGCGTGCATTGGCAGTGCGTTGTGACAAGCGCCGCGCCCGCGCTCCGCTCCGAAGACTTCGCGTCGCGGCTAACTACTTCTCCGTGCGCGGGAACGGCGGCGCTCCTTCCGCGATCCAGCGGCGGATGACAGCGATCTCGCGCGCGGGCACGCGCGGCTCGGGCGGCTTTGGCATGACCTTGTCCTCGTCTTCCGACATCAAGTCTTGGTAGAGCTTGGAGTCATCAGGCCTGAAGGGAATTACAACCTTGCGGTCGTTGACCAGCCGCCGATGGTCGAGAATCTTGATGCCCCCCTTGGCGACATCGTACTTGTGGCACTTGTAACAGTGCTGTTGCAAAATCGCCTTGGCCTCGGCAGCCAACTCGGAGCGCGTTACGACCGGCGGCGTGGGATGAGCGGGATCCTCCGGTGGCAACGGCGGCGCGCCGCCCAGCACCCAGTCTTTCAAGATCGTCAATTCGGTTTCCGTGACGCGGGGAAGGCGGGTTTCCTCTTCTTCGGGCGGCATCGAACCGTCGGCGATCCGTTGAATCAGACGCGAGTCGGCGGGCGACCCTGGTACGACCACTCGCTTGCTAACCATCTGGGCATGGTCCAGAATGTTTAGCACCTTTTTCGCGCTGCCTTGCTGGCCATGACATTCGAAGCAGTTGCGCTTTAGGATCTCGCGGACCAGGGGCGCTTCCTCCTCGGCCTTGCGGCGCAGTGCCTCGGCCTGCATGCGAACTTCGCGGTTCGCCAGATAGTCGTTGAGCCAGACCAGGCCGAGCGCGATGACGACGGTTGCGAGCATCAACACCGCCATTTGTGGATGACGTTTCACGAAACGCCAGCCACGCTGCAGCGGGCCGATGTGCCGTGCGGTCACCGGCTGGAATTCAAGGAAGCGGCGCAGGTCGTCGGCCAGCTCCTGCGAGGTGGCATAGCGTTGGCGCGGCGACTTCTCCAGGCACTTGAGACAGATCGCTTCCAGATCGCGTGGCGCCCCGGGCCTGAATCGCGAGGGCGCCACCGGATCATGCGTGGTCACCAGCCGCAGCCAGTCGAGGGCGTTGGCCCCCTGAAAGGGCGGACGTCCTGCAAGCATCTCGTACAGGATTGCGCCCAGGGCATAGACATCGGTGGATGGCCCGATCGCCCCCTTGTCGCCGGCCGCCTGCTCCGGGGCCATGTAGTTCGGGGTGCCGAGGACCTCGCCGGTCTGCGTGTGGTTCGATTCGTCGTCGAGTCGCTTGGCCAGTCCGAAATCGGCGATTTTCGGCACGCCGTCCGCGGTCAACATCACGTTGGAAGGTTTGAGATCACGGTGGACGATGCCGCGTTCGTGGGCGATGTGGATGGCCCGCGCCAGCGTCTCGGTCATCTCGGCTGCGCGGCGTGGCGTGAATTGATTCTTGGCAAGATACTGGGCGAGGCTGCCGCCGCCGACGAACTCCATCGAGAAGTAAGGCCGGCCGTTGACCTGGCCGACCTCGAACACCTGCACGAGGTTGGGGTGCTGCACGCGTGCGGCCGCCTCCGCCTCGGCACGAAACCGTGCTACCATCCTGGGCACGAGCCTAACGCCGGAGATCATCTTGACCGCCACGGTGCGGCCAAGGTCTGTTTGCCGAGCCTCGTAGACCACGCCCATGCCGCCCTGATCCAGCACCCGGGTGACCTGGTAGCCGGGGATGCTCGGCAGAATATCGCCGTCGGCCGTGAGCGCGGCAATCGAGGCATCCTGAGGTCCCGTTTGCAGGGCATCGAACTGGTTGACGCCAAGAACGCGCTCCATGTCCTCGATCGCGCGAATCTGCGCACGCAGCTCGGCTACCAGTTCGGGACATTCGGCGCAGAGTTCCTCGACAGAGAGCACGCGGCCTTGCTGGCGCGCCGCTTCCCAGCGAAGCATCAATTCATCGATGTTGTCGCTTGGGGACATCAGGGGTCTGTTTTCCTGCGGCTGGTGCTGATATCAGATCGGTCTACGGAGTCGTCCCTTCGGGGTAAATGTCATAGTATCCGTCAGCAATCGCCTCTCTACTAGGGTTCTTGCCTCGCAAGACTCATAGTGAATGAGTCAAGTTTTAAGCAACGAGTTTCTCCTCATGGAGCCATTGTTCGATGGCTTCATCCAATTGATCGAAAGATCGGCGTAAGGTTGTGTTGTTAGGTTCGCCAGA
>Ga0194132_10012958_pt1 | contig 10249 bp, 7 predicted proteins | sample TA2KigOf80mmetaG_FD_148612 | JGI IMG/M metagenome (GOLD analysis project Ga0194132, IMG submission 148612) | Freshwater microbial communities from Lake Tanganyika, Tanzania - TA2015054 Kigoma Offshore 80m | ecosystem: Environmental > Aquatic > Freshwater > Lake | place: Tanzania: Lake Tanganyika... | reverse complement strand
TAAATTAGAACAAATTCGCAGCCAAATTGCAGCGCTTGTTGATGAGTACGCTTCAATTAAATATGCCACTAAGGGATTTGAAGGTGGGAATACAGTCATCCCGCCATCAGGCAAGGTGCTTGATGCGTCAGAATTAAAGGCGATGGTTGAAGCGTCCTTGGATGGCTGGTTGACAATGGGTCGATTCAACGAAGCGTTTGAGAAAAAACTAGCTAATTACCTCGGCGTTCGCTTTGCCTTAACAACCAACTCAGGCTCTTCGGCTAATTTGTTAGCATTTTTAGCATTAACGTCTAGCAAACTTGGTGAGCGTGCAATTAAACCAGGTGATGAAGTGATTAGTGTTGCCGCAGGTTTCCCAACAACAGTGAACCCAATCCTACAGTTTGGTGCCGTGCCCGTATTTGTCGATATTGATATGAGAACGCATAACATCGATGTGACTAAAATTGAGGCTGCAATCAGCCCGAAAGCAAAAGCCGTTATGCTTGCGCACTCTTTGGGTAATCCGTTCAACATCAAGGCGGTGATGGAAATTTGCAAGAAGCATAACTTGTGGCTCATAGAAGATAACTGTGATGCACTAGGTTCACGCTATAACGGTCAGTTAACTGGTACCTTTGGGGATATTGGAACCTTAAGTTTTTACCCAGCGCATCACATTACGATGGGCGAGGGTGGAGCAGTCTTTACCAATAACTCAAAACTCAAAATGATCATCCAGTCGTTCCGTGACTGGGGACGTGATTGCTACTGCCCACCTGGTAAAGATAATACTTGTGGCAAAAGATTTTGTTGGCAACTGGGAGATCTTCCTGAAGGTTACGACCACAAATATATCTACGCACACTTGGGCTATAACCTAAAAATTACAGATATGCAGGCCGCCTGTGGCTTAGCACAATTAGATAAGCTAGAAGACTTTGTTCAAGCACGTAAAGATAACTTCAATTATCTGCGTAATCGCCTGAAGTCTTGTGAAGATTTTCTGATCTTGCCGGAGGCTACCGAAAACAGCGACCCGTCATGGTTTGGTTTCCTTATTACAATTAAGCCAGAAGCCAACATTCGCCGTGTTGATCTGCTTGAGTACCTTGATCAGTACAAGATTGGTACTCGCTTGCTATTTGCTGGTAACCTAACACGTCAACCTTATATGAATGGACGTAATTTTAGAGTGTGTGGCAAACTTTCGAATACCGACACTATAATGAATGACAGTTTCTGGGTGGGTATTTATCCAGGGATAACAAAAGAGATGTTGGATTTTGTGGCAGATAAGATTATGTCTTACTTGCGTGTGAACTTCTAACAAGGGCCAAGAGAATTCGTGTGCAGACTATATTGCGTAGCGCTATATCGACGCCAGTGCAAAGCATGTCTTTCTTGTGACCGACAGCAAAAAGTTTATAGCTAGAGTTGCAACTTAAATTTTATACATGCCACTAGAGATTATGAAAATAATATGAGCAGTTCTTCCAGATTTGTTATGAAGCCGCTCACTAAAATTGCAGTCCATATAAGAATGCTATTTAATGATTTGCTTCAAGAAATAACTTGTATTAATTTAATCAAAGAACAATTGTAAAATTATGCAAAATATACCAAATAATTTAATTGTTTTAGAGATGGCGAATAACCACATGGGCGACATAAGTCATGGGGTTAACTTAATTAGGGCATTCGGGCCAGTTTGCAAAAAGTTTCCTCAGCTTAAGTTTGCATTCAAGCTTCAGTATCGAGACTTAGATACCTTTATTCATCCTGAATTCAAAAATCGAATTGACATCAAGTATATTAAGCGTTTTACGGAAACCAGACTATCATGTGAGCAGTTCGATATTCTGATTGCCGAGATTAGAGCGAATGGTTTCCTGGCGATGTCCACTTCATTTGATGAGGTTTCGTTTGACCTTATTGAAAATCAAAATTTAGATATCATCAAAATTGCAAGCTGCTCTCTTACAGATTGGCCTCTTCTAGAAAGAGCTGTCCGTATCAATAAGCCAATCATTGCTTCTACTGCAGGAGCATCAGTGAAAGATATTGATCGGGTTGTTAGCTTTTTGTCTAACCGTCGAAAAGAGTTTGCAATCATGCACTGTGTTGCAGAATATCCTAGCCCAGATGACAAGATGCATCTATCTCAGATTGATTTCTTAAGAAAAAGATACCCAGGTGTCCGAATCGGTTTTTCAACCCATGAAAATCCTGGCAATACTGATTTAGTAAAGATTGCGATCGCTAAGGGCGCTAATATTTTCGAGAAGCACGTTAGCCTCGAGACGGATAACTATCCAATTAATGCCTACTCTGCAACGCCAGAGCAAGTACATAACTGGTTATCGGCTGCAGTCTACGCTTTGATGGTTTGTGGAGAAAGCCAGTGTCGGTTGCCCGAAAACGAAGTAGAACAGAAGGGCCTTCGCTCGTTGAGGAGAGGCATGTTTGCCAAGCAGGATATTAAAACGGGAGAAATAATTACACGAAATAATTCCTACTTTGCATTTCCACCTAATGATTCCCAGTTTACGTCAAATGATTATTCAAAATATACACAATTTATTGCCAGCTCTGACATTAGAAGAAATCAACCAATTGACCCTGAAAATACAATACTTAACAATATTACAGAACATGTAACTGATATAACAAGACGGGTTAAAAAGATACTTCACGCTGGTAACATTATTGTTCCAGGTAGTGCAGAGCTTGAAATTTCTCATCATTATGGACTCGATAAATTTAATGAATTCGGTGTAGTAATGCTCACAGTGGTTAATCGTGAATATTGCAAGAAGGTCCTGGTGAGTTTACCTGGGCAATGCCATCCTGAGCAATATCATAAGGCAAAGGAAGAGACCTTTCATGTTCTTTATGGCGAGATTGACATCCTGCTAGATGGAAAATCACAAATATTGAAGCCTGGTGATGTGATCACTATTTTGCCAAATGTAAGACATTCGTTTCGATCTGCCACGGGTGCGGTGATAGAAGAAATTTCATCTGCACACATTGCAAGTGATTCTTTTTATACTGATGAATCTATTATGCAAAACCTAAATCGTAAAACAATGATTACTTTTTGGATGGCTGATTAATGAGCTCTACCAAAAAAGTGTTTCGTGTTGCTGATTATTTATTGAAGAGATTGTCCAATCTAGGCATACAAGACATTTTCTTTTTGCCAGGTGGTGGGGCAATGTATCTAAATGACGCGCTTGCTTGTGAGTCTTCTATCACCGCAGTTCCCTGCCATCATGAGCAGGCCTGCGGTATTGCCGCTGAAGCTTATGGCAGAACGCACCAGTCAGGATTTGGTGTGGCTATGGTTACTACAGGACCTGGTGCAACGAATGTGTTGACACCTGTTGCCGGGTCATGGATTGAGTCACTTCCGTTATTTGTATTATCTGGCCAGGTAAAGAGGCCTGATGCGTTGCGAGGGAGGCCGCTGCGTCAAAGTGGCGTGCAAGAAGTTGATGTTGTATCAATGGTCAAGCCGATTACTAAATTTTCTGCGACTATTGATTCTCCTGAAAATGCACGCAAATATTTCGAAAAAGCTATTTGGCATATGCAAGAAGGACGGCCAGGGCCTGTTTGGTTAGATGTGCCCTTGGATGTTCAAGCTGCACCAATAGATCCAGAAAAGTTGTCCGGATTTGAACCCCCAGCTGCTGATGTGAGAGCTGGCTTGCCAAATCAATTAACTGAGCTCAAAAACCTGCTTTCTCAATCAAAGCGTCCTTTGGTATTGGCAGGCCATGGGGTTCGAATTGCTGGAGCAGCTAAGCAATTTAAAGAGCTTGTAGGGAAATTGGGAATTCCCTGCGTATTTACCTGGAATGCCTCTGATCTCTTGGCTTGGGATGATCCTTTGTATGTTGGTCGTCCCGGAGTAGTTGCAGCGCGCGCGCCAAACTTTGCAATTCAAAATTGCGATTGCTTAATTAGTTTAGGGTGTCGATTAGACAATGTCATTACTGCCTATAACCCAAAAGGGTTTGCGCGAAACGCAAACAAAATCGTTGTTGATGTTGATCAAAATGAATTAGATCGACATCAAATGGACATTTGTTTGCCGATTTTGTCTGATGCTAAGGCTTTTCTTGAGGCCTGTTTGTCTAGCGTTTTTGTTAGCAATGCTGAATGGGATGACTGGCGTAAAAAATGCCTAGATTGGAAAAGAAGGTTTACCCCGTTAGATGGAAGAACTTTCGAATCAAATACTCCAATCAGCCATTATCAGCTTGTAGAAACGCTTTCAGAAACTATTCCAGAAAACCAGCTTGTAATTACGGGCAGTTCAGGTTTAGCGGTCGAGGTTTTTTATACGGTGTATCGAAATAAGTCAGGTCAGCGAATCTTTTTAACGTCTGGATTGGGGGCCATGGGTTACGGAATTGCTGCAGCTATTGGTGCATGTATTGGTGCGGGACGGGTACCTACGGTTTGCGTTGAGGGCGATGGAAGTTTGATGCTTAACTTACAAGAACTAGCAACTTTGAAGGCGTTGAATTTACCTATTACCGTTGTGGTTATGAATAATGACGGTTATGCCTCCATTCGAAATACTCAGCGTAATTATTTTGATGCGCGATACTTAGGTGCAGGTCCCGCATCTGGGCTGTATATTCCAAACCTTGTAGAAGTTTCAAAAGGAATGGGCTTGATGGCTGAAGATGTTTATACGGCAGAGCAGCTCAAAAACTCATTTATGTCGACAGGTCCAAGAGTATTGAATGTTCATCTGATAAGCAATGAAGTTTTATCTCCAAAAGTTGCTGCAATGCCGCAGTCAGATGGTTCAATTATTTCGATGCCATTAGAGGATATGAGCCCCCTGCTAACACTTGAGCAACTCAAGGCGGAGATGATGGTTGATATTGATCCCAATTCTAAAAAGGTTAGAGCGTGATCGAAAATGCTCAATTTTGCAGGGTGTGCGAAGGAGCTTTATCTAAATCACCGCTGTTAAGATATGAAAATTCTCCGAGATCAGCTCAGGGATTTTTAGATACGATAGACGATCATGATGACTCAGTTAATTTAGAGATATTTCAATGTGCGCATTGCGGTCTTGTTCAACACAATTTGAAGCCAGTTCCGTACTACAAGGAAGTGCGACGTGCTGTTGCTTTTTCAGCAGAGATGACAGCATTTCGTATGGAGCAACTACATAAATGGATTAAGGAAAATCATTTACAGCATACCACAATTCTTGAGGTAGGATGCGGCAGAGGGGAATATATTGATTTGTTAAAAAGTGCCGGTGCAACTAAGGTTGCCGGAATTGAATATGCTAAAAAGAGCGTTGATGCTGCTAGGAGAACAAACTCGCAGATATATCAAGGGTTTTTTGATTCAGATTTTGAGTTGCCGAGCGATTTCGCATTTAGTGCGTTTACCATTTTTAGTTTCTTGGAACATTGGCCTGACCCGAACCAAGGATTAAAGCTCCTACACTCAGTTTTGACTGAAGACGCAGTTGGTTTAGTTGAAGTTCCTAATTTCGAATTAATCGTGAAAAAAGGCTTATATTCAGAATTTACAACAGATCACATTTTTTATTTTGATAGAAAGTCCTTTACTTTTCTCCTAGAAAAAAATGGGTTCGAGGTTATTTCAATTGAGACAATTTGGTATGACTATATATTGTCTGCTAAGGTTCGCAAAAGACTTTTCCTTGATGTGGCAAAGTTCTTGAATATCGAAAATAAGATTAGATCTCAACTATGCGCATTCATAAATAAGCAAAGCACAAATACAGTAGCTATATGGGGCGCAGGCCACCAGGCCTTAGCTGTTATAGCAATGGCCAAGGTTGCAGATCAGATAAAATATATTGTTGATTCCGCTTCTTTTAAGCAGGGCAAATATACTCCCGCTACCCATCTGCCAATTGTTAGTCCGGATCATTTAATTTCCCACCCCACGGAAGCTGTCATTGTTATGGCTGCCGGATATTCAAATGAAGTTGTCCGAATGGTTTTAGAAAGATACCCGTTCATAAAGTATATTGCGGTTCTTCGTGACGATGAGTTGGAGATTGTGCGATGACTGATAAGTTGAAATTTCATTTAGCCGAGGTTATGGAGGTTGTAAAAAATGCAAAAGCTGGATTGCCAACAGACGTTTTCTATTTCGTGAGCCAGCTCACACCGTTAATTAATGTTGATCTTCTGATTAAAAACAACAGAAACCAAGTTTTATTAACTTGGCGTGATGATATGTATTATGGTCCTGCATGGCATATTCCTGGAGGCATCATTCGTTTCAAAGAAAAAATTGATTTTAGGATCAAAAAGGTTGCTCAACTAGAATTAGGGGCAACCGTCGATTTTTCTGAACAGCCCATTCATATTTCCGTACTTATTAATAATGAAAGAGATATTCGTGGCCATTTTATTTCTATGCTTTATTTGTGCAAGCTCATCAGCGAACCGGATTCCGTAAGAGCTTATATAAATGGTGAACCGAAGAAAGGGCAGTGGGCTTGGCATGATAAAGCACCAACGAATTTATTAAACGTACAAGAAACCTTTCGAAAGTTTATAGATGAAACACCGCCACTTTGAATACGATATTAGCAATGATGTTATAGATCTTATTACAAGACTGGGCTCAGACTCCCAGGCATTTGCAAATAAGTCAATTTTAATTACAGGGGGCACTGGTTTTTTTGGGCGTTGGCTACTCCAGGTTCTATGCACTTTAATTTTAGTAAAACAAATTCACTTTGATATTTATGTTTTAAGCCGAAATCCAGACATATTTTTGAAGGCAAACGCTCATTTTCCATTTGGTAAATTTATCCATTTTATTCGTGGTGATGTCTCTAATTTTAAGTTGCCGAACATAAAGCTAGATTACTTAATTCATATGGCTGCTACAGCGGCATCAGAAACATTTCATGGTGAAGATCAATTGCAAAAAATAAACCTTTTGTATAAAGGTACACAACATACGCTTGAGGTAGCAATTAAAGCTAGCGTAAATAAAGTTTTGTTTACATCATCTGGCGTAGTTTATGGACCATCTAAAGGCGAACCATTTTCTGAAGAGATGCTTCAAGCTCCTAAGACTACTCTAATTTCCTCTGCATTAGGTGAAGGCAAAAGACTAGCCGAATATCTGATTGGATACTATGGAGTCAAAGGTGGGTTCGAGTACTCTATCGCTCGCTGCTTTACTTTTTTTGGCCCCTACATGCCTTTAGATATTCACTACGCTATTGGTAATTTTGTTTATGACGCAATAAATAATGAAGAAATTACCGTAAAAGGAAGCGGAGAGGAATTGCGTTCCTACCTTTATATCGCTGATGCTTGGGTCTGGCTTTTGAAGTTATTGGTACACGCAGATAATCAAATCTATAACGTTGGGTCATCTATTCCTATCTCTATTAAAGATCTAGCCGCTTTAGTTCGTAATACCTTGGCACCAGAGAAGCAAGTCAAATGTCTAGGATTAATTCATGATGTTGGTAACTTTAACCGCACTAGCTACATCCCAAATAATGATAAGATTTGCCACAAGTATGAATTATCTGAATGGACCACATTAATTCAGGGCATCAAAAAAATGGCAAACGCATGAATAATTCCGCTGTGCTGGAATAATTTGCAACATGATTAATTACAATTTCGAAATGGTACAAGGGATTTATGTATTATTTTAGCGATATCGGTCGTCGTATTCCCAGTAAAGACCTGCGCGTTTTCGATGAGAATGCAAAAACTTACTACCGACTTAATGGGTATGTAGTGGACTATGCTGATGTATTGTCTAATTCAATCAATTTTGGGAGTGTCGATTCCGTTATTGACTTAGAATTATTTCAGTCTTCTTGTGAGAGCCTGAGAAATAAATTTGAAACTAATTCTGATTTTTGCAATCTATTTAAAGGTGTAGCGGTCCCGTTTATATGTAAATCTAATAAATCTTTAAATGATCTAGGTGGAGACTTGCAGGATGTGCAGTTGCCAAATCTTCAGCGGGCGTTTAATGCCAAGTGTCCCGATCATCATTTCAAAGCAACATTGCAAGGTAATTCACGGTTATCAGCAAACATAACCCTGGATCCACGATCGCGATATCAAGCTTTTATTGACTCATGCAAAACAAATACCATAATCGGATGGTATTTCCCGCAGGCATTGCAGGAGTTTGACATCGAATCACAAAGACAGCAAATGGTTGATTTGCCTGATGTTGGAAATATATGTTTAAGTGGTGGCATCGATATTATAGCTGCTCTTATCGGCAGTCCCCGGTTATTGATTAGCGAAGAATACTATGCTCCCATATTAAATCTCTCAGCATATGTTCATAAGGATCCGAGGTTAGTGCTTTTAATAAAGTCATATGGCCCTCATATGGAATTTTGGTGTATGACCCAGATGCTCACTAAAAGCGCCACCCAAGTATCAGAACAGTGGGCGGGGGGAATTACTCTTTTTGGGAAATTATGATAATAATTTTATAAATTTAAATCCTGAATCATTCAAGATATATATTTCGAATTAATTGAAACCACCATCATGAGTGACTTAAAACAACTCAGAATCGACATCAGCCGCCTCGTGGAGCAGTACCCTAAAGAGGCGTTGGCTCCAGCGAAGTTTGTTCCTGGTAAAAACGTTGTGCCCCTTTCAGGCAAGCAGTGGACACCGTGCTAAATCGAACAACAACTGCTTGGCCAGTGGTTACGAACCCATGGAGTTCATCCGCAACTATCAAATTGAAACCCATCGGGCACCGGAGTCAACTGCGTTGGCCGTGATGTAATAAACTGAGGAATGTCAAAATTATGAGTAATTCATTGCAAATCTTAGCTGACCATGAGGCGCTATCTTTAGTTGAACAAATTAAGCGCAAAGATCAAAGCAGAAAACGTCCAAGAGTTCATGAGAAGATTCAAAATTACTTTAAGAATATGCTTGATGGTGATATCAGCCCAATCTTGCGCTTAAAAATCAATCGATCGCTATGCAATTTCACTTGTGTTCATTGTTGCGAAGAGCCGTACATGACGAGGGATTTGCAAAAAAGAACTGGAATGCCCGATCCGCGTCCCCAAATGTCACTAGATGATTACAGGGAGTTATCTAGGCAAGCTGATGAGTATGGCCTTTTCCGTTTTGTTCTCACGGGCGGCGAGGCGTTAATTGATAAGAATTTGGATAAGCTGATTGAGGCTCTTGATCCCATGAAGCATCTAATTATCCTTGATACTAATGGATGGACATTTGATGAGGAAAAAGCCAAATGGTTTGCGGGCCTGGGTGGCTACAAAGCCCAGATTTCTCTCGACAGTTTTATTGAGGCAGAGCATGATCAATTTAGGAATAAAAAGGGCTCATATAAAAGGGTGTTAGCTGCATTGAAGGCATCTAAAAAAGCGGATCTAGAGTTGCTGATTTCAACCTGCATTATCAGAGATAGGGTCTTTACTCAAGAGTTTGAGGATCTGTGTAAGTTTTGTAAGGTAGAAGATATTCCTCTATACGTGACTCTGGCTAAGCCAGTAGGAACAATGAGGGAGCGGGATACCTGGGTTTGCACAAAAAAAGATGTAGATCAATTAAAGTACCTAGAAGATAAGTACAACGTATTTACACATATGAGCCCATCTTATGGCCAGCCAGGACGTTGTATCACCGTTAAGGGCATTAACACTGTTAACCATGATGGTGAAATTATTCCTTGTCCCTATATGGACCTCTCAATTGGTAATGTCACAAAAGAGCCGCTTTCAGTTATTTTAGAACGTGGAATGATGAATAGCTGGCTGGGCCCATATCGCGATGAGTGCATTATTGGGGAGCATAAGGGATTTATTCAATTCCACAATCAGGCAGTGCACGACTACTTAAAGGTAAGTCCTTTATTGCCAGTTCCTTATGAGCATGGTTTTGGAAGAACAAAATCTATATCAAAATAGTTTTGCAGAAACGGTTTTTTATGCATTTGGCCATTAATGATTCACCAAGCAAGTAAATAATAATCTCTCAGGAGCAATTATGAAATACGATCAAAATCAGATTGTTAAATCATGCTCAAGAATCGAAAGTGGCCTGAGGCTTGCATTCGACGGAGTAAAAGCGTGCACTTTTTCAACGGGCGCAGTGGAGGCTCCGCTTTATTGGGAGGCGGATAAGATTCCGCCTAATTTAACAAAAGAGATGATCGTAGAGAAAAGAAGACAATTGTTTGAAAGGCTAAATGACCCGAATGATAATGA
>Ga0194132_10012957_pt1 | contig 10249 bp, 11 predicted proteins | sample TA2KigOf80mmetaG_FD_148612 | JGI IMG/M metagenome (GOLD analysis project Ga0194132, IMG submission 148612) | Freshwater microbial communities from Lake Tanganyika, Tanzania - TA2015054 Kigoma Offshore 80m | ecosystem: Environmental > Aquatic > Freshwater > Lake | place: Tanzania: Lake... | reverse complement strand
GCCGAATTACCTGACGCTCGTCATCGTCCAAGCGTCGTTCATCTTCGCCGAATCGGTGCTGGCGGAGGCGGCGCTCAGCTTTCTCGGCGTCGGGCTTCCCCCGTACGTCCCGTCGTGGCGCACCATCCGGTCCGGGGGACGCGCGTTCATGGAGCGGGCGCCGTGGATCACGCTGTTCCCCGGCGCGGCGATGATCGTGACGGTCTTCGGGTTGAATCTGCTCGGCGATGGACTCCGCGATCTCACGGATCCGCGTCTTCGCCGCGCCTCGAACCGCCGGTAACATCGGCCAGCGGCCGCTCGACAACGTGATAAACAGACCGTTGTCACTTTGCGGTCGATGTCCTACCATTAGTCCGCGTTTGACCATTAAGTGTCTCGCCGATTGTGGTTCGTATTCGGTCCGTTAGGACTGATCCCAAGGGGGTTCCATGAAGCCTTTTCGCCTCCCGGTCATGATCGCCCTCGTGTCCGTTCTAGTCGCTCCCCTCATCGTTCCGGGCGGCGCGCCGGCGGCGCCAGCCGCGGATTCGGTCGTGGTCCTGCAGGGGGTCGACGCCGTCACGGTTGACCCGCACATGTCCAGCTCGCTGCCGGAAGCGAACATGATGCTGCACGTCTTCGAGGCGCTGACGATGTACGACGACAACATGCGCCTCGTGCCGGGCAACATCGTCGAGAGCTACCGCAATCTCGCCAACGACCGCACCGTCTGGGAGTTCAAGCTCAAGCCGAACATCCGGTTCTCGAACGGCGAGGCGCTGGACGCGGCCGCCGTCAAGGCCGCGTTCGACCGCGGGATGAACCCGCAGATCGGCCGCGGCAACACGTCCTACCTCAACAACAACCTAAGCATCCGCGAGGCGCGCGCGGTCGACGCGCTCACGTTCCAGCTGATCACGCGCGTGCCGTCGCCGGTCGTGCCGAACTTCCTCGCCGAGTACAACATCGGCGCGCCGAAGTACTACGCCGAGACGCCGCTGCCGCAGGTGGCGGTGCGGCCGATCGGATCCGGCCCTTACCGGATGACGGAGTGGCGCAAGGACGAGCAGATGGTGATGGAGCCGAACCCCACATACACGGGCCCGCGGCCGAGCATCCGCCGCATCGTCTGGCGGCCCGTGCCCGACGGGTTCAGCCGTATCAACGAGCTGCTGCGCGGCAGCGCCGACGTTACCGTCAACGTGCCGCCGGATTTGGTGCCGACGATCAACCGCGTGCAGAAGGCGTTCGGACTGCAGGGCGGCCGCCGCATCTTCATCGGCATCACGCAATACGGCCACCCGGCGCTGCGCGACCGCCGCGTCCGCCAGGCGCTGAACCATGCCGTCGACGTCGACGCCATCATCACCAGCGTGCTGCTGAAGAACGGCGCGCGCACCGGGTCGAACGTCAACCCGCCGTGGCAGAATCCCAACGTCAAGCCGTACGCTTTCGACCAGCGCCGCGCCGGCCAGTTGCTCGACGAGGCCGGCTGGCGCATGGGTCCGAACAACATCCGCGTCAACGCGCAAGGACAGCCGCTGCGCATCACGCTGCAGGGACCGCGCGGTCGTTACCTGAAGGACGCGGAGGTCACGCAGGCGATCGGCCAGTACCTGCGGCAGGTCGGCATCGACCTCAACCTGCAGATCATCGATTGGGCGCAGTACGTCCCGCCGATTTTGCAGAAGCGCGCCGGAGACCTGTACTTGATCGGTTCGGGCTCGAACTTCGAGGGCCAGGCCGACATCTCGGATCTGCAGATGAACAGCTCATCGAACTACGGCAACTGGCGTAACGATCAATTCGAATCCGAGTGGAACCGCCTGATCGGCGAGTTCGATGCGGCGAAGCGGCGCGAAATCCTGTATCGCATGCAGGACATCGTCAAGGAAGACGCGCCGTATATCTTCCTGTACTTCCAGGTCGACATCTACGGCGTCAGCCAGCGCCTGAACTGGAAGCCGCTCCCGAACGAACGGATCCGGCTGACGCAGGCGACGCTCGGGCAGTAGCGGCGCGCGCGGACTAGGGCATTCGGTGGTTGGGCGGGCGCACGGTCTCGCTCAACCACCCCTGACGCCAGTGCCCATGGATCGACGTTGACCCAATATCTCCTCCGGCGCCTGATCCAGGCGGTGATCGTCGTCCTCGGCGTCACCGCGCTCGCCTTCGGCGTGCTCTTCCTCACCGGCGACCCCGTCTATTTGCTCGTCGATCCGCGCGGCGCCACGCAAGAGCAGATCCAGCAGCTGCGCGTGCGCTTCGGGTTCGATCAACCCGTCCCGGTCCAATACGTGCGTTACATCGGAAATGCGCTGCGCGGCGACTTCGGCCTGTCGCTGCACCACGGCGTCCCGAACTGGGATCTGATCGTTCAGCGCTTGCCGGCGACACTGGAGCTCGCGTTCGCCGGCTTCGTGATCGCGCTGGCGGTCGCGATTCCGGCCGGGATCGTCGCGGCGACGCGGCGCAACACGTGGGCCGATTACGCGAGCATGAACGCGGCGCTGCTCGGACAGTCGATGCCGGTGTTCTGGCTCGGCATCCTGCTCATCCTCGTGTTCAGCGTTTCGTTGGGCTGGCTGCCCGTCTCGGGTCGCGGCGGCATCGAGCACCTTATCTTGCCGGCGATCACCGTCGGCGCGTTCACCGCGGCCCGCACTGCGCGCATGGTCCGCAGCACGCTGCTCGAGGTGCTCGGTCAGGACTACGTGCGCACGGCGCGCGCCAAGGGCGCCGGCGAGCGGCGCGTCGTGCTGCGTCACGGGTTGCGAAACGCGTTGATTCCCGTCGTGACGTTGCTCGGCATTGACTTCGGCTACTTGCTCGGCGGCGCCGTGATCACCGAGACGATCTTCGCTTGGCCGGGCGCCGGGCGCCTCGCCGTGCAAGCGATCACGAACAAGGACATCCCGCTCGTGCAGTCGATCGTCATCCTCATGGCGCTGCTGTTCGTCGTGATCAATCTGCTCGTCGACGTGTTGTACACGTTGCTCGATCCGCGGGTGCGCCTGGCGTGAGCGCCGTCGCGGCGGTGGCATCTACCGCACCGCCGACCTCCGCGGGGCGCACCGCGCTGCGCCGCATCGCGCGGTCGCCGCGCGCGCTCGTCGGCCTGGGGGTGCTGACCGTCGTGCTCGTGATGGCCGTGTTCGCGCCGTGGCTGGCGCCGCATGACCCGCGAAACGGCGACCTGCTGGTGACGCGCAAGCCTCCGGCGTGGTCGGCCGGTGGCGTGGCGACGTATCCGCTCGGCACCGACTCGCTCGGCCGGGACATCCTCAGCCGCATCATCTACGGCGCGCGGGTCTCGATCGTCGTCGGCGTCGTCGCGGTGCTGATCGCGGGCGCGGTCGGCGTCACGCTTGGCCTGTTGTCGGGATACTTCGGCGGCATCGTCGACGACGTCATCATGCGGATCGCCGAGATCCAGATGGCGTTTCCATTCATCCTACTCGCGTTGCTCATCATGGCCGTGTTGGGTCAGGGGTTGTTCAACCTGATCCTCGTGCTCGGCGTCTCGGGTTGGGTGCCGTACGGCCGCGTCGTCCGCGGTCAGGTCATGCAGCTGCGCGAGAAGGAGTTCGTCGAGGCGGCGCGCGCGATCGGCTCGAGCACCGGGCGCATCCTCTGGCGTCACGTGCTGCCGAATACGCTGGCGCCGATCATCGTCATCGCGACGTTCATGGTCGCGGGCACGATCGTATCGGAAGCGGCGCTGACATACCTCGGGCTCGGCGTCGAGGCGTCGACGCCGACCTGGGGCACGATGCTCGCGGAGGGGCGCGAGTACGTGCAAGTCGCGTGGTGGCTGGCGATGTTCCCTGGGCTCGCGATCATGCTTACCGTTCTCGGCGTGAACATCGTCGGAGACTGGCTGCGCGACGTCTTCGATCCGCGGCTCCGCGTGTGACGCGGCGGTACGCGATCCGGCTCGTCGAGGCGCCGGACCCGACGAACGGCACGATCGCGGCCGATCCGGCCGCGATCTTCCCAGACCATGACCTGATCGGTTTTTCGGACATCGCCGTGGCATGGCGATTCGCGGTGGCAGTCATCCTCCGGGACACGAAGGCCGGTTTTGTCGCGGTGCCTGGCGACCTCGGCGCCGCCGCTCACGCCGCGATCGCCGCGGCCGGTGCACGCACCGTAGCCGCCGACCTGGAACCGGATACGGCGCGCGTCGTCTGGGCCGACGTCCCGCTGGAGATGAGTATCGTCGAGCACCGCCTGGGCGTGGTACGGACCCCGCCGCGCCTCGCGGAAGGCGCGCATCGACCCGCGATCGTCCACGATCTCACCGACGTCGTCGGCGCGCACGCCGGCGTCTTCGCCAGAGAAGACGTAGGCCTGCTGCGGCTCGGACAACCGCCGTTCTGGCGATCGTACGGCGCGGTCGTCCTCGTGCCGCGAGACAGCGCCGCGCCGGCAGCGAAGGTCACGGCCACGGTTCGCGGCATCGATCCGACACCGTCCGAGGACTGGGACGCCGACCGCCGCCGCCGATTCCGCGAGGACCTCGGCGACGCGCTCGATTGGATCGAAGCCTGCCGCGCCGCCGCTGACGTGTACCGGAGCGCGTTCCGCCCGCTGAACGCGTTGATCCGTTGCCTGCCGGAGGTGTCGATCGAGCCGCATCCGTCCTTCACCTCGTTCCACGTGCTCGTCGCCGATCCGGACGGCCTTCGAGACAGACTGCGCGACTGGGACGTCGAAACGGAACGGCCGGCGCCGGGGCCGCTCGCGCGCCCGACGGCCGGGCTTCCCAGTACGAGCGGCTTGTACCGCCGCGCGCTACGTCTCCCGAACCACGCCAATCTCGGCATGGGCGAGCTGCTGTACGTCGCCGACGCCATCCGTGGCTATCTGGAGGGACGCCCCGGACCGCGTTGAATCCCAACAAGGCGAGCGGCCGCGGAGCCGCCGTGGATCTTTCGGCGCACGAACAGGGAGGCCGGCCGATGCAAGACGTCTATCAGTGGATCGACGACCATCGCGACGCGATCCTCGCTGAGTTCTTCGAGATGCTGCGCATCCCGTCGATTTCCGCGCTCCGCCAGAACCTGCTCGAGTGCGCGGCCCTGGTCGAGCGGCAGACGCGGGCCTCCGGCGTGCCGGCGGAGACGCTGCCGGTACGCGGCGGGCCGCCGCTGGTGTATGGCCACCTCGCGCAGGGACGACCGCGCACCCTGCTGTGCTACGCGCACTACGACGTGCAGCCTGTCGATCCGGTGTCGGCGTGGACGTCGCCGCCATTCGAGCCGAGGATCCGCGACGGCGTCATCTACGCGCGGGGCGCGACCGACAACAAGGCCGGCATCCTCGCGTTCAACAGGGCGGCGCAAGCGTTCCTGGCCACGCGCGGCGGCACGCCCGTGAACCTCACAATGGTCTATGAAGGCGAGGAAGAAATCGGCAGCCCGCACTTCCTCGGCTGGGTCGAGGAGAACAAGAACCGACTGCAGTGCGACGGCTCGTTGTGCCTCGACGGTCCCGTAGACCAATCCAACAAGCGGCCGCCGGTCGCGCTTGGCTGCAAGGCAATTCTCTACGTCGAGCTGGCGTTGAAGTCCAACGAGAAGGACGTCTGGTCCGGCTATGCGGGCTGGGTTCCGAGCCCGGCCTGGCGGATGATCAAGCTCCTCGACACGCTCGTCGACTACGAAACCGGCCAGGTCCTCATTGACAGCTGGTACGACGATTGGGCCCCGTGGACCGACGACGACGAGGCGCTGCTGGACGCGATGGCGGCGACGTTCGATGAGAAGGAAGCGCAGCGCGAGCTCGGTGTCACGCGCTGGGCGTGGGGGCTGCAGGGCAAAGAAGCGTTGAAGCGCCGCTACTACGGACCGACGTGCAACATCTGCGGATTCACGGCCGGATACGGCGGTGAGGGCAGCAAGACGATCATCCCCGCCGAGGTGCGCGTGAAGCTCGACTTCCGGTGCCCGCCGTACCTGGAGCCGGCCGTGCAGCTCGAGAAGCTGCGCGCGCACCTGCGCAAACACGGTTTCGACGACGTCGAGTTGATCCTGCACACGGCGCGCGCGAACCCGTACAAGATCTCGCCGCGCGAGAAAATCGCGCAAGCCGTCATTCGCGCCGCCGACCGGGTCTTCGGCGGTATGCCGACCGTGTATGGCGTTTCGATCCAAGGGCTCATCCGCGTGCACGTGCCGCATCCGGCGGTGATGTCCGGATTCGCCGATCCGGATTGCCGGCTGCACGCGCCGAACGAGAACATGCCGGTCGAGCGGTTGTTCGAAGGCATCAAGTACGCGGCGACGGTGATGCAGGAGTTCGCGGACGCGTGAGTCAGGTGGCAGGGGATGACTTCGGTCTCCTCGAGAGGCTCCGGCCGCCTCCACACTGTTCGTCAGAGGAGGGCGGCCTCCAGTCCCTCGGATCTCGAAGGCACTCCCTACTTCACGAATTACGTCGCGGTCGCGATGGCTGAGAACATGAATCGACATGCTCATGAATTGCCGCCTCTTGTCGAACGCGCGGAGGCGGAAGCGTACGCGGAAATGTTCGCGGCCGCGCCGGCGGCGAATACGTGCGCAACATGCACGACGCCCGCGCTTGCGCCGATAGCACGGTCAAGTGGGTCGAGGTTTGCTACTGCGCGACGCCGCTCGCGGAGGAGCGCCCCTACTGGTAGCGCTACTCTCATCTCGAGACGGTGAAGGACGCGCACGCGCGCAGCCGCTGCAAGGACGAGAACGGAACCGAGCCGTGGTCGTGCGGGAGCTGCGATTGCACGGATCGGCTGGAGCGGTTCCTGGCGAAACGCGGGACGCGCTTCCTCGATACGCTTCCGGCGAACCTTCGATGACGACCGAGGGGAGGGGCGTGCACGTGGCCGCTACACCGCGAACATGGGACGCCCAGGGGACGCCGTCATGACGGCGCGCCTGCGAGCCGTGAATGCAGGCCGCGCGCGCGTCGTCGCGTGGCAAGGGAAACGCGTCGAGACCTCGATCTATAAATCCACGATGCCGGGCCCGGTCGCCGTCCGCACGTTGGGCCTCGACGGCGACGAGCAATCGGATCGCGTCGCGCACGGGGGCGTGCAGAAGGCGGTCTACGGGTATCCGAGCGAGCACTACGATTGGTGGCGCGCCGCGCTGAACCGCGACGAGCTGCCCTGGGGCGCGTTCGGCGAGAACCTTTCGACCGCCGGACTCCTCGAGACCGACCTGCGCATCGGCGACCGGCTGCGGATCGGTACGGTCGAACTGATCGTCACGCAGCCGCGCACGCCGTGCTACAAGTTGGGCATTCGCCTCGGCGACGACGACCTGCCCGCGCGGTTCCGCGCCAGCGGTCTCTGCGGATTCTACTTCGCGGTTGCCCAAGAGGGAATCATTGCCGCCGGCGACGCGATCGAGATCGTCGCGCGCGATCCGCTCGAGGTCACCGTCGCGGATGTCATGGCCGTATTCGTCGATCCACTCGCGGATTCGGAACGCGAGCGCCGCGTCGTCGAGCATCCGCGCCTGGCGACGCGCTTGCGCGATCGGCTGTGGGAGCGGCTCGCGAGTCGCACGGAGCGGACGTGACCGCTATGCACGTCGTCTTCGGGGCCGGTCAAGTCGGCGGACAGCTGGCGGCGCGACTGACGGCGGCAGGCCACGCCGTCCGTGTCGTCAAGCGCCCGGGCGGCGGCGTGCCGGAAGGCGCTGAGATGGTCCTCGGCGACGCCGCCGACCCTTCGTTCTGCGCCCGCGCCGCGGCAGGGGCGTATACCGTCTACCACTGCATGAATCCCGCGTACTCGGCGGCCTTGTGGGAGAAACGCGTCCCACTCTACATAAACAATCTGATCGCGGCGCGCGCGTCGGACTTCTACGGGCCCGTTGGGGGGGCACGCACTTCGCGGATCGGTTGTGGAAACCAACGTTCGCCGGCAAGACGGCGCAGTTGGTCTTGAATCTCGACATGCCTCATACGTACCACCACATTCCGGACGTCCCCGCCGGGCTAGCGACGCTGGGTACGGCCGCTGATGAGGTCTTCGGGCGCGTCTGGATGCTGCCCTGCGCGCCGGCCGATCCGGCACGCGCCCTGGTGGCGCGGTTCGCGAGCGCGCTGGGCCGGGAGATCCGCGTGACCGGCGTGCCGCCGTACAGTTACACGATCGTCGCGAGCCCCGGTTCCAGCCACCGCGACCCGGCGAACCGCACGGCTTCGTAGCCGAACCAGCGCTGCACGGGATCCGCAAAGTACAGGATGGAGATCGTCAGCGCAAGGCTCAACCAGAAGCGACGCCGGAACATCTCCGGGCTGTGGCCGGCGTGTCGATCGTGGGTATCGGCCTCCCCATGCGCGGCGTCATGCGCCACGACGGCGGGGACCACGCCGCCGTTGTGGCTCGCGTCGTGTGCGTGACCGATCGAATGCACGGGGCGCCTCCGCGATGTCGTTGGAGAACTCGAAACCAGGGATGGTAGCTGGTGATGGTATACCCACAATTGGAATCATCGTTGGAGCGAGACGTACGTGGCTATGACCTTGGAGCGCGACAGACTCCCCGCCATCACGCTCCGTTCCCGCGCTTTCGCGCGTCTTCAGCGATCCCCGACCGCGCCAACAACCGGTCGATCGCCGCGGTGATCTCCCGTTCGTCGATGACGGAACGAATCTCCCGCCACTGTCCCGCGAGGTGAGGCCTCGTCTTCGCCACGCCGTCGATGCGCGCCGCTAGGGGCGCGGTTGGAAACACGCGCAGACGACCGAGCGCGCCGGCGGCGGCGAATTGGCCCTGCGTGCGGACGCACGTTTCGCAGACCCCGCAATTGAGCGCGGCCGCGCGATGTTCCCAGCACACTCGCAGTCGTTCGTGCACGAGCGGCCAATCGGCGATGGCCCGCACCTTGTCCAACCGCGTCGATGCCGAGCCGTCGTTGACGATCGCCACGGCGCCGGAGCTCCACAGCGGATCGAGCTCGGGCGTCGATCCGTAGGGAGGTGGAACGTCCGAGCTCGCCACGTAGACGCGTCCGACGGCGAGCGCCATCGTGTGGGCGACCGACGCCAGGGCGGCGACTTGGGTCGTTTCCCACGGCAGTCGGTTGAACCAGCGCCCGTTTCGCAGATTCGTTCGCGGGAAGGCCGTGTCGAGCGAAAGCGCGGCGGCAACTTGGCGCACGCCGGCGGCCACGGCCTGCCACCGCGCGACGTCAGCGAGCGGAACTTCGAAGCCGTGCACGAAGATCAACGTCTCGATCTCCGACTGCCGACGGCGCAACGTATAGAACGAGTCGACGTCGCCGGTGAAGAAAATCGCCGGCTTGCCTTCCGGCGACCGCGCCGCGATCGCCGACGGCGTAATCGTTCCGCCCGGCATCTGCCAGTATTGGGCCGCGACCTCCCGCACGCGCGCGAGGTTCTCGTCGAGCTCGCCGTCGAGGTCGGCGTCGATCGTCAGAGACGCCCGGGAGGCGAAGACGGGCAGGGCCAGCTGCACCGCGATGGCGTCCGCCTTCGCGACGAGCGGGCGGTCGGCCTCCATGAAGATGTCGTCGCCGCCGAGGTGCGCCGTGACGCGCCAGACGCCGGCGCCGCGCTCGAAGCTCGGCGCCGGTGCGTGCCAGCGAGGGGGGCGGCGAGGCCATCTCATCGATCAGAAGTGGATTCGGCTGGCGCCCTGCTGGTCCTCTGACGTCGTACGCCAGGAGGGCCGGAGGTGAAAAACAAGAAGAAAACGGTCGGCAAGGGATGTACGAGGCGCAAGAGGGCCCCACTTCGGCCGAGGAGGAAGACGTTGCCCATGACACCGTCCTACGCCGCGAGCTGCACGAGCTCCGGCAAGCTCGGCCGCGCGATCTGCACCGCGCGCGCGCATCACTTCGTCGCCGACGACGCCGGCGGCGAGGAGCTCGGCGCCGGCGAGTACTTCTTCGCGGGCATCGCCGCGTGCGCGGTGAACATGATCGAACGGATCGCGCGCGCGGAGGCGATCCCGCTCGACTGGATGGACGTTTCCGTGCAGACGTTTCGAGAGGCGGACAAGCCGTCCGGTGAGCTCTCGCTCTACGACGAGATTCGCGTCGACATCGAGATGTGGGGCGTGGGCGCGAAGCACGCGGAGGACCTCGTCGCGGTTTGGAAGCGCCGCTGACCCCTCTACGGATCGGTCGCCGTGGCGACCCCGAAGACGATCGTCAGCCACATCGCTCACGCGGAGCCCAAGCCGAGGACGTAGCCGACTCAGGAACGGATCAGACGTTGAAGCGGATCTCCAGGATCGTGTTCTCGGGGA
>Ga0194132_10012955_pt1 | contig 10250 bp, 8 predicted proteins | sample TA2KigOf80mmetaG_FD_148612 | JGI IMG/M metagenome (GOLD analysis project Ga0194132, IMG submission 148612) | Freshwater microbial communities from Lake Tanganyika, Tanzania - TA2015054 Kigoma Offshore 80m | ecosystem: Environmental > Aquatic > Freshwater > Lake | place: Tanzania: Lake Tanganyika... | reverse complement strand
GCCCATCTTGGTTTGCATGCCGCGCATCAATTTCTCAACGATCGTGCGCTGGCGCCTTAAAGGCTTTCTCATCCGACGAAACTGCTTGGCATGGGCATAGCCCGAGGCCTGACGGGTCAGCGTCTTGCCTTCTTTGGCAAAGGTTTGTTTGAGGATAATGCCAGCTGCTTTGGCTAGTCCCACCAGCTTGGCGCGGCACACCTCAAGCAAGCGACTGTCGGTGGGATGAGCCACGGCTTTGGGTTGAACCGTAGTGTCCACAACCACCGTCTCTAAAGCCTTCTTGCTGATGAGCTTCAGGTTTACCGCTACCGCTATGGTCTTAGCCAGTAACTCCTCAACCCCTTCCTCTCCAATCAACTTGCGGAACTTGCCGATTAGGCTTGGGTCACAAGGTGCACGATGTTCAAAGTAATCCATGCCCGAGAAGTATTGCCAGGTGGGTGTCTCTGACCAACGCTCAACCAAACCCTCATCGCTTTCGTTATAGGCGTGCTTCAAATAAAGCAGTGACACCATCAGGCGAAAGGGCAGACGGGGACGACCGGCACTGGATAAGCCCGCACCAAGTACCACGGTCTGGGAACCAAAAAGACCCACCTCCTGGATGCTCCGACCCTTTTTGACTTCCCGAGCTAACTGCTTGGCCAAGGACGCTTCGATCTCCTGCCAAGGCTTATGCGAGGCGAGCACCGCAAGCGGGTGTCTTAAATCAATCATCTGATCAATGCGGCTGTGAAAGAAGTCATCGCTACCACGCATGAGGCTACTCCCATAAACTCCCAGAAAACCGCACTGGAATGATCAAAAGATGGGAGTTATTATACCTCTGTCACTGACCGGTCTAATGGAGCCACCTGTGATCGGATCTAATGGAGCCAGTTCAGGGCTGCGATCCGGGCATTTCGGCGGGCGTATTTTGCCCTGTTTTCGGTGAAATCCGAATCACGGTTTTTGCCGTTTTCCGGCCCCCGGTTTTGACGCTGTGAGCGGCGCAGACGACGCTGCGGTTTCAGGATCGGTTTGCTGGCCGCGCGGACTTCTCTGACTGCGTCCTTCTAACGCGATGCAGTACGCGCCGTGCAGGAGTCGATCGACGGTGGCAGCGCCCACCATCTTGTTGCTCGCAAACGCCTCCTGCCATTCGTCGGCCGCAAGATTGCTGGTGATCACGGTGGGGAACTTCTCATAGCGCGCTGCCACGATCTCGTGCAAATCGTCGTCGTGAGGCGAGGCGATCGGTTTGAGCGCAAAGTCGTCGATGATCAACAGCGTCACCCTGGCCAGCATCTTCATCCGCCGTTCGTAGACGCCAGATAGGCGGGCGCGGTTGAGCGCGCCAAACAACTGTGACTGCGTGGCGAAGTGCACCTCGTGGCCGAGCCTGACCGCCTGGTGCCCGATCGCCTGCGCGAGGTGGCTCTTGCCCGTACCAACCGGGCCTACGATGTGCACCGGCGCCGCCTCCGCAATGAAGCGGCAGGTGAGCAGATCGTTGACGCTGGATCGACTGATCCCGGGCGTGCGCTCGAAGTCGAATTGCTCGATCGTCTTGGCGCTGTGGAAGGCGGCGCGGCGCAGGCGCACTGAGAGCCGCTGCTGTTCGCGCCGAGCAATCTCATCACCGAGTAGCAGCGTGAGGAAGTCGATCGGCGCCATATGCTCCTGCAGAGCCTGGCGGTTGCGAACCTCCAAGCTGTCGACCATGCCGGATAGCCGCAAGGTGCGCAGCATCGAACCGAGTTCTGGAAACGAATTCATCGTGCGCTCCTTAGTGAAGGGTTGGGCCGGGTGTAAGCCGCTTACCGCGGTAGTAGCGAGCTTTGCCCTGATAGACCGGACTCGTGACCGGTGGCGGCGGGGGCGACACCTGATCGAGCCCCTTCTCGAGCATGACGCGAACGGTGCGTGAGGAAACCGTATCAACGTCGCCCATCCGCGCACACGCTGCCTCCAGCCGCTCCTTGCCGAACCGCTCCGCCAGTCGCAGTAACGACTGCACCCCGCGCAATCGATCGAGCACCCGATCGCCGAACATTCGGTTCACCAGCGCCGCGCACGCTGGCCCGATTGCCTGGGCACGCTCCAAACAGTACTGGGGGTGGTGCATCTTCCAGGCGAGAGCTGGCGGTGGCAGATGGTCGTCAAGGGTGAAGCGTTGGCCGCGACGCTGACCTCGCGGGTGAACGGCGGCTGTCTCGTGAGCTTCGTCGAAGATCATTACCTGCTGAGAGGTGGCGCGCAGTGTCGTGACCGTTCCGATCAGACGGTACGGGACCGAGTACAGGCAGTAGTCGAACTGGACATGAGTGTCGCGGTGAACCTTCAGGCGCGCCCAGGAACACACCTCGGGGGTGCGCGACGGTAACGCCTTCAGGCTCGCGCGCTCGAGCTCAAACAGCACCAACGGCTGCTGGCGCGTGGTGCCGTGTGTGCGTTGCCCGGCCACAGTCATCACCCAATCCAGCGCCTGCCGATTGAGGTCTTCCAGGTTGCGGAAGGTGCGCAGTGGCAGGAAGTTGCGCTTGATGTACTTGACCCCCGATTCGACGATTCCCTTCTTGGCCGCATCGGCTGGCGGGCATGGACTGACAATGAATCCGTACCCCTGGGCGCACTCGGCGTAGGCGCGATGCACCTCGGGATCATCGATCACAGCGCGCGTGATCGCGCACTTCGGGTTGTCGATGATGATCTTGGACGGCACGCCGCCGAAGTGACGCAGCGCGCGGTGATGGCACCGCTGCCAGGTCTCGGCGCTTTGGTCGAAGACGAATTCAACGTATTGGTGCCGGGAAAAGCACAGCGTCATCACGAAGAACCAGGTGCGAGCCTCGGTGCCGCTATCGGCGTCTGTCAGCACCGGACCGGCGCCGAAGTCAACTTGCGCAGCCTCGCCCGGCGCGAAATCCAGAATCATCGTCGGTTCCACGTGCAAGCCCTTGAGCTTGTCGAGGAACCTGCGAACCGAACTGTAGTGGCCGGTGAACCCGTACTCGCGCACCAGCGCGGCGTAGATCGCCGCACCCTGAACGCCCTGCCCAAACCACTGCCTGATGCGCTCTGCAAATGGCTCGACGCTGGAGCGACGCACCAACCCTACGCCAGCCGCTCCCAGCCCCTTACTGCAAGCCAGCGCCGCTACGATCTGCGCAGCCGACGGCAACTGCGATTGCTCGGCAAGCCACCCTTGCTGGGCCGCCAGCGCTCTGAGTTCGCCCACCTTGCGGCGCCCCAGGATGCGATCACGGCTGATTGCGCGGTCAGTCTGACCCAGGCGCATCCGATACAGCGCCTCTTGATACTCGTGCATCTCGATTCTCCGGTTTGCCATCTGCCGTCCTCCTCAAAGTGGGCGGCGAGTATGGCCGGTTAAGGAAAACCGAAATACGCAGATGCTCCCCTATCGATGGCTCCATTAGGCGATCACGCGCTGGCGCCATTAACCGATCTCCGGCTGGCTCCATTGCACCGATCACCGACTGGCTCCATTAAGCGATCACGGACTGGCTCCAATCATCCGATCACCAAGTGGCTCCAATGTGGCGGTCAATGACACCATTGCCGGGACGCACTGATTTGTGCGCCAAACCCATTGAGGCCGTGGTGGATTATCTGGTGCAACACGACGCGTCTTTGCGCCAACAGATAGACCATGCCAACCAACGGATCAACTCCGTTCTGGAGGATAACGAGCGTCTGCGTCGCCTTCTGCTACAAGCCACTGGTCGTATGTTCGGCCCCCGTCGTGACGCAGTTGCACCGGATGCATCAAACCCCCAGCCCATGCTGGGTTTCGATTTGACTGGTTGCGACACGGATCCCGCATTTGTTGCTGGACTCCACGACCGCATGGCTGATGCGGTCAACGATTCGAAGGCTACACAGCCGTCTGAGGACCAATCCAAGGCGGCTGCCAAACGCGCGTGGGTTCGCAAAAACCTTCCGCCGCACCTGAAGCGTGAAATCCAGCGTTACTGGCCCGAAGGGCTTATCTTTGACGGCGCCGAGGCGGTATGCGGTTCCTGCAATGCCACAGCCCGCCCCATTGGCGAAGATCGCTGCGAGCAGCTTGAGTACATTCCGGCGCAGTTCAAGGTTATTGTTCATGCGCGCCCGAAGTTCGTCTGCACCTGCTGCAACAAGGTACTGCAAGCCAAGGCACCCCTGCGCCCCGTAGAGCAAGGCAGCATCGGGCCCGCACTGGCAGCGCATGTGCTGACCAGCAAGTTTGAGCGTCATATGCCTCTGAACCGGCAGAGCAAGCAATACAGCAGCCTGGGAGTTGATATCAGCACATCGCTGCTGTCGAACTGGACACTGAAACTCGGTTTAAGCCTTGCTCCGCTGCTCAAGCACATCCGTGCCCATGTGTTTGCCGGCCCCAAACTTCACGCCGACGACACGCGACTGCGCGTTCTGCGCAACCGCACTGGCGAGGATACCAGGCGCATGCACATCAGCAACGGTGCCTGCACAGACTATCTGTGGGTCTACGCCCGTCATGACGGCAATGCGGGCCATCCGCACACCCGCGCAGTCTGGTTTGAGTACAGTCAGGGCCGTGGCTCTCAGTATCCGACTGAGCACCTGAAAGATTACCGCGGCTACGTGCAGTGCGATGCCTATGGCGGCTTCAATGAAACCTTCCGCAGCGGTCAGCGCCGACCGGTGTACTGCTGGGCGCATTTCCGGCGAAAGCTGAAAGACCTTGTTAAGGCTGACACAGCCGCAGGTATCAGGCGCCTCGCGGGTAGCAGCATCGCCGGCGAGGCACTGGAGCGAATACGCAAGCTGTACGCCATTGAGAAACGCATCCGGGGGCTGATGCCCGAGGAGCGTAAACGCGTGCGCCGCGAGGAGAGCATTCCACTGCTGCGGCAGTTTGGAAAGTGGGTGCGAAGCCAAGTGGACGTTCTTGCCCGGCGCTGTGCGCTGGCCGAGATCTTCATGTACCTGCTCAAGCGGTGGCGCGGCTTCATCCGCTAGGCTAGAGACGGTTGGCTGGAGATGGATAACAACCACGTAGAGAACGCCATTCGTCCGGTGGCCGTTGGCCGGCATGGGTGGCTGTTTGCGGGCTCTGAGCGGGGAGCGCGCGCTGCTGCCGCCATTTACAGCCTGATTGCCACGGCCAAGGCGCATGGGCACAACGTGGAGCCTTACCTGCGGGTGGTGTTTGAGCGTCTGCCCGGAATGGACGAGCAGGACATCCCCAGCCTGTTACCATGGAATCTGTCGCCTGAGGCTGTGGCTGGAACCCAAACCGAGTCCATCCCGACGGCGGCGTGACCGGTCCACAATACACGCGACCGCGTCATTTCTGTTGACTGTATCGCCTGACTGCTTACCTGTCTGCCTGCCATGATTGAACTTGAGAACTTCACTTACGAAGAACTGGTCGCCTTAAACCGCGCGATCGTCACCCGCCTGAAATACATGCGCGCCATGCGCGATCTGCATTCCATGTCGAACATGCATCTGGGGCAGCGTGTCTGCTTTGAATCGAGAATGGGGATGCTGACCGGAACGGTGGTGAAGTTCAATCAGAAAACTGTCGTGGTCCACACCGATGATCACCAGCATTGGAAAGTATCGCCGAACTTGCTGCGGCCTTTGCTGGACCAGAATGATTCTGACTTCCAGATCATTGAGGGTTGAACGCACTCATGCCGCGGGCGCGGCACTGGTGAAAGTTTGAGGCTTACCGTACAGCGATCACTGGATTTCATCGACCGCATCACGGACACGTTGTCTAAGAAGATGGTGCGAAAGGTCAAAAACCGATGGAATGGGGAAATCTGGCCCTGGGACCTAACATCACTTCGCTGAACTTGGCGTTTCAGAAGGTTTCTTAGCGAGCACTGCTTCGATTACCGACAGGTACTTGTCGATAACTATCTGCTCATCGAATTCCCGTTCAATTTTGATCCGACCGCTTGCACCCATGACCTCTCGTTCAGCGGGGGACATCCTGACGATGCGCTCCATCTTGGCTGCCAAATCAGAAGCGTCCCTGGGCTTACACAGGTAGCCATTAACACCGTCATCTACGACATCCCGGCAACCCACAGAATCGGTTGTAACAATGGGGCGCGCCATGGCGGCCGCTTCGAGCAAGGTTCTGGGAGTTCCCTCTCGATAGAAGGAGGGCAACACAACACAGTCGGCCAGGGCGATCTTTTCTCGAACGGTGTCACTCACCCCAAGGTAGCGCACAACTCCTTCGGCCATCCAGTCTTCCATCTGCTTTCGCGAGATGGCGGCGGGGTTTTGCACGTCAAGAAAGCCCAAGAGACAACACTCTGCTTCAATACCGCGTTGCTTGAGTAGGCGCGCGGCTTCAACGAATTCACCCACCCCTTTGTCCCACAACATCCTGGCGATCAATAAAAACCGCACTACAGGTCTCGCTGGCAAAGCAGTCGGCTGGAACTTCACCAGATCAATGCCTGAGCCAGGAAGCCGGGCAGCAATCGCCTCGTACACAAGCCCGCCCGATACAAACAACTGCCGGTCATCGTCATTTTGAAAGAAAACTTTCACCGAGCGGGACAAGGCAATTCGATACAAAGCGCGTACTAATTGATTTAGCCAGCCCCCTTTGATAAAAACTGTCCCAAGGCCTGCGACGTTATTGACAACAGGAATTCTCAGAGCATGAGCCGCGAGTGATCCAAACACATTAGGTTTAACTGTATAGCAAAGAAAGACATCTGGTTTTTCCGCGCGCAATAATCTAAAAAAACGCATTAGGAGTAACAAATCACGACCAGGGTGTGTGCCCTTGCTATCCATGGGAAGCGCAATGTAACGACAACCGAGGGAATCTAAATGTTGCGCATACGCGTCAGCAGGCGCAACGGCGATCACATCGTACCCATGAGAGACAAGCGCCCGAATAAGTCCTGAACGGAAATTAATCAGATTCCACGCCGCATTCACAGAAATCATAACCGTTGCGCTCAACGGGATTGCTCCTCAAACCAAGTCTGAAACATCAACACATTCCAAAGCTGATATTGCCAATTGCGCTGCCCTGAAAGATGTTCTATCCATTTTTGACGAATCGGCCACGGGTTAAAAAAACCTTCCCGGCGTAAGCGCGATTCATCCAGCAGACTTTCTGCCCAATCCCGGAGAGGGCCACGCAACCAGGAATCAATAGGCACCCCAAAGCCCATCTTGGGGCGTTCTATCAGTTCCTTGGGAACGTATTTGTAGAGCACTTGGCGCAGGATCCACTTTCCTTGGCCATTGCGAATTTTCATATGCAATGGCAGGCGCCAAGCGAACTCAACAATGCGGTGATCCAGCATCGGAACCCGCGTTTCAAGACTTACGCCCATCGCTGCGCGATCAACCTTGACCAATATATCGTCTGGAAGGTAGCTCAACGTATCCAATGCCATCATTTGCTCGACCACCGAACCCAACCCCGGCAGGTTACTTGTCGCAACTGCTGGCGGCGCATACCCATTAATTACAACCTTGTCTGGCTGTGGCCAATGACTGATAAAGTGGCGATACAAAGACGTGCTGTCATCAACCTCCAACACCCCAGCCAGCTTGGTAACTTTGTTGCCTAAATTTAACCCCCTGCCCCCCAATTGGGGGAACAACGCGACAGCTCTTCCAATTCGATCCCAGGCTGCCGGTTTGAGTGATGACAACCCAAATGAAGCAAGGTGTCTTGCCCAGAGGGGTATAGACTCAATCTTATCCCACCATCGCTGGGTACCTAAATATCGGTTATACCCCCCAAACAGTTCATCCCCAGCATCGCCAGATAATGAAACCGTTACATGTTTCCGAGTCATTTCCGATATGAGAAAAGTCGGAATTTGCGATGCATCTGAAAACGGCTCGTCAAACAATGCCGGCAAAAGCGGAATCACATCCAAGGCCTGCCGGGAAGAAACATAGAGTTCGGTATGATCAGTACCCAGGTGTTGTGCCACTGCCTTGGCATACTCGGCTTCGTTATAACCCGCCTCGTTATAACCTATGGAAAAAGTCTTGACCCGTCTTGATGATTGCGACTGCATCAAGGCAACAATTGCCGTGGAATCGACCCCTCCCGAAAGGAACGCTCCCAGAGGAACATCCGCCACCATCTGCTGATGTACCGAATCGCGCAAGAGGTTATTCAGCGACTGGATTGCCTCTTCATCGCTACCCGCAAAGGGGGCGTCGATCCCAGACTTTATGACCTCATCAAGAGACCAATAAGGAACGAGGTCCTCCGACTGAGTGTTACCTCCACGGTATATTTTTAGGAAACATCCAGGAAGCAGCTTTTTTATGTCTTTATAAATAGAATAAGGGGCAGGAATATATCCGAGGCGCAATTGAAGCGCTATAGCATCCCGATCTATTTGGCCTTCAAATAATGGGTATGCCTTTATTGCCTTTAATTCAGATGCAAAAAAGAAAGTCCCTTTCTGAAAACCATAATAAAGCGGCTTCTCGCCAAGGCGATCACGCGCCAGACACAGAACACGCTCTTGCCGATCCCATAAAGCCAGGGCGAACATGCCAATCGACTTCTTGAGGGTTCCTTCCAGACCCCACGCCTCAATTCCGGCCAACAAGGTTTCTGTATCCGAGTGGCCACGCCACGGCACCTGCCGCATACCATCACGCTCAAGCTGCTCCCGCAGGCTGAGGTGGTTATATATCTCGCCATTGAATGCAATGACATATCGACCTGATGAGGAATCCATGGGTTGCCGGCCATTGTCCGACAAGTCCAGCACCGCCAGTCTGCTGTGCCCCAAAGCTATACCGGCTTCTGCATCGGCCCACGTGTCGGCATCATCCGGTCCGCGGTGCCTCAATGAGGAAATCATTGCTCGTGCCCGTGACGCCATGTCACCATGGGCCATTATTTCCCTTTGCAAAAAACCAGCAAATCCACACACAATACTACTGAGCCTTATTTGAATGATGGTTCAATGGGTGAGAATGCAGACTTAATCTTCTTCTGGCCGGCAAAGCGTTGCGGATACTGCAGCACCTCAATCAACTCGGTGATGTGCAGCCCGAGATCAGCAGAGACGCGGGCGGGCCTTTTCTCCACAATTGCTTCGGCCATCTCGGCTGGCCCACGGCAAAAATCCACGGGCTTATAATGCCCAGAGCTGCGTATCATGGGCTTGATGGCATAAGGGTATTTCTTTCTCAATCGCCAGTGCCCCCCCCAAGACCAAGGAACCCAGTTGATGACCCTCTCCAGCTTGTTTCCCCAGTAATCCAGTCGGTACTCCAGCGCACTACCTATTCTGCCCGGTGGCGAGCGGCTCACATAAACAGGAGACGCATCATCCCGCATATCACGAGTGTAAATGACCCCTCTCTCTCCCATGATCACCAAAGATTTGTCCAGCGGGGCCACAATGCTGCTCGTCACACGAGCAACAATCCCGTTATCGTACTCGATGCAACCGACCGAAAAATCTGGCGTGATGACATCCACCGGCACACCTTTATCTGGTATCTGGCACGACGCATAAGCCGTCACATTTCTGGCAGGGCCAAAATACGCAGCAAACCATGTCAGGAAATAGCCGGCATGCTCATAAGTACAGCCCACCTCAAATTCATCCTTGGCTGGCCAGAGTGCGCCAGAGGCGCTGCGCCACTTGTAAAGTGGATATCGATGTGTCATGCCTGCATCGAAATTTGCATATACGAGGCGAACAGGACCAATCACATCATCCTTTAACGCTTTCCAGATGGTTTGCGCAGTCTCGCTCAAGAAGCTACAGGGAGCAGAGCCGAGATAGAGGCCTTTTTCCTTAGACAAGTCGACCAATTCACGAGCACTCTCATAATCCATTGCCAGCGGCTTCTCGGAATAAACGTGCTTGCCTGCCTCAAGCAGGGCTCGAGTAACACTGTAGTGTTCCCTTGGATTAGTAAGATTCAACACCAGTTCGACGGATTGATCCGACACTAGCTCATCGAATGAATTGTATGTTGGCAATGAATAATACTTCGAGAATTCATCCAGCCTGACTGGGTCCCTGTCAAACACCCTGCAAATTTCCAGGCTTTGATGATAGCCAACCGAGGCCATATAAAAATCGGCAACAAACCCGCAGCCGACAATCGCAATTTTCATGCTTACCTATCCTTGTTGTAGTGCGCCAGGCACCGGCTTCAGCACTTGCGGCTCGCCATTCATCTGAAGGCTTTTCTGTATGGCCAGCGTCACCCGCGTTGCGGCAATGCCGTCCGCCAGGCTG
>Ga0194132_10012953_pt1 | contig 10252 bp, 10 predicted proteins | sample TA2KigOf80mmetaG_FD_148612 | JGI IMG/M metagenome (GOLD analysis project Ga0194132, IMG submission 148612) | Freshwater microbial communities from Lake Tanganyika, Tanzania - TA2015054 Kigoma Offshore 80m | ecosystem: Environmental > Aquatic > Freshwater > Lake | place: Tanzania: Lake... | reverse complement strand
CCCCCTGCTGGTGATGGGGCAGTTGGGGCAAGGGGAGGAAAGCCCCCTGACGCCGAGGTTGGGGCAACTGCTGGCGGGGCGAGGCGGGGGAAACGTCGGCTTTGTCTACGTGCTTCCCATCGGAGGGGGAGGACAGACGCCCCTGGGGGCGCTGACCCTGGTGCGGGGGGCCGGGGCCGGGCCGCTCAACCACGAGCAGCCCGGCCTAACCGAGGGCATGAGGCAGGTGCTGGCGGATATCCTCTCAGGCTGAGACGGGCTGCACCAGCCCTTTGGCAAGCAGCCACTGTTCCAACTCCTCACCGCTGATATCGGCCACCATCTCGCCGTTCACCTCGACGCAGGGGGAGAGGGGCTGGCCGCTCTTCTGCACCATCTCCGCGTAGTTGGCAGGGTTGTTGATGATGTCCTTGTCCTCGTAGGAGAGTCGATGGCGGCGCAGCACCTCGCGCACGCCGTTGCTCCAGCCACAGACGGGCTTGAGGTAGGCGACGATGTTCGGGGTCTGGGACATGGCGGGCTTTTCCTCGGTTGGGGGTGGATTTTTTGGTGAATATAAAGACGCACCGGCCGCTGTCAACCGCCCCGGTTGACGAAAATCGGCGGCGCTAGTAAATTGGGCACGCGCCCCTCAGGCAAACGGCCCATCCCCCGGGCCTCATTCCCGGCTATAGCTCCGAGAGTGACATCCATGAGCACCGAAGCTTTGCTCCACATCGAGGGCGGCGTGCGCCTGACAGGCCAGGTCCACGTGCAGGGCGCCAAGAATGCGGCCCTGCCCATGATCGCCGCCTCGGTGCTGGCCTCCGAGGGCCAAACCATCCTCCACCGCGTGCCGCCGGTTAAGGACGTGCTGGTGGCCCTGGAAGTGCTGCGCCGCCTGGGTGCCAAGGTCCAGTACGAGCCGGCGGTCGGCACGGCGGTGATCGACGCCACCTGCATCGACAACACCCGTCTGCCCGCCGAGCTGACCGGCCGGCTGCGCGCCTCCATCCTCTTCGTTGGCCCGCTGCTGGGCCGCTTCCGCCAGGCCCAGATCGAGGAGGTGGGGGGCTGCACCATTGGGCAGCGGCCGGTGGATTTCCACTACCGGGGTTTTGCCCGGTTGGGGGCCTCGGTGGCGGGATTGCGGGGCGGAGGGTTCGATGTCAGCGCTGCAGACCTATGCGGGGCCTTCATGTACTGCGACGTGCCCAGCCACACCGGGGTCGAGAATCTGGTCATGGCCGCCAGTTTGGCCAGGGGCGAATCGCTGATCGAGAACGCCGCCTCGGATCCGGAGATCGAGGATTTCGCCCTGCTGATGGCCAAGATGGGGGCCAAGGTGGAGGGGATCGGCACCCGCACCGTGCGTATTTGTGGGGTGGAGAAGCTGCGGGGGGCCGAGCACACGGTGATGCACGACCGCCTCGACGCCGGCCTGCTGATGATGGCCGGGGCCATCACCGGGGGGGACATCGCCGTGGAGGGGGTGCGGCGTGAGCACCTGCGCATCTTTGAGGCCAAGCTCCAGCAGATGGGCGTGGAGTTGGAGGAGGACGGCCCGTGGGTGCGGGTCCGCCGGCCCGGCCCGCTTTCGCCCATCAACATCGTGACCAACTTCCATCCCGGCTTTCCAACCGACCTGCAGCCCTGCATCACCGCCCTCTCCTGTGTGGCCCAGGGGGACAGCTATGTCCGCGAGACCATCTTCGAGGACCGTTTCGGCCACATCAAGGTGCTGCGGGCTTTCGGGGCCCGGCTCTCCCCGGAAAAGGACCGGCTGGTCATCGTCCACGGCCCGGCGCGGCTGAAGGGCTGCAAGGTCAAGGCCCTGGATATCCGCGCCGGCGGGGCCGCGGTGCTGGCGGCCCTAGCCGCCGAAGGGAGCAGCACTATCGCCAACTTGTACCAGTTAGACCGGGGCCACGCCTTCCTTGAGGACCGGCTCCAGGGCCTGGGGGCGCGCTTGCGGCGGGTCTGAAAACGAGCCAGCGCCACGGCGGGGCAGTCAGGAGGCTCTCTTGACTGCCCTTTTTTTGTATCTACCTTTCTCAAATCCACCCAGGAGACCATGATGGAGATCCATCCCGACAGGGTCTATCTCTACCGCGCCCAAATCGAGAAGGACGAGGCGCCCTTCGCCCACTACCGCAGCCTGGCCTACGCGGCCCTTAATGCCCTGGAACTGGAACTGCCCACCAGCGGCACGGTGCTGGTCAAGCCCAACGCCACGGTGCTCTTTCCTCCAGAGAAGCGGGTCATCACCCATCCCGGCTTCGTCGGCGGCATCCTCGACGCCCTGGGGGACAAGGGGGTGGGTCGCCAGCGGCTGCTGGTGGCGGAGGGGCAGTCGGGCGAGCAGCCCCAGCACGGCCACACCTGGGAGGTATCGGGGTACCAGGAGATGCTGGCCCGGAGGCAGGTCCCCCTGCGGGTGCTCAACGGGGTGGAGACCCAGCCGGTGCAGGTGCCCGGCGGGGTGGTGTACGACGCCTATCCCATCGCCCGCGAGGTGGTGGAATGCGCCTTCTTCCTCAACGCGCCCCTGGCCAAGTGCCACAACCTGGGCTGCACCACCCTGTCGATCAAGAACCTGATGGGCATCCTCACCAGCCCGGTACGCCACCTGTGCAATATCCAGGAGGTGGACCAGCCCTTTGCCGAGGGGATCTGGCGGCTGAACCCCAGCGGCCTCAGCCTCTTCGAGGACCGCTTCTGCCACAAGCTCTGCGACCTGGTTGCAGCCCTGCGCAGCATCGGGATGCCGCGCCTGTGCGTTGTGGACGGGTTGGTGGGCCGCGACGGCACGGCCTTCAACGAGGGGCGCAACTACCCGCTAGGTTGGGCGGTGCTGGGCCAGAACGAGGTCCATGTGGACGCGGTGGTCACTTTTCTGATGGGCCTGGACCCCGAGGCCACCCCTTACCTCAAGTTCGCGGCGGAGCGCGGGCTGGGGGCCAACCGGGTGGACCGGATTGAGGTGGTGGATCTGATCGAGGGGCAGACACTGGACCCCGGGGCCCTGCGGCAGCGGCGCTCGCCCTCGGTGCTGATGCCGGTGGCCCGCTGCGAGCGGGGCTATTACCGGCGCTTCCGCGCCGACGGCTCGGCGGTGCCCTGGCGCGTGGACGACGTGAACAAACAACTCCAGGCCGAGGGCCGCGAGCCCTTGCCGGTGGAACTGGCCGGCGAGCAGTAATAGTGAGCGAAGGCAAGACCCTCTCCCAGCACCAGCGCGAGGTGGACGAGTGGATCCGCAGCGTGGGGGTGCGCTACTTCTCTGAGCTGACCAACACCGTGGTGCTGGAGGATGTGGGGGAGTTGGCCCGCCTGATGGCCCGCCACTACGGGGACCAAAGCTTTAAGGCCGGCGAGGAGGCGGATTTGGGCATGGAGATGGCCGACGTGCTCTTCGTGCTGATCTGCCTGGCCAACCAGACCGGGGTGGACCTCGAGCAGGCCCTGGGCCGGGCCATGGAGAAGAAGACCCGGCGCGACCGGCAGCGCCACGCCGAGAACCCCAAGCTGCGATGAGGTGGGGGCCACTGGGGGCCTTGCTCCTGTGCGCCTGTCAGGTGTGGAAGCCCACGGACAGCGCCCAGTTCCAGCCCCAACCCCTGCCGGTGGGCCCCCTAACCATTGGGGTCTGGCTGCCGGCCGGCCTGTCCGAGTACCGCTTTGGCCCCGCGGACCAGCAACGGCTCCTGGACCTGGGTCTCAACACCCTTGTCTGGGTGCAGCGGGCCAGCCGCGGTTCGCTCACCGCCGAGGCGGAGGTAATGGCCTTCTGCAGCCGCGCCGGCCTGCGTCTGCCCGTCTACTACGAGCCGCCGGGCTATACCCCTTACGACAAGTTGCGCAACTGGGCCACCCGGGCCGAACTGGACAGCGCCTTTGCCCCGGCCCTGAGGGAGCGGGTCGGGGCCCTGCGGGAGCGCTGGGAGGGGGAGGCGGGTTTCTGGGGTTATTTGGTGGGCCACGAGGACTACGACCGGGCCTTCTACCCGGCCCTGCGGGCCACCGTCGAAATCCTGCAGCAGGAGGACGGGGGGCGGCCGGCCATCGCCGTGGGGCGCCTGGACCATTTTCCCAAGCTGGACACCTTTCTCGACGCCTTCTTTCCCGCCGCCGGGGTCCCCAATGTCTTCCTGCACGAGCACTACGTCTTCAGGGCCGGGGAGAGGGAAGCGGGGGAAGCCCTGGGCCAACTGGCCAAGAGCTATGATCTGGTGGCCCGCCGCATGCAGGGCCGCAACGGCCGCTGGCAGGCCATCCTGCAGGCCCACGCCGAATGGCGGGAGGGGAAGCCCTACTACCGCAAGCCCAGCGAGGGCGACCTGCGGGTCCAGGCGGGCATGGCCCTGGCAAGGGGGGCATCAGGCATCGTCTTTTTCCTCTATAGTTCCGGGGTGGAGGAGTTGCTGGACGAGGGGGGAAAGGTGCGGGCCCGCTGGACCTACGAGGGCCTGGTGGACGCCCTGGGCCTGCCCACCGAAAGCTACGCGGCGGCCCGCCGTCTCAACGCGCAGGTGCGCCCGCTGGGCCGGGCGCTGGAGCCTTTGCACTTCCACGGGCTCTATCCTGCGGGGCACCTGCGGGACAACCCCCTGGTGACCCGGGCAGAGGCGGATCTGGAATTCGGGATCTTCGGCGATGGCCATCAGGCCAGCCACCTGCTGGTGGTTAACCGGCGGCCAGAACAGGCGAGGCGGGTGGGGCTGGAACTGCGGCCCGGCCCGGTGCTCGACGCGCTGGCCGACACCCTGCTGGCCGCCCCGGAGGGCCGGCTGCACCTGGCACTGGAGGCGGGTGGGTTCCGCCTGCTGGAACTGCAACCAACCATTCCGTAATGAGGAGGGCAGGATGGGCAAACTCAGCGGCAAGGTAGCCCTGGTGACCGGGGCCAATCAGGGCATCGGCAAGGGCATCGCCCGGGGGTTGGGCAAAGAGGGGGCGAAACTGGTGATCTCGGCCCGCAACGCGGACAAACTGGAGCAGGTGGCCGCCGAGTTCGGCAAGGAGGGGATCGAGGCTGTGGCAGTGCCGGCCGATGTGGGGGAGGAGGCCCAGGTGGTGGCCCTCTTCGAGAAGGCCGCAGCCCGGTACGGCCGCCTTGACGTGCTCTTCAACAACGCCGGGGCTTTCGACGGGGGGCCGGTGGAAAACCTGAGCCTGGAAGCCTGGAACCGGGTCCTCTCTGCCTGCCTGACCGGGGCCTTCCTCTGTACCCGTGAGGCTTTCAATATCATGAAGCCCCAGGGGGGCGGGCGTATCATCAATATCGGCAGCATCTCGGCCCAGCGGGCCCGCATGCACTCGGCCCCCTACACCTCGGCGAAGTTCGGGGTCTGGGGCCTGACTCAGGCCACCGCCCTCGAAGGCCGCCAGCACGGGATCGTGGTCAGTTGCCTCCACCCCGGCAACGTGCTGGTGGAGCGCCGGCAGCAGGAGAACCTGGGCGGGATGAGGGAGGATGGGGCCGAGCCGATGATGACGGTGGAGGAGTTGGCCGAGGTGGCGGTGCACATGGCCACCCTGCCGGGCCACGTCAATTTTCTCGAAGCCATCGTGCTGCCCACCACCCAGCTATACCTGGGCCGCGGATGAGCGAACACCACACCGCCATCATCGTCGGGGGCGGGCCGGCGGGCCTGGCCCTGGCGGTGGTACTGGGCGGCTGGCACCCTTTCTACCGGGGCAGCCGGGTCTTTGGCGAGCGCTACCCGCAGCTGGCGGAGTTGCTGGCCCCACACCGGGGCACCCTCCTGGGCCTGGACTTCGGCCGGCTGGCCCGGTCCGGGGTGGCCCCGGCGGACCTCTTTCGGCTGCTGCACCACCCGCGCCAGAAGTTCGAGGAGTTGGCCCAGGTGGCCATGGAGTTCAGGGAGGAGGAACCCATCGATTACCTGCTCTTGAGCCAGGAGCCGGTGGGCGGGCTGTGGAACAAAGCCCCGCGGAATCTGCTGACGCTCTCGCCGGGGCAGTGGATGGAGTTCGCCTTCTACCCGTTGGCCCAGTACGCCGAGGAGGAGGGCCTGGACCTCGACGTCAACGAGCTGATCTGCAAGACCGACCTGATCCGCTACTACCACCGGGTGCCCGGGCGTTTCGGCCAGGAGGAGCGCCTGCGCCTCGGCGAGCAGGTCACTCGGATCGAACCGCACGAGCGGGGGTTCCGGGTGATCAGCACCGAGCTAGACACCGGCCAGTCGCGGGAGTACACCTGCAAGTACCTGATCTACGCCGCCGGCCAGCGCTGCCAGCTGCGCCGGCTGGGGGTGGAGGGGGAGGATCTGCCCCTGGTCTCCAACCAGTACGATCACCCGCAGGACTATCCCGGCCACCGGGTGATGGTGGTGGGCGGGGGCCGCTCGGCCGACTGGGCGGCCACCGAGTTGCACGACGCGGGCCGCCAGGTGTGGTACGTCATGCGCCAGTCCCGCGACCTGCACTGGCAGCTGATCGGCGACAGCCGCCACGGGCTGCCCTACTACGCGCGCCTCGCGCAGATCCTCGAAAGCGGCTCGCCGCGGCTGGAAGCGCTGTACCGCACCCGGGTGAAGCGCATCGGCAGGGACGGCCGGGTGTGGCTGATGGCGGGGGGGGAGGAGCGGGTGGTGCAGGTGGACCACGTGGTCAAGGAAATAGGCGGAACCGCCGACTACTCGCTCTTCAGCGGCTTTCCCAACGCCCTGCAGCTGGAGGAGAAGTACGACAACTACCGCTTCCAGGTGCACCAGGTTCGCACCCACCCGCACAACTACGAGTCAATCGACATCCCCAACCTCTACCCGGGCGGGTACCTGGCCGCCGGCATCGGCCTGGTGGTGATCGCCATGCACGGGACCACCTACGCCATCGCCGGGGACATCCTGCAGAAGGAAGGGCGATTGTAGCTGACAAGGGCGTCGGCGAGCGACCCACTCGGGCCTCTCTCACGGCGCGTCCTTCCCGCCCTGCTCGCGCAGCTCCGCGCCTCCCTCAACTCCGCGCGCGGACTTCCCTACCCAACCACTCATCAAAAAGGAATACCTCCCCGCCTGCCGCTGCGCTAACCCTCGCGGCCCCCCGCTGGGGTCATCTCCCCTCCGGAGCGGGCCGATGCTTCCATTCTCACTCCAGGGTCTTGAAGAAGATGGCCAGCAGGAAGCCGACCAGGGTGGCCATGCCGGTTATCGCCCCGCCCTTGTGGTACGCCTCGGGCAGCATGGTCTCGGCCACCATGGTGAGCATGGCGCCGGCGGCCACCCCCTGGATCAGGGCGAAGAGGTAGGGGGGGGCCTCGACAAAGAGCAGGTTGCCCAGACAGGCGCCGGCGCCGGATACCAGCATCAGCGAGGTCCACATCCACAAGATCCGGCCCTGGGTGTAGTGCTGCTGGCGCATCCCCGCGGAACTGGACAGGGCCTCGGGGAAGTTGGAGAGGAAGATCCCCGCCACCAGCGAGGTGCTTACCGAGGCGTGCAACATGCTGGCGCCCAGGACCAGGGATTCGGGGATGCCGTCGAGCAGGGCGCCCAGCCAGATGGCCATCGGCGCGCCCCCGTGGGCGGCGGCGGCCTCCTTGATGTCGGTGGCGGTGAGGATTACGTGGCGCTCGTCGAGGTGCCGCAGGGCCCGCTCCTGCCAGGCAGCGGCCCGCTCCGGCTCGATGGTGTGCTGGCGCTGCATGTCGGCCAGCCGCTCCTCCACCAGCCCTTTCACCGCCTCGGCCAGATGGGGCGAGGTGTCCAGCACCCGGTCGAAATCCTCCTTGAGGATCATCCAGACCTTCAGGTCCGTGGCCGCCAGGGCCATGACCGAGCGGGGCTCGCCGGTCAGCAGGGCCATCTCGCCGATGACCTCGTTCTCCCCCAGCGCCGCCACCTGCCGCCCCCCGCCCTTCACGTCGATGATGTCCACCTTCCCCCGCTCGACGATGAGCAGGCTGTCCCCCGGCTCCCCCTGGCGGAAGAGGGTGGTGCCCCGCCGGTAGGAGCGGCGGGAGATGAAGGGCAGGATGGCGCGGATCTCCTCGGGGGGAAGCTGGTGCAGCAGGGGCACCTGGCTGAGCCGGCGGGCCAGGTGCCTGAAGGTCTGGAGCTTCTGCCGGCGCAGGTGGGCGAAGGTAGTGGCGGTCTTGCGCAGGAATCCGCCGCGCGCGTTGACCACCTGGTTGAGCAACTCGAAGACCACCCCGCCCAGCAGGCAGCCGGCGGCCAGGGTGTAGAACTCCCCCTTGTGCAACTGCTCGCTTACCAGATCCAGGGTGAGGGCCGCCAGCAGGGCCCCGGCCCCCAGGGCGGTGACTGCCGCCACGGTGCGCTCGCTGAACTGCCGCAGCGCCGCGGCCAAGGCGCCCAGGGGCAGGGCCACGCCGCAGAGCAGGCCGTAGCCCAGGGCCTGCAGGGAGAGATCGCCCACGTCGCCTCAGTTCAGGAGGCCAGGGCCTGCTCCACCGCGGCGGCGATTTCGGGGCCGTCGGGCAGGGCTTTGCTGCGGAAGCGGCGCAGCAGGCGGCCATCCTTGCCGATCAGGGCCTTCTCAAAGTTCCACTCGATGTCGCCGGTGAAGTCCGGGTTGGCCGCCGAGGTGAGGTACTGGAAGAGGGGGTGCTGGTCGGGACCCTTGACCGAGATCTTGGCGAACATCGGGAAGGCCACCCCATAGCGGGTGCTGCAGAACTGGGCCACCTCGTCGTTGGTGCCCGGCTCCTGCTGCCCGAAGTTGTTGGCCGGGAACCCCATCACCGCCAATCCCTGCGCCGCGTAGCGCTGGTGCAGGGCAACCAGGTTTTCGTACTGCTTGGTGTAGCCGCACTGGGAGGCCACGTTGACCATCAGCAGCACCTTGCCCTGGTAGCTGGAGAGGGGTACGGGTTTGCCGGCGATGTCGTCGAGGGTGAAATCGTGGGCGCTGGGCATGGAGGGGCTCCTTGGGTTGGGGGATGAGGGAGGCCGGACCTTCCTCGGCAGAAGATAGGGCACTGATGGGGCGGGGGAAAGCCGCCCTCAGCCCTCCACCCCTGGCGGTCCGGCGTAGCCGATGTCCGCCCAGCCGGCCACGTCGTCCCCCTTCAGATCGCGCCCATTGCACTGGGCTTCCCCGCCCTGGCCGCAGACCATCACTGCCGCCGGGTTGCCCCGATCTTGCCGGCCGGGTCGGCGAAAACTAAACTATGGCGGCAGAAAAAAACCGGCCCTCCAGTCCGGCGCAAGAGCGCCCCACCCACGAGGCGGACGATGATCCAACCCACCCCGGCCCAGCGCGCCCAGTTCGGGGCCGAAGGCTGCCTGGCCCTTCCCCAGGCCCTTCCCGCCGAGTTGCTGGCGGGGGTGCAGCGGGCCTTTGACCGCTGCGCCGAGGAGGCCAAACCCGGTTGGCTGGAGGGGGTGGCCAAAGGCAGGGCCCCGGCCGCGTACTTCGACCTGCCCAATCCACTGGAGCGCGAGCCCATCTTCCTCGACCTGGTTGACCATCCTAGTTATTGTGGGCTGCTGCTTGACTTCACCGGGGGGGAACTGCTTTTCCTCTGGGGGCAGTTCCGCACCCTGCCCCCCAGTCCCCTCAGCTACGTGGGATGGCACTACGATGTGGAGCGCAGCAATCCCTTGCACCTCAAGGTGCAGCTCTACCTCAACGACGTGGGGGAGGACGAAGGAGCCTTTGCCTACGTGCCGGGCAGCCACTTGCCCGAGGCCGGTCCCTATCCGCTGGTGCGCCGGCTGGAGAGCATGCCGGGCCACCGGGTCTTTTACGGCCGGGCCGGCGACGCCCTGCTCTTCAACAGCTACGGCATGCACACCTCGATGGTGAACAAGACCCCCAGGCCGCGCAAATCCATCATCCTCATCTACGAGCAGCGCACCCCGGCCCAGGTGAGGCCGGAGCGCTTCGCCGCCCTGGCCGACCGGCTCCAGACCCCACAGCGCCGGCGGCTCTTTGGGCTGGAGTAGGACATGGCCTATCTCGACGCGCACGTCCACGTCTTTGCCAAGGCCTCGGCGGAGTTCCCCCGGGAGGTGAGCCCGGACATGCCTGCCCATGCCGAGGCCACGGTGGAGCAATTGCTGGGGCAGATGGAGCAGCACGGGGTGGAGCAGGCCGTGCTGGTGCAGGCCGGAGGGGCGGCCATCGAGCACCACGCGTACCTGCGCCGTTGCCTGGTGGAGCACCCCCGCCGCTTCCTGGGCATCGGCCTGGTGCCCGCCGGGGAAACAGCCCCCGCCGGCCACATGGACCGCCTGGCCGGGGAGGGGGGGATCATCGGCTTCCGGCTCTTCACCCTGGG
>Ga0194132_10012951_pt1 | contig 10255 bp, 9 predicted proteins | sample TA2KigOf80mmetaG_FD_148612 | JGI IMG/M metagenome (GOLD analysis project Ga0194132, IMG submission 148612) | Freshwater microbial communities from Lake Tanganyika, Tanzania - TA2015054 Kigoma Offshore 80m | ecosystem: Environmental > Aquatic > Freshwater > Lake | place: Tanzania: Lake Tanganyika... | reverse complement strand
ATGTCATCGACGATGCGGCGGCGTTCCGCGCCGCAGTGGCCGTGGCAGCCCGGGAGGCGGAGGCCGGCAGCCTGGTCACGTTCGGCGTGCGGCCGACGCGGCCCGAGACCGGTTACGGCTACATCAAGGCCGGCGCCGCCGCGCGCCATGGCGGCTGCGCGGTCGGCCGCTTCGTCGAGAAGCCGGATCGCGCGACTGCCGAGGCGTTCCTGGCCGACGGCGGCTATTACTGGAACAGCGGCATGTTCGTCTTCCGCGCCTCGGTGTTCCTCGACGAGCTGGCGCGCCACGCGCCCGCCATGCTGAAGGCCTGCGCGGCCGCGCTCGAGGCGGCGCGCAGGGACCTGGATTTCCTGCGCATCGACAGCGCCGCCTTCGCGGCGAGCCCGGCGGATTCCATCGACTACGCCGTGATGGAGAAGACCAGCCGAGCGGCAATGGTTCCCCTGGACGCCGGCTGGTCCGACCTCGGGTCGTGGGATGCCCTGTGGCAGATCTCTTCGCGCGATTCGGCTGACAACGCTCTGGCCGGCAAGGCGCTGGTCGAGGGCGGAGCGGGCAATTACGTCCATGCCGGCAGCCGGCTGGTCGGCCTCTCCGGGGTCAGCGACCTTGTGGTGGTCGAGACCTCTGATGCCGTGCTGGTCACCGACCGCGCTGGTGCGCAGGACTTGAAGCGCCTCGTCGGCCGCCTGACGGAGAACGGCCATCCAGAGGCGACCCTGCACCGCAAGGTGCACCGGCCGTGGGGCAGCTACGACGCGCTGCAGGAGGGCGCGCGCTACAAGGTCAAGCATCTGGTAGTCAAACCCGGCGAGGGGCTGTCGGTGCAGCTGCACCATCGCCGCGCCGAGCACTGGGTGGTGGTGGCGGGCACCGCGCGCGTGCTCATCGGCACGGAGATGCATGATATCTCCGAGAACGAATCGATCTACATCCCGCGCGAAACGCGGCACTCGCTGGAGAATCCGGGAGAGGTGCCCCTCGAGCTGATCGAGGTGCAGACCGGCGACTATCTCGGCGAGGACGACATCGTGCGCTTCGAGGACCGCTACGGACGTGCCTGACCATCCCCGGGCCGCGCGGCCGGACGGGCTGTCGGCGTCGCCGGCGCGCCTCGACCCTGAGAAGCCCCGCACCAATCAAGGCGCATGAAACCGACCCAGGAAACCGATCGCGTGAAGCAAATCGTTCTCGCCTCCTCCAACCCCGGCAAGCTGCGCGAATTCGCCCAGATGTTCGCGCCGCTGGGCATCGAGCTCATTGCGCAATCGGCGCTCGGCATCGCCGATGCCGATGAGCCGCATGGCACTTTCGTCGAGAACGCGCTGGCCAAGGCGCGCCATGCGAGCCGGCAGGCGCGATTGCCGGCGATGGCCGATGACTCGGGCATCTGCGTGCGCGCGCTGGGCGGCGAACCGGGCGTGCATTCGGCGCGCTTTGCGGCGGATGGGGTGGCTGCCGCGGCGGCCGCCGGCCGTGATTCGCAGGACGCGCTGAACAACCGCAAGCTGCTGGCGCTGCTGCGCGACCAGCCGGACCGCGCGGCGCACTACTACGCAGCCATCGTGCTGGTGCGCCATGGCGACGACCCGGAGCCGCTCATCGCCGACGGCCTGTGGAACGGCGAGATCATCGACGCGCCGCGCGGCACCAATGGCTTCGGCTACGACCCGCATTTCTTCCTGCGCGATGTCGGCAAGACCGCCGCGGAGCTCGACCCCGAGCAGAAGAATGTGCTCAGCCATCGCGGCAAGGCGCTGCGCCGCCTGCTGGCGCGGCTGAAAGAGGAAGCGCCGTGAAGCCGGCGCGAATGACCGAGAAAGCGCCGTGAAGCCGGCGCGAAAGACGGAGGGCGCCTGATGCCTGCCGCGGGACCGATCTCGACGCGCGTGGCGCTGCCCGCGAGCCCCGGGGAGGTGCACCTGGCGGCGCTGCCGCCGCTCGCGCTCTATGTGCACATGCCCTGGTGCGTGAAGAAATGCCCCTACTGCGATTTCAATTCGCATGAACTGCGCGGCGCGCTGGCCGACGAGGCCTACGCCGAGGCGCTTATCCGTGACCTCGAGCACGCGCTGCCGCTGATCTGGGGACGGCGCGTCTACAGCATCTTCTTCGGCGGCGGCACGCCCAGCCTGTTCCCGGCGGCGACCATCGACCGCCTGCTCGCGGCGTTCCGCGCGCGGCTGACCCTGGATGCCGATTGCGAAGCCACGCTGGAGGCCAATCCCGGCACCTTCGAGGCGGAGAAGTTCCGCGACTACCGCGCGGCGGGCATCAACCGCCTCTCGATCGGCATCCAGAGCTTCAACCCGGCGCACCTCAAGGCGCTGGGGCGCATCCACGACGACAGCGAGGCCTGGCGCGCCATCGAGATCGCCTCGCGCCACTTCGACAACATCAATCTCGACCTGATGTACGCGCTGCCGGAGCAGACGCTGGCCGAGGCGGACGCCGATTGCAGGGCGGCGATCAGCTGCGGCACCAGCCACCTGTCGCTCTATCACCTGGCGCTGGAGCCCAACACGCTGTTCCACACCCAGCCGCCGCCCTTGCTCGACGACGATCTCTCGGCCGCGATGCAGGAGGCGATCGCGGCGCGCCTGTCGGCCGCGGGCTTCGCGAACTACGAGACCTCGGCCTTTGCACAGCCCGGGCGCGAATGCCGCCACAACCTGAATTACTGGCAGTTCGGCGATTACCTCGGCATCGGCGCCGGCGCGCATTCCAAGCTGTCGTTCCCCGACCGCATCCTGCGCCAGGCGCGCTTCAAGCTGCCGAAGAGTTATGCCGAGGAACTGGCGAATGGCTCCGCCGTCAGCCAGGAGCAGGCCGTGGGCGTGCGCGACCTGCCGTTCGAATTCATGATGAACGCGCTGCGCCTGACCGAGGGATTTCCGGTGGCGATGTTCGCCGAGCGCACCGGCCTGCCGATCAGCGCGGCGGCAAAGCCGCTGGCGCAGGCCGAGGAGCGCGGCCTCATCGAGCGCAGCCACGAGCGCATCCGGCCGACGCCGCTCGGGCGCCGCTTCCTCAACGACCTGCTGGAACTGTTCCTCCCGGCGTCAGTGCCGGCCAAGGCACGGGCGCCGATCCAGCCCTTGCGGCCGCTGCGCTGAAGGGGCACAGTCGCGACGGGGCGCGGCGGAGGAATGGCGATGAAAGGGAAGTCAAAAGGGCCTGACGGAATTGCCGCCAGGCACCCTGATGCAGGGGCGCGCGAGCGGAGGTCTCCCCTCGCATCTTCAAGAACGTTGAAGGACGTGCAGGCGCTGGTGTTCGACGTATTCGGCACCGTGGTCGACTGGCGCGGCAGCGTCATCGCCGAGGGGCGCGCGCTGGGTCGACGCAAGCGGCTCTCCGTGGACTGGCCGGGCTTCGCCGACGACTGGCGTGCCGGCTATGCCCCGGCCATGGATCGCGTGCGCCGCGGCGAGCTGCCCTGGACCAGCATCGATGTGCTGAACCGCATGATCCTCGCAGAGCTGCTGGCCAGGCAGCGCATCACTTCGCTGAGCGAGGCGGAAAAGGACGCGTTCAACCGCGTCTGGCACCGCCTGAAGCCCTGGCCAGACGCGGTCAAGGGGCTGGCGCGGCTGAAGAAGAAGCTGCTCATCGCCACGCTGTCCAACGGCAACATGGCGCTGCTGGTGAACATGGCACGGCACGCCGGCCTGCCCTGGGACTGCGTGTTGTCGGCGGAATTGTTCCGCCACTACAAGCCGGATCGCGAGGTCTACCTCGGCGCCGCGCGTCTGCTCGGGCTGCGGCCGGGCGAGCTGATGATGGTGGCCGCGCACAAGAGCGACCTCGATGCCGCCGCCGCTGCCGGCCTGCGCACCGCCTTCGTGCAGCGGCCCCTGGAGTTCGGCGACCCGGCGCTCAAGGACGTCAGGCCCGAGAAGCGCTTCGATGTGAATGCGGCCGATTTCGCGGACCTGGCGAGGAAGTTGGGGGCATAGGAGGCGAGGGTGCCGCGATGCTTCGCGCGCTCGCGCGGCCTGCACGCTGCGTCCTGCGATCGCCTACCGCTTCCTGAATAACAGGTCCCATACCTCGTGGCCGAGCTTGAGCCCCCGCGTCTCGAACTTGGTCTGCGGGCGGTAGTCGGGGCGGGGCACGAAACCCGAAGCGTCCCGCGCGGTGTTCTGCAGCGTCGGTTCGGCGCAGAGCACCTGCAGCATCTGCTCGGCGTACTCGCCCCAGTCGGTGGCGGTGTGCAGGTAGGCGCCGGGCTTCATGCGCGAGGCGAGCAGCACCACCAGTGGCGGCTGCAGCAGGCGGCGCTTGTGGTGGCGCTTCTTCGGCCAGGGGTCGGGGAAGAAGATGTGCACGCCGTCCAGCGACTCCGGCGCGAGCATGGACTCGAGCACCTCGACGGCGTCATGCTGGATGATGCGCAGGTTGGTGAGGCCGCGCTCGCCGATCTGCTTCAGCAGGCTGCCCACGCCCGGGGTGTGCACTTCGATGCCGAGATAATCCTTGTCGGGGTTGGCGGCGGCGATGGCCGCGGTGGTCTCGCCCATGCCGAAGCCGATTTCGAGGATCTTCGGCGCGGCGCGGCCGAAGGCCGAGTCGAGCGACAGCTTCTGCGCCGCGTACGCGATGCCGAACATCGGCAGCAGCTTCTGGTGCGCGCGCTGCTGGGCGCTGGATGCGCGGCCCTGGCGCAGCACGAAGCTGCGGATGGAGCGTCGCGCCGGGGGGGCGGGTGTGTTCAATTGCTTTCTTTCAGGCGCGGTATAGTACGGCGCACCGGGGGCTCGAAGGCCAATTTCTTGAGGAGGAGATCAGCATGGTCGCAATGTATCGGAAACCGGCAGTGGGCACCATGGCGCAGCGCCGGGATCGCGCGCGCCGCCGCTTCGTGCTCGCGGCTACCGCGATTTTCGTCGTCGCCGCCCTGTTCACCGCGGGACGCGCGTTCGCGCAGGCCGATCTCGAAGCACTGATCAAGGCGGCCAAGGCGGAAGGACAGGTCACGCTTTATTCGGCACCCACGGAAAACGTGCCGCGCCGCGTGGGCGAGGCGTTTACCGCCAAGTACGGCATCAAGTTCAACTTCACGCGCATCTCCAGCGCGCCGCTGATGCAGCGCTACTCGGTGGAATCGGAATCCGGCAATGTAGGCGCGGACATCCTGTGGGTCGCCGGGGGCGTGGCGCCCTTCGCCGAGGCTGCCCTGAAGAAAGGCTGGATCGAATCCGTCCCGCAGGCCGGGCTGCCGGTGGTGAAGAGCGGGCAGTTTCCGGCCGCCTTCATGCGCACCCATACCTCGGTGGTTCAGGTGGCACCGTGGGGGATCGCCTACAACACCGACAAGCTGAAGGGCGCCGACATCCCGCGCGAGATCAAGGACATCGTGGCGCCGCGCTTCAAGGGCCAGATCCTGCTGCCCGACCCGCGTTCCTCCGGGGTGTATCTCGGCTTCTGGGGACTGGTGCTCGAGCGGTACGGCGAAGGCTTTTTCGCGCAGCTCCGAGCGCTGGAGCCGCGGCGATTTGCCAGCGGTGTTCCCGCAGTGCAGGCGCTGGGCGCGGGCGAGGGCCTGATCGAGCTGCCTGCGGTCTCGGCGCAGGTGGACGCTACCCGGGGCAAGGGCGCGCCGATCAACCTGCACTTCCCGGCGCTGACGACCGGCCTCGAACAGGAGGTCATCCTCACCGTGCGTGCCCGGGCAAGGAATCCCAACGCCGCGCGCCTGCTGGCCAATTACGTCATGTCGCCCGATGGCAACAAGGTGTTCAACGATGATCCGGGCGGCGTCACCATCTACGACACCAGCGGCCTGCCGAAGCAGTACGAGCCGCCCAAGGAAGGCACTGGCGCGCAAAGCGCGACCACGCGCAACGAGCTGATCACGAAGCTGCTCGGGTTCCAGTGACCGGCATTGTCGGCTCCGCAGGAACCGGCGCGGCGAGCGATCCTGCGGGCCGCCGGCATCGCGTTTCGGGGTAGGGCCATGCAGCTCGACCAATGCACGGCGCTGGTGACCGGCGCCTCCAGCGGCCTCGGACGCGCGCTCGCGCATGCGCTCGGGGAAGCCGGCGCGCATGTGGCCGTGGGTTACCGCAGTGCCCGGGAAGCCGCCGAGACGACCTGCGCGTCAATCCATTCTGCCGGGCGGCGCGCGGTGCCGGTGCGGCTGGACCAGACCGACCCGGCGTCGATCGACGCCGCGGTTGCGGAGACGGCCAGCACGCTCGGGCGCATCGACATTCTCGTCAATTGCGCGGCCTGGAGCACCGATGTGCCGTTTGCCGACCTTGCGGCCATGACGCTGGAACTGTGGGACCGCATCCACCAGACCAACCTGCGCGGGCCCTTCCTGCTCGCCCGCGCGTGCGCACCACACCTCAAGGCGCACGGCCAGGGCCGCATCATCAACGTGTCGGGGGGCAGCGCCTTCACGCCCTCGGGCAGCAGCATCGCCCAGGCCGCCGCCAAGGCGGCGCTGGTGCACCTCACGCGCTGCCTTGCCGTGGCCATGGCGCCGGAGGTCACGGTGAACTGCGTGGCGCCCGGCCTGATGGCCGGCACCGGCATGGCGAGCCGGGTATCGCCCGGGGGCTTCGAGGCCGCGCGCCAACGCACCGCGCTCAAGTGCACCACCAGCATCCGGGATGTGGCCGAGCAGGTGCTGGCCTTCTGCCGCGCCGACAGCGTCACCGGCCAGACGCTGGTGCTCGATGGCGGGCACGTGTTCCATTGATTGAACGGCGGGGCAACTCGAACGCTTGGGCCGGCCTGCGGCAGCACCCGAAGGGCCGGATTGCCTCCGGGGCGTCTCAAGCGCCTATCAGGATTACATTCGCTATGGTACTGGCTTATTGCACCAATGCATCAGTCTGTCAGGATTTTCCGGGTGCGGTCTTGGCCGCGATCATGCCCCCCGTCGGCGAACTCGGCGAGGCGCCGTAGAGCTTCCTCGGCATGCGCCCGGCGAGCCAGGCCTCGCGCCCGGCCTCCACCGCCTTCTTCATGGCGCCTGCCATCAGCACCGGGTCGCGCGCGGCGGCAATCGCGGTGTTCATGAGCACGGCATCGCAGCCCAGCTCCATGGCGATCGCCGCGTCGGATGCCGTGCCGACGCCGGCATCGACGATCACCGGCACCTTCGCGGATTCGATGATGAGCTGCAGGCTCCATGGGTTGAGGATGCCCATCCCCGACCCGATCAGCGAGGCCAGCGGCATGATGGCGACGCAGCCGGTGTCCTCCAGCCGTTTGGCGATGATGGGATCGTCGCTGGTATAGACCATGACCTTGAAGCCGTCCTTCACCAGCGTTTGTGCGGCAACGAGCGTTTCGATGACATTGGGGAACAGCGTGGTCGGGTCGCCCAGCACTTCAAGCTTGACGAGGTCGTGACCGTCGAGCAGCTCTCGCGCGAGGCGCAGCGTGCGCACGGCATCGTCGGCGCTGTAGCAGCCGGCGGTGTTGGGCAGGTAGGTGAACTGCGAGGGCGGTACGGCATCCAGCAGCGAGGGCTGCCCGGCCTCCTGGCCGATGTTGGTGCGGCGGATGGCGACGGTGACGATCTCGGCCCCGCTCGCATCGAGGGCGCGGCGCGTCTCGGCAAAATCCTTGTACTTGCCCGTCCCCACCAGCAGGCGCGAGGCATACGGCTTTCCGGCGATGACGAGCAGGTCTTTCATGGTGACTTCCTGTTCCCTGGATGGAGCAATTTCCGGCTGCCTCGGCGTGCGCCCGGTGCGGGTCCTGCGAGCCTCAGCCCCCGCCGACGGCCACCACGATTTCTAGCCGGTCGCCTTCCTCGAGCAGCGTGTCGGCATGGCGGCTGCGCGGGACGATGTCGCCGTTGCGCTCGACGGCGAGCCTCTTTCCGGCCAGATCGAGCCGAACGAGCAGACCGCCGAGCGTGGTGCCCGGCGGGAGCCGGTGCGTGGCACCGTTGACCGAGAGTTGGATTATGATGCGCAGGACGCTGGACGTGGGGTGTGATGCGGACAACCGGCCGCAGGCTGGACAACTGCGGGGCCGCACTGCATTCGGTGATCGATCTTAACATACACCCTGCGGGCTGCTTCGCGGTTTGCCCGCAGCTTCCTTGACCGGGATGGCAGGCGGCCATACCATGGGCCGCTCTTGCAGTGGCCTGCTGGGTCCGACACCATTTGCCGCGATTGGGGCCCGGTCCGGGGCCTGCTGCAACAAGGAATCCGCAATGGCCGCGATAGTCGTATCGAAGTACAAGGAAGCCGACGAGTTCCTGCGCAATGCCACGCTCAAGCAGGGCCTCTACGACGAGGGCGCGATCCTCATGAAGGATGTGCTGGTCAACCTCTTCGGCGAGGAGCACGCGGCGCGCCGCCACCTGGCGCAAAAGCTGTTCCGGCGCGAGTACTTCCGCAACTACGAGCGCAGGATCTTCCCCAAGACCATCGAGGAAACGCTGGTGCCCTTCGTGCAGGCGGGCGGGGGCGACCTCGCCGACTTCGGCTACCACGTGCTGATGAACCTGACGGCGGATGCCTCCGGCATCGACCGGCCGCTGCGCACGCGCGAGGAAACCGCGACCATGCTGCGCATGATCAAGTCGTTCAGCAAGGCGGCGACGCTGGGCCAGCTCACCATGGTCGACATGGGTGACAAGGAAGCGATCAGGAAGGAGATCATCGACACGCTGGAGGAATTCGACCAGGTGTTCTATACGCCCTCCGAGACCCGCCGGCGCGCGCTGCTCGACCGCGTCGAGCGCGGCGAGATGCCGGAGTCGGAGATGCCGCGCGACCTGCTGACCATCCTGCTGCGCAACGAGGACAACATCGAGCTGCCGCGCGACAAGATGCTCAAGGAGACGGCGTACTTCCTCTTCGTGGGAGCGTTGTCGACCACCCATGCGCTGACGCATGCCATGCAACACATCTTCACCTGGCGCGCCGAGCATCCGAAGGACAACGAGCTACTGAAGGAGGCCTGGTTCCTGCAGCGCTGCGTGTGGGAGAGCCTGCGCCTGCACCCGCCGACGCCGGAACTCAACCGCAAGCTGACCTGCCCGGTGCGCATCAAGAGCCGCCCGGAAACCTTCGAGAGCGGCGACCTGATCGTCGACATGTTCAAGGTGAACCAGGACCCGCTGATGTTCGGCTTCGACACCGAGGCGTTCAACCCGCACCGCGCAACCCCGCCGCAGGGCTGGCTCTACGGCGTGACCTTCGGCCTCGGCACGCATGCCTGCCTCGGCCGCATCCTTGTCGCCGGCACACCGATCCAGCCCGGCAGCGACCTCAAGGATGCCGAGTACGGCAACATGTACCTGATCGCCCGCGCGCTGCTTGACCGCGGCGCGCGGCCCGACCCGGCCAATCCACCGACCATGGACACCTCCAACACGCGGCGCAACTGGCTGACCTATCCGTTCCTGCTGGACAAGGGCTGAGCGCAGCGGCCGCTATCACGCCGCACTGAGCGGTCCCGGCATTTCGGGGGTTTCCGGGGACAGGCGCAACGCCCTGCCTTGGCGTGGAAGCCGGTATCACGGCAGGAGTTTCTCGGGCAGGCGGGGGGTGTGGAGCGGGTGAAGGGAATTGAACCCTCGTATCAGCTTCCCAAGGGGAAGCTGCCGTTCTGCCATCGACCTGGACCCGCAGCGGATCAGCGTGCCCCCAGGACTCAGCTGGGCCTAGAGGTCTCCAACGCCCAGCTTGCCAAGTAGCGGTGTCGGTCTGGTAGCCTTGGTTTGAACGCTCGAAGTCGCGGGCATCGTACAGTGGCAGTACCCGAGCTTCCCAAGCTCGAGACGCGGGTTCGATCCCCGCTGCCCGCTCCACCACTTTGTGTGCCTTGTGTCGTGTGCCCGACGCTTGTGCCTTGAAGTCCCCGACCGCCCCCTGCGAGCCTCAGTAAAAGTCTGGCTCCTCCACCCATATACAACTTTTACTAAGATCGGTGGGGGCGGTCGGGGCCGTCAGGGCACACGATCAAGGCATCGGGATGGTGGAGCGGCCTACGGGAATCGAACCCGTCGCTCCAGCTTGGGAAGCTGGGGTATTGCCACTATACGAAGGCCGCGTCTTACGGCAGACACTTAACGTTACCAGACCTGCACCGCTCCTAGGCACGCTGGTTAGAGGAATCCGGTTGGGGCCTCAGAGTCCTGGCGAGCTGGCGGAGCGCGGCGGGTCCAGTTCGATGGCGGGACGGCAGCTTCCCAATGTGAAGCTGTCGTTCTGCCATTGAACTACACCCGCATCGCCCGGGCGGGCGAATTTTACGCAGTTTCGTGCTCACG
>Ga0194132_10012950_pt1 | contig 10255 bp, 8 predicted proteins | sample TA2KigOf80mmetaG_FD_148612 | JGI IMG/M metagenome (GOLD analysis project Ga0194132, IMG submission 148612) | Freshwater microbial communities from Lake Tanganyika, Tanzania - TA2015054 Kigoma Offshore 80m | ecosystem: Environmental > Aquatic > Freshwater > Lake | place: Tanzania: Lake Tanganyika... | reverse complement strand
CCATGGCGGGCGTGGCGCCTCCCTGCTCTCGTGAAGGACCGGATTAGACAACCAAATCCTGAACGAAATCAGTGAGCTATGCTACACCCGCCGCACCGATACGGCCCGCGTCACGAATAATCCAGGACAGGGACCCGGTCAGGCCGCAACGAAAATTCATTACAAGACATGATGGCGACGAATGGGATTAGATGCTGGCGGCACCAGCCCTGCCGGTCTCGTCGCCAGGGAACCAGCAAGTTGGAAGCAGCAGGATCACATGTCGGAGCGCCGCTGAACCGCCCGCTGTTGTCGGTGTGCGGACTGCATGTCGAGGCCGTCCGGGCGGGCGGGCGGCTGCCGATCATCCGCGGGCTGGACATCGAAGTGGCGCCGGCGGAGACGCTCTGCCTGGTCGGCGAGTCGGGGTGCGGCAAGACGATGACGGCACTGGCCGTGATGGGGCTGTTGCCGGCCGCGCTGCAGCGGCGGGCCGCACAGCTGCGACTTGACGATGTCGATCTGTCAACGCTTCCCGAACACCGTCTGAGCGCGCTGCGCGGCGATCGCCTGGCCATGATCTTCCAGGATCCGAACACCGCGCTCAATCCGGTCTACACGATTGGCCGACAGCTCGCGGAGGTATGGCGGCGCCACCGGGATGGCGGCCAGGGGGCGGCCGAGCAGCGGGCCACGGAGTTGTTGCAACGGGTTGGCATTGCCGGCGCGGTGCAGCGGTTGCGGCAATATCCGCACCAGCTTTCCGGCGGCCTGCGCCAGCGGGTGATGATTGCGATGGCCTTGATGTGCCAGCCGCGGCTGCTGGTGGCGGATGAACCGACCACGGCGCTCGACGTCACGGTGCAGGCGCAGGTGCTGCAATTGCTACGCGATCTGCAGTCCGAACTCTCGCTCGGCATGCTGCTGATCACGCACGATATCGGTGTGGTCGCGGCGATGGCCAACCGGGTAGCGGTGATGTATGCGGGCGAGGTGGTGGAAGCAGGCCCCGTGCAGGCGGTCCTGCGGCGGCCCCGACACCCCTATACCCGCGGCCTGCTCGATTGCCTGCCGCGCGGCGGGGCGCATTCCAGCCGGCTGGGCACCATCCCGGGCAGCGTCGCCGCGCCTGGCGAGGAGGGCGGCGGCTGCGCCTTCGTCAACCGTTGCGGCTACGCGGATTCGGCTTGCCGCGCGGCGCCGGTGCCGCTCAGTGAGCTCGAGGCCGGTCGGTCGGTTCGCTGTCGCAAGCCGCTGCCCGACGGCGGCGTTGCGCCGAATTCGGGCGCGGCCATGGCGGCGGCCACGCCGCGCACGGAAGACGGCCCGCGCGCGCTGGAGACCCGACAGGTGGTCCGCCACTTCACGTTTGGCTGGCGCCTGCCAGGGGGCCGGCCCGTGCTGCGCGCGGTGCGCGGCGTGTCGCTGCATCTGAAACGTGGCGAGGTGCTGGCGATCGTTGGTGAATCCGGCTGCGGCAAGTCGACCCTGGCGCGGATGCTGCTGGGTCTGTTGCCGCCGACCGCCGGCGACGTGCTGCTGGACGGACGGCCCATCGGCGAACTTGGGCGTTCGGCCATCGCCGAGTTCGTGCAGCCGGTGTTTCAGGACCCCTACGCCTCGTTGGCCCCGCATCGTCGCATCGTCGACACCGTCGCCCTGCCGCTGACGGCCCTTGGGCGCGGCACGCCGGCGGAACGGCGGCAGCAGGCGCTGCGGATGCTCGCCGAGGTGGGCTTGCCGGAGCACCTGGCCGACCGGCTGCCGTCGCGGCTGTCGGGCGGCCAGCGCCAGCGCGTGGCGATCGCCCGGGCGCTGGTGCTGCGACCGCCGGTCCTGGTTTGCGACGAACCGACCTCGGCGCTCGATGTCTCGGTGCAGGCGCAGATCCTCAACCTGCTTGTCGATCTGAAAGAGCGGCTCAACCTGTCGCTTGTGTTGATCACGCACAACATCGGCGTTGTCGAGCAATTGGCCGATCGCGTCGCCGTGATGTATCTGGGGCAGGTCGTCGAGGAGGGCCTGGTCGCACAGGTGCTGCGGCGCCCCCGGCACCACTACACGCGCCTGCTGCTGTCTTCCGCGCTCGACCCGGGCGCGGTCGGGGGCGGCCTGGCCGCCACGGCCGGGGACAGCAACTATCCCGACCCGATGAATCTGCCAACGGGCTGTACGTTTCACCCTCGTTGCCAGGCGGCGAGCGCGCTGTGCGGCCAACAGGAGCCGCCGGTCCTGTTGGGACCGGGCGGCTTCGTGGCCTGCCACCACCCGGCGGATCGAGTTTTCCCGGCAACAAGCCAGAGGGAACCAGAACAGACATGCCAGAGCCGTTCGAACTGACCGCATGCGAGGCGCTGTCCCTGCTCAGCCGGCGGCAATTGTCCGCCGTGGAACTGATCGGGTCCTGCTTGCAGCGCATCGCGGCCTGCGAGCCGGTGATCGGAGCCTGGACGTGGCTTGACGCCGAACGCGCTTTGCAGACGGCTCGCCAGCTGGACGAGGCGGGGCCGTCGGGTCAGCTGCACGGCATTCCGCTCGGCGTGAAGGACGTGATCGACACAGCCGACATGCCGACCGGCTATGGCAGCGCCATCTATGACGGCTGGCGCCCGGCCGCCGACGCCGGCTGCGTCAGCATCGCGCGCCGGCAAGGTGCGGTCATCCTGGGCAAGACGGTGACCATCGCGTTCGCCTGCGGTGCGCCCGTGCGTACCGCCAACCCGTTGAACCCCAAACACACATCAGGCGGCTCTTCGTCCGGTTCCGCCGCCGCCGTGGCCGCCAAGATGGTGCCGGTTGCCTTCGGCTCGCAATCGGCCAGTTCGTTGATCCGCCCGGCGTCGTACACCGGGTTGGTCGGCATGCGGCCGTCACTGGGACTGCTGAGCGTCGCCGGCTTCAAGTATTTCAACGGCTCGTTCGATACCATCGGTCTGTTGGGACGCAGCGTCGACGACGTGGAGCTGCTGTGGTGCAGCCAGTTGGATGTGCCGTTTCAGGCGGGAGAAATGCCGGCACGGCGGGCAAGCGTGGCGGTGTGCCGGCCGCCCTGGCTCACCGCCGCGCACCGTGACGGACAGGCCGCGATCGATGTGGCCGAGCGCCGACTGCGCCAGGCCGGCCACGAGGTGCGCGACCTGGTGCTGCCGGCGGACTATGGCGGCATCGTCCAGGTGCACGAAAGGATGCAGGCCTTCGAGGCCGCCCGATCCTACGCCTTCGAATACCAGCACCATCGCGATAAGCTCGACGCGGTCGTGCGATCGATCATCGAGCTGGGTCACGCGGTGCCGTTCGAGGAATATCTGGAATATGTGCGGCTGGGCCAGAAGCTGCGGCACGAATTCCCGGCGCTGCTGGGCGGGGCCGATTGCCTGCTGACCGCGGCGGCCAGCGGCGAGGCGCCGTTGGGCTGGCAAGCGCTCGGCAGCGCTTTCAGCAACATGGGCACCCCGGAACAGAGCCGACCGTGGACCCTGCTGCATCTTCCGGTCGTCACCGTGCCTTGCCACAAGGGGCCGAACGGCTTGCCGGTCGGCGTGCAACTCATTGCTCGTTATGGTGAGGACCGCGACCTGCTGAAGGTTTCAAGACAGCTGTCGGAAGTGCTGGCCGAAAGGACCACCACGCAACAAGGCGCCATCTGAAGGGGAAACCGAAGGTCATGAACAGGAAAGCGATGCTTGCTGTCGTTGCCGGGCTGCTTGCCTTACCGGCCGCGCCGTCGCTCGCCGGCAAGGCGGACGACACGCTGAATGTCGGCTTCCGATTGCAATTGCAGGGGTTGGACGCCTATTACGCGCCCGGGCGGGAAGGCCTGTTGCTGTCCTTCTGGGCCTATGACGCGCTGGTCTATCGCGATCCCAAGACCCTTGAATTCAAGCCGCTGCTGTCGACCGGCTGGCGGCAGGTCGACGATCGCACGCTCGAATTCGACATCCGGGAGGGTGTCAAGTTCCACGACGGCACGGTGCTGACCGCCGACGACGTGACCTACACCATCAATTTCGCCGTCCGGCCCGAAAGCAAGGTGTTCAACCAGTTCTTCATCGCCTGGATCGAAGGCGCCAAGACCGTGGCAGCGAACAAGGTGCAGATCACCGCCAAGGCGGTGGCGCCGATGGCGCTGCAATACCTGACCGGCCTGCCGATCTATCCGGCCAAATACTACCAGCAGGTGGGCAAGGAAGGCATGGCCGCCAAGCCGGTTGGCACCGGCCCCTACATCGCCCGGGCGCTGCCGAACAACTCGTTCGAGTTCAAGCGCAATCCCGACTACTTCGCCGACAGCCCGAAGGGCAAGCCGCCGATCGGCCGGATGGTCTACAAGACCATTCCCGACGTCAGCACCCAGGTGGCGGAACTGCTGACGGGCGGCCTCGACTGGGCCTACCACGTCCCAAATGACCAAGCCGAGCAACTCAAGACCAATCCCAGGCTGAAGGTGGTGAACGAGGAGAGCTATCGGGTCGCCTATCTGACGTTGGACGCTGCCGGCAAGTCCAATCCCAGCACGCCGATGAGGGACGTGCGGGTGCGCCGCGCCATTTCGCATGCGATCGACCGCGAGGCGATCGCCAAGAACCTGGTCGGCGGGGCGTCGCGGGTGATCCATTCCGCCTGCTATCCGAAGCAATTCGGCTGCATCGATGATGTGATGCGCTTCGCTTACGACCCGGCCAAGGCGAAGGCGTTGCTGGCCGAGGCCGGCTACGCCGACGGCTTCGCGGTGGAGATCTATGGCTACCGCAGCCGGCAGATCGCGGAAGCGATCATCGGCAATCTGCGCGCCGTCGGCATTCGCGGCAACCTCAACTGGCTGCAGTACCCGGCGGTGGTGGAGAAGCGCCGGTCCAACCAGGCCCCGATGATCGTGGACGACTGGGGTTCCGCTTCGTTCAATGACGTGGCGGCGATCGTTCCGGTGTTCTTCAACGGCGGCATCGACGACTATTCGATGGATGCGGAAGTCACCAAGCTGGTCGATACGGGCGGCACCAGCCTCGACCCCAAGCTGCGCGCGGAAGTCTATGCCAAGGCGCTGCAGCGTATCGCCGAGCAGGCCTTTTGGGTGCCGCTGCACACCATGCCGATCAACTACGTGTTTTCGGCCGATCTCGACATGGCGGTGCCGAGCGACGAGATCCCGGAGTTCTTCCGGGCGCGCTGGAAGTAGCGTTCTGGGGCAAGCGCGATGGCGGGCTTCGTGCTCCGCCGCTGCCTGGTGGCGGTGCTGGTGCTGTTGGCGGTGTCGATGCTCAGCTTCGGCTTGCTGAAGCTGTCGGGCGACCTCGCCACGGCCATGGCCGGCGAACAGGCGGGAGCGGACTATGTCGCCTTCCTGCGCAAGGAATACGGTCTCGACCGGCCGTTGCCGGTGCAGTATCTGCACTGGCTCGGCCGGACCCTGACCGGCGATCTGGGGACCTCGTTCTATTATGCCACGCCGGTCACCGACCTGGTGGCGGAACGGCTGCCGATCACCATGACGCTGGGGCTGTCGGCGCTGCTGTTCGCGGTCACCTTGTCCGTTCCGCTGGGCGTGCTGGCCGCCTTGCATCCGGATGGTTGGATCGACCGCGTGGTTCTCGGCATCGCGCTGCTCGGCCAGGCGACGCCCACCTTCTGGCTCTGTTTCCTGATGATCTTGCTGTTCGGCATCAACCTGCGCTGGTTGCCGATCTCCGGCACCGCGTCGGCGGCGCATTATGTGATGCCGACCGTCGCGCTCGGCTACTACGCGGCGCCGGCGTTCACCCGCATCGTGCGCGCCGGCATGATCGAGGCGCTGGCGTCGGACTATGTGCGCACGGCGCGCGCCAAGGGCCTGCGGCCCCACGCGGTGGTGCTGCAGCACGCGCTGCGCAACGCGTTGGTGCCGGTCGTATCGGTGGCGGCGGTGCAACTCGGCTTCATGCTGGGCGGTTCGGTGGTGATCGAGACGATCTTCGCCCTGCACGGCGTCGGTTACCTGGCCTGGCAATCGATCTCGCAGAACGACTATCCGGTGGTGCAGGCAATCGTGCTGACGATCGCCTGCTTCTATGTCGTTCTCACCTTGGCGGCGGACCTGCTGAACGCCGCGATCGACCCACGCATCCGGCTGAGCTGAGCGATGGCATCGCGGCGCGCCTTGGCGTCGTTGGTCGCGATTGCCGCGCGAGTTGGCCGACGGCGCCATGCCAGCCTGGTGCTGGGCGGCGCCATCGTCCTGCTGGTCGCCGCGATGGCGCTGTTGGCGCCCGTGCTGGCGCCACACTCGCCCTACGAGCAGAATTTGGCGAACCGCCTGGCGCCGCCGCTCTTCTTGGGCGGCACGCAGGCGAGCCACCCGCTCGGCACCGACATGCTGGGGCGCGACTATCTCAGCCGGCTACTGTACGGCGCGCAGATCGCCCTGCTGGTCGGCCTGGGAACGGTGCTGCTGTCCTCGCTGATCGGCACGACGATCGGCTTGTTGGGCGGCTACTATGGCGGCTGGGTGGACAGCGTCGCGATGTTCCTGGTGACAGTGCGGCTGAGTTTGCCGTTGGTGCTGGTGGCGCTGGCGGTGGTCGGACTGATCGGCAGCGCGCTCAGCGTGATCATGGGTGTGCTGGCCGGGCTATTGTGGGACCGGTTCGCGGTGGTCACGCGCTCGCTGGTGCTGCAACTGCGCGAGCGCGAGTTCATTCTGGCGGCGCGCGCGGCCGGGGCCTCCGACTTGCGCATTCTGCTAACCGAGATCCTGCCCAATCTGGCGGCACCGCTCACCGTCATCGCGACCCTGGAAATGGCCAACGCCATCCTGCTTGAGGCCGCGCTCTCCTTCCTCGGCTTGGGCGTGAAGCCGCCGGAAGCATCTTGGGGATTGATGATCGCGGAAGCGAAGGATCTGGTGTTCTTTCAGTCCTGGCTGATCAACCTGCCGGGAGTGCTGTTGTTCTCGCTGGTCGTCGGCATCAACCTGCTGGGCGATGGCCTGCGAGACCTGTTGTCGGCGAAGCATGCCGACTAGCTGCGCGGCATGGCCGGGCTCGTCGCGATCGCGGCGGATGGCGCGCCCACGCCGCCAGACGGTCGACCGGGCGGCTCGGCCAGCAGCGCCTCGCGCACGAAATCCAGCCGGTCGTTGCCGAAATACATGTCCTGGCGGTTGACGAAGAAGGTCGGCACGCCGAATCCGCCGCGCGCCACCAGATCGTCGACCGTGGCGGCGATGCGCCGGTCGAGCTCCGGGTCGGCGAGCGCGGCGGCGACGGCGGCGTGCGCCAATCCGGCCTTCACCGCCAGCTCTTGCAGCGCCGCCGGGTCGGCCAAGTCCCGCAGGTCGTGCCAATAGGCGCGATAGAGCGCCAAGCTGTAGGCCGGCAGGAGGTCGCGGTCAAGCGCCAACAGGGCGCCCCGCAGGGCAAGCCGACTGTCCAGCTGCTTGGAAGCGCCGCCATAGACCGGCGGGCGGCCGATCACGATGCCCAGACGTTTCGCCCAGTCCTTCATGTCCTTGTAATAGTGCGTCACCTTGGCCGGCACGGGCGTCGCCCGCATGGCGGCGACACCGGGATTGGCCTTGGCGAACAGCAGGGCCATGTTGAGCGGTCGCCAAGCGAGTTGCGCGGCGGTGTCGGCCGCCAGGGCTTGGATGCGCGTGAAGGCCATGTAGCTCCACGGGCTGGCATAGTCGAAGAAGAATTCCAGCTGGCGCATGCGCAAATTCCCCCGCGTTCGCGCCGGGCCAGCGGCGCGGACGGGGCAACCGTAGACGGGCTAACTGTCGGCGCGCAATCGGCCCGCGGTCCGACGAGCCATGCCGCCGACGCGGACGGCGGCCGGTCCGTGCGGGATCGACGCCGGCGCCACGGCCGCCTATCGTCGGCGGGGACAAGCCTTTGGGGGTGCGGCATGCGGCCGATCGGCGATGCGAAGGGCGAGTATCGGGGCGTCATTCATCGCGATCCGGCGACGCTGGCGCGCTGGCTGTCGACGCGGCCGCCGGAGCCCGCGCTCGAGCCGGCGCTGCCGATCGTCGACCCGCACCACCATTTCTGGGACACGCCCCCGCGCGGCCGCTATTTCCTGCCCGACCTGCTGGCCGACCTCGCCGGCGGGCACAACATTGTCGCCACCGTTTTCCTGGAATGCCAGGCGATGTATCGCAAAGGGGCGCCGCCGGAAATGGCGCCGGTTGGCGAGGTCGAGTTCGTCAATGGCATCGCGGCAATGGGCGCTTCGGGCAATTACGGTCCGGTGCGCGTGGCCGAGGCGATCGCCGGCTATGCCGATCTTGGCATCGGCGCGCGCGTCAGCGAGGTGCTGCAGGCGGAGCTTGCCGTCAGTGGCGGACGGTTGCGATCGATCCGCCATGGGGTGTGCTGGGATCCTGACGAGGCCGTGCGCCGGCATGCCTCGCGACCGGTGCCGGCGCATCGGCTGCGCGAAGCGACATTCCGCGAGGGCTTCGCCGAGCTCGCCAAGCTGGGCCTCGGCTTCGAGTCCTGGCAATACCACCCGCAACTGCCCGATGCGATCGATCTGGCGCGGACCTTTCCGGAGACCCGGATCGTGCTGAACCACGTCGGCGGGGTGCTGGGCGTCGGACCCTATGCCGGGCGCCGCGCGGAAATCCTGGCCGGCTGGCGTCGCGACATCGGCGAACTTGCCAAGTGCCCCAACGTGGTGGTCAAGCTGGGCGGTCTCGGCATGACCTCGTTCGGCTTCGATTGCCACGAGCGCGATCTGCCGCCGGGTTCGGAGGAGTTGGCGGCGGCCTGGCGGCCCTATATCGAGCCCTGCATCGAGGCGTTCGGCGCCGCACGTTGCATGTTCGAGAGCAATTTCCCGCCGGACAAGCAGTCTTGCGGCTACACCGAATTGTGGAATGCGTTCAAGCGGCTGTCGGCGGGCGCCTCGGCCGGCGAGAAGCACGCGTTGTTCGCCGGCACCGCGGCGCGCTTCTATGGCCTCGCCATGCTGTGAGGCGCGGCCCCGGCGCGCACCGCGAAGCCGGGGCCAGCCGTCGGCGCGACCGCTAGCCCGGCCGGGCAATTCCGATCCGCACGCTGCCGCTGGCCGAGAGTTCGGCGCTCAACACCGCTGCAAAACCGATAAAACCGGTGACAGCTTATGTCTTCCCGTGATGTCGAGATCGTAATACCAGTGACAGCTTATGTTTCCCCGCGATACCGGGATCGGCGGCGACAGCGCGGCGACAGCGCGGCGGCGCGCGAGCTGGTTCGGCTGCGCCGCTGGCGCGCAGCGGGAGCAGGCGGACACGGACACAGACCACCGGTCACCGGATGTCATGAAACGTAGGCTGTTCGTGGCGGAAAACTTAAGCTGTCACGGAAATATCACCGAAATATCTGGCAGTAAAATATAAACTGTCACCGGATATCCCGCCGGACAAGCCTGCCGGGTATCGAGACCGGCCGATGGCGGTGCGCCATTAACCCGGCGTTGGCCAAGCGCGGGCGAAACTCCGGCGGGAGGCGGCATGCGGATCCTGCGCGAAGGCGAGGTGCCGGAGCGAGCCAACGACTGGCTGCTCCGCGAGGCGCAACCGGCGCAACTCTTTGCGCTGCTGGTCTATCTGGGGATTCTGGGCGGCGCTGTCTTCGTCGCCTTCGTCGCCTGGCGCGAGCACGCCACGGCGATGGCGATCGGCGCCGACCTGCTGGCGCTGCTCTTCCTGGCGATCGTGCGGCTGCAATTGCGGGTCTGGCGCGCGAGCCTGGCGCCCGGCAATTGGACACCTCGAAAAACCTCTGGCGTTGAGGGTCGCGGGTTGATTCTCTGACCTCTGGCGATGGCCGGAGGCGGGGATGGCGGGACAGGCTGGTTTCTTCGACACGGACGAGCGGCTGGCGTGGCTGTCGGCGGCGGGGGACCCGCTGGAGCGGCTGGCGAAGGCGGTGGACTTCGAGCTGTTCCGCCCTGATCTCGAGGCGGCGGTGCCGCGCACGGACCGCTCCAAGGGCGGGAGGCCGCCATACGACGCGGTGTTGATGTTCAAGGTGCTGGTTGTGCAGACGCTGTACACGCTGTCCGACGATCAGGCCGAGTATCAGATCCGGGATCGGCTGTCGTTCATGCGCTTTGTCGGGCTGGCGCTGCACGATGCCGTGCCGGATGCCAAGACGATTTGGCTCTACCGCGAGCAACTCGTTCGGACTGGTGCCTTCGACCGGCTGTTCGCCCGGTTCGATGCGGCGCTACGGGAGAAGGGCTATCTGGCGATGGGTGGGCAGATCGTCGATGCCACTGTCGTCGAGGCGCGCCGCCCCCGGCTCACGCGCGA
>Ga0194132_10012948_pt1 | contig 10256 bp, 8 predicted proteins | sample TA2KigOf80mmetaG_FD_148612 | JGI IMG/M metagenome (GOLD analysis project Ga0194132, IMG submission 148612) | Freshwater microbial communities from Lake Tanganyika, Tanzania - TA2015054 Kigoma Offshore 80m | ecosystem: Environmental > Aquatic > Freshwater > Lake | place: Tanzania: Lake Tanganyika... | reverse complement strand
AGCATGTCGGCCGGCAGCCTGACGCCGTGATCGCCTGCGTCGGCGGCGGATCCAATGCCATGGGCATTTTCCATCCGTACATCCCGCATGCTTCGGTTCGCCTGATCGGAGTGGAGGCGGCGGGTTACGGCATGGCGAGTGGCAAGCACGCCGCGTCGCTTACCGCCGGCCGGCCGGGTGTGCTGCACGGCAACCGGACCTATTTGCTGCAGGACGCGCACGGGCAGATCGCCGACACTCACTCGATCTCCGCGGGCCTCGACTATCCGGGTGTCGGTCCCGAGCATGCGTGGCTGAAGGACTGCGGCAGGGCGGAGTACGTTACCATCGAGGACGGCGAGGCGCTGCAGGCCTTCCATGACCTTTGCCACTACGAAGGCATCATGCCCGCACTGGAGTCCAGCCATGCGCTGGCCTACGCGTCAAAGCTTGCGCCCACGCTCGGGCCCGACAAGGTCCTGCTGGTCAATCTCTCCGGGCGCGGCGACAAGGACATGCACACCGTTGCTGAAAAATCGGGCCTCACGTTTTGATCCTGGCTCCTGCAGAGGCCTCCCTGCCGCCATGCGCCGCGGGTTGCGCATGAATTGCCGCCTGTACAACGAGGACTGTTTCGAGGGCCTTTCGCGCCTCGGGGACGGCAGCGTGGATCTGGTCATTGCCGACCCGCCCTATGGATTGGGAAAGGATTACGGCAACGATTCGGATCACCTGTCCGGCACGGCATATGTTGACTTCAGCCGCCGCTGGTTGGAAGCTGTCCTGCCCAAGCTGAAGCCGGATGCTTCTCTCTACGTGTTCCTTTCCTGGCAGAACAGCCTCGAGGTCTTCTGCCTCTTCAAGACGCGGCTGATCATGCTCAACGAAATTATCTGGGACCGCAGGGTCCCCAGCATGGGCGGCAGCACGCGCAGGTATTCGTCGGTGCACGACAATATCGGTTTCTTCGCGCGGTCGCGCAACCATTACTTCGACATCGACAGCGTGCGCGTACCGTATGACGCCGCGACCAAGAAGGCACGCTCGCGTTCGATCTTCGTTGGCAAGAAATGGCTTGAACTCGGCTATAACCCGAAGGACCTGTGGAGCGTTTCGCGTTTGCACCGGCAAGACCCGGAGCGCGCAGAGCATCCGACTCAGAAGCCGCTGGAACTCGTCAGGCGCATGGTCCTTGCGAGCTGCCCGCCGGGCGGCGTGGTGCTCGATCCGTTCATGGGATCGGGGACGACTGCGGTCGCCGCGCAGTCCACAGGCAGGTCCTTTGCCGGTTTCGAGATCAATCCCGAATATTTTGCCGGGGCCGCGGCACGTGTGCAGCCGCCGGCGGACGCCGGGCAGGCGACAGTTGCCGGCAATACGCGTCGTCGGCGTGCGCCGGCAACTGAACGCCTGATTGCGGCCGATTAGCCGTCCCATCCAGTTCGAATCCATGTCGAGAATCCAGAACGTATTCGCCCAATTGCAGCCGCGCGGGGGCAAGGCGCTGATCCCTTACGTGACTGCTGGCGATCCCGACCCCGCCACGACGGTTCCAATCATGCATGCGCTGGTGGCGGCCGGCGCCGACATCGTCGAACTCGGTGTACCTTTTTCCGACCCCATGGCGGATGGGCCCGTCATCCAGCGCGCTGGGGAGCGCGCGCTGAAGCACGGCGTCGGGCTGACGCATGTGCTGCAGATGGTCGAAGAGTTCCGGCGCAGCAATTCCGCAACGCCGGTCGTACTGATGGGTTATGCCAATCCCATCGAGGCGATGGGCGTAGTGGCGTTCGTCGCGGCGGCCGCACGCTCGGGTGTCGACGGCCTGATCGTGGTGGATTACCCGCCGGAGGAGTCCGCGGAGTTTGCAGCTGCAGTGCGCGATGCTGGCATGGACCTAATCTTCCTGCTCGCACCGACGTCGACGCAGGAGCGCGTGGAGCTGGTTGCGCGCCTGGCCAGCGGATTCGTGTACTACGTGTCGCTCAAGGGCATCACGGGCGCGACGAATATCGATCTCACGGACGTGGCCGCGAACGTCGCGCGCATACGCGCTGCCACCGGCCTGCCGGTAGGCGTCGGTTTCGGGATCCATGATGCCGGGACCGCGAAGGCGATCTGCAGCATCGCCGATGCGGCCATCATCGGCAGCCGTATTATTCAGGAGGTGGAGGCGTCGCCGCCGGGCGAGGCCCCCGCCCGCGTCGCCGCCTTCATCAGGGGCGTGCGCGTGGCGATGGAAGGAGCCGAGGCATGAGCTGGTTGCAGAAGCTGCTGCCCCCCAAGATCAAGCGTTCCGACGTGGCGTCGACGCGAAAGAACATGCCCGAGGGGCTCTGGTCGAAGTGCGACTCCTGCGGCGCCGTGCTCTATGCAACGGATCTCGAGAAGAACGCCGGTGTCTGCCCGAAATGCGGGCACCACAATCGCATGCGCGCGCGCGAGCGGCTGGACCTTTTGCTCGATGCGGAGGGGCGCTTCGAGATCGGCGCCGAGGTGGTGCCGGTCGACACGTTGAAATTCAAGGACAGCCGCCGCTACTCGGAGCGGCTCGAGGATGCCGCCCGGTCGACCGGCGAGAGAGAGGCGCTGGTGGTCATGCAGGGCGCCATCAAGACCATTCCCGTAGTCGTTGCCGTGCTTGAATTCGATTTCATGGCGGGGACCATGGGATCGGTGGTCGGCGAGCGCTTCGTGCGCGGGGTGTATGTCTGCCTCGAGAATAATCTGCCCTTCATCTGTTTCACGGCGAGCGGCGGCGCGCGCATGCAGGAGGGCATGCTGTCTTTGATGCAGATGGCCAAGACCGCCGCGGTGCTGACGCAACTTGCGGCACGCAAGCTGCCGTTCATTTCCGTGCTGACGGATCCAACCACCGGCGGGGTCTCGGCCAGCTTCGCTTTTCTCGGCGATGTGGTCATCGGCGAACCCAGGGCGCTGATCGGTTTTGCCGGTCCGCGCGTCATTGAGCAGACGGTGCGTGAAAAGCTGCCCGAGGGATTCCAGCGCGCGGAATTCCTCCTTGAGAAGGGTGCCGTCGACCTGATCGTCGACCGGCGCGAGTTGCGCGACAAGCTGGCGCAACTGCTGTCGCTACTGATGCAGCTTCCGCGACCAGGCCCCTGATGCGCCAGCGCAGCGGTGGCCGGCCCAGGGGGTCCGGTGATGGCCGCCGGCATTAACCGAGAAAGCACGCACCGGACAGGCCCTCGCGCCGCCTGCGACCGGGCCGGGGCAATGGTCCATGGCGGTGACTGAAAGGCCACCTTTTCGCGAGCTCGCGGACTGGCTCGCATGGGTCGAGCGCCAGCACCCCAAGTCGATTGCGCTCGGACTCGACCGGGTCGCCCGGGTCCGGGATGCGCTGCGGCAGCAGACCGGCTGCAACTTCGATGGCCCGATCGTCACGGTGGGCGGCACCAACGGCAAAGGTTCCACCTGTGCCATGCTGGAGGCCATACTGCGGGCAGCGGGTTACCGGGTAGGCCTGTATACCTCGCCGCATCTGCTGCGCTACAACGAGCGCGTCCGCATCGACGGTGTCGCCGTGTCCGATGAACAGCTGTGCGCGTCATTCACGCGTGTGGAGGCGGCTCGTCGCGGCCTTGTCGCCGTGACTTCGGGCGAACCGTTGGCACTGACGTACTTCGAGTACGGAACGTTGGTCGCCTGGGAAATATTCTGCGGCAGCGGGCTCGACGTCGTGATTCTCGAAGTTGGGCTAGGTGGCCGGCTCGACGCCGTGAACATATTCGATGCCGATTGCGCCGTGTTGACCAGCATCGATCTGGACCATATGGATTACCTCGGCGACACACGCGAGAAAATCGGTGCGGAGAAGGCCGGGATCTTCAGGCCGGGCAAGGTGGCCGTGGTGGCCGATCCGTTGCCGCCGGCGAGCGTGGCCGTGCATGCGGAGCGAATCGGCGCCGACCTGCGACTGCTCGGCCGCGATTTCGGCTATCGCGGGGACAAGCAACAATGGCAGTACTGGAGTCGCGACAGCAGGCGTTCGGGCCTGGCGTATCCGGCCCTGCGCGGCGCCAATCAGCTGCTGAATGCCTCTGCTGCACTCGCCGCGCTGGACGCCATCGCCGGGCGCGCACCCGTCGGCATGGATGCGGTGAGGCGGGGATTCTCGGTCCTTGATCTGCCCGGGCGCTTCCAGGTGCTGCCGGGGCGACCGACGGTGGTGCTCGACGTGGCGCACAATCCGCACGCCGCGGCGGTCCTCTCGGATAACCTGTCCAACATGGGCTTCTTTCCGGGGACGTGCGCGGTGTTCGGCATGCTCGGGGACAAGGACATTGCCGGCGTGTGCAGGGCGATGCGCGGGCGCATCAGTGCCTGGCACGTTGCCGCGCTGCCGGGGCCGCGCGGCGCGCGCGCGGAAACGCTGGTTCGTGCCATCGCCAGCAGCGAGGCGGGCGGCGAGGTGAGAACCTTCGATTCGCACCGCGCAGCCTATGCCGAGGCGCGGCGACGGGCAGGCGAGGGTGATAGAATTATCGTGTTCGGATCGTTCCTTACCGTCGCCGACGTGCTGGCCGCGATCCGCGTGGATAACCGCAATCCGGGGACCCAGTCCTCTTAGGGAATGGTTCAAAAAGTGCCAAGGCGTGCCTATAGCGGTTTCGAGTTCCCTGCGCTATCGCGCGGGCGCGAGACAGAGCGCGGTTTTCCGACAAATCCCCACGTCGCGAGATGATCTAATGGCGGAGACCCCGGACGCAGTGGATTTGCAGCGCCGCGCACGGCGGCGCCTGGTCGGGGTCATCGCGCTCGTGGTTTTTGTCGTCATTGTCCTGCCCGTCGTATTCGATCGCGAACCCAAGCCCATTTCGCAGGACCTGACGATCCAGATTCCCAGCCAGGATGCCGGCCGCTCTTCCTCACGGGCGCTGCCGGTCGTGGATCCCAAGCCCGAGGCCAGGACGGCTGCGGGCAACCAATCCAAGGCCGAGGCTGCCAAGACCGTGCCCGAGTCGCGTGTTGACGCGAGGGCGCCAATACCGGCTGCACCAGCGTCCGTTTCTGAAAAGGCCGACCGGGTGGCGGACGCGGCCAAGCCCCCCGCTGCTTCCCGCGGCGATGCAGCGGCTAAGCCACCGGCGCCCAGGACGGAGGCCGGGAAACCGGTTGTCGCGAACGCAGACGTTGCCAAGGCCGACGTGACGAAGGCTGGCGCAGCAAAGGCCGAAGCCAGCAAGGCAGCGGCGCCAAACTCTGCTAACGATGCGACCAGCGCCACTGCAGGCGCCGGGCCCAAACCAGTCGCGGAGAACGCCGCAGCCCGGGCCAAGCCCGATACGGCCAAGGGCGCCTCCGGGCAGTCCTTCGTCGTTCCATTGGGCCTGTTCCGCAATCCCGACAATATCAAGAAAGTCCGCGGCTGGGTCTCCAGTGCGGGCTATGAGAGTTTTACCGAGCAGGCCCCGGAGACTGCCGTGGCGGGCAAGGCCGCAGCGCTCAAGGTTCTCGCCGGCCCCTTTCCGACGCGCGACGCGGCGGAAAAGGCACGCGACAAGCTCAAGGCCAAGGGTGTCGATGTCGGTCCGGTTGCCCCGCGCTAGGCGGCGCGGACTGGCTGGCGAATGACGTGGTTCGACTACGCGGTGCTCGCGGTGCTTGGGCTGTCGCTGCTGTGGAGTCTGATGCACGGATTCGTGCGCGAACTGGTGTCCGTGGCAGGTTGGGTTGCCGCCTTCGTACTGGCGATGACATTTGCCCAGGCATTGGCCGGCCTACTGCCGGTGAGCCTGGGGCCGTTTCTGGCGGGTCTGAGTGCCTTCCTGATCATCTTCATCGGCGTATGGGTGTTGTCGGGACTGATCGGCATGATCCTGTCGAAGGTGGTGAAGGCAGCCGGGCTGGGCTGGGCCGATCGCATGCTGGGGGCACTGTTCGGACTGGTCCGCGGCCTGGTCATCGTGCTGGTGATGGTGATGCTCGGGGGGTTGACTCCGTTGCCGCGCGAACCATTCTGGCGCGATGCGGTGCTGTCAGACCCGCTGGAGACGATGGTGGTGCTGATAAAGCGCGCGCTACCGGAAGGGCTTGCCGAACGTATGCGATTCGGGATGCGGGGCGCAGAGTCAAGGCCCTGATCGGAGCTGCGCGACGGGACCCGGGTAGTCGGTGCTCGCGGGTTTCTGACAGAATTGCCGTCTGAGGGTAGCCTGGCAAAGGTTACGAGAAGGGAGTAGTCCCCCGTATTGTCAGGGGCAGTTCGGAATCTGTGAAATGGCCCTTGATGCAGGGAAGCCGGAGGGGGGGTTCCCGCATTTGTGAAGTACTCTCTTTGGCACTCTTAAGGAATCATCATGTGCGGCATCCTCGGCGTATTCGCTCGAACACCGGTGAACCAGATGCTCTATGACGGATTGCTGCTGCTGCAGCATCGGGGTCAGGACGCCGCCGGCATCGTAACCTCGGAGTCCAAGACCTTCCACATGCACAAGGGTCCGGGAATGGTGCGCGACGTGTTCCGTACCCGCGACATGCGCTCTCTGCCTGGCGAAATCGGCATAGCGCATTGCCGCTATCCGACTGCCGGCTCGGCATCCAACGCAGGCGAGGCGCAGCCGTTCTACGTGAATTCGCCGTTCGGCATCGTGCTCGGACACAACGGCAACCTCACCAATTCCGAGGCGCTGAAGCAGGAGATGTTCCGGCAGGACCTCCGGCACATCAACACCAACTCCGACTCTGAAGTTCTGCTCAACGTACTTGCCCACGAACTGGAGCTTGCCGCCAAGGGCACATGGCTGGATGTGGAGAAGATCTTCGCGGCGGTTGCCAACGTGCATCGCCGCTGCCGCGGCGCCTATGCGGTAGTGGCCATGATCGCGGGTTACGGCCTGCTCGCCTTTCGCGACCCCTATGGGATACGTCCGCTGATCTTCGGGCGCGCCGAGACGCCGCAGGGCCCGGAGTACCTGGCCGCGTCGGAGAGCGTTGCGCTCAACGCATTCGGCTTCGAGCCGGTTCGCGATGTGGCGCCGGGGGAAGCGATATTTGTCGATGAAACGGGGACGCTGCACACACGCCAGTGTGCGGAGAAATCGGTGCTTGCACCCTGCATTTTCGAGTACGTATACCTCGCGCGCCCGGATTCGGTCATGGATGGCGTGTCGGTCTACGAGGCGCGCCTCAACATGGGCCGCCACCTCGCGCTCAAGGTGCAGCGCACCCTTCCCGATGCGAAGATCGACATGGTGGTTCCCGTGCCCGACACCAGCCGTCCCAGCGCCATGGAGATGGCCGCGGTTCTGGGCGTGAGCTATCGCGAGGGCTTCATCCGAAATCGCTATATCGGGCGCACGTTCATCATGCCCGGCCAGGCCATTCGAAAGAAGTCCGTGCGGCAGAAGCTCAACGTGATGGCGATGGAGTTCAAGGACAAGAATGTCCTGATCGTCGATGACTCCATCGTGCGCGGCACCACCAGTAGGGAGATTGTGCAGATGGCACGCGAGGCCGGTGCAAAAAAAGTGTACTTCGCCTCGGCTGCACCTGCCGTGCGCTACGCCAACGTCTACGGCATCGACATGCCGACGCGGCAGGAGCTGATCGCGCCGGGACGGACCGACGAAGAGATCGCGCGCGAGATTTGCGCGGATGCGGTGATCTACCAGGACCTCGAAGGTCTCGAGCAGGCGGTGCGCGAAGTCAACCCGCGCCTGATGCAATTCGAGACATCCTGTTTCAGCGGCCGCTATGTGACGGGGGACGTCACGGATGCCTACCTCAAGTCGGTGGAGCAGAGCCGTGATGCCAGCCGGGAAAACGACGGCGAGGACGTGGACGCGAATCAGCTGGACCTGAACCATGCCTGAGGGAGCGTCAGCGCGATAAGCTTGCGCCGCCTGTTCGAGGGCCCTGACCGCCGCTCGCGCGGCGGTTTCCCCGCCTGGCGGTGGGTCCATACTGATCTCCGCTTGGCGGCGCGGTAAACCTGCGCCGCCTGCTTTAGGGCCCCGATGGCCGCTCGCGCTGCAGTTTTCCCGCCTGGAGCTGATTTCGCACCGGCCTTCGTTTGGCGCCGTACCCCGCCTTCGAACTGGGAGCGGACAACCTGTCGGCAAAGCCGAGGTCAGCGCCTTTGTTTGACAGTTTTCTGTTGGGATAGTAAGTTTCGACCTGCGCCGATTTGATTAGCAGCTTGCGGGCGCCGCCTCCGGGAGATTGGATGGTGACAAACAAATGCCGCTAAAGCGTGGTCATCAAACCCGTCTTAGCGAATGCTCGACGGGTTTTTTGTTTTTTGGGGCGTGTGCGACTTGGCCTCGGGCGGTCCACATAATTCAGCCCATGGAGACGATGATGCAGAATGACGACACGTACGACCTGGAGACGCTGGCGGTGCGCGCCGGCATCCATCGCAGCCAGTTCAACGAGCATTCCGAGGCCATGTACCTGACCTCGAGTTTTGTGTTCGAAAACGCTGCGCAGGCGGCGGCGCGCTTCAGCGGGGCGGAGCCTGGGAACATCTATTCGCGCTTCACCAATCCCACGGTGACCGCGATGCAGGAGCGGCTGGCCGCGCTGGAGGGCGCCGAGGCGTGTGTTGCGACGGCCTCCGGCATGTCGGCCATCGTCGCCACCGTCATGGCGCTGCTGAAGGCGGGGGACCACGTGGTCTGCGCTTCCGGCGTGTTTGGCGCCACGGTGCAGTTGTTCAACACCATATTCTCCAGGTTCGGCGTGCAAACGACTTTCGTCGACGGCGGCGATCCCGCGGAGTGGGAGCGCGCCATGACGCCGGCGACGCGTCTGCTGTTCCTGGAGACGCCGTCCAACCCGCTGACCGAAGTGTTAGACATCGCCGCGCTGGCCTCGCTGGCGAGGAAGCGCGGCGCCCTGCTGGCGGTGGACAACTGCTTCTGCAGCCCCGCGCTGCAGAAGCCTCTCGAACTGGGCGCGGACCTTGTGATCCACTCAGCGACCAAGTACCTCGACGGACAGGGGCGCGTCATGGGGGGCGCGGTGCTGGGCCGCAAGGACCTCATCACTGATGCTGTCTTTCCCTTTCAGCGCACCGCCGGCTTCACGCTGTCGGCGTTTAACGCCTGGGTGATCATGAAGGGGCTCGAGACCCTGGCGATACGCATGGAGGCGCAATCGCGCAACGCCCTGGGACTCGCGCAGTGGCTTGAAGGGCATCCGGGCATCGAGCGCGTGATGTATCCGGGGCTCGCCTCGCACCCACAGCACGACTTGGCCATGCGGCAGCAAAAGACCGGCGGAGCCGTCGTGTCGTTCATCGTAAAGGGCGGGCGCGAGGACGCCTGGCGGGTCATCGACGCAACCCGGCTGCTCTCCATCACCGCAAATCTCGGCGACACCAAGACCACAATCACGCATCCCTCGACAACGACGCACGGTCGCATCAGCGCCGAAGCGCGCGCACGGGCCGGCATCACCGAAGGGCTGGTGCGCGTGGCCGTGGGGCTGGAGTCGCTGAAGAACCTGTGTGCGGACCTCGAACGCGGATTGAAGGCCTAGCGGCGGCGCAGCGCGTCAAACCCGCGCCAGCCACCGTCTATTTCTTGAACAGCGCATTCCACCTGGTGCGCGCCGCGTTGACTACCTCGGGCGTGTAGGGCGTAGGGTCATAGGGGTTCATCGTGCGCGCATCGAGGCTGCCTGGAATATTGGCGAGCGGGCTGCCAGACTCGCCTTCCCCGTGCCAGACGGTCTGGCCGCGCCGCGACATCACGTAGTCCATGAAGACCTGCCCGGCATTGGGACGCCTTGCCCATCCAAGCGTGCCCCCGGTGAAGCGCACGCCGATGCTGGGATTGGGTACCACCACGCCGATTGGCGCGCCCTGCCTGATCAGCGGCACCACGATGCCGATATTCAGGTGCCCGGCCACGGCGAGTTCGCCCGATGCTAAAGATTGTGCCCCCGCGGTCACTGTGCCGTAGAGCTTGGTCTGCTGCGATGCCAGTTGGGGAAAGAAGTTCGCGCCCTGGTTTTTCTCCACCCAGTCATAGATGGCGACCATGGCAGTGGCGGTCATGTCCAGCATGCCGACCTTGCCCTTGAGTTCCGGCGCGAGCAGGTCCTTGTAGCCGGTGATGCGCGTCTTGACGAGGTTGGTGTTCCACGCGATCACTGCGGGCTCGATGCCGAGTATGGGCATGCCGCCCCGGAGCAGGTGCGCGGCCGGCCAGTCGGTCGCGGACGGACCCGCCGGCGCCCTCATCGATCCATCCAGCGCGCGTGCCTCCGTCCAGCCGGTTTCGGAGAAGATGTGAGCGTCCGCCCCA
>Ga0194132_10012947_pt1 | contig 10256 bp, 6 predicted proteins | sample TA2KigOf80mmetaG_FD_148612 | JGI IMG/M metagenome (GOLD analysis project Ga0194132, IMG submission 148612) | Freshwater microbial communities from Lake Tanganyika, Tanzania - TA2015054 Kigoma Offshore 80m | ecosystem: Environmental > Aquatic > Freshwater > Lake | place: Tanzania: Lake Tanganyika... | reverse complement strand
CGGCGTGGCGGCCTTATGCGTCGGTGGCGAGTTGGTATCTGTGGCGGAGTTTGGACGGGCCGGCGGAGATTTAGCCGCTACGCCGCACAAGTTCCCGCACCAGTTCGGCGCGGAATTTGCCGATGGCGTGGGACCAGCCGCGTTCGGTGAGGAGTTGATGTTCCGGGTTTGGTTTGTAGGTTCCGGCGACAATTGCGCCGCCTGCCACTTGGAACCAGCCGATGATGTCTTCGCTGGCAACCTCTTCGCCTTCGGGGGCGCGGTCGTCGATGTAGACGACCCGGCCGGCGCCTGTTTCGCGGGCTACTTCCCGCATTTCCCGCGGGGCGAAGTGCTCGATCGCTTCGTGCAGGAACTCGCGGAAGACGCCGTTCGGCCGTGTCACGCCGTCCTCTCCGATGAGCGCTACGACGGCTTGTGGCGGCAGTCCGCTGAGGGCGCTCGTCTCTTCCTTAGTCAGGAATGTAAGTACCTGTTCGACGCTTTCGCCGCGCCGGATTTCCAGCATGTTGAGCACGTCTCATCGTAGCTTGATATTCTCGTTTCGTGAAGATTTTGTTCCTGTTGTTCGCCGCGCCGCTGCTGGCGGCGGACTACTCCATCGCCGACGCGCAGAAGTTCTTGAAAACCTACTGCCATTCCTGCCATCAGGGCGCGAAGCCCTCGGGCGGATTCAACGTCGCCAAGTTGAACACCATGCAGACGCTGCTGGACGATCCGCGCCGCTGGGGCCGTATGCTGACGCGTGTGCGCGAACATCAGATGCCGCCGCTGAAGATGACACAGCCGGCGCTCGACGCGCGGGAGGCGTTTTCGAATTTCGTCGATCACAACATGAAGACCGCGGCGTGCGCCGACGGCATCGCACCACGACAGCCGCTGCTACGCCGGTTGAACCGCAATGAATACTCGGCCACGATCCGGGATTTGCTGAACGTTCCGATCGCCGCGGGCCACGCCCTGCCGGCCGATGGCGCGGGCGGCGAAGGATTCGACAACGCCGCCGAGACCTTGTTCCTTTCACCTATTCACGCTGAAAAGTATCTCGACGCGGCAAGCGAAGCGCTGCACTACGGCGTGAAAGATCCGCGGTCTCGCACGAAGTTCCTGATCGCCGATCCGAGCGCAACGGTAACGCATGAACAGGCCGCGCAAAAAGTGCTGGATGCGTTTCTGCCGCGTGCGTTTCGAAGACCGTTACGGACCGGGGAACTCGACCGGTACATGACGTTGTACAGGACGGCGTATACGCGGCACAAGTCCTATGAACCGGCGATCCTGCAGACGCTGCAAGGCGTCCTGCTTTCGCCGAACTTTCTGTTCAAACTCGAAGACGCGAACGCGGAATTGAAGCCCCGGTTGGTTGAAGACTTCGCGCTGGCATCGCGGCTTTCCTACTTCTTGTGGGGATCGATGCCGGATCAGACGCTGTTCGATCTGGCGGCGAAGGGGAAGCTGAACGATCCGGAAGCGTTGCGCGAGCAGACGATAAGGATGCTGAAGGATCCGAAGGCGCAGGAGTTTGCCGAGTACTTCGTCGAACAGTGGCTGGGCACGCGCGAGTTGGGGCGCGATATCAAGCCCGACCCCAAACTGTTCCCGTCCTACGCCGATGAAGAGGTCGCCTCGGGGATGCGCTATGAGCCGATTCTTTTCTTCCACGAGTTGATCAAGGAAGATCTGCCGCTGGACAATTTGATCGATTCGAAATTCACGTTCGTATCCAACAAGTTGATGAAGCACTACGAATTCACGGTCCCGGAGCGGATCCGTCAACAGCCGGTGAAAGTCACGTTGCCCGAGGGGACACATCGGGGCGGATTGCTCGGGATGGCGGCGATTCTGGCGGTGTCGTCGTATCCGAATCGGACCAGCCCGGTGTTGCGCGGCAAATGGATTCTGGAGTCGCTGCTGGGCACGCCGCCGCCACCGCCGCCGCCGGGCGTTCCGCCGCTTGAAGCGGATGCGGCGGCGAATCCGAAATCGATGCGCGAGCGCCTGGAATTGCATCGATCGAATGTCGTGTGCGCGACGTGTCATAACCGGATCGACCCGCTCGGATTCGGCCTGGAAAATTACGACGTGGTCGGCAAGTGGCGCGACGGCGCCGATGCGCTGGGCGAGTTGCCGGACGGCACGAAATTCAACGGTCCTGATGGACTGAAGACGCTGTTGATGCAGCGCAAGGACGACTTCATGCGCAATCTAGGCGCGAAAATGCTGGGCTACGCGCTGGGGCGCGGACTGACGCTCGAAGACTACTGCGCGGTGGACCGGATTGTGGCGAACGCGAAGACCGAGAATTACAAAGCGCACCGCTTTATACTGGAAGTGGTTCGCAGTGTGCCTTTTCGGTATCAACCGGGCACACAGTTAAACGTGTCCGTCGAATAGGAGTTGCATGGCCTTCTCACCGATATCCCGTCGAACACTGTTGCGCGGTGCAGGCGCGGCGATTGGTCTGCCGTGGCTGGAAGCGATGGCCGCGAGCAAATCGCCGATCCGCATGGCGGCGATGTACATCCCGAATGGCGTTCATGAGAAGTTGTGGACACCGGAGGGCGAAAAGCGAGACTTTCAGTTGTCGCCGACGTTGTCTTCGCTCGAGGACTTGAAGAGCGAGTTGATCATCCCGACGAATTTGTGGAACGCCAACAGCGTTGGCGGCGATGGGCACTACGTGAAGATTTCGGGCTGGTTGACCTCGACAACGATCACCAAAACGCTGGGCGTGGATGTGAGCGCGAACGGCGTGTCGATGGATCAGTTGGCGGTGCAAAAAGCCGGCAAGGTGACGCCGATCGGCTCGCTGGAACTGGGCGTGTCGCCTGTGACGACGGGGGTAGACCGCAACGTGGGTTATACGCGCGTGTATGGGTCGCACATCGCGTGGTCGAGTCCGACGACGCCGCTGGCGCGGGAGTTAAGTCCGCGCGCGGTGTTTGAACGTTTGTTCCGCGCGGTGAACGGCGGCGGAGATTCGTCGAAGGATGCGAAGCTGTTGTTGGACCGCGTGTTGGAAGACGCGCGCGATCTGCGCGGTAAGTTGGGCGCGGCGGACAAGCAGCGGTTGGACGAGTATCTGTCGGTGATTCGGTCGCTCGAAGACCGGATCGCGCGAGCGTCGAGTCCAGAGCGGTCGAAGTGGAAGGCGCTAGGCGTGATCGACCCGGCGGCGAAACCGGAAGAAGAGCCGAAGACCTACGCCGATCATGTACGGATGATGTTCGACATGATCGCGCTGGCGTTTCAAACCGATACAACGCGCGTGGCGACGTTCCTGTTCGGCAATGAAGTGACGAATCAGAATTTCGCGTTTCTCGACGGCGTGAAAGGCGCGCATCACAACATTTCGCATCACGAAAACAAAGAGGACAATCTCCGTCAGTACGCGCTGATCAACAAGTGGCAGATCGAACAATACGGCTACTTGCTGCGGAAACTGCGCGGGATGCAAGAGGGCGATTCGAACGTGCTGGCGAATTCGATGATCCTGTTCGGCGGCGGTATCCGCGACGGGAACAAACATGATCCGCATAATCTGCCGCTGGTGCTGGCGGGACGCGCGGGCGGCCGTTTGGCGACGGGCCAGCATCTTGTTTACGAGAAAGATTCGGCGCTGTCGAACTTGTACGTGGCGATGCTCACGGCGTTCGGAACTCCGGTTGAGAAGTTCGCCGATTCGACTGGACCGCTGGCGGGCGTGCTCGCGTAGGGCGATGGATCTCGACGCCGTCAAGGAGCTCGTGTTTGAAGACGGGCTCCGTGAGATTGAGACTCCCGTTGGTCCGGCGTTGCTGCACACGGACCATCGTTTTGTCCTTCCGCTGATCGACCTCGCGCAGAGGCAAGGCCGGTTGCCGCGGCCGGCGCATCATGTGCTTTTCGACCGGTTCCACGATTCGACCGAGCCGCTGTGTATGGACAAGCTCCGCGCCATGCGAAAGCGCGGATTCACGACGGCCGGGTTGATCGACCTGTGCAAGAACCACCTGCGCAAGACCGACGACGACTGGGTGCAGGCCGGCATGCATCTGGGGCTGATCGGCAACGTAATTCTGTTTGGCCACGAGCCGAGCGACCACGTCGACTTCCCCTTGCAGATCGAAGACTCGGCGGGAGAGATTCATCGCATGGACTCGCTGTATCTGCCGTGTTCGGAGCTTGAGTATCAGGGCTCGCTCAGCGACTCCGCTCGGAGACTGAAGCTCGAGACCCTCTGGGAGACGCTTGGATGGGAGATGAAACCGCGCGACCGGTTTCGGTTCACCGGCCAGCAGCGGCTGGTGCTCGACATCGACCTGCAGTGTTTCGCGCTTGAGTACCGCGAGTATACGTTCCCTTGGCCCGAGCGCATCTTCGAAGCCGAGTTCCTGACGCCGTCGACCTACGTAACGGTGGAAGGGGTCACCGCCCAGCAGTTCGTTCGCGAGTTGGCGAGCAACGCAGGGCTGTTGACGATCGCGCGGGAAGCGAACTTCTGCGGCGGAGAGGCGGATGCGGACTGGATCCTGGAGAAGGTGCAGCAGTATGCGTTCGGCAAGGGGATGGCGCCGCTTCCGAAGGAGAAGGTTGTGGTGAATTAGCGCAAGTCCGGGTATGATGGCTTCAAGCAATGCGCGCGCTACTGTTATCTCTCACCGCACTGGCCGCACCGCCGCCTGAGTTCACGGCGCTGCTTTCGAAGCATTGCGCGGCGTGTCACAGCGGCGCGCAGGCGAAGGCGGGTCTCGATTTGAAGACGCTGCCATACGAACTGGCGGACCGCGGCAATCGGGACAAGTGGATTCGTATTTACGATCGCGTCGAGAGAGGCGAGATGCCTCCTTTGTCGCCGCTGTCCGGCGCGGCGAAAGCCGAGTTCTTGCGGCATTTGCACACGCCGCTCCATGCGGCCGATCTGGCCGACGCCGCACGGAACGGGCGCGGTCCGATACGCCGGTTGAATCGCGATGAGTATGAACAAAATCTTCGCGACATTCTGCAACTGCCGCGGCTGGACATTCGCGACATGCTGCCCGAAGACCGCGAGGCGCACCACTTCAACAAAGTCTCCGAGACCCTCGATATGTCTCGCGTGCAGCTCACCGCCTATCTCGACGCCGCCGAGAGCGCGCTTCGACAGGCCTTGGCCACCACGCTCACGCCGCCGGAGACTAAGACGTTTCGGACGTTCGGCCGCAACTTGTTTCCAGGGCTGCGCAGCACCGGCACACGGCACTCGATGTTCTTTATCAAGGACAACAAGGGTGTGAATGTGGAGAGCGAATATGGCAACCGGATGATGGCCAAGGAACTGGAGGAGGACCAGTCGCTGGAGATGGGCTTGTTTCGTTCGCCGGGTTGGCCCTACGGCGCGTTCCCGCGCGGGTTCGCGGCGAGCGAGTCCGGGTTGTACAAGATCCGTTTTTCCGCGCGCGCCGTCCTGCAACAGCCGGGTTATGTCGTGACCGATGCGAAACGCCCGTTGCCGATGATGTTGCGCTCGCGCCGTCCAACCAATCACGATATCGCCGAGGACACCAAGCCGGCCAGCGGCATCTTTGAAATTCAGCCCGGTGCACGCGTGTACGAAACCACGGCGCCGTTACTGAAGGGGCAAACCGTCGAGTACGCGTTGCTGGGGCTGCCCGTTCCACAGGTGGACGCCGAGGGCAGAACGGGTTCCTATCGTTTCCCGCCTATGCCGCCCGACGGCGCGCCGGGTGTGGCGTTCAATTGGATTGAGTTCGAGGGGCCGCTTGCGCCGGTATCGTGGCCGCCGCCCAGTCATCGCGTGCTGTTCGATTCGTACGGCATTGCGCCCGAACCGGCCGACAAGAAACGCGAGGCGTCGCGGTTGCTCCGGCGGTTCGTGAATCTGGCGGCACGGCGTCCGGTGGCGCCCGCGGCGATCGAACGATTCGAAAGGTTGATCGGCGCGGCGCTCGATCGGAACGAACCGTTTGTTGATGCGATGCTGACCGGTTATCAGGCGTTTTTGTGCTCGAACGAGTTTTTGTATTTGCGCGAGCCGGCATCGCCGCACGACGTTGGCGAACGGCTTTCGCACTTTCTTGCCAACACGCGTTCGGCCGGGCCGATCGCCAATCGAGGGGCGTTGCACAAAGAAGCGGACCGGCTGATCGACGGCCCGGGCTTCGATCGATTCGTTCGCAACTTCGCGAACTACTGGCTGAACCTGCGCCATCTGCGGCGAGACGACGCCGACAAGCGCATCTATCCCGAGTACCAACTCGATGAGTATTTGGTTGAATCGCTGGAGCGCGAAACGCTGACTTCTGTCACGGCTCTGATTCGGGACAATGCGCCGATCCGCGACCTGGTGCAGGCAGATCATGTCTACATCAACGAACGTCTGGCCCGGCACTACGATCTCCCGCCCGTGGATGGCTCGGCGATTCGGAAGGTTCCGCTCTCGAAAGAAAGTCCGCTCGGCGGCGTGCTGACGCAGGGCGCGATTCTGAAGATCACGGCGAACGGTACATCGACATCGCCGGTGCTTCGCGGTGCTTGGATCATGGATCGTATTGTCGGCGAGCCTCCTCCGCCCCCACCGCCCAGCGTGCCGGCGGTCGAGCCCGATATTCGCGGTGCGAAATCGATCCGCGAACTGTTGGCGTTGCACACGAAATCGGCGACTTGCGCCGGCTGCCATGCGAAGTTCGATCCGGTTGGCCTGGCGCTCGAGAACTTCGATGTCATGGGACGTTGGCGGACTCACTATCGCGGCACGGCGGAAGGGGAACGTCGTGTCACCGGCATCGATCATACGGGGCACGACTTCGTCTATAGGATCGCGGGCGCGGTGGATCCCGCGGGCAAACTGATCGACGGACGGACGTTCCGCGACGTTCGCGATTTGAAGGCCATCCTCGCAGCGAATCCGCGCCAACTGGCTCGCAACTTTCTGCATCAACTCACGGTCTACGCGACGGGAACGCCGGTACGGTTTTCCGATCGCGCCGAAATCAACAAGCTGCTCGACGCCTGCGCGCCGCGCGGCTACCGCGCCCGCGATCTGCTACATGCGCTGATCGGCAGCCGCATCTTTCTTGGAGTGAAATCGATATGAGCCGTTCCCTGCCCCGCCGCACTTTGCTCCGCGCCGCCGGCGTTGCGCTGGCGCTGCCGAAGTTGGACTGTTTCGCGCAGTCCGCCGCGGTTCCGCGTCGCATGATTATCCTTGCGAACAACCTCGGCGTGCTGCCCAAGCACTTCTTCCCCGCGACAGCAGGGCGCGACTACGAAGTGACGCCGTACCTCCAGCACTTGCAGCCGCACCGCAAGGAGTTCACGGTGTTCAGCGGGCTTTCGCACCCAGGTGTTTCCGGCGGGCACAGCGCGGACAACTGCCTCCTGACGGCGGCGCGCGGTGCATTCAAAAGCGGGTTTCGGAACTCGATTTCGTTCGATCAGTTCGTGGCGGAGAAGCTGGGCCAGGTCACGCGGTTTCCGTCGATCAATCTGGGCATCAATATCGACAAGGGTAACCGTAGCCTCTCCTGGACGCGGGACGGTGTGTTGCTGCCGGCCGAGGACAACGCGGCCAAGCTGTATGAGCGCTTATTTGTACAGGGCGATAAGCAGTCGGTCGAGCGCCAGATTCACCGGCTGGAGACGCGCGGGAGTATTCTCGACGCGCTGCGCGACGAGACGCGACGTTTTGCCGGCGAACTCGGCGCCGACGATAAGGCGCGGCTCGATCAGTATGTGACCTCGGTGCGCGAAGTGGAGCAGCGGCTGCAAACCGCAAAGGCGTGGGAGTCGAAACCGAAGCCCAGCGTGAACCAGCCGCCGCCGTCGGATATCTCCGAGAAGCGGCTGTTCTTCGAAAAGCTGGAGCTCATGCTGGCGATGGCGCAGTTGGCGATCGAGACCGATTCGACGCGCATCGTGACGATCATGGCCGATGCGTTTGTAACGCCGGTGCTGCAGATCGCGGGTCAGAAAAATTCGACCGAGAGTTATCACGGGCTGTCGCACCACGGGCAGAACGAATCGAAGGTGCGGCAGTTGGAAGAGATCGACCACCGGCAGATGCGGATTTTCGCGAATACGATTTCCAGCTTGGCAGGCAAGCGGGAAGACGGCGAGCGCCTGCTTGATCGGACGATGCTTTTTTATGGCAGCAACATGGGCGACGCCAACATTCACGACAATACGAATCTGCCGATTTTACTGGCTGGCGGCGGGTTCCAGCACGGGCGTCATATGGTGTTTCGCCGCGATAACAACATACCGCTGTGCAATCTGTTTATCAGCATGATGCAGCGGATGGGGGTCGACGGGGAGCGGTTTGCGAGTGGAACTGGGGCGTTGGCGGGGCTTAGTTAGCTCGCGCACTCGCCGCGGCCGAGTTGCAGGCTGAACTGCTCGGTGTCGCCCCAATCCATGAACCATTCGGGGGCGTATTCGAGCGGCTTGGCGAGGTCTTCGACCATCGTCTTGAAGAACGGCACTTTGAGGCGGAGCACGTAGTCGCGGAAGGATTCGTTGCCTTCCCGGTTGGCGACGTAGTGGTCGATCACGCGGCGCGCGGCGACGGGGGCGAGTTTGGCGGGAATCGACGAGATCGACAGGCCGTAGCGCAAGATGCCTTCGTGATCGTAGCCGCCGCCGAGCATGAACATGTAGTACGGCACTTCCTTGCCTTGCACTTTGCGCGAGTTGCCGAAGAAGCCGAGGTTGCCGATCCAATGCTGTCCGCATGAGTTCGGGCAGCCGGAGATCTTCACGCTTAGCGCGCGCACTTCCGGTTGGCGATATTCGTTCACCGCTTCCGAGACGGCGGCGGCGAGGTTCATCGACTTGGTCAACGCGAGGTTGCAGGAGTAGGCGCCCGGGCAGGAAACGGTATCGGCGATTTCACCGGCACCGGTGGCGGCCATATCAATCGCTTTCAAAGCCGCGAAAACGCGGCGCAGGTTGCCCACAGGGACGTGGGCCATGTGGAGGTTCTGATCAATGTCGACTCGCACCAGAGAATCGCCGGCGGTGCGGGCGATGTTGGCGATGCCGCGCATCTGGGCGGTGACCATGTTCCCTTGCGGGACGCGCACGGTGACGATTGCGTAACCGGACTGGCGCTGTTCGCGCACGTTCGATTCGAGGAAGCGGTCGAACTCGGGGTCGGCCGCGCCGAGTACGGGAAGCAGTTCGCCATTGCCGAGCGGAGGATCGACCGAGCGATGCCCACCGAAGCCTTCGGGAATGATCGTCGGCGTTTTTGTGCCGCCGTTGGCGAGGATGTCGGCGTAGTTGGCCTCGATTGTTTCGAGCACCCACGGCAGGCCCCGTTCGCGCACGACGAACTTGAGGCGCGCCTTGTTCTTGTTCTTGCGGTTGCCGTGTTGGTTGAAGAGGCGCAGCACGGCTTCGATGCGGGGCACGAGCTTTTCTTCGGGAAGGAATTCGTCGAGCAGCGCGGCTTCGCTCGGCATTGGTCCGAGGCCGCCGGCGATGACGATGCGGAAGCCCTTGACGCCGTCGCGGATGACCGCTGTTGCGCCGAGATCGTGAATACCGAGGGCCATGTCGTCGCGCTTGCCACCGCCGAAAAAGGCGATTTTGAACTTGCGCGGCATGTTGTCGGTGAGCTCGTTGTGCAGGAATGCGAGCGAGACCATGCGGACGTAGGGCTGCACGTCGAACACTTCGTCAGCGAGCAGTCCGGCGAGCGGGCTGGCGGTGACGTTACGGACCGTGTTGTAGCAGGCTTCGCGCGTGGTGAGGCGCGCTTTTCCGAGGGCGTGCAGAAGATCGGCGACACGGGCCAGCGGGATGAAGTGATACTGCATGTTCTGACGGGTCGTCAGATGGCCTTTGTCATTGGCAAATTCCGCGGCGACATCGGCCAACACGTCCATCTGATCGGCGGTCAGAATGCCACCCGGAATCTTGGTCCGGATCATGTGGACACCAAGTTGGCGTTGCGAATAGACGCCGCGGCGCAAGCGGTGGGCGCGGAACTCGTCGTCGGTGTAACCGCCTTCGCTGTACTTTTTGGCGGCTTCGCGGAACGCTTCGATGTCTTGTGACACAGTCCGGTCGAATTCCGTCTCGACAGCTTGGCGGGTTACCAGACTAGAATCTTGCAGCAATTTTCAATCTCCCTCTTCTCGATAGAGAATATCATAATTGATCCCTAACCCGCTACTTGCGACGGAGTTCCAGGGCGAGGTCTTCGCTGTGCTCGGGCGTCTTTAACTCGGTGGAACCGTTGGATGTTACGGCGGCGCGGGCGAGTTCCCTTC
>Ga0194132_10012944_pt1 | contig 10257 bp, 7 predicted proteins | sample TA2KigOf80mmetaG_FD_148612 | JGI IMG/M metagenome (GOLD analysis project Ga0194132, IMG submission 148612) | Freshwater microbial communities from Lake Tanganyika, Tanzania - TA2015054 Kigoma Offshore 80m | ecosystem: Environmental > Aquatic > Freshwater > Lake | place: Tanzania: Lake Tanganyika... | reverse complement strand
GCTGCGTGGGCCCGGGTATCACCGGCTCCGGGGTCGTCGGCCCTGACTGGGCGGCGGGCGGTTCGGACGTCAGCGGGGCAGGCGCGCCAGTCTCGGCCGCCGGCTCACCACGGCGCCGACGATCAGAAGAGCGTCGTTGCGCCAGGGGGAACCAGCAGCTCGAACGCCGTGGCGGGCAATGGCGCGTCCGGCTCGAAGGCCGTCACCAGCGCGTCTCGCGTCACCTCGCCGCCGACGGTTTCGACGAAGCGCAGGATGACGCCCGTCTCCCGGTCGACGGTCAGCTCGAGGGTGTGGTCGGGGCGGTCCGTCGAGACCTCGGTCACCCGTGGGTGCCGGCACTCGACCAGGATCGTCTCGCGGCCGAGATGCTGGGCGGTCGTGACGATCCGGGGCGCGCCGGTGGCGACGACGTTCTGGAGGAAGCCCGCCGGATGGAGAAACAGGTCCGGCAGTGACTCCATCGGCAACGCCGTGACGGGCAGGTAGACACGCGACGAGGGCGGCAGGTCGAGATTGTCGAGGCCCGCCAGCCTCCGCCGCGCCGGCCGGGTCGTGGCAATGCCGTGGAGCGCCGAATACGTGCGAACCGTCGTCCCGTCGGAGACCCAGAGCTCGTAGTTGCCGCGCGTCCCCAGGTCCGGCTCCGATGTCGCCACGCGAGCCTCACCGGGGTGGCGCAGCATCACCTCGTGGAGGATGACCTGTTCGCCGCGCGTGGCCCAGGTTCGCTCTTCGATCCGCATCCGCAGGGTGCTCACGCGCAATTCCGCGTCGCGCATGAACGTGAACAGCGCGTCGAGATCGACCGCGCCCGGAGGCAGGGCGATCTGCTGCGGCCGGCGGGCCGGCAGGGAAGCGGGCCGCGAACCGGCGCGGTCCCAGAGGGTCATGGACATCGGCGCGCATTCTAGCGTGCGCGATCCGTCGCGGGCTGCCCGATCGCCGGCCGGGGCGCAGGCGCGCGATACTTGGCGAACCATGACCGATGCCGCGGCGCCGACCGGCGCCACCCGCACCGAATCCGACTCCATGGGGCCGATCGAGGTCCCCGCCGACCACTACTGGGCCGCGCAGACCCAGCGCTCGCTGCACTTCTTCGCGGTGGGACGGGACACCATGCCGCGACCGATCGTGCGCGCCTTCGGCATCCTCAAGCGTGCCGCGGCCGACGTGAACCACGACCTGGGCGTGCTGCCCCCGGAGCGCCATGCCCTGATCGTCGCCGCCGCGGACGAGGTGGTTGCCGGCGGCCTTGACGCGGAATTCCCGCTGCGGGTCTGGCAGACCGGGTCGGGCACCCAGTCGAACATGAACGTCAACGAGGTCATCGCGGGCCGCGCCAACGAGGCGGCGACCGGCTCGCGGGGCGGCAAGAAGCCGATCCATCCCAATGATGACGTCAACCTGAGCCAGTCCTCCAACGACACGTTCCCCACCGCCCTGCACGTGGCGGTCGCGACCGAGATCTCGGAGCGGCTGGTCCCGTCCGCCCGGGCGCTGCGCGATGCGCTGGACGCGAAGGCCCGCGAGTGGGCGGACATCGTCAAGATCGGCCGGACCCACCTCCAGGACGCGGTGCCGTTGACACTGGGCCAGGAGTTCTCCGGGTACGTGGCCGCGCTCGACGGCGACCTCGAGCGCCTGGAAGCGGTGCTGCCCGGCCTGCGCCAGATCGCGCTGGGTGGGACGGCCGTCGGGACCGGCCTGAATGCCCACCCCGAGTTCGCCGAGCGCGTCGCGCGACGGATCTCGCAGCTGACGGGTCAGCCGTTCACCTCCGCGCCCAACAAGTTCCAGGCCCTGGCGGGCCAGGAGGCGTCAGTCTTCTCGTCGGGTGCACTCAAGACGCTCGCGACCAGCCTCATGAAGATCGCCAATGACGTTCGCTGGCTCGGTTCCGGCCCGCGCGCCGGCCTCGGTGAGCTGCGCCTGCCGGAGAACGAGCCGGGCTCATCGATCATGCCCGGCAAGGTGAACCCCACCCAGAGCGAGATGCTGACGATGGTCTGCGTCCAGGTCTTCGGGTATGACGTGGCGATCACGATCGCGGGCAGCCAGGGCAATTTCGAACTCAACGTGTTCAAGCCGCTGATCGCGCTGGACCTGCTCCACGCGATCGAACTCCTGACCGATGGCTGCCGCTCGTTTCGCGAGCACTGCATCGAGGGCCTGGAAGCGGATCGACAGCGGATCGCCGAGCACGTGGGATCGTCGCTGATGCTGGTGACGGCCCTTGCGCCGCACATCGGCTACGACCGGGCGGCCGCGATCGCAAAGGCCGCCCACCACGCCGGATCCACCCTGCGCGAGGCGGCCGTCGCCTCCGGCCACGTCTCGGCCGACGACTTCGACCGCTGGGTCCGCGCGGAGGACATGACCCGCCCGACGCTGGGCTGAGGCCCTGGGGTCGCTCCCGCCACCCCGACCTGGCTGATCCGCCGCGCGCCGCGGACGAATTCCGGGACGCGTTCCAGCAGGCGGGCGAACGACGCCCGCCAGGCGCTGCCTCTCAGCTGTAGCGGGCCTTGCCGCCCTCGCTCGTGATCTCGCCCCGGCGCACCAGTTCGGCCACCTCGCGCAGGTCCGCCAGGTACGCGTCGATGTACGGCTCGTGGCCGGGCGACTGCATGAACCGGATCGCGGGCCGCGGGTACTCGTCGGGGAAGACCAGCCAGCCGCGCGCCTCCAGGCCCTTCGCGATGGCGAAGATGTCCAGCGCGGGGTCCGTGGAGGTGTAGCCGAACACCGTCATCGCCGGGTTGCCCATCACCTGGAGGCCAGGGATCGAGTTGATGCCGGCCTTGAAGCGTTCCATGTAGCGCATCGCCTGGCCGACGAGGCGCTTGTAGCCGTCCACGCCCAGGTACTGGAGCACGGCCCATGCCGCCGCCATGGCGCCGCCGGGGCGCGTACCGGTGGCGGAAGGGGTGGTGTACCAGTTGGGGTCGTGATGGGGCGCCCCGAAGCGGAACACCTGGTACTCGAAGATCTCCGGGTCGCGGCTCATGATCACGCTCGCGCCCTTGGCCGTGTACCCGAACTTGTGCAGGTCGGCTGAGATTGTGGTCACCCCCGGCACGCGGAAGTCGAACGTGGGGATCGGGTAGCCCAGCATCTCCGCAAACGGCAGGAAGTAGCCGCCGATGCACGAGTCCACGTGGAAGTTGATGTTGCGCTCCAGGGCGAGCGGGGCCAGTTCCTCGATGGGGTCCACCTGGCCCAGCGTCATGCCCGGCGCCGAGCCGATCATCAGCACGGTGTTGCGGGTGATCAGGCGCTTGTAGGCCTCGACGTCGAGGTTGAGGTCCGGCCGGAGCGGCGCCTCGACCTTCCTGAACCCGAAGTAGTGGGCGCCCTTGGTGAAGGCCGGGTGGGCCGAGAACGGGATGATCACCTCGGGCTCGGTGATCTCGGGGTGCAGCGTGCGGGCGCGGTCGCGGGCGATCTTCACGCCCATCAGGATCGACTCGCTGCCGCCGCTGGTGACGGATCCGGTCGCGGTGGGGCCGTGGAGGAGGCCGGCCGTCATCTCCACGATCACGCGCTCCATCTGGGCGAGGCTCTTGAAGATGGACGAGTAGAGGGGGTTGGTGGAGAAGAAGCGCAGGAACGCTTCCTTGGCCACCTCCATCACGTCGTCGCCGGCGGGGTAGGTGCCGCCCGCCATGAGCCGCTGCTCGAAATCCAGGATGTCCTCGCGCGACGCCTCGTCGATCATCCGGCGGATCTCGTCGCGCGTGTGGCCGTGTTCGGGAAGGGTGGCGCGCTGCGGCTGCGCGGCGGCGGGTGCCTCGGCGGTGGTCATCTCATCCTCCCGGCTGTGGCGGCGGACGACAATCGTAGGCGACGGTCAGCGCCCTGCGGGCGCCCCGCTGTGCCGTGGCCGGTCACCCTGGCGTGGCATTCGGCGCGCGACCCTGCTCGCCGCAGGCGCGTGACCGCGGCCGCCTCGCGCCCTGGTGGCGCGGGGTAGCGCCGGGTGGCGTCCGGCTCATGCGCCGTCCGGCTCATGCGCCGTGTGCACGAACGGACCGCAACATCGCTGATCGGTGCATGGGGCGCACCGTCGACGCGGCTCAGACGAGGACCCCCCCCCCTGGATCCGCGGCAAGCGCCGCCGCGGCGTGCGCCTGACGCACGAACCGGCCGTGGTGCGGCTCGTACGTGCATCACCTGCACGACGCCGGCCGGAACCCGCCCCGATCAGCCGGGCGCCGGCTGCCCTTTCGCGGCGGCCAGTTCGCGCATCCCATCGCGCGGGATCATGTCGGCATCCGAGGTGACGGTGACCATCCGGAAGCCCTGCTCCACGTAGCCGCGGGCGATCGCGCCGTCGGGGCAGTTCATGCCGGCCACGATGCCGCGCCGCTGGCAGGTGGCCAGGATGTGCGCGACGGCCTGGGCGTGCATCGCGGCCTGCTCGGGGGTCCGGGCGCTGCGGTCATACGGCACGCCGAGGGCGAGGGACAGGTCGGCCGGGCCGACGTAGATGGCATCCACGCCTGGCGTCGAGGCGATCGCGTCGACGTTGTCCAGGCCCGCGGCCGTCTCGACCATCGCGATGACGACGGGCGACTCCAGATCCTCGAGTTCGAAGCCGAACGTGAGATGAGCGCGGATGGGGCCCATAGAGCGCTGGCCGCGCGGCGGGTAGTGGCACGCCTTGACCGCACGCGCCGCCTCTTCGGCGGTGTTGACCATCGGGATGACGATCCCCTGGGCGCCCATGTCCAGCGATTTGCCGATCAGCGCGGGATCGTTGGCGGCGACGCGCGTGATGGGGATGGCGCCGCCGGCCATCACGCCGGTGATCAGGGCCGCCAGCTGGTTGGGATCGATCGCGCCGTGCTGCTGGTCGATCAGTACCTCGTCGAAGCCGCAGGCCGCGATCCATTCGGCGAAGACCGGATCCGGGCTGCCGGTCCAGCCGCCGTACGAGGCGCGCCCGGAGTCCCAGATCGCGCGGAGGGGGTTCTGATAGGTCATCGGGAAGAGGCCTCCACCGGCTGTTCGATCATCTCGGCGTACTCGGACTCCAACAGGTTCCGGAGGCGCGCCACATCGTCCTCCGTCCCGGCTCGGTACGGCGCTCGGACCCGGAGCGGCATCTCGGGCAGGATCCCGGCCCGGGTGCAGATCTTGGCCAGCGCGGATGACGCGGTGAGCGGGCCGAGCATCGCCTCCCAGTCGGTCATGAGCGCCATCGCCAGCGTGTAGCGGCGGTCCGACTCGGCCCAGTGCCCGGCCTCGATCGCCCGCCACCAGTCCATCATCCAGGCGGGGTTCAGGTTGACGACCCAGCTGTTGAGGCCCTTCGTCGGGTAGGCCGCGGACGGTCCGATGCCGACGTCCACCGGCAGGTGCGCCAGGTCGGGCGTCGCCGCGCAGATCGCCGCGAATTCCTCGCGGTCCCAGCCGTCGTACTTGGAGCCGACGATCGAGGGCACGGCGTCGGCCAGCGCCCGGATCTGGCCGGCGTTGAGCACCTTCCCGATCCGCTCGGTGTTGTAGAGGATGATCCCGACGTCCGGGACGGCGTCCGCCAGCGCGCGGTAGAACGTGACTCGCTCCGTGTCATTGACGGGCACCCAGAACGGTGGCACCACCTGGACCGCGCGGAACCCGAGGTCGCGCGCGATCTGCGTCCGCTCGATGGCGCCGCGCACCGTCAGCCAGCCGGTGCCCGCCTGGATGGGCAGGGCGTGTGGCTCGGCGGCGCGTGCGAAGGCCGTGGCGACCGTCGCGAACTCGTCGACCTCGAGCGTGTGGAACTCGCCGTCGGTGCCCGTGCAGTACGCGCCCGCGACGCCAGCCGCCGCGTAGCGCCCCACCAGCTCGTTGAGCGCGCCCGTGTCGAGCGAGCCATCGGCGTTCCACGGCAGGGGCATCGCGGCCCAGACGCCGTTGAGGACGAGGGGCGCGCGGCGGGTGGGTCCGGTCATGGCCGCCAGTATGGGCACCGTCGGGTGGAGAGATCGGATGAGGACGCATCGGATCGGCGCCTGCGGCTGCGTCCGCCGCCGCAGGCGAGGGACCCGACGAGTCCGCGGCTGCGGTCGCGGACCGTCAGTCCGCGCAGTGGATCCGCGGCTATTCCCCGATCACCGCCCAGAGGAAGCCCATCATGATGAAGAAGCCGCTGAACATGGCGATGAGGGCGATGCCGCCGTACGGCGAGTTGGCGCCCTCCTGCGGCACCAGCTGGAGGCCGATGCCGAAGACCACGGCCCAGCCCACGAAGAGCAGCGTGAACAGGATCCGCATGTTCGAGCTGGTGATGAAGCGGACCCAGCGCGGGCGACGCTCCTCGGCCGCCATCGCGGCGCGCAGCACGATGAGCACGATGGTCGCGGCGAGCACCAGCGAAATCCCGAACGGGATCGGCTGCTGGAAGATGACCGTGAACAGCTGCACCGGCGACCTCCGGATGCGCCCTCCTCGGGACGCGGCAACGTGGCGTCGAGGGTGAGTCGGCGGACATGCTAGCAGCCACGCGGCGCCCTCGAACGCGTCTCACGCGTCCTGCCCACCCTCGGGCTACGATCCCGGTGTGACCCCCTGCCCGCACGTCGCCCGCCGCGACGCCGGCTGTCCGCGCGCCCCGTGGCCCACCCGATGACACCCTTCGCGCGCCTCGGGCGCTTCGTGCATCGCCGGCGCCTGCTGGTGATCGCGGCCTGGGCGGTCCTGGTGCTGGTCGCGGTGCCGTTTGCGCCGCAGGTTCCGGGCGTGCTGCGTGCCGGCGGGTTCAGCCTCGACGATCTCGAATCGGCCCGGGCCCGCCACCTCCTTGAGGACGAGCTCGGACTGCCGTCCTCTGCGCTGGCCGTCATCTATCACAGCGATTCGCGCCGGGCCGGCACGCCGGAGTGGCACGCGGCGACGTCAAGCGTCATCGGCGCGTTCGAAGGTGCCCCGCACGTCGTCCGCATCCTTTCCCACCAGCTGGCCCCGCGGCAGGTGTCGGCGGACGGGCGGACCGCGTACGACGTGGTCCTGCTGGACCTCCCTTCCGACTCCTCGCCCGACGCGTTGCCCGTGCTCGAGCCACTGCTGCGCCAGCCACCAGGCCTGGAGGTGGCGCTGGCCGGCGGTCCCGCCTTCTACGGCGACGTGCAGCGGGTCTCGGAAGAGGACCTGCGCCGGAGCGAACTGATCTCGCTGCCGCTCGCCGGGCTCACGCTGCTGCTGGTCTTCGGATCCCTCGTCGCGGCGGCCGTCCCGCTCGCGGTCGGCGGCGCCTCGGTCCTCGTCGCGCTCGCGGTGATCTTCGTGCTCGCGTCGCTGACGCCGCTGAGCATCTTCGTGCTCAACCTCGCGACGCTGTTGGGCCTGGGCCTCGGCGTCGATTACTCGCTCCTGCTCACGAGCCGCTTCCGCGAGGAACTGGCCGCGGGCGCGGGCGGAGGCGATCGCGTCGGGCGGGCCGTGGAGGCGACCGTTGCCACCGCCGGCCGGGCGGTCTTCTTCAGCGGACTGACGGTGCTGCTCGGCCTGATCGGCCTCGTCCTGTTCGAGTTCATGATCCTGCGCTCCGTCGGGGTTGCGGGTGCCGTGGTCGTGACGCTCGCGGTGCTGGCCGCGCTGACGCTCCTGCCCGCCATCCTGTCGCTGATCGGCGATCGCATCGACGCGCTGGCGGTCCGCCGGGTCGGCGCGCCGAACGACGGGGATGGCGCATGGGCCAGGCTCGCCCGGCGGGTGATGAACCATCCGCTGCGCGTCCTCGTGCCGACGCTGGGCCTGCTGCTGATCCTGGGCGCCCCGTTTCTCCACGTCCGATTCAACGCACCCGACACCACCATCCTGCCGCCGTCAGTCCCATCGCGAGCGTCCTTCGACCTCTTGACGCGGGAGTTCGGCGAGGGGGACTTTGCGCCTCTTTCGCTCGCGGTGCGGACGCCGGGCCCGGTGACCGACCCGGCCAACATCGCCGCCCTGCATGACTGGTCGCGCCGCCTCGTGGCCGACGAGCGGATCATGCGGATCGTCAGCCTGGTCGACGCCGACCCGCGTCTGACTGCCGAGCAGTACCAGTTGCTGTACGCGGCGGGCAACGGTCCGCCAGACCGCTACCTCCAGTTGCGCCTCGAGGCGACGACGCGCGGCAACCTGACCGCGTTCACGGTCTACACACCCTACGGGCCGAACCACCCAGATGCGCGCGCCCTCGTCGAAGACCTGCGGGCGGCAGCGCGAACTGGGACCGGCCCGCTCGCGCCGCCGGCAGTGGCCACGGTTCTGGTGGGTGGCGGCGCGGCCGAGGTGACTGACGTGGTGAGCCGGATCGGAGCGGACTTCCCGCGCTCCGCGCTGTTCATCATCATCTCGACCTACCTCGTGCTGTTCCTGCTGCTGCGGTCGGTGATCCTGCCGGCCAAGGCGCTGCTGATGAACGGCCTCTCGCTCGTCGCGTCGTTCGGGGCGCTGGTCTGGATCTTCCAGGACGGGAACCTGTCCGCCCTGCTGGGCTTCCAGCCGCTCGGCTTCGTGGAGACGAGCCAGCCGGTCATTCTCTTCTGCGTCTTGTTCGGGCTGTCGATGGACTACGAGGTCTTCCTGCTGACCCGGATGCGCGAGGCGTGGGACCGCACCGGCGACAACCGCGAGGCGGTGGCGACAGGCCTCGAGCGGAGCGGCCGGATCGTGACCAGCGCGGCGTTGATCGTGGTGGTCGTGGCGGTGTCGTTCGTGTTCGCCGACATCGTGCTGATCAAGGCCCTCGGCCTCGGCATCGCAATCGCGGTCGCCCTCGACGCCACGATCGTGCGCGCCCTCCTGGTCCCGGCCACGATGCGGCTCCTGAGAGACTGGAACTGGTGGCTGCCCGCGCGGCTGCGGCGCCTCGTCGGGTCCGGGATCAGCGGGGCACTGCGGGCGGCCCTTCCGCTCGCCCTGGTCGTCACGGTCATCGCCGGCTGCAACACGGCGCCGATCCTCGCGAACCCGCCGGTCGTCCGCTCGACGGCGCCGCCGACCGCGCCCGCGCCGTCGCCGATCGCGGACCCGGTGCCGCTCGCGTTCCCGCGCGACGATGGCCCCCACGAGCGCCTCACCGAGTGGTGGTACTACACGGGGCACTTGCGCGCTGACGAGGCCGGCGGCAACGGCCGCCGCTTCGGCTTCGAATTCGTGATCTTCCGTGCGGAGCGCGGCGAGTTCCCCGTCTCCTGGGCGTCCCACCTCGCGCTCACCGACGAGACCGGCGCACGCTTCCTCTACGCACAGCGGACGGAGATCGGGCGCCAGGTCGATACCTCGCCGCGCGGCGTGACGGGCGAGCCGGTGGCCTTCGAGCTGACCGTCCGCGGCCTCGACCCGACGCGCCCCGAGGTGGCGCCCGGCGCGCCCTGGTCGATGCGTGGTGCCGAGGGCCTGGACAAGCTGCGCGCCGACGTCTCCCCTGCCGAGGCGACCGCGCAGGGACAGGCGGTCGGCTTCGGCATTGACCTGGTCGTCTCAGCAACCGGGTCACCCGTCCTCCACAACGGCATCGGCTGGCTCGACTTCGGGCCGGCCGGGAGTTCCTACTACTACTCCCGCACCCGGATGGACGCGACCGGCACGGTGACGCTCGGGGCGGAAACGCTGACCGTTGAGGGCATCGCCTGGTTCGACCACCAGTGGGGCGACTTCATCTCGGTCGGCGCCGGTGGCTGGGACTGGTTCGCGGTGAACCTGGCCGACGGAACGGACCTCACGATTTCGATCGTGCGCGACCGCGACGACCGGCGAGCGCTGGCCTACGGCACCCTCGTGCGGCCCGACGGCAGGAGCGAGCACCTGCGGGCGGACGCGTTCCGCCTCGAATCGACGCGGACCTGGACGAGCCCGCGGACCGGCGCCGTCTACCCGGCCGGCTGGCGGATCGAGTTGCCCGCCGACGCCCTGGTCATTGACCTGGAGCCCACGATCGCGGACCAGGAACTGGACACCCGCGCATCGACGGGAGTGATCTACTGGGAGGGATCGCAGCGCGTGCGCGCGACGCGAAACGGGATCGCGCTCGAGGGCGAGGCCTACGTGGAGCTGACGGGCTACCTGCCGGGTGAGGCCGGCGGCTGATGACGCGACGCAGGCCGCGGGCGTACCGATGCGCCTCGAACTGACGCGGCGCGGCGACTATGCCGTGCGGGCCATGCTGGCGCTCGCCGCCGCGACAGCGGCGGACGGGCCGCTCAGCGCGCGCCGGATCGCCAGCCAGATGGGCATCCCAGCCCGGTTCGTGCCGCACGTGCTCCAGGACCTCGTCGC
>Ga0194132_10012943_pt1 | contig 10258 bp, 16 predicted proteins | sample TA2KigOf80mmetaG_FD_148612 | JGI IMG/M metagenome (GOLD analysis project Ga0194132, IMG submission 148612) | Freshwater microbial communities from Lake Tanganyika, Tanzania - TA2015054 Kigoma Offshore 80m | ecosystem: Environmental > Aquatic > Freshwater > Lake | place: Tanzania: Lake... | reverse complement strand
TTCGCCCGTTCGGCGTCGGTCAGGCGTAACACCTTGATAATGCCGTCCACGGGGTACATCGTCGTACAGTCGCCGACGTGCTCCCCCTCGAAGGAGTACACCCTCATTCTACCCCCCCGAGTGGGTCTCGCTGCTCCACGAAGACCCTGAGAAATCCAATATCCGCCTCTTTCTTGTCGCGTCTCGCCGCCTCCTTGGCATCATTCGCCCTATTGACCAAGGTGACGAACATTTCGGCGATACGCTTTTCGGCTTCTCCGTTTAGGTACACTCGTAGAGGCTCATCAACCCGGCCGAGGATCACGGAGCTGGCGGCGCTTTTGACCAGGAAGTAATGCCACGATTCAGAAGTCAGGCGCCGTGCCACTATCCCCAAACCATCATGCGAGACCTTCATCTCTTTGGGCGATTCGGGGAAGCTCGTCTCGAACGTCCCAGACCTTTCCATTATGAAACAGAGGCGCGAAATCAGCGCCGGCACGTCTTCGTTCATTTCGGTTCCCTCCTGTTGAGCCGCATAGCCAAGCGTTCGAGAATGCGGCGATACCGTTGCTGGGCTGCTTGTCGTGTCCCGCCGGTGAACCGGGCGATGGTGCGCCAGGATGCCCCGCACGCCCGGGCCCAGACCAAACGGACCGCCCCAACCTCCTCGATCTTCCCCATCCAGCCCATGACGACGTAGAGCCTGTCCACCTGCTCTGGCGTGGCGCCGTGGAGTTTGACGCGGTTGAGTTCGGCTTCGACCGCCTTGAGTGTCCCGTCCTGGCTGGCCGCCACCATCATGGCGAAGTTCTCTCCCATCTCGTTTTGGACGGCGGGCCACCACGATCGCACGTTGGCCAAGTACCGCCGCTCCGGATCTCGAGTGGCGCGGAGGGCCACGGCCGCATCGCCCAACCACTCGGCGACCAGTTGTGGGGTCCAGTATTGTGGGACCTTCATGCCAACCCCTCGAACATGGGTAGGCCGGAGTAATCGTCCGGCTCGACGTCGCCCGTGACTTGGTGGAGGGCGCCCCGGAGTCGTGTCCTCGCCATCCCGGCGTAGGTCGGGTTCAGTTCGATCAGGATGGCGTTGCGCCCCAGGCTGTTGGCGACCAGCCCCGTGGTGCCGGCCCCGCCAAACGGATCAAGGACGGTCGCCGGGACCACCGGCCACGTGCCTCCTGGCCGCGCCCGTACCCTAGCCCACCAGCCCTCGGGCCACAGGTCGCGCCGACGGCGTTTTTCCGCTGCGCGAGCCTTGGGCATCGTCCGGTAGTACGCATCGTAGCAAGAGCAGGTCGGCCGCCAGCCGGTGGTGCGCTGCATCACCACAACTCGCTCCCAGGGCGCGCCGCAGTCCGGGCAGACGCCGCGGGCCGACGTGCTCATCAAAACGCACGGCTCGACAATCTTTGTCGGCGCCGTGGCGAAGTGCGCCCCGGCGTAGGGTTCGAGGGCAAGGGGCCAGACCGACCGCTTGCGCCGCGATGACCACTCGCTGTTGCCGTTCTTCGGCGGTTGGCGCTCGCCGTAATTTAGATCGACCACCGAATGCGCGCCTGCCGCCCGGTCCCACCCGGACGGCTGTCGCTTCGCCAGATCCTTGATGATCTCGTTCGGCCGCCTCGATCGCGACCGCATGCCGGTGAAACCGGCCTCGTAGGCGTCCTGCTTGGCGCCGCCGGTCTGCTGGTCAATCGTCGGTTGGGCGTACCGCTGGGCCGAGGACTCGGTAATCGGTTCCTCGCCAGCGACGTCGTCGTAGAAGTACACCGGCGCCCGCGACAGCAGATAGATCATTTCGTGTGCGGGTGTCGTGCGGTCGCGCACCGACGAGGGCATGGGGTTTTTTTTGTACCAGACGATCTCGTCGCGTAGCCACCACCCATCCTCTTGGAGAGCGATCGACAACCGCCCGGGCATCATCAGGCGGTCCTTGGGCTTGAGTTTGCCCCCGATGGTGTTGACGGGTTTGTCGCGAAATGTCCGGTTGTCGGTCCCGACCCTCTTTTGCTCCGCCGCCGATCGTCCGTTGACCTGCGTGGCGTATGCGTCCCCGATGTTGACCCACAGCGTTCCGTCCCGGCGCAGTACCCGCCAGACTTCGCGGAATATTTGAAGCTCATGCTGAAGCCACAGGTCGATGGTCGGCTCGAGTCCGTGCTCGCCGCGCCAAGCGCCACAGTGGCGACAGGTGTGCGATTGCACAACAAACTGGGCCGCGCGCTGATTTTGCTTTCCACCTTGCAGCGTTGATTTGTCCTCACCAGCCATCTTCTGCGAATGGTCGATCACTTGCGCCTCGCCGAATTGGTGGGCGCAGCCGGGTTCGCCGCCCCACACCTGCGGCTCGGTGCCGTAGGTGCGGAGACCCCAGTACGGCGGGGACGTCCACACCATGTGGACCGACTCGTCCGGCATCGCCCGCAGCTTGTCCAGCACATGCCCAATACGGATATCCACCACCATCAGAACCCCTCTACAAACTCTGGCGCCGCGAGATTGGCGAACTTCGTCAACTTGCCGTCGAACAGCAGCCGCACCGTGCCGGTGGGCCCATGGCGGTGTTTACCGATGATGACCTCGGCGATGCCCTGGACCTGCTCCATCTTCAGGCGCCAATCGTCGAACTCGGAGTCGGTCTCGTTCGGCCGTCGGCGTTCGAGGTAGTATTCCTCGCGGAAGATGAACATGACGAGGTCGGCGTCCTGCTCGATCGCCCCCGATTCGCGGAGGTCCGATAGCTGCGGGCGCTTGTCGTCGCGTTGTTCCACTTGGCGCGACAACTGGGACAGCGCCAGGACGGGAACATCCAGCTCCTTCGCCAGGGCCTTGAGGCCCTGCGTGATATCGGAAATTTCGATGACGCGGTTGTCGCGCGAGGTCGCGGGTCGGAGCAACTGCAAGTAGTCGACGACGACCAACCCCAGCCCGTGCCGGCGTTTGGTGCGCCGCGCCCTGGCGCGAAGCGTCGCAATGCTGAGCGCGGGCGTGTCGTCGATCAGGAGTTGGTAGCGCTCGATCCGTTGGTTGGCCTGGACCAACCGGAGGAAATCGTCCTCGCCGATCTGCCCACGCCGCAGGCGCTCCGAGGCGATGCCGGTTTCTTCGGCGAGGATTCGCGCGCCCAGTTGCTCGCCGGACATTTCGAGCGAAAAGAACGCGACCACAACGCCATCCCGGGCCGCGTTGACCGCGATGTTGGTGGCAAGCGCGGTCTTCCCCATGCTCGGGCGCCCGGCCAGGATGACCAAGTCGGACGGATGGAGACCCCCCAGCCGGTTATCGAGATCGCGGAGGCCTGTCCCCACCCCGGTCAGATGCCCGTCACGTCGCTTCGCCGCCTCAATGTTCTCGACGGCCTTGGCGAGTATGGTGGTGAACGGCTGCTCGCCCCCCTCGTAGCGCCCCTTCTCGGCGAGGCCATAGAGTCGCTGTTCGGCGTCCTCGATCTGGACCACCGCGGCGCGGGCCGTGTCGGCGTAGGCGCTGTTCACCATGGTTTCGCCGACCTGGATCAACTGCCGGCGGACGGCCGCCTCCTGGATTAAGCGGCCGTAGTCCTCGACGCTGATGACCGTGACGGCGCCGGAGGCCAGCCGTTTGAGATAGTCCACGCCCCCGACGACGGCCATGGCCTCGTCGCGCTCGAAAAGCGCGCGCAACGTCGTCGGGTTGGCGACTTGACCACGATCGATCAGGCGGGTGATGGCCTCGAACACCCGGCCGTGAATCGGCTCGAAAAAGTGTTCTGGTGTGAGGAACCCACCCACTTGGGCTGCCACATCGTTCTGGACAAGGATGGCCCCGAGTAGGGCTTGCTCGGCCTCGATGTTATTTGGTGGCGAGCGCATGAATCTCCTCGTCCGACACGACCAACGCCAACAGTCCGTGGTTCAGGATCGCTCCGTACTCCCGAAGGCTCTGCTTGGATGGGGGCTTGGAACGCCGCACTAGCCAATATTCGAGTTGCGCCACGTAGAACGCGCGGCGGCGCATACGAAAATCTAGCGTCGCCCACCACCCGCCCGCTCGCGCCTGCTCGGCCGTCGGGGCATGTCCGGCCCACCACTCCGCGACCATCTCCGGTTGTCTGCGGTTGACGTACGACATCAGTCCTTCGACGGTTGTCTCGACCGCTGGACCCGTCGGCTTCTGGTTCTGGACCGCTCGACAGGCGTCCTCGATCTCGGCGGGGGTCGGGAACGCCACGGACCGACGTTCGCGCAACACCTTCTGCCACGCGGCGTGTAGGACCGGGCCGTTGTACGGTGTGAGTTGCGCCACGTAGGCGTTGGCCCAATGCTCGTAGCCGACGCTCGGCTCCATCCCCTCTTTCGGAGGCCTGGGGAAGGACCGGAACATCCCCGCGATGATCAGGAGGATTTCCTGAACCGTCATTATTTCGCCGCCCGCAGCTTGTTCAGTTGGTCGCGGATTTCGGTTTCGGTAGCGTCAGCCCCTGACGTGAACGGCCGGTATTCGCCGCTCAGCACCTTGGCGCAGTTCTCGACCAACCAGGGGAACGTCGCTTTCCACTTCCCGCCGGTATTGCCCAGCAAAAATGGCGTTTCCTCGACCGCCTTGAGACACGCCTCCCACTGACCTGATGCGATCGCCTCGGCCAACAGCCGTCGTCGTTCTTTGGTTATCTTGGCTGTCGACAGTCCGACCTTGTGGGCGAGGTCGTTGTAGGCTGCGATCCCTTTTTCAACTTGATCTTCGGAAACCCGACTCGAGTCTTCTTCTCTGATCTGATCTGATCTGATCTGATCTGATCTGGTGTTACGTAACGGTTGGCGTAACGGCCGTAACGGCGTTACGCCGTCCCCGTGTTTTTTGGCTCGAAACCGCCGTTGTCGCTCGGCATTCGTCCGGTCGATTCCGTTGGGTTGTCGCTCGTCCCAACCGGTCAAAAACCCATTTGCCGTTACGAGTCCACGCAAAGCGTTACGTAACGCCGTAACGGCCGTTACCGGTATCTCAAGGGTTTCGGCGATGACATCGTTCCGCAAACCTTTTATGCACCCATCCCCATTCTTGCCACCTTCGATCATCATCATCGTGAAGACCGCGATGACCTCACTGATGGGTCGCTTAGAGCGCTTGGCCGCGACGCGCCACTTCGCGTCGGCTGGCATGTCGGACCATAGGCGGACCCACTTCATTTCTCCCCCCTCTTCAGCAAATCGAACAGAAGCATGACGATGGCGTCGGCCTCGTCGCTGGTGTTCACAGCGAACCCGAGGCTCTTGACGTGATCCATGATGATCCGCTTGCGCTCGGCGGTGCGCTGGACGCCCTTTACCGGTATGCCCAGCGCGCGACGGGCGTGGACCGCCATGTATTCCTTGCGCTCGCAGCCCTCCTGCTTTGCGGTGACGTGGGCGTAGAACGCGAGGCCGTTCAAGGCGTAGGTCTCAGGCTTGAGATTGACCCACGCCCGCTCGATCACGACGCGCAAAACCTGATACGTCGTGATGGTGTCTCGCATGTGCCTCTGGAGTTCCAGGGCGCACTCAGCGAGGTCTCTGCGATACAGGTCCGAAAGGTCCCAGGTCCCCCAACGCCATTGTTGGAGGTTTTTTGGGGTGTGGAGCGCCCAACCAACACGCCCAGACACGTCAAGGGCGAGGGTGTTAATCATTGGCTAGAGCTTGATGTCTGGTCGCAGTTCCCTGGGCTTGAGGCCGGTCGCTTTGCTCACGGCGCCCAGCCATTCGAGCGGCACCTGCCGCCATTGGTGGACCCCCTGGCGGGTGTGCCCGATTTTGGCCGCCAGCGGGCCATACCCGCCAGCGGCCTTGACCGCGCGCTGCAACGCAGGCGTCCGCTTGAATTTTGCCACGTTTCCGCTCCACGTAAAGACAGGCTTGACGTTAGGCTGGAAATGGGTCTACCGTCAAGGCGCGGAAACTTGAGAGGGAATATGGCCATCAAACTCTGCAAAGACTGTGCCCATTGCAAAGCGCCGCCGGGCCCGGGAACACACCACCTATCGCACCCCGGCGAATACTCCCGGTGCGGGGGCGTCCCGGCGCTCGCGCCGGCGACCATCGACCTCATCACGGGGGCAGACGTCCACCCCCGTCTCGAATACTGCCTCAACGCCCGCTCCTTCGGTGGGAAATGCGGGCCGGAGGGGGAGCTGTTTTCCCCCGTAACCCCATGAAATGGCAGGATTTTGAGTTTTCCATCGACGCGATGGCGAACGGAAATCAGTACCCCTTGAACGCCGAGAATCAGACGTGGGATTGGGCGGCGTCTCGGATCGCTCACGGATACGGCTCCGGCACAATCCGTACCGGGTGGCTTCAAAAAGCGCCAGGGCTGATGTCGGTGGCGACGTACTTCCTCGGCCGCACCCAACGAGGGCTTCTCGACGGCAGCGGGTTCGTCATCTACCAACCGCCCGCCGAGGCCCCACAGGTCATGTCGTTCGCTCTCTGCCGCCATGAGCCGGTGGCAGGGGCCAACGCAAAGCCGGGGATCGGCTGGCGCCCAGCGAAATGTCGCCTGTGCGACCTCGACATCAGTGTAGACAGCGGAGGCTGAGAAAGGAGAAAAACATGACACCCGAAGGCCCCCCCAGGGGTGGAGACAAGACCTTCACCGGGTTTGAAGTCACGATCAAGGCGTTCATGCCGGTCGACCGTAAGAGCACGGATTCGATCATGGGCGCCGCTGCGGGTCTCGAGATCCTGGCTCGCGGACTAGGATCGGATGAAGACGTCGGACGTACCTTCCGCGCTTTTCACGACGTATCGGTCACCCAGCGGTTCGTCAACAAGCGGAAAAGTAGCCCCGCCTAGGCCGGGCTGCTTGGGAGCGGGGGAGACACCTTGACCACCACCTGGGTGTCTTCCCCGCCTTCCTAGCAAGGAGGACGTGTGGAAAACGGCATTTACTTTGATCTCTCCGAAGAGGAATACCACAAAATCCCCGCCCTCTCGGCGTCTGGGATCAAGCAACTCAACATTTCCGGCCTCGACTTCTGGATGAGTTCCTGGATGAACCCACGTCGGAAGCCGAAGGAGACGGAGTTTCTGACGATCGGGACCGCCTACGACACGCGGATCATCTCCGGACGGCAGGCGTTCGCCGCCAAGTACGCGCCCCTGCTCGACCCCAGCGATTTCCCCAAGGCCCTGAAGACAGCCGACGATATCAAGGCCCGCCTGAAGGAACTGGGGGCCAAGGTGGGCGGCAACAAGCCGGAGCTGATTGCGCGGCTGCTCGAATGGGACCCCAACGCCGATATTTTCGACGTCCTGCTTGACCAACACCAACAAGCTCACACCGGGAAGACGTTCCTGCCGGTCGACCGGATTGAACAGATCGAGATCGCCGCGGCCATGATCGAGAAGCACCCCCAACTGGGGAGGCTATTCCAGGGCGGCGCCGCTCAGGTCTCGGTGGTGTGGCAGGAGGACGCGGTCCGGATGAAATGCCGGAAGGACTACCTCAAGCCGCGCGTCATCGTCGATCTGAAGTCGTTCTCGAACCCGCTCGAAAAACCCATCAACCAAGCGATCGCCTCAGCCATGGCGACGCGGAAGTACCACGTCCAGGCGGCGGTCTACTGCCGAGCGCGCCAGAAGATGCTGAAGCACATTGCGCGGGGGAAGGTGTTCGGCAAACCACCACCGGGACTCCTCGATGGCATCACGGCGGCCGGGGACGATTTCACATTCGTCTTCGTCTGGCAGCAAACCGTGGTCCCCGTTAGCAAGGGCAAGATATTGTCGCGCAACAGCATGACGTTCGACGCCGGGCGGACGTCGTACCACCAAGCGCTGCAAAAGTTTTTGGCCTATTCGTCGGCCTTCGGCACGGACCCATGGCTGGACACTAGCCCAATCGAAGAGTTCAGCGACGAAGACTTCCCCTCGTACATTTTGGAGGACTGACACCATGACTATGACGGAAGACACCAAGCGCACGGACGAGGAAGACATCTCCGCCAAGCGCAGCGAGCTTGAGGCTGGCGGCGGCAAGATCCTCGCCATCATCCCGCGGAATTATGGGCAATGTTGGCAACTGGCCGGGGCGTTCTTCGCGGCCGGGATCATCCCGAAGTCGTACGGGGTGGCCGACGACGAGAAGAAGCTAGAACTTCGCGACCAGCAAAAGGCGGTCCGGGCGCGACTGGCAATAGGGATCATGGCGGGGATGGAGGTCGGCTTGCCTCCGGTTGCCGCGCTCAAGACGGTAGCGATCATCAACGGCAGGCCCACGGTCTTCGGCGACGGACTGCCCGCTATCGGCTACAGCAGCAAGAAAATGCACCAATACACCGAGACGTCCACTGGCACGCCGTTTCAGGACGACTGGGATTTTGTCTGCTCGATTACACGCCAGGACAAGACGGAATCCGGCGAGGTGGTCTTCACGACGAAAAGCGCCTCGTTCTCCTGGGCGCAGGCAAAAAAGGCGGGACTGGCCGGGAAATCCGGGCCGTGGACCCAGTACCCGCATCGCATGATGCAGATGCGCGCCAGAGCGTATGCCTTCCGCGACTGCTTGGCCGATGTGCTGCTGGGCTTGAACGTCTACGAGGACATCATCGATATCCCGAAAGACGCAAAGCCGCTGGACACATCCTTCATCGACGACGCGCCGCCCGTCGGGCTGATCTCCGCGGCCCCAACGCCGGAGTTGTTCACCATCTTCTCGCCGATGGGCCAGATCCCCATCATCAGTGTCCCGAAGGCCGAGAAGTACGTCCATACGCTTGCCACGATGCTCAAGGACACCGAAGGCGATACGAACCGCATCAACCTCCTCGACGCCAACCGCGAGATGCTGATGGCGGTCGGCGTCAACCACGAAGACCTGCGGCCGGTGGTCGATGAGATTTTCAAACTTGGTGGGTCCAATGCAGCGCAAAAAGTGGCGGCACCCGAAGCACCTAGCGTGGATACGAACGCAACGGTGCGCGGTCCACAATCGTGAGTGCCAGGGGGACGTGGTGGCCGCACACGTCAGGATAGGGACCGGGGGCGGGATGGGGATCAAGCCGCCCGACTGGTTCACCATCCCGCTCTGCGACCATCACCACAAGGAACAGCATGCCCACGGGGAGCGGACCTTCGGCCGCAAATACTACCACTACCCGGACCTACGGGGCTTGGCCCTCAATTACGCGGCACGATCGCCGGTTGAAGACGTTCGTGAGGAAGCACGGAGGGGGAAATGATGGCGAATGAACACTACGACAAGGGCCACCGGGCCGGGATACTGGTCGGGTACAACAAGGCCATGGCGGAGATACGGCCAGCGATCGAAGATATCCGACGGGCGGTCAAGGCGCTCGACGACAGCCTGCGGAGCGCCCACGAACAGACATTGCCGGCCGGGATGGCCGCCCCCACCGCAACACCCGTTCCGGCGTGGGGGACAGAGGCGCGCATCTCCGCCGAGTTCGCTTTGCTCAACGTCCTGGCCCTCTACCCGCGGTCGACATATGAGCGCATGTGCGTGATCGCTGGTTATCGCCATCGCACCGGGCACATGCGGAAAACGGTCAAGAAACTGATCGAGGGTGGGTTGATCTCCCGTCAGGGGAGTGACGATAAGACTCGCTACTCGATAACCATGCGTGGGGAGGAACGGCTCGGGGACCCCGTCCGGGTCGACGGAAATGGGATCGCGGCCATGTGGGAAGGGATTCTCCTGGATGGGCCTGAGCAGAGGGTCTTTGGCGCGCTCGCCGACTCCCATCCGTACACTTGGGTCACCGCCGAGTTGGAGGAACACCTAAATTTCCGGCGGCACTCAAAACGCATGCGGGCCGCAATCAAAACCTTGCGCGCCATCGGGCTGATCTCGGAGGACGGGTTGTTGGGGCTTTCTGACCACATCCTAGTGCCGGGGCTGTTCAAATGACCCCCCTCCCGCGCGACGCCATCCTGCGGCTACACGACGAACACAACTTGCCGACGGTCTCGATCGCGGCGACGCTCAACCTCAACTACCGCGCGGTGTTCGAGCTGCTCCGCAAGGAGAACCGATCACCTATCAGCATTCGGCGGCAGAAGGGCACCGCGCCCATTGCGCCAGGAGTAGGGAAGCGCAAATGCCTGCGGTGCAGGAAGGTCTTCCACCAAGAGTTCCGGGGTAACTTCATCTGCCGTCCCTGCACGGCGAGCAACAGGAACACTGGGGGAGGTCTGGATGAGTGAGTGGCCCGAGGACCTGAGAGTGAGGGAGTGGCCGAAGTGAAGACGACAGATCAGATCCCGCACGCTAACCGGCTATGGGCTACCGGCGCC
>Ga0194132_10012939_pt1 | contig 10261 bp, 10 predicted proteins | sample TA2KigOf80mmetaG_FD_148612 | JGI IMG/M metagenome (GOLD analysis project Ga0194132, IMG submission 148612) | Freshwater microbial communities from Lake Tanganyika, Tanzania - TA2015054 Kigoma Offshore 80m | ecosystem: Environmental > Aquatic > Freshwater > Lake | place: Tanzania: Lake... | reverse complement strand
GGCATGGCCTTGATGGAGGAATACATCAGCGGTCGCACCGACAATCTGCACGACTACCTCATTCCGACAGTGGGCGATGTCCCCCCCATCACCACCTACCTGATCGAAGCGCCGGAGCCTTTGGGCCCCTATGGCGCCAAGGGTGTCGGCGAGCCGGCACTGATCGCCACTGCGCCAGCGATTCTCGGCGCCATCCGTCACGCCACCGGCGCACGCGTTCGGGAAGTGCCCTGCACACCGCCGCGTCTGCGAGCCCTGTTGAGAAAGCACGCGGCATGAGCAGCACCCGAGGTGATCCTGCCGATATCCCTGCCGCCCAGTCGGGCAGTGTGCCCGTAGGCAAAGTCGAGTGCAATGCGTGCCCGGTGCTGTGCCAGATCAGCGAAGGTCGCAGCGGCGCCTGTGATCGTTACGCCAACCTGCAGGGCGTGTTGACCCGCGTCGATCCGGTGGTCTTGTTGCGACGAGCGGTCAGCGATCAAGGGGAAGTCACGCCCTTTCTCGAGCGCGCCATCGACGATGGGCGCGATCTTTTTGTTTCCGGCGTGGGATCGGGCACGACCTATCCCGACTACAAGCCGGCGCCGTTCATCGTCTCGTCGCGGCATGACGATGCCGACATGGTCACAGTGGTGACCGAAGGCATCTTCAGTTATTGCAGTTTCAAGGTGAAGATCGACACCGACCGCTACATCGGACCGGAGTGCGCGCCCGTGCGCTCGCAAGGCGAAGTGGTGGGCCATGTCACCACCATGGAGTATGGGTCGCAGATGCTGTCCCTGGGAGGTGTGCATCACTTGACCGGCGGCAGCAAGAAGGAAGGCCGCGTCACCTGCGACGTGATGCTGGCCCTGGGCAATCGCGAAGCCGTGCCATTGGCGGTGGACGGCGGAGTGAATCTCATTGTGCAAGCCGGACGTGCACCCATCATCGACGGTGTCGAGGAGCGGCGTATGCGCGTCGGCTGCGGCTCAGCCACCATCGGCATATTCGCGCAGCAGTGGCGCGATCATGTGGATGAAGTCATCGTCGTGGACGATCACATTACCGGCGTGCTGTCCGAACATCAGGCCGGCGCCTGTCTGGATATGCGCGCCACCGGCATCAAGATCGCCGGCCGCAAGTCCACGCCGGGGCGTTACTTTCAAGTAGCGAATCCGGGGGCAGGGTGGGGCGGTACCGACATCACTGACCCGCTCAGCATCATCAAGAACATCGATCCCAAACTGGCGTGGCCGGGGCAACGCATACTGATGGTCTCCACCACCGGCGAAGACTCCGCCTGGTTTGTGCTGGACGAACAACTGCGCATGACACCCGCCGACATGCCGGTGCCGGTACGAAAGGTGGTCGACCGAATCGGCGAGAACTGCGAACCGGCGCTGTGCACGGTGCTATTCATGGGCGGCGCGGGCGGCAGTCTGCGGGCGGGCGTCACCGAGAACCCGATCGCGCTCACCCGCTCCATAAAGGACATGCTGGTCAAAGTCACCTGCGGCGGCGCGCCAGCCTACGTCTGGCCAGGTGGCGGCATCATGGTGATGGCCGACGTAATGCGCATGCCGGAGAAGTCCTTTGGCTACGTCCCCACACCTGCGATCGTCGCGCCCATCGAGTTCAGCCTGCGCCTCGCGGACTACGCAGCTCTGGGCGGGCACATGGAGCGTGTGCGGACACTGCAGGACGTGTTGCGCGATGCACCGGTGCGTATAGCGCCTTGGGATTCGAAGAACCCCTGGCCCATGGGCGGGTGATCCTCAGTTACCTTAATGACTGAGTCCGCCCGGGATGTATTCCATCGAAGGGTTCATAGCGCGCAATTCTTCACGCTAAACTGATTTATCTCTCAACATCGCACTCTCACTTCGGCTGGTCGATAGCGTCGAGACCGTAAAGGGAACTCTCATGTATCTGCCTCAACATTTTGCCGAAACCCGGCCGGAGGAATTACATCGCGTGATACGAGAGTTCCCATTGGGCGCCCTGGTGCTGAAAGGACCGAACGGACTAGACGCCAACCATCTTCCATTCGAACTGGACCCGGAAAGCGGACAACACGGACGCCTCACCGCACACATCGCGCGTGCCAATCCCATCCATAAGGAAGTCCAGGTAGGTGATGAGGCACTGGTCATTTTTTGCGCAGCGGACGCCTATATCTCTCCCAACTGGTATCCCAGCAAACATGAAACCCATCGCCAGGTACCGACGTGGAACTACCAGGCCGTACACGTGCACGGGCGCATCACCGTGCATGATGATGAGCGATTCGTGCGCGGTGTAGTGGCCCGCCTTACCAGAACCCACGAGTTGCGCATGGGGTCCCACAAGCCCTGGAAAATGACCGACTCGCCAGAGGACTACATCACTCAAATGCTGACGGCGATCGTCGGGATCGAAATCGAGATCACCGCCATCGTAGGAAAATGGAAACTCAGTCAGAACCGCGAAGATCGCGATCGATTGGCGGCCGCGCAGGCACTGACGCAGCGGGGAGAGCATCTGGTGGCGCGGGAGATGATCAAGGTGGGACGCCAGGGTGGCGACGAAGCACTTCTTCAACCGACGCCACGACCAATTGCCTGAGTATTCCAAGGTCAAGGTCTGCGAGTTGCTTGAAGTACAGACACGACTTTCCCAGCTTGTGCTTCCCTAGTTTAGCCAGAAGGGCTGGCTGTCCAGTGCCCTCTGCAATCAGATAAATGACAAGTTCCTTTCCCCGAATGGCAAATCCGGTGAGACAGGATTGGCCGGCCCTGCCACTCTCGTATCGGTACGCGTAGGCACCATACCCAACGATGCTAGGCCCCCACATCACGGGCTTGTGGCCAGTGACTTCCTGTAGAAGGGACATGAGTGTCTTGCAGTCCGAACGTTGCGAAGTACTTCCACGAGAAGCAATGTATTCGTGGACACTGCCTTCGGTGGGCTTGGTCTTCGTATCAGCCATCCAAGGAATTCAGTTGATACACACGGCATTTAACGCGCATGCCGTATGGCGGTCGCTTACGGAGTTCGGTTAAGCTTTTCTGCGAAGGGCAAGTCAGGGTAATCCCGCTTGTTTGGTGCCTTTATGACTCCATCCTCTCAGATAATCGAGTCTCCGGCAAAACCGGGGCGGTTCACTGACAAAGACGCCGCCAGGTTCACCCCGGCGCAGTTCAAGGTGGCCCACGATCTGTCTAACGCTATCAGCCCTGAGGGCATGCGCACGTACCGAAATGGGCGCACTCGCGATGTGCAAGGATTCAAGGTCGTGAGGTTCACCGTCGCCAAGCGCGACTGGTATGGCGGCGTCCACCAAGCTACCTACAGTTGCCACCCCATTTCGAGATCGTCATCTTCCCATCGGTCCGGACGTCCTGGAACCATCCGGAGTGATTCTTTCCAGCAAATTTGCCGGTTCCCCCGGTGGATTTCCACACCCCTTTGTCAGCCCCTGCCGCTTGGGAAAATTCGATGCTCGCCGTATCGTTATCCTTGTCGCGTCGCGCGCAATGGCCACTGACACGTACTTTTCCATCAGGCGTGCTCAACGCTGTTCCGGAGCATTCGCCAGTGACGAGGTTGTAGATTGAGTCATCGCTGGTAAGTATGCTCGATTGTCGAAATACTGTAAGCGTATGCCCGCTCCCTAGATCGAGTGTCTCCGCGTATGTGGCAACGAGGGAGTCATATCCCGAGCAGCTATCGGCCGCCGCGGCCGGACCACATATTGCCAGCGTGCATCCCAACGCGCATGCGCCCGTCAACAACTTGGCTGTACTCATCACATCCTCCTATGTAATCGAAACAGGGGCTGTCTGTCGTACCAACAATCCTTGGCCGCAGCCCGAATAGCCAAGGTGATCAGCGCGGCGCACCAGGGCCCCGAAGACAGGCGAAGCCCGCCGAACGGGTTCCCTTCAATGCGAAAGTTGGACTGAGCATAAGGAGGAAAATCGTTTCAGGCCGGAGTCGACTGACTGTCTGCTCTTACGCCCGCCCGATGTTGATTCAGGTGTCTTGGCAGGATGAAGTGAGCCCCTGCCCAGAAGCCGTAAATCTTGATCGCGACACTTCCAGTTCAGGGTGCGGAAGCGCGCGCCGTCGCTCAGCGATTCCAGGTGGAGAAACCGGACACGGTGCCGTCCCCCCAATTGACGTAGATCTCGCCCTTAAAGGGATAGGTGCCTTTGGCGGCGGCATACTTGCCGGTGCCACTTACCCAGCTGAAAGTGCCCGCAATTAGGCCAGGGGTGCCGGTCGCTTCCCACGAGCCTGTCAGCTGATCGCCGTCCGCGTCCTTGACGATGCAATAGCCTCCGGCTTGTGCCTTCCCTGCCGCAAAATTGAGGTCATTCCAACCAGGGCAGCGCAGGCCAGCATGATGGATGAAGCTTCCTGCGCCCTTATCAATGAAGAATGTGCCGGAGAACTCTCCGGACCAGAAGAAATGCCCTTTCTCTACTTCCAGCGCCTTGCCAACGCCGAACCAGCCAAATTCTCCAACTGCCTTCCACTGATCTGCGTGGGCGACGGGCGCCAAGGTCAGAGCCGCGGCAACTAAGGTGGCGAAAAGGCTGTGCTTTACTGTAGACATTTACGATCTCCTCTGTTCGTCTTGATTGATGCTGCGTTTTTCCTTTGCACGGCAACGAGTTCACCAGCGAATCAAGTCTGCCTCGCGTGAGGACAGTCGTCTATATGACTTAGGTTATAGCCTGGCGCACCAAGAGGCCCTAATGTTGTCCCCGCACGGTTCACCAGTGAAGTAGTCCAACGCCGCGCTGCAGCGGTCCAGGGAGGCGGGTGACGCCTGCCGTAGCGGGTCCACTACAAGTAGAGTTTCGAGTGTCTATGGAGTTGGGCGCAGAAATGGGGAGCGTGGAAGGCCACGGGTGCTTCGGGCAAGATCGCCGGCAGGGACTTTTGGTTGGTTTCAAGACATACGGTCCGACTGCATGGTGCCGGAGTCAAAGTCAGGTGGAACATGACCGTAACTCAATAAACTGGCCTGATTCGCGACGCCTTACAGTCGGATCTATTAACCCGAAAGCCATCGCATCACCGTTGCCGTATCGCCGTCGCCGCCAGACAGAGTTGTGTGAACAGGATCTGTGCGGCGACCTGAGCAGTATTGCTGGTGGTGTCGTACTGCGGGGCGACTTCCACGACATCGCCCCCAATCATGTTGATGCCGTTGAGGGCGCGCATCAGGTACAGCGCTTCGCGCGAACTCAGGCCGCCGACTTCCGGCGTGCCGGTGCCAGGGGCATAAGCGGGGTCGAGGCAGTCGACGTCAAACGAGACATAGACTGGAGCCGTGCCGACCACGTCCCTGGCTCTGGCCGCCACTGCTTCCAACCCCATACTCACGACCTCTTCGGCATGTATGACCGTCATGCCCGATTCGTAGGAAAACTCCCAAAGGTACTCGGCGCCACCCCGAATGCCAATCTGAATCGTGCGGTGCGGATCGAGTACCCCATCGAGGACGGCCTGCCGGAACGGACCGCCGTGGTGGAACTTGGACCCTTCGTATATACCTCCGGTGTCGCAGTGCGCGTCGAAATGCACCAGACCGACCGGTGTATCGCGTCCCAGTGCGCGAAGAATGGAGTAGGTGATCGAATGATCGCCGCCTACGGCTAGTGGCAGCACGCCCTGGTCGCGCAGTCCGTTGATGCAGGTTTCGATGTCGGCATGACAGGCGCTCAGGTCGAATCGGCTCCGCAGCGGCACATCGCCCACATCGGCGGCACGAATGATCTGCTGCGGTGCCATGCGCAGCACATGCTCATAGGGGCCAATGCGTTCAACGGCCCGCACGGCACGCGGACCCAGGCGGGCACCGGCGCGGTTGGTAACCCCAAGATCCATCGGGACGCCGATGACTGCCACGTCCAGCTCCAGCGCTTGCCGGTGCAGCGCATCATCTTGAAGCGGTAGATCGAGAAAGGTAGCAGGGCCCCCATAGGGCAGCCGGCGTTGTTCGCCGTTACGAAATTGCGAATCGGCAACTTCCTTAAAGACCGGGTCGAACATTTCACCGCCCTTGGCATCGCCATAGCGGGCACGCAGTGCTTCGAGGTGGGCGTGATCCATCAGGGTCGTAAGTGTCTGGTTGCGACTAGCGCCATCATAAGCCACTGGTGGCACTGGGGCGCCGCCGCGCCGAAGTCCTGGTCATTCGGCAATGCTGGCGAGCAGTCCCCAGCGTCAATGAGACAATGCGTACTTGCCTGCGACCAAGGATGGCCGTGAATCTCCAGCAATTGCTCGATACCGACTCTTGGGTGTGGCCGGACGAGGCTGGCCCATTTCTGATTGATATGCTCCGGCAGACGTCCATATCCGAGTCGGATTTGCTGACGGCGATCGAACTGGCGGGTGACTGTGTGGTGGCGAGTGACGGCATGGCTGCAGCGCTGCTTTCTGTGACCGTTGATGCGGGGCGCACTGCTGGGCAACGGGCCGCGGCCGCGATGTCGTTGGGGCGCATGCTGGATTTCTCGCTGTTTGGCGAGGAAGCAGACGATATGGGAGAAGAGTCCTCCCTGTCCAGATACATGGCAGGCCAGGTCGTTAATGCGCTGCACGAGACCTATAAGGGCACGCAGAATCCCGACATGGTGCGGCGCCGAGCGCTTGAAGCATCGGTGCGCTCGCCCCAAACTTGGCATGAGGCGGCCATTCGGCAGGCTTTTGAGCATCCTGCCGAGAACTGGCAGGCCAGCGCGGTGTTCTGTATGGGGTATGTGCGTGGTTTCAACCGGCAGATTCTGCAGGCGCTCGACAGCCCCAATGACGATACCCGCTATTGCGCCGTAGTCGCCGCTGGCAATCATGCCATTGCTGAATCCTGGGGGACGATCTGTGAGCTGATCAACTCACCCGATACGGATAAGGATCTGCTGCTTGCCGCGATCGATGCAGTGGCGGAGATTCGTCCGCAAGAGGCGTACGAAGCGTTGCACCCTCTGCTTGAATCGTCTGACGACGAGATTGGTGACGCTGCCAACGAAGCCATCATGATGGCGGAGGCTTTTCTCGAGTCTCAAGAGAATGATGACGAACTCGACGATGATTTATTCGACGAGGATGACCCGGATGAACCCCAGTCCGGCCCCAAACGCGCCTGAAGAGCGGGCAGGGGGGGCTCAACGCCGCCGCTTGGATGGAGGGCGGGAGTATTTTCATCATGGCCCGATCGATCTGATCATTGCTGTCGATGCGGTTGAGGAGGTGCGCCATGTAGCCTTGTCGCGCGCCTGGGCTCGCTTTCAACCTTTGCTGGGTGAGTTGGTCTCGGAACTGGGCATGCTGCGTCAGCCCATCTCGACCTGTGAGACAGTTACCCCTCTCTCTCAAGGAGAGCCCGATTCGACCAGCGCGATGGTCTCCCCTCTCCCTCCGGGAGAGGGGCAGGGGGTGAGGGAGAAGTGGGGTCGAACTTCCCTCGGCCTTGCTGACGGTGGATTCCCTCACCCCAACCCCTCTCCCGGGGGGAGAGGGGCTACTGTGCCGAGTTCTGGGCTTGTGCAATGTGACGCGGATCGCGTTGCCACCGTGCAAGGCGCCGTCGCCCGCCGCATGATCGCTGCGGTGCAGCCCTTCGCGCCACGGTTCGTCACCCCGATGGCGGCGGTCGCCGGCGCGGTGGCCGATGAAATCATCGCGACCTTGCAGTTGCCAGGTGTACGGCGCTGCTACGTCAACAACGGCGGCGACATCGCGCTACACCTCACGCCGCGAACTCACTTCAGCATCGGAATTCGTACACCAGAAGGCAAGTCATGGAAGGCGGTCGTGCTGGACGGCCGGGTAGAGATCGACCATAACTCGCCGGTACGCGGCGTCGCCACCAGTGGCTGGCGCGGCCGCTCATTCAGCCTGGGCATAGCCGACAGCGTGACGGTGCTGGCGATCAACGCTGCCATGGCCGATGCTGCTGCGACGATGATTGCCAACGCTGTGGACGTCGACAGCGCCCAAGTAAAGCGCGCTCCCGCGAATCACATTAAGGACGATACCGATCTGGGCGACCGTCTGGTCACCGTAGAAGTGGGCGACCTGTCGCAGGCGGACATTGCCCGTGCACTCGATGCGGGTGTTGCCGCCGCGCACGGTATGATGGCGGCCGGCTTGATTCACGCCGCTGCGCTGCGCCTGCAGGGGCAGTCGCGCACGGTGGGCGAAAGTTTGCCAGCGGAATCTGAATCGCAAAGGTATAAGGAATGATCGAAGTTCGCAGCATGCAAACCCAGGTGGAGGAAGTCTTTCACGAGTTCGGCCCACCCGCTACGCAGCGGGTGCTGCGTGGCAGTGTGGCCGCGGTGTTGACCAATCCTTACGCTGGCCGCTATCACGCCGATATATTGCCAATGATGGAGGCGCTCAATCCTCTCGGACTCGAAATGACACAGCGATTGATGATGGCCTTGGCCGTGCGCCCGGACGAGATCGAGAGCTACGGTAAAGGTGCCATCGTTGGTGGCGCAGGCGAGATCGAGCACGCCGCGCTCTGGCATGTGCCGGGTGGCTATGCGCTGCGAGAGGTGTTGGGCTGGAAGGGCGCCCGGGCACAAGGTGCTGGCGTTTCGAGTGATGGCCCTACGGGGCAACCGGGCAATGCCTTGGCCATCGTTCCCGCGACCAAAAAGATCGGCGGCCCCGGCTGCACGCTCGACGTGCCGCTCACCCATATCAATGCCAGTTATGTGCGGACCCATTACGATGCCATGGAAGTCAGGGTGGCGGGAGCGCCAGCGGCGGATGAGATCGTGTTCATTCTGGTCATGTCATTAGGCGGGCGCGTGCACGCACGCATCGGCGGGTTGCAGAAGAATCAGATCAGCAAGTGGGATGGACTGCGTTGAGGATCAAGCGATGAAAGCCAGAATCAGAAAATTGGTAGTGCAGGTGGACGAGACCCGCTGGGAGATGGGGCGAGAGATCAAACCTGCCACTCGGCGCGCTGTTGCGATGGCGGTGATCGAGAATCCCTTTGCCGGGTGCTATAGCGAGGATTTGTCCGACCTGTCGGATATCGGCGAAGAGTTGGGCGCACTATTGGGGGAGAAGTGCGTGAACGCCCTGGGCATTGCGCCCGCGGCGGCGGAGAGTTACGGTAAGGCGGCGATTGTGGGTGAGGCGGGAGAACTGGAGCATGCGGCGGCCATCCTGCATCCCAAACTGGGTGCGCCTTTACGACGAGCAGTGGAGAAGGGTGCGGCCCTGGTGCCGTCATCGAAGAAGATGGGCACCCTGGGCAGCGCCATCGATGTGCCGCTGGGGCACAAGGATGCGGCGTTTGTGCGTAGCCATTTTGACGCGGTCGAGGCGCGGGTGAGTGATGCGCCGAGACCGCGTGAGATCGTGGTGGCCGTGGCAGTTACCGACAGCGGGCGGCCGCTGGCACGGGTGGGCGGATTGCGCAAGCATGAGATCAAGGGGGAGGATGGGTTGCGGTAGGGATACGTCTTGGTGGGTAGCGGGAATGGGTGCGTGAGCGGGATGCATCGAATCTCCCTCACCCTCGGTCCCTCTCCCGGTGGGAGAGGGAAGCTTGGCCCGGCCGATTGGGTTGCGGCTCGTTTCTGAGAATCCACACAGCAATTTTATGAACCAAATTTATTAAGGGAACTTACGCATGTTCATAGACAGACCGTGGCTCAAGATGTATTCCGGCGATGTGCCTGCGGATTTGCCGCCTGCCCCATTCCCCTCGCTGGCGAAGATGATCGAGCAATGTGGCCAGCGGTTTGCGTCGCTGCCGGCGTTTGAAAGTGTGGGCGCACAACTGAGCTACGCCGAAATCCTGCGGCAGTCCGAAGCCTTTGGTGCCTATCTGCAGAAAGACCTGGGCTTGAAGAAGGGCGACCGCGTGGCGGTGATGATGCCGAACATGCTGGCCTATCCGGTGGCGCTGTTTGGCATCCTGCGGGCAGGCATGATCGCGGTGAGCGTGAATCCGCTCTACACCGCGCGCGAACTGGAGAATCAGCTCAGGGACTCGGGCGCTACCACCCTGGTGATCTTTGAGGGCTCCTTGCACGTTTTGCAGGAAGTGATCGGCAACACGCCCGTCAAGCATGTGATCCGCACCGCCATCGGTGATCTCATGCCTTTCCTCAAGAGCCTCATCATCAACTTCGTCATCCGCAAGGTGAAGAAGCTGGTGAAACCCTATTCGGTCAACGCCACGCCCATCGGTGACGCGCTGGCGCGCGGAACGGCGTTGAAGATGGATGCGCCAGACATCAAACACGAAGACATC
>Ga0194132_10012935_pt1 | contig 10266 bp, 7 predicted proteins | sample TA2KigOf80mmetaG_FD_148612 | JGI IMG/M metagenome (GOLD analysis project Ga0194132, IMG submission 148612) | Freshwater microbial communities from Lake Tanganyika, Tanzania - TA2015054 Kigoma Offshore 80m | ecosystem: Environmental > Aquatic > Freshwater > Lake | place: Tanzania: Lake Tanganyika... | reverse complement strand
TGCTTCCTGTTCTGACACCAGCCGGAGCCAATGCGATCTTCGGTCTCTCATTCCTCCAATATCGTTCCCCCCGCCGATTTCGGGAAGAGGGAATCACCGGACGCTTACAATCAGCTACATGATGCAGTACGACATCTTCACGATCGGCGCGGGAGCACTGGATGCGTGGGCGGCACTAAACTGCACGGTTACCCCAGCCGCCGGGCGGCGGGCACACTCGCCAAAGGCTCACCTCAACGCATTGGCCGGCACGGTCTCGATCCAGGCCCACGATGGAGTGTGGGGCCAGGCAGTGGTTTGGACCGCGGATGTAAACAACTGGTCGACATCTTCTATCTGGGGTCCAACGCTGTTGACGTCCTCGGGAACCGTCGCGGGCAACAACATCATATGGGGCGACAACATCATATGGGGCGACAATATCATTTGGGGTGACAACATCATCTGGGGCGACTCGTCGCAGTTCGCGGAGGCACTGTCGGCCCACGGAGACAAATAGGGCAATCCGTAGATCGAGGAGAACTCTATATGAATCGCACTACACAGGCCTACGTTCTGTCGGTGATTACCGCCGGTTGCGGAGCGGCGCTTCTGGCCGCATTCAACTGGCAGGCTGCCGATCCAGCGCCGTTTGGCCTTCTCACGGTTCTGGCAATTTTCGCTTCAACGCTGAAAGTCAGGCTGCCGGGAATTGGCTCGAATCTGTCGCCCGGCTTCATTATGGTCCTCGCGTCGGTCACGTTCCTCCCGTGGACGGCAGCGGCTGTTGTGTGCCCGCTGGCCGCAGCCACGCAGTGCGTCTGGAACACCAAGCGGCGCCCGAAAGTGATCCAAGTACTGTTTAACGCAGCGAGTCTGACCGTAGCTGGCGTCCTGGCGGCCCTGGCGGCAGGGTCGGAGGCTCTTGCATCGAGCAGCAGTCCAGTGCTCGCCCAGTTGTGCACAGCGCTGGTGGTTCTGTACTTCACCAATGTCATGGTGGTCTCGACAGTGGTCTGCCTGAGCCAGTCCAGCCCGATTACGTCGGTCCTGCGGCTCTGCAACTACTACTCGTTCCCGGCCTACCTGGTTGGAACGTTGGTTTGTTGGGTCATGATTGACATGGGCAAGTCGGTTCCATCCGCAATGCTGATCCCCGCGGCGCTCATCGTTCCCTCCTACCTGTTCTACAGGACGTGGGTCGAACGTTCGGCCGATCGGCAGACAGCGTAACCCTCCCAACGCCGCAGCCGGCTGGGAGCAGGCCATGGCACGATACAATCGCATATGGCCTTCCCCCAGACCCGGCTGCGGCGCCTTCGCGCATCAGAGAGCCTTCGCGGGCTGGTTCGAGAAACGCGGCTCGATCCTGCCGGATTCATCCTGCCGTTGTTCGTCTGCCCGGGCGAGGGCGTCCGGCGCGAGATCTCGTCGATGCCGGGCAACTATCAGATGTCGGTTGACGAGACGGTGCGCGAGTGCGCGGGACTTCGGGGGCTGGGCGTGGGCGGCGTGATTCTGTTTGGCATCCCCGAGTCCAAGGACGAACTCGCCAGCGGCGGGTATGACGACGGCGGAATCGTGCAGCGCGCGGTGAGGGCCATCAAACGCGAGGTCCCGGGAGTGTTGGTGGTCACCGACGTCTGCAACTGCGAGTACACCAGCCACGGCCATTGCGGCTACGTGGTCGATGGCGACGTGGACAATGATGTCACGCTGGGATGGCTCGCCAAGTCAGCGGTCAGCCACGCACGGGCGGGAGCCGATGCCGTCGCGCCGTCAGACATGATGGACGGACGCGTTGCCGCCATCCGCGCGGCGCTCGATGAGAACGGATTCCCAAAAACTCCAATCGTCTCCTACGCCGCCAAGTTCGCTTCCGGATTCTACGGTCCGTTTCGCGAGGCGGCTGAGTCGACTCCCCAATTCGGCGACCGCCGCAGCTACCAGATGGATCCAGCCAACGGGCGGGAAGCGATGCGCGAGATCCAGCTCGACCTGGACGAGGGCGCCGACATGATCATGGTCAAGCCGGCCCTTCCCTACCTCGACATTATCCGCATGGCGCGTGACCGGTTTGACGTTCCGGTGGCGGCCTACCAGGTGTCCGGGGAATTCAGCATGATCATGGCGGCGGCGCGCAACGGCTGGATCGACAAAGACCGTGTGATGATGGAAACGCTCACGTCGATCTGGCGCGCGGGCGCGCAGATCATTCTCACGTACTTCGCCAAGGACGCGGCCCGCCTGCTCGGATGAGCCCGGAGTTGTTCGCCGCGATCGAGCGCGGGGCAAGTGTGATTACCGCACACCACCGGCTGGCGCGCGCATTGTCCCACGACTACTCGGCGGAGAAGTGCAGGCAGGGATCCGCCGCGTGGCGCGAGCCCTACATCGTGCCGTGGTTCGGCTGGCTTGAACGCTCGTGGCGCGACCTGATGTACATCAAGGGCGAGGCTCCTCCCGCTCCACTGACGGCGTGGCAGGAAGAGATGCTGTGGGAGTCCGCCGTAGCATCGTCACCGGAAGCGGAGGACCTGTTGCAACCGGGCGCGACGGCCAGAGCCGCCCGCCGGGCCTGGACCACAGTGCACGCCTGGCGATTGCCCGTGACTGGACCCTGGTGGGAGCAGAACGAAGACGCCGCGGCATTCGCCGGCTGGGCGCGACGGTTCCAGGAGCGCTGTGACGGGGCTGGGCGGCTGGACCCCGCGGTGCTGGCTGATTTTTTGCGGCCCCGGCTGATCGCACCGCGGGAACTGTGGTTCGCGGGGTTCGATGAGTTGACCCTTCAGCAGCGCGAATTGGCTGATTCCCTCGAGGCGGGAGGAGCGTCTGTCGTCCGGCTGGAAAGTGGAGCCGCGCCCCCGGCTCCGGCGCGGCTGCGCGTGTTTCCTGACCCTGAGCTGGAGCTGGCGGCGGCGGCTGACTGGGCAGACGTGGTTCTACGGAACGATCCTGCCGCCACTATCGGGGTGCTGATTCCCGAGATCCGTGGGATCGGTCCGGCGGCTGCACGGATCTTCGAGGACATCCTTGGCTCCCAGGTCCATGTGGCCGGCGCGCAGTCTCTCGCGGCAGCTCCGGCGGTACATGCGGCGCTGCGAATGATTGAACTCGCGCGTCCCACGATTCCGGCGGCGGTGCTGAGTTCACTTCTGTTGTCACCGCACGTGGACGGCTTCATGGAGGAAGCATCGGCGCGCGCCCGGTTCGACGCGCGGCTGCGGGGACAGGGAAGGATCGAGTGGTCCTGGCGTGCTGTCCGGCGCATGGAACATTGTCCCCCAGTGTTTGGCGGAGCTCTGGCGGAATGGGAGCCGGCCGCCGACGAGGCTCCGGTGAGGCAGCGTCCGAGTAGTTGGGCAAAGCTCCTTTCACGGTTGCTTGGGTGTCTTGGCTGGTCCGCGCCGACAGCCCGGATCCAGCGCGCGTGGGAGCATGTTCTGGCCGACTTCTCGTCGTTGGATTCGTTTACGGGCGACGTAGCGGTCTCGCGCGCGCTGGCGCTGGTGAAGCGGATCGCGGGCCGAAGCCAGTTGGGCGAGGAGAACCGGGGACAGCCAGTGCAGGTGATGAGCATTGAGGAGTCCGCGGGGCTCGAGTTTAGCCATCTTTGGGTGTGCGGATTCAGCGAAACCGCGTGGCCGCGGCCTTCCAATCCCCTGTCGTTTATTCCCGTAGCGTTGCAACGCGAGCGGAACCTGCCACACTCCTCGCCCGCACGCGAGCTTGATTACGCGCGGACCGTGACGCGGAGGCTGCTGGCGTCAGCCGGCGAAGTGGTGGTGAGTTACTCGCGCGAGGACGGGGACCAACGATTGGGCCCGAGTCCGCTGGTCGCGCATCTGCCGCGGGAGGCAGGACCGGATGGCGGACGGAGGTCCGGACCTGGCGTCGTCCTCGAAAGCGTGGAAGAGACGCACGGCCCGGCTGTCGATCCGGATGCGTGGCAAACCGGCGGGACGCGCGTGCTTCAACTTCAGGCCTCGTGCCCGTTCCGGGCCTACGCCGAAATCCGGCTCGGAGCGCGTCCCATTGAGGATCCGGAGCTGGGCCTGGATCCGCGCGAAAAAGGCAAGGTCCTGCACACGGCGATGGAACTGCTTTGGCGCGAGTTGGGCGGATCGGAACGGCTGCGGGCAATGAGCGCTGAAACGCTGGCCCGCATCGTCACCGGGGCGATTGAACAAGCCTTGCGGACCGAGCGAGGGTTCGCGTCGACTCCGTTTGAGGAACGGCTGCGCGTGCTCGAGTCGCGGCGGCTGGCGCGTCTTTTACACGAATGGCTGGAAATCGAAAAAACGCGGGCGGGCGATTTTGTTGCGGTTGAAATTGAAGCCAAGCGCGAGATCGAGATCGCGGGACTGCGTCTGCGGACCCGAACCGACCGCGCGGACCGGATCGCCGGAGGCCAGCTTGTGCTGATCGACTATAAATCGGGCGAGCCTTCGTTGAAGTCGTGGGAAGGCGACCGGCCGGGCGAGCCGCAGGTTCCGCTCTATGCCGTGACTCATGATGAGCCCATCGCCGGCACAGCGTTCGCACAGATCCGCACGGGCAGTGTTCAGTTCAAGGGATACGCATCGCGCGACGGCTTGCTGCCCAAGACCAAGGTCCTGCAGGAATCTGAGTTCGAGGCCACGCTCAGCCAGTGGAGGAAAGCATTGGAGGATCTGGCGCGGGAGTTCCTCGCGGGGCGTGCCGAGGTCGCGCCGAAGTCGCCCGAAGAGTGCACGTGGTGTCACTTGAAGGCGGCATGCCGGATCCGTCCGAACCCGGGAGAGAACAATGCGGGCTAGCGCGGCGCGGGTGCTCCCGCCGGACATCTGGGAGCGCCGGACCGCGCTCGATCCGGAACGCAGCTTCATTGTCCAGGCGCCGGCGGGCAGCGGCAAGACTGAATTGCTGATCCAGCGGTACCTGGTGCTGCTGGCGCGGGTCCGGCAGCCGGAGTCGGTGCTGGCGATCACCTTCACCGTGAAGGCGGCTGGAGAGATGCGGGCCCGCGTTCTCGACTCCCTGCGCCGCGCTGGAGCCGGTGAGCTGAGTGATGACGCAAACACCGCGTTCACGCTGAGCCTGGCGGCCGCGGTGCTGCGCCGCGCAGCGGACTTCCAGTGGGATCTGGACACCAACCCAGCGCGGTTGAGGATCCGGACGATCGACTCGCTGTGCGCCGGGATCGCACGCGGGATGCCTTGGCTGGCGAGGTTCGGTGCGATGCCACGCGTGACGGCGGAGCCGGAGCCGCTCTACGCGGAAGCGGCGCGGTCCACGCTGCGGATGGTTGAGACGGCGGGCAAGTTCGCCGGTGCCGTGGAGAAGCTCGTACTGCACCTGGACAATGATTTCCGGCGGGCGCAGTCCATGATCGAGGCGCTGCTTCCGGCGCGGGATCAGTGGCTGCGGCGCCTGGTGGGACACCACGATACCGAGGCGTTGCGGGCCGGCCTTGAGTCCACATTCGCACGCGTGAATGCGGCCGCGCTCGCGAACTTGAGCGGCAAGCTGGCACCCGAGTGGCGGGATCTGCTCTGGAAAGTCGCAAACTTTGCCGCCATCAACCGCGGCGCGGTGATCGAGGAGAACTATCAGGGATGGCTTTTTGTCCGGTCTCTGTTCCTGAAGAAGGACGGCGAATGGCGCGACAGGGCCACCGCGCGCGAGGGATTTCCGGCCAACGCCGACCGTTGGAAGCAGGTCTACGCGCGCGTGTCGCTCAAGCTGCGGGAGATCCACGGCTTCCGTGAGCAACTGCACGGAGTGGAGCAACTGCCCGCGCCGGTGTTTGGCGACGCTCAATGGGAGATTCTGGAGGCACTGTTGACGCTGCTTCCAGCGGCCGCGGCGCAATTGCGAATCACGTTTCAAGAACACGGAGTGGTCGACTTCACCGAGATCGCGCAGGCGGCATGCCGCGGACTCGGATCCGTGCGGGATCCGAGCGCGCTCGCCTTCCATCTCGGCGAACAATACGAACACCTGCTGGTGGACGAGGTGCAGGACACTTCAGCCGCGCAGGTGGAGCTGATCGAACGCCTGACCGCGTCCTGGGAGCCGGACGACGGGCGCACGCTGTTCCTGGTCGGGGACCCGATGCAATCGATCTACCGCTTCCGCGACGCTGATGTCGGGCTGTTCCTCAGGATTCGCCAGCAGGGAATTGGCCAACTGAACCCCGAGCCGTTGACGCTGTCCGCTAATTTCCGGTCACGCCCGGAGACGGCGGAGTGGGTGAACCGCTCCTTCGAGTTGATCTTTCCAAAGCAGGAGGATGAGACGTCAGGCGCCGTGACGTTCGCCGGGTCTATTGCCTTCCGGCCATCGGGCGGAGCATCGGGAGTGGTGGTGCATCCACTGTTCGGCGGGGATCCGGCAGCCGAAGGCGTGATGGCTGCCGGTCTTGCCGCGCAGGCCAGCCGAAAGGGAAGCACGGCGATCCTGGTGCGGGCGCGGACTCACGTTCCCGAGATTGTCGCCGAGCTTAAGCGGCGCGGGATTGCCTATCGCGCGGTGGAACAGGATCTGCTGGGCGAGCTTCCCGCGGTTCGCGACCTGCACGCGCTCACCCGCGCGCTGCTGCATCCTGCCGACCGGCCTGCGTGGCTTGCCATCCTCCGCGCGCCATGGTGCGGACTCACGCTCGGCGATCTGCACGTGATCGCAAGCGGTGATCCCTACGCCACGGTCTGGGAGCAGGCCCTGGTCCGCGCGGACATGGCCAGTGATCCGGTGCGGCTCGACCGGTTCCGCGCGGCGATGGCGTATGGACTCGGGTTGGTCCGCCGGATCCCGCTCCGCCAATGTGTTGAGAGAACGTGGAGAGCGCTAGGTGGGCCGGAGTCGATCGAGGATGCGGCCGTAGCGGGCGACGCAGAACGCTACCTCGCGCTGGTTGAGTCAATGGACACGGGCGGTGAGATCGCGGACCTCAAGGCGCTCGAGCAGCGCATGGAGCTCCTGTTTGCACAACCTGACGCTCAAGCGGACGATGCGCTCCAGATCATGACCATCCACAAGGCCAAGGGACTCGAGTTCGACACCGTGATTGTGCCCGGCCTTGGCCGGGAGCCGATGCGCGACGACCGGCCGCTGCTGCTGTGGACGGAGATCCCCGGGCCTGAGGGACGCGAGTTGGCGATCGCACCGGTGGACGCCTGGGGAAGCGCCGAGGATCCCATCTACAACTGGCTGCGGCACCTGGACCGCCAACGGAGCCAGAACGAGTCCACGCGCCTGCTCTATGTCGCGGCCACGCGGGCGCGGGAGCGGCTGCACTTGATCGGGCAGGTTCCGGTGAAGAACGACGAGGTGGGCAAGCCGCGCGCAGGGAGTCTGCTGGCGTTGTTGTGGCCGGTAGTGGAGCCGGAGTTCCGGAAGGCGTTTGACGCGGGTGCACAGGTGAGTGAGGCGCCCGCGCAAGATGCGGTGCAATCAACGATCCGTCGTCTGCCGGCGGACTGGGTTCCGGCTGCTTTCAGCGCCACCCAGATCGAGGCGCAAGAGCCAGTGCGGTTCCGGTGGGTGGGCGATACGCTTCGCCACGCCGGAACCGTGGTCCACGCATGGTTGCAGCGGATCGCGGACGAGGGCGCCGAACAATGGAACGCGGCGCGGATCCACGCACGAAGACCCGCGATCGAGGCGGCGCTCAACGCGTTGGGTGTGGCGCCGGACGAGATTCCCGCCGCTGTGGATCACGTGACGGAAGCGCTGGTGGCAACGTTGGGAGACGTGCGCGGGCGCTGGATCCTGCGGCGGCGGGAGGAGGACGCCAGCGAGTTTGCCGCCGGGGCGGCGCGGAATGGAGCCGTGGAGCACTGCGTGATCGACCGGACCTTTGTCGAGGACGGGGTCCGGTGGATCATTGACTACAAGACGAGTTCGCACCAAGGCGGGTCACTCGAAGAATTTCTCGAAAAAGAAGTCGCGCGCTACCGCGATCAGTTGAATGGCTACGCCGCGCTGTTCCGGCAGTTCGAGACGCGTCCCGTGCGGCTGGGCCTGTACTTTCCATTACTGGGTGCTTGGCGTGAGTGGGAGGACGCGGCAGACGCGGGACCGTTGTTCGCTCAGGTTTGGTAACATGTCCCAATGCCGTCCTTATTCGATTCCGCCGATCTGAATTCCGTCTCCGGCCGGATTAGCCGCCTCACGCCCGGCTCGCAGGCTCAGTGGGGAAAGATGAACTGTGCGCAAATGATGTGGCACTGCGCCGGTCCGTTTCAACAGGCGGTCGGCGACAAGACTGTGACCGCCAATGGCCCTGCGATTCTGAGGTTTCCGCTAATGCGCTGGTTGATCCTCAATGTGTTTCCGGTGCCCAAAGGCGCTCCGACCGCGCCCGAATACATCGCGCCCGATAACGTGGATTTCGCCAAGGCGAAAGCGGATCTGACGGCGGCGCTCGACAAATTCACACGGTCGAAAGGGGAGTTCCGTGACAATCCGGTGTTCGGCAGGCTGAGCCGGGAGGATTGGGGCAAGCTGATGTACAAGCACATGGACCATCACCTGCGGCAGTTTGGTGTGTGAGGCCAACCTGGCCGCGGCGCCCGCCACGTGTTTACCGTCCGGGAACGCTCCACACGCTGACCGTCTTGTCGTAATCAGCCACCGCCACTAGCTTGCCGTCCGGTGAAAACGCCGCGCCCGCGGCACGGTGATCGGCGTCCATTGACCGGATTTGCTTGCCGGTCGCCGCCTCCCACAGGATCACCTTCACCGGAGCCCCGAAGGCCATCTCATTCATTCCGCCCGTCACGATCATCTTCCCGTCTGGTGAAAAGTCCATGGCCGAGATCATCTCGGGCTGGCCGGTGATTTTGCGGACAAGGGTCCAGTTGCGCGTGTCCCAAAGGTAGATTGTCCGGTCGACACCCGCCGCGGCGAGCAGCCTGCCATCCGGTGAGAACGCGAGCTCGAACATCGACACCGTCATGTCCTCGACCAGCCGCTTCAACTCTCCGTTGCGCGCGTTCCAGACACGGACGTCGGTGTCGTAGGCGGCTGCCACCAGCGTCTGGCCGTCCGGGGAAAACGCCATTGCCGCGATGCCTCCGATTCCCGCGGGAACCTTGAACCTCTCGCGCCCGTCGGCGTTCCACACCCGCACCAGATTCTCGCTCGACCGCGCGTACGGCCGCCCGTAACCGGCGACATCGCGGCCGTCGATCGACGACACCAAGCCGCGCGCCGCGGGTGTTGGCCCGGCCCACTGCCGGACCACGCCTCCTCCAGCGATGTCACGGATCTTGATGCGTCCTTCGGAATCGATCACGGCGAACTGACCGCGCGCGGCAAGGAACGTCGTGCCCGTCTCGCCTTTCTCCAGCGCCACGGTGGCCGGCGTCCCGCCGCCGGACTTGAGGTCCCACAGCCGGATCTTGCCGTCACGGCACAGCGCCGCCAGTCCGCCATCCCGCGTGAAGGCGATCGATGTGACCTCGGAGTCCGATTGCAGCACGCGGTCGGCATAGAGGACCGCCGCGAGCAGGAACAATGTCGCGAGCCTCATGTCAGGCTCTCTCGAGGATCAGGTCGAAGGTCACTGCTGCGTGCGGTTTGGCCGACTCATCCAGGAGCGTCACAGGCCGGACGCACTCGCGGTTCGATACCACGCCGCGCCTGCCGAAGTTCTTGTCGGGATCGCCTTCGAAGAACGGATCGGTCGCGAAGTAGAGCTGCGTCACGAGCGGCTTGCACCCGGGCGCTGTGATCAGGTAGTGGATGTGCTGCGCGGGACGGTCCGGATAGTGCCCGGGCATGATGGTGAGCGTCTCGTACGCGGTCCCGGAATCGATGGCCAGCTTGGTCCGGTAGCGGTAGCCATGGACGTCGTAGATGCCTTTGTGGTCGGCGTGCCACATGTCGACCCGCGCGCCGGGAACCGCATTGCCGCGTACGTCAATGATCTTGCCGGACACGCGCAGAGTCATGCCGGGCTCGCCGGCAATCCGCATGTCCTTGCTATTGGGCGCGCCTTTCTTGAAGAACGGGCCCAGCACTTCGGGCGCAGTGGGCTTGCGCGCCGCGGCTTCCGCGTGTTGCCAGTAGGCGAGCAGACTGTTGGATGACATTGAGGCGCCGGCCACCAGGCCGCCGCGGACGATGCATTTTTCGAGGAACTCCCGCCTGAGCAGGTCGAGACGCGTCAACTGGGTATCCCCTTGACTCAGCCGACCCCAACCTGTAGATTTGGACTGTGGAGGACTACCCGCGAACCATCCAGGAGTTCGAGGAGCGGTTTTCGACCGAGGGCGACTGCCGCGCATACTTGGTGAG
>Ga0194132_10012934_pt1 | contig 10266 bp, 12 predicted proteins | sample TA2KigOf80mmetaG_FD_148612 | JGI IMG/M metagenome (GOLD analysis project Ga0194132, IMG submission 148612) | Freshwater microbial communities from Lake Tanganyika, Tanzania - TA2015054 Kigoma Offshore 80m | ecosystem: Environmental > Aquatic > Freshwater > Lake | place: Tanzania: Lake... | reverse complement strand
GCCCACATCGAGGGCCTCGGGGCTCACGCCCACATCCCCACGCACAGGACCCGCAAGGTCCAGCGCACCGTCGACAAGGCCATCTACCGTCAACGCAACCTCGTCGAGCGCTTCTTCAACAAGCTCAAGCACTTCCGTGGCATCGCCACCCGCTACCACAAGCTCGCCCGCAACTTCCTGGCAGCCGTGGCTCTGGCCGCCACCCGCCTCTGGCTCAGGCATTATGAGTCCACGACCTAGCGGCGCGAACGCGCCCTCTTGCCGCCGCGGTCGACTCCACGGACGCCGATGTCGCCCCCGGGGAACCTGAGGTCGCGCAGGGCGCTGCGGCCGACCCATGCCTGGGCGCCCTGGTCCGACTCCGATAGCTGCTTGGCGAGCGCGACCGCGGCCTTGCGCAGCGCAGGGCTGCGCTTGCCCGTGGCCCGCAGCGCCATGTCGACGCCCTTCTTGACGTAGTCGCGCTCATCCAGAGCAGCCTGCTCGATCAACGGCAGGCACTCGAGGAAGCGCGAATCCGGCGCGTCCTTGTCGTGGACGCTCAGTCCCTATAGCAACGCGAAGGCGGCGCGCTTTCTGAACTCCGCCCGCGCGCCCGACCACACGCGTGCACCTTGCCCCACCGCAGGGGCGCGCGATCGAACAATGCGAAACACACCGTGTCGCAGATCGCCCAGCTGTCGAAGTCCGACGCCCACCGGTCCATCTGCTTGGCGGTGACCTCGTCCGGCTCGTCCACGAACGCGGCCAGCATGCGGGCCTCGTAGACCCCGGACTGCCAAAGCGCGCCCGCCAGCGCGTGGTCGACGCGGATCATCTTGGCGTACTTCTTCAGTTCGCCGACGCTCACGCCCACCGCATTGTCGGAGGGAATACCGTATCGAGCCATGCCGGCCACGACCTTCTTGGCGCCCTTGCCTTCAGCCAAGCGAGCACCGTGCCAGCGTCGATCTTGCGCTGCATGACGAATAGACTAGCGCGACGAGGCGCACACCGGAGAGAGCGACGTGGCACGCAGCAAGGATGTGGACGTTTGGTTCGCCAGGTACGACAACCCCATGAAGGACGTCGTTCAGCGGGTGCGCGCCATCGTGTTGGGAGCGGATCGGCGAATGTATCAAGTGGCAGGCGCCCACCTTCACCTACAAGGGCAACCTCGCGAGCTTCTTTCCCAAGAGCAAGCAGCACGCGAGCCTGATGTTCCATCAAGGCGCCCTCATCCCGGGCAAGCATCCCCGCCTCGAGGGTGGCGGGGATACCGGCCGCTTCCTCAAGATCGGCAGCGTCGCCGAAGCGAACTCTGCCAAGGCCGACATCGAGCGCGTCGTGCGCGCGTGGCGTGACGCCGAGGAGGCGCAACCCGCCAAAAGGCGCGCCGCCAAGAAGCCGACCGCGAGCAGGACCGCCGGCGCGAAGAAGGCAGCCGAAAAGAAGAAGCCAGTGGCGAAGAAGGAGCCGGCCGCGAAGAGGCGCAAGAAATGAGAAAGGCCCTGACCGGAATCGGTCAGGGCCCGCCTCTTGGTGCCGTATGCGCGGACTGAGCGTCGGCCGGCGCCAGCGCGGCGGCGCGGCGGCGCGGCGGCGCGACGAAGATGGCTCCCAGGGAGGGATTCGAACCCCCGACCAGCCGGTTAACAGCCGGCTGCTCTACCACTGAGCTACCTGGGAAGAAGAACGGCGTTGCCTACCGCCGCTCGAAGCTCCGCGCTCAGGGCGGGGGCCTTATAGCAAACCCGCGCCGAGCCGCGCCACAGGCACGTCGTGCCCCAGGCGCAGGGGAATCCAGGCTTCAGCGCGACCTGACGGGAAAGGAGAGTGGAGGCCAGGACCGGAATTGAACCGGTGTACTCGGTTTTGCAGACCGATGCGTAGCCACTCCGCCACCTGGCCCCAGGCGACACCATCGGATGTATAGGGTCGCGGTGCAGCTGGTCAAGGCGCGCCGGTTCAGGGCGCCGGGCCCGCAGCGTCGAGTCGAACCTTCACCAGCCCCTGGCGGACGAATCCCAACAGCTGCGCCGCACCGAACGAAACGTCGATGATCCGCCCGTCGATGAAGGGCCCGCGGTCGTTGACCCGCAGCACCACCGAGCGGTCGTTCTCGAGGTTGGTGACGCGCACGTAGCTCGGCAGCGGCAGCGTCCGGTGCGCCGCGGTCAGCAGGTGCATGTCGTAGAGCTCGCCATTGGCGGTGCGCCGGCCGTGGTACAGCTCGCCGTACCACGACGCGACGCCGGTCTCGGCGTACGGCGGGGGCGTGGAGCGCGCCAAGCCGGCGACGGCAAGCGCGCGCAAGGTCTGCTGCCACACGCCCACGCCTAAGGCAGCAGTCGCGGCGATGCACAGGAGCAAGTCGATGCGCGACTGGACACGCTTCTTCTTGCCTGGGGTACCGACAACCACGCGCGAAAGCGTCGGAGCGGCCTATGGCGCCTTTGTGGCGTTGAATGAGGTAGGTGGCAGCCCGCGCGACTGGTGGCTAACGGCGCGAATCCGTTGCGCGGGCGGCAGCACGCTGCCATAAGGCTTCGGGGGGGGGTCGTAGCCGTGTCTGCCGTCGCCACCATGTTCGATCCCGTCGCCGCGCGCCGTCAGATGGTGGACGCACAATTGCGTCCCAATCGCGTTCTCGACGGCGCGCTGCTGCGCGCCATGGCGGAAATTCCGCGTGAGGCGTTCGTGCCCGAGCGTCTCGTCACCGTTGCCTACGTGGACGAAGACCTCGAGGTGGCGCGGGGCCGCTATCTCTTGGAGCCGCGCGTATTCGCGCGCTTGGTGCAAGATCTGGCGATTGCGCCCAGCCATCGCGTGCTCGACGTGGGCTGCGGCACCGGCTACTCGACCGCTGTTCTGGCGCGCCTTGCCTCGCGCGTGATCGGCCTCGAGGTGGACGGCGACCTTGCCACGCGCACCAGCCGCCTCTTGGCGCGTCTCGACCTCGCCAATACCTTCATCAGCGTCGGGTCCCTTGCGGCAGGCGAGCGCGCCAATGCTCCCTACGACCGCATCATGGTCGAAGGAGCGGTTGAACAAGTGCCCGACGCCTTGAAGCAGCAGCTCGCCGACGGCGGCCGGCTGGCTGCCGTGGTCCGCGCCGGCGGGGTGGGCAAGGCCACCATCGTCGAACGCCATGGGGAAGCCTTCGGCGTACGCGAGGTATTCGATGCCGCGACCCCGCTGTTGCCGGGGATGACCAAACCGCGCGGATTCGTTTTCTAGGAACGATTCACAGATTGATTCGTCGGGAATTTTGCGGTCTATTTTGTGATCGGGCGCAACAGGGCCACAATCGCTTGTGGTGGCAAATTGACCGTATCTAGCTTACGGTCGGCTCGCATACCGGGGTGCACAGGTGTTTTCCGGCCGCGTCGTGGCCGGATCGCGAAGGTCTGACCGGTGGCCGAAGAAGCCGAAGCCCAGCACGAACCCACCATGCAGGAGATTCTCTCCTCCATCCGCCGAATCATCTCGGAGGACGGCGAACAGCCGGCCGGCGAGGCCGGGGCGCCGGTAGCGGCAGTCGCCGCAACTGCTGCCGCTGCTGCTGCGGCCAAGCCGAAACCCAAGCCGGCTCTGGTCCAGCCCGAGGCGCCGCCGCCCATGGCGGCCGCCGCCCCGCCGCCGCCCCGCCCGCAACCGCAGGCGGCTCCTCCTCCGCCCGCGCCGCCACCCATGGTGGCCCCCATGCCCGAAAAGCCGGCAATGCGCGCCGAGGAGCCTTCGGTGCTCGATCTCACCGAGGTCGTGCAGGACGATGGCACCGTAGTCAGTCTCAACCGCCAGCCCGCGCGGCGGCCGATGCCGGAGCCGGAGCCCAAACCGTTGATGGCGCCGCCGATGCCCGAGCCGGCGCCCATGCCGCAAATGCCTCCGCCCATGCCGCAGACGGCGCCGCAGATGGCCATGCCCGACTCGTCGCCGCCCCCGAGCTGGGGGCCGATGCAGGAAGGCCTTGTCGCGCGCGACACCGAAGCTGCCGCGACCCAGGCGTTCGCCGGACTCGCCGGCACGTTTTCGGCGGTCAAGGGCGTGCCCCTTGGTCACCCGCAGCGCACCATCGAGGAGTTGGTGCGCGAGCTGTTGCGGCCGATGCTGAAGCAGTGGCTCGACCGCAACCTCCAGGCGATCGTCGCGCGCGCGGTCGAACGCGAGATTTCGCGGCGCTCAGGCCGCGCCGACAAGGACTAGGGCTCGCCCTGCGGCTACAGCCGCGGTTGCTCCTCCGCGCGCTTCTGCACTAGCCTGACGCACACGCTCGCCGGGACGTCGGTGCCGCGCGAAGCGTTCGCTTGTGCTTTTGGCGCGTAGGGCATTTCGGCATGGCGTTGGACAAGTCCTTCAAGCCCGGGGAGGTGGAGACCCGGCAGTACGAGCGCTGGGAGAAGTCCGGCGCGTTCGCCGCCGGCGGCCAGCGCGGCAACGCGCGCCCGTACACCGTCGTCATCCCGCCGCCCAACGTCACCGGCAGCCTGCACATCGGCCATGCGCTGAACAACTCGCTGCAGGACATCCTGATCCGCTTCGAGCGCATGCGCGGCCGCGACACCCTGTGGCAGCCTGGCACCGATCACGCAGGCATCGCCACCCAGATGGTGGTCGAGCGCCAGCTCGAGGCCCAGGGCATCCGCCGCGAGGAGCTCGGCCGTGAGGCGTTCATCGACCGCGTGTGGAAGTGGAAGGCGGAGTCGGGCGGCACCATCATCCGACAGCTGCGCCGCCTCGGCGCCTCCGCCGACTGGGCGCGCGAGCGCTTCACAATGGACGACGGCCTCTCCGAGGCGGTGCGGCGCGTGTTCGTCACCCTCCACAAGCAGGGGCTCATCTACCGCGACAAGCGACTGGTGAACTGGGACCCGCGCCTGCACACGGCGATCTCCGACCTCGAAGTCGAGCTGCGCGAGACCAAGGGACACCTCTGGCACATCAAGTACCCGATCCAGGGCCTGCCAAACTGCCACATCGTCGTCGCAACCACGCGTCCCGAAACCATGCTCGGGGACACGGCGGTGGCCGTGCATCCCGACGACGAGCGCTACAAGGAGCTGATCGCCAAGTTCGTGGTGTTGCCGCTGGTCGGCCGCCGCATTCCGATCGTCGCCGACGAGCATGCCGATCCCGAGGCGGGCTCCGGCGCGGTGAAGATCACGCCCGCGCACGACTTCAACGACTTCGAGGTCGGCAAGCGCCACAAGCTCGAGGTGATCAACATCTTCGACGCCGACGCCAAGCTGAACGAAAACGTACCGGAACCGTATCGCGGCATGGATCGCTTCGAGGGCCGCAAGAAGGTGGTCGCCGACCTCGAAGCGCAGGGCTTGCTCGACAAGATCGCAGACCATGTGCTGGCGGTGCCATACGGCGACCGCTCTGGCGTGGTCATCGAGCCCTGGCTCACCGACCAGTGGTACGTCGATGCCAAGAAGCTGTCGGTCGCCGCCGTCGAGGCGGTCGAGCGCGGCGAGACGGTGTTCGTGCCGCGCCAGTGGGAGAAGACCTTCTTCGAATGGATGCGCAACATCCAGCCGTGGTGCATCTCGCGCCAGATCTGGTGGGGACACCAGATTCCCGCGTGGTACGGCCCCGACGGCCAAGTATTCGTGGAAACGACCGAGGCCGAGGCGAAGGCCCAGGCGAAAGCCTTCTACGGCAAGGAGACGCAGCTTACGCGCGAGACTGACGTGCTCGACACGTGGTTCTCCTCGGCACTGTGGCCGTTCTCGACGCTCGGCTGGCCCGCTGAGACGCCGGAGCTCGAGCGCTACTACCCCACCGACACCCTCGTCACCAGCTTCGACATCATCTTCTTCTGGGTGGCGCGCATGATGATGATGGGCCTGCACTTCCTCGGGCAGGTTCCCTTCAAGCACGTCTACATCCACCCGCTGGTCCGCGACGAGAAGGGCCAGAAGATGTCGAAATCCAAGGGCAACGTCATCGATCCCCTGGAGTTCATCGACAAGTACGGCGCCGACGCGCTGCGCTTCACCCTGGCGGCGATGGCGGCGCAGGGCCGCGAGATCAAGCTCTCCGCCCAGCGCGTCGAGGGCTACCGCAACTTCGCCACCAAGGTGTGGAACGCGGCGAAGTTCTGCGACATCAACTACTGCACCGTGCCGGCGCAGTTTGATCCGGCGTCGGTGCGCCTCACCGTCAACAAGTGGATTGTCGGCGAGCTTGCCAAGGCGTCCCTTGCGGTCACGCAGGCGCTGGAGGCGTTCAAGTTCGACCAGGCGGCGAGCGCGATCTACCAGTTCACCTGGGGCACCTTTTGCGACTGGTACATCGAGTTCATCAAGCCGACGTTGACGGCGGGCGAAGCCGGCGCGCGGGCCGAGACCCGGGCCGCCGCCGGCTGGGTGCTCGGCCAGATCCTGCACCTCTTGCATCCCATCATGCCTTTCCTGTCGGAAGAGCTGTGGGAGCGCATGGGCGGCTCCGGCCTGCTGTTGGTCGGCCGCTGGCCGGATTGCGCCACGCTCACGCCCGACGCCGAGGCGGTCGCCGAGATGGACTGGGTGGTGCGCCTCATCACCAACGTGCGTGCGGTGCGCTCGGAGATGAACGTGCCGGCCGCCGCCAAGGTGCCGATGGTGCTGCGCGGCGCCACCAAGACGTCCGTCAGGCGTCTCGACGTGCACCGCGATGAGATCCAGCGTCTCGCCCGTGTCGAGCCGATCTCCCAGGAGCCCGCCGACGCGCGCGTGCCGACCGGCTCGGCGCAGATCGTCCACGACGAGGCCGTTCTGGTGCTGCCGCTTGCCGGCGTCGTCGACATCGAAGCCGAGCGCAAGCGCCTCCAGAAGGAGCTCGATCGCGTGTCGGGCGAGATCGCCGGCATCGAGCGCAAGCTCGCCAACGCCGACTTCGTCGCGCGCGCACCGGAGCACGTCGTCGCCGAGCAGCAGGAGCGCAAGGAAGCGGCCATCGCCGCGCGCGGCAAGCTCAACGAAGCGCTGCAGCGGATCGCGGCGTACGCCTAGTTCGGTGCGGCGACCACCGGGCCGACGCCACGTGTCCGCGCGCCACGTGCGCGATCTCCCGCGCGCTTGATCCCGAACCGACTCCATCTACTCCAGTGCCTGCACGGTGTAGACGAGATCGAATGCGCCGTTCGCGAACGGCATCTGCGCGGCGCTGCCGCGCTTGGCGAGGTCTAAGCGACAATAGTCGTCCTGCTCGCCTCAGGCCTCGTCGTGGACGTCGCTTACCGCTTCAGCCCGTCCGCGCCGCTCCAACCACGGCAGCCAGCGGGTGGCGAAGCCTTCCAGCGCAAGGCGAGGCTGAGGCGCGAGACAGTGCGGTCCCACTGCTGGTCGCCCCCCCCGGAACCTCCGGTTGCACCGCAGAGCATAGGCGGCGGAGACCTGCTCGGGAGTGACGCCTGGGTCGAGGGGCTTGGGACGCGGCTCCGAACACTACGTGATTGACCGGACGGCGCGCTTTCTGCGAGAAGCGTGTCCGTCATGGCCGAAAAACTGCGCATCTTCGTCATCCCGATGTTTGCCTACGGCGGCGACCAGCTTTGGTACGGCTGGCTCAAGCAACGCCTCGAGGCCCGCAAGAAGTTCCCGATGGAGTCCTACACCATCGTCGAGCTGGCTCCGGAGAAGGAGAAGCCGGTCATCAGCGACTGCGTCACCAAGCTGAAGGCGGCGATCGGCAGCAAGAAGGAAGACCTCGCGCGCACGGCGATCATCGGTCACTCCATCGGCGCCCAGGTCGCCCTGCGCACGCTGTCGGAGATGCCGGCCGGCTCGCACATCAACGGCCTCTTGTGTGTCGCCGGCTGGTTGAAGCTCGACGTGCCGACCAAGGTGGTGCGGCCGTGGCTCGATATCCCTTTCGACGAGGCGCGCGCCAAGGCCAACGCGAAGCGCATCCTCAACGTCATCTCCGGCTCCGATGCCAACCAGATGAATGCGCTGGGCGTCCAGGAAGACTGGGACAAGCGGCTTGGCGCCGAGGTGAAGATCGTGCGCGAGCCCGGCCACTTCAGCAACGCCGAGGAAGAAGACGTGCTCAATGCAACGCTGGACTTCTTCGGAAAATAATTGCGCGCGTGACGCGCGACGGAAAATAAGTGCGCGCTCCCGAGCGACGGCAATTGAGGGGCGCACGGCTGTGCCGATAGCGCCGGTCCGGCGGCGGGTGCTTTTCCTTCTTATCGCGGTTGCCGCCGCCGTCGCGGTCTGGTGGTGGCGGTCAACGGAGAATCCCGGCGGCGGCACGACCAGCTCGCTCAGCACCACCGAACTCCTGGCGTTGCTCACCGATACCGCGCGCGAGGTGAATGCCCGCGCCAACACCATGGTCGATGCGGAGACACGACTGGTCAACGCCGAGGCGGGACTGGGCCCTCGCCTCACCTAAAAGTACACGCTGGTGGCGTTTGATCGCGCCGATATCGACCCCCGGCGCTTCGTCGCACAGAAGAAGCCCGAGCTCGTTGCCGCCGCCTGCGCCCGCGGCGAGGTGCGCTACCTGCTCAACAACGGCGCCACCATCGCCTACGTCTTCGACGACAAGCTCGGCACGCGCATCGCCGACATCGCCCTGGCAAGAGGCGACTGTCCGTAGCGTCAGTCGCTCAGCGCCAGCGGGTTGAACTTGGTGTCGCGGTCGAAGGTGTCGATTCCTTCGGCACGCTTGAGCCACCCGACGACGCCGTAGGTGATCGGCGTCGCCGCCGCCTCGTAGGCGCTCTTGGCCAGCCATTGCGTGACGATGGCGGTAAGCAGCGCCTCGGCCGGAACGATGCCGGCGAGCGAGAGGAACACCGCCGAGTCGAGTCCCTGGCCGATCAGGGTCGAGCCGATGGTGCGCAGCCACAGGTGGCGGCCCTCGGTGGCGACCTTCAGCTTCGCCAGCACGAAGGCATTGGCGAACTCGCCGACCAGATAAGCGAGGAAGGACGCGGCGAGTATGCGCGGCGTCGCACCCAGGATGCGCGCCCATGCGGCATCGCCGTCCCAGAATGGCGGCGCCGGCAGTGCGCCGGCTGCCCAGATCGCCACCACGACGACGAGGTTGCACAGGAAGCCTAGCCAGATGACGCGGCGCGCGCGCGCGTAGCCGTACACCTCCGTCAGGACGTCGCCGAGGATGTAGGTGATCGGGAACAGGATTACCGCCGCCGGCAGAACCAGCGATCCGAAAGATACCAGCTTCACCGCGACGATGTTGGAGGCGATCAACGTCGCCACGAACAGCGCGACGAGAACGACGAAACGGCCCGAAAACGGCGACGGGTGGGTTTGCATACGGGGTGGCCTCAGGCAGTCGGAGCGGGTAGGGTCCCGCCCCATGGCGCAGACCAAAGCGGGGCGGTCGAAAGCGCCGCGCCCCAAGGAAGTGCGGCAACTCGGGCGTGCGGTCAAGCCGCCGGCCTCTCCGGCCGAGGCGGTGCTCGACCGCATTGCCAATCCACATCCAGGTGCCCGCTATGCCGTGCGCTTCACCGCGCCCGAATTCACCAGCCTGTGCCCCATAACAGGGCAGCCTGATTTCGCGCACCTCGTCATCGACTACGTGCCGGGCAAATACCTGGTCGAGAGCAAGTCGATGAAGCTCTATCTCGGCGCCTTCCGCAACGAGGGTGTCTTCCATGAGGACTGTACCGTCGGCATCGCGCGCCGCCTCATCGCGGAGCTCGATCCGGTGTGGCTGCGTATCGGGGGCTACTGGTATCCGCGCGGGGGCATGCCCATCGACGTCTTCTTCCAGTCGGGGTCCCCGCCGAAGGACGTTTGGATTCCCGACACCGGCGTCGCTCCCTATCGCGGGCGCGGCTAGCGGGCAGGGGTACAAGACCGCAGAGTTCTGGCATACTCGCCGCGCTCGCCCGCTTCGGGGACCATGGAAGCCGTCACCGAGTTCCTCGTCAAAGTTCAGTTCTGGCACTGGGGCATTGTCGCCGTGGCGTTCGGCGCCCTGGAGATGCTGTTCCCGGGCGGCATTCTCATGGGCGCGGCCATCGCCGCAGCCCTGGTCGGCACTGCCGCGTACGCTGACGTCGCCTTCCCCGACGCGCTGCCGGCCGAATTCGACTTCGACATCATGGTGCAGCTCGGCACGTTTGCCGTGCTCACCTTGGTATTTGCGCTGGCGCTGCGTCTCGGCCGCCGCCGTGCCGCGGCCATGATCGCCAAGGCGGCCGAGAAGCCGGCGCCGGCACCGGCCGCCGCGCCGATCTTGCCGCCGCCACCGCCGGTGCGACGGCCGGCTCCGGCGCCGGTAGCCAGCACCGCATCATCGCCGCGCCCGGTG
>Ga0194132_10012931_pt1 | contig 10267 bp, 10 predicted proteins | sample TA2KigOf80mmetaG_FD_148612 | JGI IMG/M metagenome (GOLD analysis project Ga0194132, IMG submission 148612) | Freshwater microbial communities from Lake Tanganyika, Tanzania - TA2015054 Kigoma Offshore 80m | ecosystem: Environmental > Aquatic > Freshwater > Lake | place: Tanzania: Lake... | reverse complement strand
AGCCAGATGATTTCGTCGAGGTACGCATGTTTGGCGCCTGCGAGGTTGTCGGCGGGGTCCGAGCGCTTGATGTAGTCATCGAAGCGCTCGAGGATGATCCGGTTGCCGCGCTCCCAGGTCTTGAGCTTGTACGGGCCGGAGCCGATGGCGTTTTCCCGTCCATGGTCCGACTGCGCGGGGAAGGCGTCCATCACCCTCTTGGGATAAATGTTGCTGAAGGGCCAGGGGGCCGCGAGACCTTCGGCAACGAAGCCGACGGGCCTGTTGAAGGTCAGGCTGAAGGTCTTGTTGTCGATGACCCTCGCGCCGTCAGGAGCCAGGTTTGCGTCCATGAGCTGGCCATGGGCCTGGGTGACCCAGATGCGCTTGAGGGACGGAATCACGTCCGCGGACGTGACGTTCGATCCGTCGTGGAACTTCAGGCCGTCGCGCAGGGTGAACGTCCAGGATGAGCCGTCGCTGCTGACAGTCCATGTATCCACCATCTGCGGGTGGACGGAGTAGTCGCTCGCGGGCTCGAACAGGCGGTCCCACAGGTGCGCGGCGATAACCGTGGTCACCCACGCGCCGGTGAAGGACATGTCCAGGCTTTCGACACTGGCCTGGGACACGACCCTCAAGGTGCCGCCGAACTTCGCTGCCTCCGACATGCCGGCTTGTGTCGGCGTGGCGGCAATTTGCGTTGCCTGAACTTGTGTGGCTTGCGCCTGTGTGGCTTGCGGCTGTGTCGTCGCAGTGCCCGAGTCGCCGCCGCAAGCCGCGACGAGCATCGCTACCAATGTCGCCAACCCTAAGGAGAAAAACAACCGACGCTTCATCTTGCCCTCCCTCTCTCCGTGTGCTTGAAAATCACACTACGCTAGTCCGGCCAAAGCACGCTCGGGTGAAGCAGCTTTGGCTGGATAATGGCACATAGTAAACACGCAAATCACCAGCTTGTCAAGTCTATCTGTCCTCTGACCAACATCTCAAAACTCATGCCCGTCTTTTTTTCTGTTGACCCGCCTGCACCAAACGCCTAAAGTAGCCTGCGCATAACGATTCCTGTGTGGCGAAACTACGAACGGCGAGGAGGCCCGGATGTCCGATCTGTCAAAAGCCGAGATTCAGGTACTGGGAAAGGCCGTCCAACTCCATATCAACGAGCCTGAGCTCACCGAGGTGGCCTACCATGCCAACGCGCTCCTCGAGGCGATGGAGGCGATACGGGAGCCCGGCCTGGAGGCGATGGAGCACGTTCCCATCGTGGTGCCGCCGCTGGGCTCACTGGCCTCGCCCGGGAAGAAGAAGGGGTAGGAGGACACGATGGCTGCTTCCGACATCCACTATCTATCCGCTGGAGAACTGGGCAGGCGCATCCACAAGAAAGAGATATCGCCCAGCGAGGCCGTGAAGGCGTACCTCGACCGCACCGAAAAGCTCCAGCCGACGTACCACGCCTACATCACGGTCAATAAAGAGGAGGCGATGGAGCAGGCCAAAGTCCTGGACAAGGAAGCGGCGGCAGGAAAGTTCCGCGGGCCACTGCACGGCGTCCCTGTCGCCATCAAAGACCCCGTCGGCGTGAAGGGCTGGCCCAGCACGGGCGGCTCCAGAATCTTCAAGGACAACGTCGTTAATCAGGACTCGACCATCGCCCGCAAGCTCAAGGAGGCGGGCGCGGTCATCATCGCCAAGGCCAACATGACCGAGATGGGCATCGCCGAGACCACCGAGTTCCCCTGGGGTACGCCGAAAAACCCGTGGAATCACGACCGCAGCACGGGCTCGTCCAGCGCCGGCTCGGGCGCGGCCACAGCCGCGTTCATGTGTGCGGCCTCGCTTGGCGGCGACACGGGCGGCTCGATACGCATCCCGGCGTCGTACTGCGGCCTCGTCGGACTGCGGCCTTCGTTCGGGCGCGTCAGCCGCCACGGCGTCATGACCGTGACCTGGTCCATGGACACCATCGGGCCGATGACCCGCACGGTGGAGGACACCGCGCTGATGACGCAGGCTATCGCGGGCTACGACCCAAACGACCGGTACACGTATGACGCGCCGGTGCCGGACTACACGGCGTCGTTCTCCAGAGGTATCAAGGGCCTGCGGGTCGGCGTCATCAAGGAACTCATCGAGGCCGAACAGGTGGACAAGGAGGTGGCCGCAGCGGTGAAGACAGCCGTCAAGAAGCTGCACGACCTGGGCGCGAAGGTCGAAGAGGTCTCGCTCCCCATGGTGCTGCACTCCGGCCCCATCCACTGGGTCATCTGCTACTCCGAATTCGGCACGACATATCGCGACATCATCCGCACGCGCGCCAGGGAACTGACCCACATGGTGCGCATCGCCGTGCTGGCGGGCAGCCTTCTGCCCGCGCAGTCCTACTACAAGGCGCTGTTGCTGCGCGAGATGCTGCGCCGTCAGGTGCTGGCGGCATTCGACCGTTTCGACGTGCTGGTCAGCCCGACGATGCCGACGGCGGCGATGGAGCGCGCCAAGTCGGTGCATACCGAAAGCAAGGACATGGTGTCGAGCTGGGTGACGGGCCCGGTGCGCATGACCGCGCCCTTCAGCCACGCCAACACACCCGCGCTGAGCGTGCCGTGCGGGATGACGTCGGAGCGCCTGCCCATCGGCCTGCAAATCGTCGGCAAACCGCTGGACGAGGAGACGGTGCTGCGCGCCGGCCACGCGTACGAACAGGCTACCGACTGGCACACGCTCCGCCCTCCGGGGGTGTAACGGGGAAGCGATTCACTCCCGCCTACTCGAAGGCGGGCTTGACCTCTTCGACGAACAACTGGAGTCCGTCGAAGTCGAACGGCGCGCGCATCACGACGTTCACGTTTTGCGCGCCCGCGTCCACGTACTCGCCAATCCTATCGGTGGCCTCGCTGGGCGTACCGATGAGCATGCCGCCGGCCTGGACGGGCGCGCGTTCGCCGAACATCTTCTCGAACTGGGCCCGCTTCTTCTTCGCCTCGGCCTGGTTGGCGCCCAGGAACAGCCCCACGTTGGCGCTGCGCAGGATTTCGCCCCCGTCGCGGCCCTCCTTGTCGCACCACTCGTCCAGCACCGCGTTCTTCTGCTTGAACACCTCGGGCGAGGGGTACGGGATGTTCCACTTGTCACCGTACCTGGCCGCCATGCGCAGCGTCCGCTTCTCGCCGCCGCCGCACACCCATATCGGCAGCCGCTTCTGCACCGGCTTGGGCTGGCAGATGGCGTCGGTCATGGTGAAGTGCGCGCCCCGGAAGTTCGTGCGCTCGTCCTGGAACATGGAACGGATGATTTGCACGCTCTCCTCCAGGATGTCCATGCGGACGCCGACGGGCGGGAACGGGATGCCGTAGGCCCTGTACTCCTTCTCCAGCCAGCCCGCGCCCAGGCCGATCTCGAACCGCCCGTTGCTGATGTGGTCGATGGTGACGGCGGCGTTGGCCAGCACCGCCGGATGGCGGTACCCCACGCAGAACGCGTACACGACGATGCGCACGCGCTCCGTCTCCGACGCCAGCGCGGCCAGCGTCGCCACCGCCTCGAAGTTCGGGCCGTCCCCGACGGCAGACGGGTCGTCATAGAAGTGGTCCCAGACCGAGACCTGGTGGAAGCCGGTGTCCTCGGCGATGCGCCACAGTCGCCGCAGGTCGTCGAATGTGCAGCGCTGCGGGCCGGTGTGCAGCCCGATCTTGATGGCCATGTCGTCCTCCCTGATTCAGAGTTCTTTGGGAGAGGTCCGGAGAACCTTTTCTTGCAAGAAAAGGTTCTCCGGCTATTACTTCGCCACCGTCGAAATCGCCGCCCGCCGGTGGTTGGCGACGCCTATCTTCTTGTCGCCCTCGTACGCCTCGATGTCGTAGGTGAACTTGTTGCCGTCCACCGCGGTCACCGTCGCCTTCACCCGCACCTTGCCGCCGATGGCCGTCGGCGCCAGGTGGCGCAGCCCGTCCACGGCGTAGCCAACCGTGGCGTGGCCCTTCGGCAGCAGCCTGTCGGTGGCTTCGATGCTCGCCCGCTCCATGAGCATGAGCAGCGACGGGGTGGAGAGCACGTCCGCTCCGGGACGCCCCGCCCTGTTCACCGTCATGTCCTTCGTCACTTCCACGTTCAATTCGCCCGTTTGGCCGGGCTTCACCGCTTCGAATGTGGTCACTTCTCGCTCCTCCCCAGGTATTCCGTCTTGAGCACGTGCTTCTGCACCTTGGACGTCGAGGTCATGGGGAAGCTGTCCCGCACCTCGACGACCTCCGGCACGCGGAACTTCGAGAGCCGCGCCTTGCAGAACTCGATGATTTCGCCAGTGCTCAGCTTCGCGCCGTTCTTAGGGATGACGAACGCCACGATGGCCTCGTCGCGCATCTCGTCCGGCACGCCGATGACCGCCGCGTCGGACACCCCCTCGTGCTGCTTGATGACCGCCTCCACCTCGCCCGCGGACACGTTCTCGCCCGACCGCTTGATGAGGTCCTTCGCCCTGTCCACGAACCAGAACATGCCCCGCTCGTCCACGCGCACCGCGTCGCCCGTCCACAGCCAGCAGTCCCGCAGCGCCTGCGCCGTCCGCTCGGGGTCTTTGAAGTAGCCCTTCATGATGGTGACGCCGGGTATCCCCCGCACGATGAGTTGCCCCGGCGTGCCCTCTTTCACGTCGCTGCCGTCGTCGTCCACCACCCGCACCTCGTAGGCCGCCGTGGGGAACCCGATGGTCATGTTGTCGCGGGCGTAGCCCAGCGGATTCGCCAGCGGCTGCCCCATCGTCTCGGTCATGCCGTAGAGCTGCAGCAACGGGATGCCGAACCGGCGCTCCCACTCCGCAAGCTGGTCGGGCGTGATGCTCATAGCGAAGAACACCAGCCGCATCCGGTGCCTGCGGTCCCACCCGCCCGGCGGCTGGGCCAGCACCATGCGCACCGTCGTGCCCATCATGCTGGCGATGGTGGTCTGGTGGACTGCCGCCTGCTTCGTGAAACGCGACGCGCTGAACCGCGCCATCACCGCCATGCTCGCCCCCACATTGAGCGTCGTCATCACCGAGTAGTACTGGGCGTTGCCGTGGAACAGAGGCATGGTGATGAGGTGGCGGTCGTCCGGCGTCAGGCCCGTGGTCTTGGACACGATCTCGCTGAGGAACACGTAGTTGGCGTGGGTGACCTGCACGCCCTTCGGCCTGCTGGTGGTGCCGGAGGTGTACAGGATGGACGCGTCGTCCAGCGGGTCGATGCGCACGTCGGGCGGCGCGTCCGGCTGTCCCGCGACGAGCTTTGTGAAGGTGACCACGTCCTTGTCGCCCGACTCCCCGCACAGGACGACGCTGCGGACGGCGGGGCACTTCGGGCGGATGGCGCGCACATTGCCGAGCAGGTCGGGCTGGGTGACGGTGAGCACCGCCTCCGAGTGGTGGACGGGGTAGGCCAGCTCGTCGGGCGGCGACAGCGGGTTGGTGGGCACCATGACCGCGCCCAGCTTGGCGATGGCGAACCAGAAGAACAGGAACTCCGGCGAGTTGGACAGGTGGACGTTCACCCGCTCCCCCCTCTTCACGCCCAGCTTCCTCAAGCCGTTGGCGATGCGGTTCACCGTGCGGTCGAACTCCGAATACGTCCACGACCGCGCCCGCTCGTCCACGTCCTCGAACACGACGAACGTCTTGTCAGGGATGTCCCTGGCCTTCTGCTCCAGGACGGTTTTCAGGTTGCGCTTGCCGACGATGGTGTAGGACATAGACCTACTTCCCCAGCTCCTTCCGCACGATTGCCGTCCCTTTGGCCAGTGCCTCCAGCTTCTGGTACGATAGCCAGCGCGGAAGCTGGAAGAACCCGCAGTCCGGGCTGACGTACAGCTTCTCCGCCGGCACGTACTTCAGCATCTCGCGGATGCGCTCCGCCACGTCCTCCGGCGTCTCCACGTAGAACGACTTGATGTCTATCACCCCCGCGCACAACTCGCGGTCGATAGATGCGTCCTTCCACAGGCTGGCCTCCAGCATCTCGCGGTTGGCGAACTCCAGCACGAACTGCTCCACCTTCACATCCAGCAGCGCGGGGAACATCCAGGCGTAGCGCCGCTTCCCCCTGGGCCTGCTGGCCAGGTTGCCGAAGCACACGTGCAGCGCCAGCTTCGCCTTCACGCCCTTGAGGCACGCGTTCATCAGGTCTATCCACTCGCCCATCTCGCCGGGGATGATGGCGAAGGACGGCTCGTCGAGCTGGATGAAGTCGGCGCCCTCCTTCACCAGCGCCTTGAGTTCGGCGTTGATGATGGGCGCGAACTCCCAGGCCAGCTCGTTGCGGTCCTTGTACGCCTCGCGCGGGCGGATGTGCATGGACAGCGTGAGCGGGCCGGGGCACGTGGCCTTGAGGGCGTGCGTGGCCCGCGTCCTGGCGTACCGGAACTCCTCCACGATGCCCAGGCCGTCCGGCACGCTCACCTTTTCGACGGTGTGGTAGCGCGTGGGGCTGTCATAGCCGTAAAGCCCGACCTTGCGCAGCGGCGGGTCGGCCTCGATGCCGTGGATGCGCTTGTAAAAGCTCTGGACGAAGTACCACCGCCGCATCTCGCCGTCGGAGATGATGTCCACGCCCGCGCGCTCCTGGTCCATGATGGCCATGTTCACCGCGTCGTCGAACATCTCGCGGGTGTCGGTCTGTCCGTACTCGCCCCTGTCTATCGCTTCGAGGGCCGTGTACATCCACCCCGGCGTGGCGTAGCTGCCGATGACCGTCGTGGGCAGTATGGAAAGTTTCTTGCTTGTCATGTCAACCAGCATCCTTTACCAAATTAGTCATGTATAAACACCCTCACCCCTTCGAGCCGACCGGTCGGCTCGAAGGCCCCCCATCGAGGGGGAGGAAACGTCCCCCCTCTCCCCTGGCGGGAGAGGCCTGTCCCGATGCCGAAGGCATCGAGAACGAGGGTGAGGGGGACGCCCCCCCTCCCCCATTGAGGGGGAGGGCCTACGGCTCCGCAGCGGAACCGTAGGGGTGAGGGTGAAGCCACTCTCACTGGGTCGCCCTCCGTTTCTTAGAGTCGCCTGCCGACCATCGCTCCATCTCCACCAGCGCCTCCGCGATGCGCTGCTTGACGGCCTCGGTGGACTCCGGCGTCCACGTGTGGAAGCCCTTGCCCGTCTTCGTTCCGAGATTGCCCTTCTTCACCGTGTCCAGCAGCGACTTCGATACGTCCCTGCTGTTGGAGATGTGCGGCAGCATGGCCCGCGAGGCGTCCACCAGCGTGTCCAGCCCCGCCAGATCCATCACCTCGAACGGCCCGGCGACCGCCCAGCGGCGGCCCGCGCTGCTCTTCAGGCCGGTGTCGATGTCCTCCGCAGACGCCACGCCGTTGTCCAGCAGCCAGAACGCCTCCCGCTGGAGCGCGATCTGCATCCGGTTCACGATGAACCCGATGACCTCTTTCTCCACCACGATGGGTTTCTTGCCCATACCGGTGTACAGCTTTCGCATGGTGGCGATGGTGGCGTCGGACGTCTCCGGGCTGCGGACAAGCTCCACCAGCGGGATGAGGTGCGCCGGGTTGAAGTAGTGGGCGACCAGCACCCTGTCGGGACGCCCGGTGAAGGATGCAAGCTGGCTGGGCATGAAGCTGGAGGTGTTGCTGGCCAGTATCGCGCGCTTGGGCGCCGCCGCGTCCAGCCGCTTGAACATCGCCTGCTTGACCTTGAGGTCTTCGAACACCGCCTCCACCACCACGTCCGCGTCCGCGACGGCCTTCTCCACGTCCGCCTCGGTGGTCATGCGCGCAAGCGCCGCTTTGGCCTGCGCTTGCGTCACGACCTTCAGCTTCACCATGCGGTCCCGGACGGCCTCCATCGCCCGCTGGAGGGTCGCGCCGTCCCGGTCGTTCATGGTGACCTGGTAGCCGCCCCGCGCGAAGTCCAACGCGATGGCGTGGCCCATCAGGCCGGAGCCGACCACTGTGATGTGTTCGATAGTGCGTGCCATGCGGGTTTTCTTCTCCGTAGATAAAACTAGACCCTTCCCCTTCGACAAGCTCAGGGTCAGGGTGGCGGTTCGGGGTGCTCTCGGCATCGGATTGGAGTGTACCTGCGCGCGGCGGACGTGTCCACAGGGGTGCCAAACGGGATTTCAGCGGGTAGAATACCCCCGGCGAAGCGCCTATCCAGCCCCAGGAGGACCGTATGCCCAACAACGTGCTCACCGTCGGGAACGTCAAAATCATCTCGCTGGCCGACACGGTCATCCCCGCCAACATCCTGGACTTCATCCCCGGCACGAAGCCGGGCGACTGGGCGAAGTATTCGAAGGAGATCGACGAGAAGGGCGCTCTCAGGAAGCCGATGAACATTGCGGCGTTCCTGGTCATCACCCCCAGGCACAAGGTGCTGGTGGACGCGGGCATCGGGCCCGTGCCGTGGCCCAGCTCCCCCCACCTCAAGGGCACGTTGCTGACCAAGCTCAAGCGGGCGGGCTTCCGTCCGGACGAGATAGACATCGTGTTCGCCACGCACGTCCATCTCGACCACATGGGCTGGTGTGCGGTGCTGGACGGCGACAAGCTCACACGGACGTTCTCGAAGGCGAAGTACGTCGTCCCCAAGACCGACTGGGACTCGCTGTTCGACACCAGGAATATCGTGTACAGGCGCCGCCCGAAAGATGTTTCCGAGCGGGGCGTGGAGATACTCCTGTGGTCGAAGCCGCTGGCCGAACGCATGGCCGTGTTCGGCAACATCGAGCACACCACCAGGGACGGCGAGAACATCATCCCGGAGTTGAAGGTGATGGACACCCCCGGCCACTCGCCGGGCCATCAGAGCGTGCTCCTCAGCTCCAAGGGCGAGCGCGTCTTCTTCCCCGGCGACGCCATCCATATGCCGCCGCAGCTCGACGTGCCGGGGCGCATCGTGGGCGCGGACGTGCACCCCAAACTCGGCGCGAAAACGCGCGCACGCGTCGCAAAGTGGATGGAATCGGAAGGCGTGCTCGTCGCCTCCACGCACTTCCCCGCGCCTGGCTTCGGGCACGTGGTGCGCGGCAAGGGACGCCGCTACTGGCGGCCGCTGAAGACGAAGTAGCTACGCATCAAACCGCGTGTGGTTCGACAGGCTCAGGACGAACGAGTAGCGCCTACACGAACCGCGCGGCCGCCATCGTACCGACGCCGATGGTCACCAGCACCGCGGTAGCCCGCCCGAACTTGGCCAGCCGTTCGGATAGCTGCTTCATCTGCTGCGTCTCCTCCGGCGTGGGCGCACGCCCCGTGATGCCTTTGGCGATACGCTCCATCTTCATGGACTGCGCGCCCGTCATGGCGCCGGTAACTATGCCGAGGATTGATACGATAAACCCGATGAGGATGGCGTATCCCCAGCCCGTGTCGAACCAGGTGTCCAGCGAGTTCCAGCGTAACCGCAGCGCCAGCGCCACGCCCGCGCCGACGGTGATGAAGCTCGCCGTCCCCGCAGCCATGCCTACCTTTGGCCCCAGCTTGCGCATCACCGGCCCCTGGATAGCCGGTCCCAGCGCGCGGACGCTCGGCTCCAGTATCAGAGTCAGGAACAGCGCGCTGCCCACCCAAAACGCTCCTGCAACGATGTGCAGCAGTCTCAGTACCACGAACTCCGCATTCACGCTCTCGTCTCCTTCAAATCCTCTGCCTTACTTCGCCTTCCGTGCCGCGGCCATTTGCTGCGCATGCTCCTGCACATGGCCGGTGATATGGCTCTCGATGAACTTGCGCAGCGTCGTCTCCTCGTCACCGCGTTTCCGCTTCACGTCGAGCTCCGCATCCTTCACCGCCGATATCTCCTTGGCGCACTGCGTCTTCGACTGCGCCAGCCCCTTCCTGATGTCCGCCAGCGATGCCTTGCCGTAGTTCGCCACCGCCGCCAGCCGCTGCTCCACCTCCGGCGGCGTGCGTTTCGCCGGGATGTCGCCGCCCTCCTGCGCTATCGCCTTCACCTTCGCCGCCCAGAACGGCCCCATCTCGATGACGTGGCCCAGCACCTGTGCCGACGACCACTCCTCACCGCCGGGCGACCGCCGCAGCTCGGCCTCCGTGATGCCCTTGAGCGCCACTCCCAGCGCCTCATACCCGATTTCGATCTGCTCGATGAGCTTGCTCACATCTTTGCCAGGCATGTGCCCCTCGCTTTCTCGCTCGCTGCTACTCCGCCGTCGTCCCGCCGTCCACGACCATCGCGTGCCCGTGCACGTACGACGCCCTGTCCGAACACAACCATATCACCACGTCCGCGATTTCCTCAGGTGTGCCGTACCGCTTCAGCGGCACCAGCTTCAGCCACTCC